>Ga0114930_10003553_pt1 | contig 13540 bp, 10 predicted proteins | sample AnhtaG_FD_87300 | JGI IMG/M metagenome (GOLD analysis project Ga0114930, IMG submission 87300) | Deep subsurface microbial communities from Anholt, Denmark to uncover new lineages of life (NeLLi) - Anholt_01485 metaG | ecosystem: Environmental > Aquatic > Marine > Oceanic > Sediment | place... | reverse complement strand
CCAGAGTCACAGGCAACGAGCTTGGTAAGAGCATCTTTTGAGAGGCTGGGGACACTCGTCAGTGGCAAGACGCTTGGAGAAAGCAGCCTGCAGTGGAGATATGTTGAAAATGAATATGCTCTTTCTCAGATCGCGTCGCATCCGTTGCTAGGCTTGGGCCTGGGTGCCAGGTACCGGCCATTTGATCCAAGAATTGACTACAGGGGGATGAAGTGGGATGCCAGAGACTATATCCACAACGCGCACTTTTGGATCATGACGAAGGTGGGCCTGCTGGGGTATCTCTGCCTGGTGTGGCTGTCGCTTGCCTTTCTAGTTCGTGGGTTTAAATACTGGCAGTGTATCTCTAACCCCCAGATGCGAGGGATCGTGTTGGGGTTCACCCTCACCTACCTGGGAGTTCTGATTGGTGCAGTTGTTAACCCTATGTTTGTGCAGTGGTCCTGGACGCCGGTTATTGGGATTATGATGGGGATCAACGAGGTTGTTCTGAGGAAGGTTGTTCGAGAGAGGTCAGGATTGATCAGCGCTGCAGCGAGCAGCCACTCTGTCCAGGGCGCGGAACTAGAAACTAAGATTAATTGGAGAAGGAATTGTCTGACTCCTTTTTCTCCCGTTTTATTGAGGGTATGATCCCTGTAGGTTTAGGGACTCTCTCTAGAATAGTGCTGGGCCTGTTGAGTACGATGGTCGCGGTCCGCTATCTTGCCGCAGAGGCCTTCGGGACCCTTGTATTGCTCGAGATGGTCGCTACTTTCTTGACAGTAGCTAGCGGTCTTGGTCTGGATCTTTCTATAACGAGATTCATTATCAGTACAGATGACGAACACTACAAGCGTCAACTCATCAATACAGCCCTGTGTTTTCGGCTTTTCACGATTCTCGTCGTGAGTTTAGTGGTTTTCATTGCCAGGCCAGCGCTGTCCACAGTATTTGGTTCATCCCTGTTCCTTAATCTTGCTATTTTTGTTCCGCTTCTGTTCTTGCTGGAAAGCTCAGGGGGCTTACTGAAATCTGTACTGCAGGGCTTTTGCCTTTTTAGGAGGATCAGCGTAGCCGATTTCATTGCTGCGCTTGTCAACTTCCTTCTTATGATAGTATTTGTGCTGTTCATGGATCGAGGTATTTTGGGGTTGATCTGTGCGAGAGTGATATCACTATCGCTATCGTGCGCCTTTGCATATTGTTCCATCCCAACTAAGAAGCAGCTCGAATTGCATTTCGGTATACTGAAGGGAGTGCTGGCGTTTGGTTTTCCCCTACAAATCAATGACATTCTGACTGTTTTATATCAACGGGCTGACAGTTTGCTTATCGGTGCTCTTCTCGGCCCTGCCGAGATTGCGTACTACGAAATTGCCCGAAAGATCCCGGACAGCCTCGTTCGGTTGTACGAGGCTTTCAGATCAGTGTATTTCCCTCTTCTATCCAGACTCTTCGCTCTTGGAGAGGAAACAAAGGCGACGAAAATGCTGAATCATTCCACACGTTGGATTTCCTTTTTGACCATTTTCGGTGCGCTCATCGCGTTGATCTTTGGAAATGTTGTGATCGGCTTGCTCTTTTCTGAGAAGTACCTCCCCAGTGTACCTGTTTTCGCTTTGCTGATGGTCGGGCTGAACCTTGCATTTATCGAATATACCTTGGGTTATTCCTTAGTTGCCATAGGCGACTCAGACAAACCGGCAATTGTCAATGCCGTACACACAGCCGTAAGCTTGCCAAGTAATATTTCCCTCATACCAATCTTCGGTGTCGTTGGTGCGGCGCTCGCAAACGTGGCCGGCAACTTGGCTTCTATCCCTCTCGACGTGCTGTTCCTGCGCAGAAGAAGGGTAAACGTAAAGATTGAGGATTTCTTAAAGCCTATCCTGATTTTTGGGGCGTGCTGGCTCCTTATTCTCTTCCTTAAACCAGACACTTTCCTGAAAAATATCTCAATTGTCATCCTCTTCTTATTGACTTGTGTGTTTTTATCTGTCATCACTAAAGAGGACGTGGTTGCCATTTCAAGGGAGGCCAAAATGACATCATTTAAGGCACTACAAAGATTGCGTTCGTGGAGTACCAAAGCATGAGCATATTAATTCTCGGGAGTTTCTGCTCTCTCTGGTTCTTTCCTAGATGGAGATGTAACGAAGTTCCAACTTGGAGAAAATGGGCTACGTGTGCCATCGGATGAGCCTGTGATGCTGGCCAATGCAGTTAGGAGGCTCCTGAGAAATCATACTCTTGCTCGAAAGATCCGCTACGCAACATTGAAGACTATCCGCGAGCACTACACACTTGAGCAAATAGTCGACCGAACTTAGGAGTAGGATCTGTACCCAAAAAGTTGGACTCAGTAGTAATGTGAAGACTTGACCTCCTCAGGGACACGATCCATAATAGAAACGAGGAGGTACCAATGGTAAAAAGATACTCGCCCCAACTGAAGTTCCAGATAGTCCTAGAACTGTTGCGGGGGGAAAAAACGCCTGACCAGGTGGCCAAAGCATATGGCGTCCACCCCAACTCGGCCAGTGCCTGGAAGCGAACATTCCTGGAAAAAGGTCCTGAAATCTTTGCCCAAGATGGGACTGTGGCCGAGTACGAACGACGCATTGCGGACCTGGAGCAATTATTGGGCAGGAAAGAAGTAGAGATTGCTCTTTCAAAAAACTTCCCTTCGATAAACTCAGGACACCGCTTGGGCCGGGCCAAATGACCACCGAAGAGAAAGTTGCCTTGGTGGCGTCGGTTTGGGAAACGCATGGGCTAGCTCCAGCCCTGGCCGCTGTCGAACTGCCGAAGTCGACCTGGTACTATCACCGCCGGCACAACGTGTCCTACGCGGACAAGTACGCCCACGTGCGCCTGCTCTTGGAAACTATCGCCCGAGAACATCCCGCCTATGGCATTCTGCGGACCACAGTTGAGCTGCGGGAGACGTATGACCTGGTCATTAACCAGAAGGTAGTGCAACGGCCACTTCAATTGTGGGACCTGGCCTTGCTGCGGAGCGCCCAAGCCCCCAAGCCCAGTCGTGTCCGTCAAGTCATTATGGCGGCTGGCCAACGGGCCAACCTGGTGGCGCAAATGACGCGGATTGGGCTGTTTGAGGCTTCGTCGTGAGCTCAGCCGAACGGTGGCCTACACCGACTTCACCGAGCTTCGCTTTGCTGATGGCCGCCGTAAAGCTTACCTGGTGCCTATCATTGGGCATACGTGTAAGATGGCCTATGGCTGGGCAGTGGGCGAGCAGGCCAATACGGCGTTGGCCCTTGAGGCCTGGGACAGGGCGAAGGCCACTTTCCACAAGCATGACATCGTCTACCAAGGCATGGTGGTGCATCACGACCAGGACCCGGTCTATACCGGCTACCGATGGACTGGACAACTGCTCCTGGAAGATAGGGTGCTCCTGTCCTACACCCTGAATGGCGCCAAGGACAACCCAGAAATGGAAGCTTTCAACGGCCGGTTCAAGACGGAGGGCCACACGCTATTTCTCGATGCGCACACTGTGACTGAGTTGCGAACCGTGGTCGCACAACGCATGCACTACTACAATACGGAGCGGCGGCACTCCAGCATCGGCTACTTGTCGCCCCTGGCGTACCTTGAACGTGTGCGGTCAGGCTTGGCAGCATAAGTGCTATCGTGAATCCTAGAAAGGCGGCGCGTATGCCCCAATCGTTGGCTTGATCGACCAGGTCGGTTTGACCTATCTCTCTCGCTGATGTATAATGGGATTTGACCCCAAAGGGAAGGCGAGTGGGATCGGTCACCCAGCCGATTCATCTCGTCTTTCAGTTTCGGTGAACGCTCTATCCTTGAGGCGGTCTCAAGTTTGCCGAGAGCCACAATAAACACAGGTCAGATCGGTACAACTTCTGGGGTACACCCCAGTATCTTCCAATGGCGTGACAGTAGGCCTGTTCTGTTTCTCCTAGAGGAGATTGATGTGCGAATCCTGTTTATCACCGATTACTTGCCTTATCCTCTGATCGCAGGGGATCGAATCCGTGTCTACAACTTGGTCCAGCGCATCGCAAGGCAACACCAGGTATCGCTGGTTGGGTTCCTGCAGACACCCGACGAAGCTAATGGCGTGCCGCACATGCAGGAGTTCTGCTACAGGGTGGAAACAGCCAATTTGCGACGGCGCCATAAGCTAGCGCGATTGCCTGGCTTGCTTCGGTATGTATTGGCGGGCATACCGTTTGATTTCGAATTTCTGCACTCTGAGGAGCTGGCAAACAAGATCAGGCAGCTTGTCTCCACGGTGGATTTTGACATCGTGCATATCGAACAGTCGCGCATGGCATTGTATATGGAAACTCTCCCACTGGATGCACATTTCAAGCGAATCCTGGCGTTTCAAAATGTAGCCTCTATTCAATACGATCGCATCTCGCACATCGCGCTGACGCCAGCCAGGAAGATGCGAGCATGGCTACACAGTCGGATGTTGCGTCGGTGGGAACCCCGCTACGCGGAGCGGTTTGATCGCTGCATTACGGTGTCCGAAGTGGATCGGCGCTTACTGATGACGGCCAATCCACGTCTGCAGGTAGACGTCGTCCCCAATGGCGTTGATACCCAGCTCTATCAACCTTTGGCACTGGAGGGCACGCAGCCAGCCCTGCTTCTCGTGGGCAACATGAGCTACGCGCCATGTGTCGATGGTGCCCTCTGGTTCTGCAATCAGATACTCCCCCACATTCGTCGTGCGATCGGTGACGTCCAGGTATGGATCGTAGGTATATCCCCGCCCCCAGAGGTGGTCAGGCTCAACGGCGATGGCGTGCACGTCACTGGCCGGGTGGAAGACGTAGTGCCTTACTATAGACCAAGCACCGTTTGTGTTATGCCCTTGCGGGCGGGTGGAGGCACTCGACTAAAGATCCTGGAAGCGATGGCCCTCGGCCGGCCAGCGGTCTCCACTGCCATCGGCTGCGAGGGGCTGGATGTGGTGGATGGCCGGCACCTATTGATTGCGGATGCACCCGAAAAGTTTGCGGAGAAAACTGTGCGCCTTTTGACGGACAAAGCATTGTACCAACGCATGGTTACCGAGGCCAGAGAGTTGGCCGTGGCCAGGTACGACTGGGATGTGGTCGCAGGGCAATTGTTGGACGTTTATTCCGAAGTGACGCAGTAAATCGAGCAGCATAACGAAATGCACCGAGCGCAGAGGAAGAAGGGAGACATCAAACATGCACATAGGCCTGGTTACTCGAGGCGATGTCGCTTACACACTTGACTTGGCGAACGAGCTCTATCAGGCAGGTATGTCCATAACCTTGTACTTGCCCCATGCACATACCGCGCGGGAGGTAGGCACTCCCGACCGTCCGGTAGAGCGCCTCTATGAAGTGGGGCTTATACCCCGGGAGTGTAAGGTACGCCTGATCCGGCTTCCCCGCATGCGCGACCCGCGTTCCATTGCGGTGTTCCGCAGGTTGAGCCAAACCATACGCGACGATGGCGTCGAGGTGGCACATCTTGTCGTGGGGGGCTATGAGCTCTGGTTCGCCGTGCTGGCCTGCCTCCTGCGCGATGTCCCTGTGACCTCTACAATGGTTCAGCCCAAGCCGGAGGTCGGAGAGCGGTTTTTAGTAATATGGACAATCCATAAGCTGCTCACTTACGGGTCCGACGTGATCATCGTGAACGGCGAGGACCAGGTTGAGCTTGTGCAGAAGCTATACGGGATCCCCGCCAACCGGGTAACATACGTGCCGCTAAGCGTACGCACGACGGCCATCAGATGGGCTACGGGGACGGTGCCGGAAGAGCCCGGTACAATCCTCTTCTTTGGGCGTGCAGAACCGCACAAGGGACTGGAGTATCTGGTGCAGGCCCAGCCTTTCATCACGCGACAAGTTCCTCACGCGCGCATCTTGATCTCAGCCCATGGCAAAGATCTGGAACGCTGCCGGCAGATGATCCAGGATGACAGCCGTTTCGAAATTCACGAGGATTTTGTGCCTGGTGACGTGATGGCAACCTTCTTCCAAAGGGCCTCTCTCGTGGCCTTACCGTACCTCTCTTCCACGACCAGCGGGGTCTTGATGACGGCTTACGCTTTCGGCAAGCCTGTGGTGGCTACGAACATCAGTGGTCTGTCAGACTATGTCGAGGAGGGCGTTACGGGTCTCCTGGTACCCCCTGCCGGTGTAGAGCAGCTAGCCGATGCCATCATCCGCTTGCTCTCAGACGATGCTCTGCGCCACCGCATGGGGGAGAACGCCAGACTCTGGGTGGAAGAGCGGCGGGAGAGTATTACGCAGAAGACGCTGAGGGCCTACGAGAACGCAATCTCTATACACTCGAGCGGCGGTCGATAAGCATCAGAGAAGTTGATAGCCGCCAGCCTCTGAAGCGCCAGGTCATAGATTTGTCCTCGGAAATGAGCGAAGGATCAGAACCGCAGAAAAGGGCTGGTTGGCTGTATTGAAGTCCAGGAGGAAGAGAAACCATGTCAGAATCTATTCAGGCAGTAACCGAAGATCGCATCAGAGAATTGCTGAGCAGCCGGCCAGTCCTGGTGACAGGGGCAGATGGCTTTGTCGGATCTCATCTGACTGAAAAGCTGCTAGAATTCGGTGCCCATGTCCACGTATTCGTCCGCGCTACTTCGTCCGGCATGTTGCACAACATTGGGCATCTCCGTGAGAAGATCGTATTGCATCGCGGTGACTTGACTGATAAGCAGGCCGTCATGGTTGCTCTACGTGGACTAAAGAGTGATGGTGGACAGCCTGCAATTTTCCACCTGGGCGCGCAGGCCCACGTGGGAGAGTCATGGAATCGGCCTTATGAGACTCTTGCAACTAACGTTTTGGGCACCATTAACCTTCTCCAATCCATTGTGGATCTCGATATGGACGTCTATCGAGTAGATACTGCGGGTTCGTCAGAGGAGTATGGAAACATCCGAGAAGAGGTGCGACATCACTATCGGTTCCATAGCAACGGTGGCCTGATTCTGGATGAGACATCTCCTGTGAACCCTCAGAGTGTCTACGCTACCTCAAAAGTCGCGGAGGATTTCTTGACCAGAAACTTCTACAAGGCTTATGGGGTGCCTGCAGTTGTCACAAGGATGTTCAATAATTACGGGCCTCGGCAAAACCCGCGTTTCGTAACCGGCACCATCATCACGCAGGCACTCTCGCGAGATGCGGTCCGACTTGGGTATGTGTTGTCAAAGCGAGATTTCTGCTTTGTCCGCGATGGAGCCATGGGGCACATTCACGTGGCTCTATTTGGTGAACCAGGCGATGTGTACGTGTACGGCTACGGTCAAAATGTGTCCATGCTGGACTGGTACAATATGATTATCCGCATTGGTCAAGAGGAGGGCTATTGGGGCGAGAAGACGTTGCAGGCAGACACGGAAGACCGTGGACGGTTGGGCAAAAGCGAGGTGGAAGAGTTGCGAGTGGACTACAGCAAGTTGAACCGGTTGACTGGATGGCAACCACAGTGTGGCTGGGAAGAGGGGCTCAGGGAGACGATCAGGTGGTACGCTGACGACCGCGATCGGTGGATTGGTCGAGTAGACTGGTTGTAAAGGGAGGAAGCCGTGTCCAATTTCTGGAAAGGCAAACGCGTCCTTGTCACAGGCGGAGCTGGGTTCATCGGCAGCTTTGTCATAGACAATCTAGTTCAAAGGCGAGGTGTAAGGCGCGAGGATATTGTTGTCTCGCGCTCGCGGGATTGTGATTTGCGGGAACTGGAAAACTGCCAAAGGGCTGTGCAGGGATGCCAGGTTGTCATTCATCTGGCAGCGCGAACAGGAGGTATTGCTTACAGCCGCAAGCATCCTGCTTCGCAATACTATGATTGCATGTTGATGAATTTGCACATGCTCGAGGTGTCTCGCCGGGCAGGAGTCGAGAAGTTTGTTGGCGTGGGCAATATCCTAGTCTATCCAGCGACTGCCCCCAGTCCGCTAGAAGAGCAACAGTTGCACGAGGGTAAAGTCGCGGGGACGCATCTAGGCATAGCTACAGCCAAACGTGATTTGGTTCTAATGTCTGAGATGTACCATAGAGAGTTTGGACTGAACGCCGTGAATGTGTTGTCGGCAAACACGTATGGCCCACGTGACCGGTTTGACCCTGAAGTCTCTCACGTAATCCCTGCCACCATAGTAAAGTGCCACAAGGATGATAAACTGGTTGTGTGGGGGGATGGCAAACCCACGCGCGATTTCTTGTACGTGGAAGACGTGGCAGAAGGAATTCTGCTCGCTGCTGAGAGATTAGAAGTACCTAATTACTACGTCAACATTGCCTCTGGTTGCGAGATCAGCATTGGAGATTTGGCGAAACTGATCGCCAAATTATGTGATTTTGAGGGTGAAATTACCTTCGACCTCAGCAAGAAAGGGGGCGACCCCCGCCGCTGCGCCAGCGGCGTAATGGCGGAGGAGTTGCTGGGTTTCACCCCGCAGGTGCCCCTCGAGGAAGGACTCAGAAGGACGATCGAGTGGTATCGGCAAACCTGTGCATAGGAGAGGCAAAGACGATAGGGGTTTTGGTGACGGGAGGAGCGGGCTACATTGGCTCTGTGCTTGTTCCCAGGCTGCTACAGGTTGGTAGCGTACGTGTGTTGGACAAAATTTGGTGTTCGGTGGTGAATCGCTGCTGAGTGTGTTTGGAGATCAGGGATGTGCTCAGGAATGGCGTGATCCGAGACCCGTACAGCCGCACTTATCGTAACATAGACTGAAGAGGGGTGATAACTCCGATGGAAAACAGTGCGTCGCCCAGGAAGTGGATCAACCAGATGGAGCCCTGGTTTGGTGAGGAGGAGAAACGGGCCCTCATCGAATACATGGACTCTGGAGGCTGGCTGACAGAGTATGAAAAGACCCGTGAGTTCGAGGAGATGATCGGCGACTACGTCGGGAGCAAGTACTGCATTGTCCTCAGCAATGGCACGGTCACCTTGTTCACGGCTCTGGTGGCTGTAGGGATTGAGCCGGGGGATGAGGTTATCGTCCCGGACTTCACAATGATTGCCTCAGCCAACGCGGTGGTGTTGGCCGGAGCCAAGCCAGTGTTCGTGGATATTAGCCCATCGAACTTGTGTCTCGATCTGGATTTGGTAGGGCAGGCGATCACGCCTCGTACGAAGGCCATTATCTTGGTAAGCCTGAACGGACGCTCGCCTGACATGCACCGAGTAACGGATTTAGCCGAGCAATATGGGCTCTATCTGGTCGAGGATGCAGCTCAGTCTCTAGGTTCCAGCTACAAGAGCAAGCATCTGGGAACCTTTGGGCACATTGGGAGCTTCTCCTTCAGTGCTCCTAAGGTGATCACGACAGGCCAGGGGGGCGCACTGGTTACCGACGACGCCAAACTTGCCGACAGCATACGCAAGATCAAGGATTTTGGGCGCAGACAGAGTGGCGTAGATTTTCACGAGACAATGGGCTATAATTTCAAGTTTACCGATCTTCAGGCCGTTGTGGGAATCGAACAGATGAAGAAGCTGGACTGGCGAGTTCAGCGCAAGAAGGACATGTTCGCACTCTATCGGCATGCGTTGGCAGATGTGCCACAGGTTGAGTTTGTGGAGACGAATCTCGAAGACATATCACCGTGGTTCATTGATATTCTCATTGCCGATCCGCAATCTGTGGGGGGCTTTCTAAGAGAAAGGGGCATTGGCACCAGACCGTTCTACCCGCCGATACACAGTCAGCCTGCGTACGGAGTCGAAGGAACATTCCCGGTCAGCGACTATGTGTCCGCACATGGTTTGTGGTTGCCATCATCGTCGTGCCTGAGCGATGAGGACATTACTAGAATCTGCAGAGAGATCAGGGCTTTCTTTGGTTCTCGATAGGGATAGCGCTTCGGGTGCAGCGGGATAAGCCCTCATTTAGCAGCCCCTGTCTGATGCATGCCCTGGTGGAACGCGGTGCCGGGGTGTCGGTTGTCGGCAACCCGAGTAGTGGCAAGTTGGGGAGCATTAAGTAACATCTGTATGATATGCGGGCTAGAATTGAACATACGGCTCTGTGGGAGCGCCTAACAAAACTTGCAAGAGGAGCACACTTATGAAAACACGATGGTTCTCTATATTCGCCTTTGCCGCCAGCCTGTTGTTGCTCGTTGTGGCAGTGCAGGGATCGAAGGCCCACGTCCAGCCATCTATTCAGAAGGGCATCGCTTATGCTGCCTGGTGGTCCGGGGAGTACTCTGAGCCAGATGCCGATCTGTCCTTAGAGCAACTCGCAGCTACTGGCGCTAACTGGATTAGCCTGCTAGTTATTGGCTATCAGGATACCATCACTTCCACCACCGTCTTCACCACCGTCGCTACTCCTACCGATGCCGATTTGATCCACGCCATTACACAGGCGCACGACCTGGGATTGCGTGTGATGCTCAAGCCTCACGTGAATCTTCTTGAGGAGGATCCGACCAACCCGGCTGAAATCGGTCAGGCATTCACCACCGAAGCAGAATGGGCTGCCTGGTTTGCCTCCTATCGAAACTTCATTGAACACTACGCAGACCTGGCAGAATCCTATGGCGTAGATCAATTCTGTGTAGGCGTCGAGCTAGGCGGGACGGTACATCGAGCTGACGATTGGTATGCAGTGATCTCAGGAGTACGTGCTGTCTACGGCGGGCCCGTTACCTACGCAGCCGGCTTCGGCGGTGAGGAGACAAGTATCACCTGGTGGGATGCCGTAGACTTCATCGGCGTGAACGCCTACTATCCACTTACAGACAAGAATGATCCAACCTTAGATGAGTTGAAGGCAGGCTGGGCGCCTCACGTAACCACATTGGCCAGTCTTGCCTCAACGTGGGGAAAGCCTATTCTTCTGACCGATTTCGGCTGTCGTAGTCTGGATGGGGCCAATCGTCGTCCCTGGGACTGGCGCAGTGAGGGAGCCGTTGACCTTCAGGAACAGGCCGATGTTTATCAGGCTACCTTTGAGAGCTTCCATGGGCAGCCTTGGGTGGCTGGGATGTACTGGCACTACTGGAGTACGGATCCGTTTCAGGGCGGGTATTGCGATGATGGCTACACGCCTCACGACAAACCAGCCGAGGATGTTCTACGCGCCTGGTACGGTGCTCCGCCACGTCCCAGGCCCACCCCGGTAGGGCCAGATTACAGCCTGACAATGGACATATATACCGACAGCTTAGGTTCTGGTTGGGAGGATTGGTCATGGAATGCCACACGCGATCTGACTGCAACCGCTCACGTGTACAGTGGCACGCAGGCAATTTCGGTTACGCTGGGGCCTTGGGGAGGGCTTTCCTTTTGGCATCCCGCCTTTGATTCGGACCCGTACTACTGGCTGGAGTTCTACATTCGCAGTTCCTCATCGGGAGAACTGAGGCTGTTGGCCTCCTTCTATGACGAAGGCGGTAGCGAACTGCGCAAACGTCCAGTGGCTGACTGTCGCTATGTCGAGGGAGGCGCTATCGAGCCAGAGTCGTGGCAGCGGGTTCGCATTCCGTTGACTCATCTGGATGCGACGGAGCGATCTTTGACCAGGATGGCCCTCGACAATCCAGATCATGAGTCAGCTATTGCGTTCTGGGTAGATGAGATTCGACTGGTGGGAGCCGTCACCTGGCGGGTGTACCTGCCGGTGGTGCTGCGCAAATAGCGCTGCAGGGCAACGCCGGGGCGGGCCCGTACCTGCCCCGGCATTATGGCTAAACGTGAAACCACGGGGAACTGCGCCGAACAGGAAATCCAGAGATACAGTAAGTGGTGAAAGGGCGTAAAGTAGTGGCTCGAGAAAGCGCTTCGGATTAACAGATCAGAGGGGTTTATCGCATTCTGCAGCTTGGCTGCCAGACGTAGATGAGGTGATGCCGTGAAAATCACTTTCGTTGCCTGGGTACGCTACGATAGGCGTAGTGAGCTCTTGGCACAGCACTTGGGCGCCACGATCCACTTTATCTACTACGGGCAGCGGGGCAAACTGTTGCAGGCGCCAGTCAGATATCTGGTGCAAGCTTTGCAGACCTGGCGTGTTTTATGCCTAGACCGCCCCGACGTCGTTTTCGTTCAGAATCCACCGATTTTCTGTGTCTTGGTTGCCTTCCTCTATGGTCGGCGACACGGGGCCCGGTATGTCATTGACTCCCACACGGCTGCCTTCCTTTCAACGAAATGGCGCCGATTTCTATGGCTGCACCGCAGGCTTTCGCGTGTGGCGTTAACGACCATTGTACATAACGAATCCCAAGAGAAGATAGTGGAACGTTGGGGATGTCGTTATTGTGTGCTGGCGGACCCGGTTGGTGGTTATCCAACGGGACAGCATTTCCCCCTCAATGGGCAATTCAACGTGGCGGTGATCAGCACCTTCGAAGAAGACGAGCCCCTCAATGTTGTATTCGAAGCTGCTAGTCGGCTCCCCGAAGTGGACTTTTACGTGACTGGGGAGTGCAATCGTGCTGCCCCACATATGCTGGCCAAGAAGCCTGACAATTGTCACCTAACAGGTTTCCTGCCGTACGACAGATACGTCGGTTTGCTGCGAGCCGTTAACGTCATTGTCGACCTGACCACACGTGATGATACCTTGCTCTGTGGCGCCTTTGAAGCTGTTTCCCTGGGAAAACCCCTGATCGTTTCCGACTGGCCGATTTTGCGCAACTACTTCCCTCTAGGGACCGTGCACGTTCCCAATACTGCGGAAGGCATCTGTGAGGGGCTACGGCGGGCACGCAGCGAGCAGACTGTACTACAGAGAGACATCTTAAAGCTACGCGAGCAGCTTCGCGCAGAGTGGGATCAGAAGTTTAGCGATCTTCAGTATTTGTTAACCGAATCTTAGGCAACAGATTACGTCATCTTCCTCACTATGACACCTATTTCTAACAGCAAGGCGAGCCAAGCCTGGCTCGCCATACGGAGATGGTAATTATTCACCTCGCTCGGTCTGGATCGCCAGATCCAGACTATCGACGGCAGATGTGACGGTCTTGAACTGTTGAACCGCTGGATTTGGCAATCCAGTGGGAGCAGGTGAATAATTACCGAAGATGAAAAGCTCATCCTTGCAAAAGCACTAAAGATGATCGGTGTTCTCTGTAACGAAAGCGAAAGGGAAATTGTTCGAGAATTCTTCGAACTCTTCAAGACACCTTGGGAGTTTCTTATCGCAGAGCGGTGCTATGAGGTGGTTATCTCGGCCCTACAGGAAACTCCGGAGGTGAATGCTAAGCTGCTAACCATTTTTTCGTCGAAGCCAACGGAGTTTGATGATCTTAGAGGGATATTGGTAGACGCGGCCGTCTCCGATCATCTCATTAGTCACAACGGAACCCGACTCCCGATCTACGGAAAGCTGGCGAGCTTTCGCGGCCAAGGGCGACCCTTGAGCTATAACCAAACCAATTCTGAGGTCATTGTTGTAGAGTTCTCGGAGCCTCACGGGAAAATCTTGAGAGTCGGATATGATCTATTCCACGAGGTTGCTTTCCTACTATCTGAGGGTCAACCCGTCGAAAATGCTCTGATCCCGACTCTTGAATGTCATATTGCACTG
>Ga0114930_10003552_pt1 | contig 13540 bp, 9 predicted proteins | sample AnhtaG_FD_87300 | JGI IMG/M metagenome (GOLD analysis project Ga0114930, IMG submission 87300) | Deep subsurface microbial communities from Anholt, Denmark to uncover new lineages of life (NeLLi) - Anholt_01485 metaG | ecosystem: Environmental > Aquatic > Marine > Oceanic > Sediment | place... | reverse complement strand
GGGTATGTTGGACATGGCAGAACAAGAGTACAAGACCGCAGTGGAATTGAAGCAGAAGAAGCTGTACATGGAGGCCTTGGCTCGGATTCGCAAGGCCAAAAAAGAACAAAAAAGATTGATGGAACAATTAGAAGAGAGGTGAGGCGTATTATTGAGTGATGTATTTTCATACAATACATTTGACCTCCTGAACGGTTTGCGTGTTTGGGAGGTTTCTCATTTTGATCTCTGAAATTCAGTTCACAATTATACGTTTTCATCGTAAAATGAGCTTTTTAAATCGTAATGATGCTAATTTCATTGTTCCGTTGGATCATTCACTTTTGAATTTTCTTAAAATATATTTCCTTTAGAACTTTTTAACCTTCTTCTATTTTTCTTCTAATTATCAATAACTTAAGTAAGCTCAGGTAAACTGTTCATCTTCTTACCTATTTATGGTATATTATTTGTACGATATTAAACACTACTTATATTTGTATTTCATTCGGTCTTTTTTCAAAGTGTAAAAGATGCATTCGATGCTTTATGAAAGCCACATTATTTTAGAATTGGGTCTCGGCCTTTGGTGAGGAGGAAGAATGCGGAATAAGAAAGGGGAGAGAAAAAGACCCAGTCAAATGGTTAATTGGATATGGATTGGCTTGGGATTCGGCGTTTTTTATTGGATTCTTGAGTCTATAAGGGATGTTCTGGCCTTCGAGAAGGGGACGATTGTCGAGCGTATCTTCTTGCCGGATCCTATGTCCTTCTGGATGCGCCTGTTGGTATTGTGTATCCTTGTTTTGTTCAGTCTCTACATGCAATTGCTTCGGGAGAAGTTGGACCAGGGTAAGAGAGAGGGATCCCGATTTTTCCAGAAGATGGGTGTTATTAAGGTCGGGTTTGTATTCGGGGCTTTTTATTGGATTCTTGAGTCCCTCAGGGATGTTTTACTCTCTCGGGGTGTTAATCTTTTTGAAAGAATACTCCTTCCAGATCCTATGTCCTTTTGGATGCGGATGCTTGCGGTATTCGTTCTGTTGCTATTCAGTATTTATGTCCAGTCTCTCATCGAAGAACGTAAGCAAGCGGAGGATCGTCTGGCGAGATTGAACGAGTGCTTCCTCGCATTTGGTAGCCATCCCGTGGAGAATATCAATCACCTGGTGGCTGTTTGTGGCAAGTTGATGGGCGGTTCTTTTGCGTTGTACAGTCGTTTGGATGGGGATTTGCTCTGCTCGATAGGTCAGTGGAATACCTCACCGGACTTTGACACAGTAAGAGTGGCGAAAGGACATCTCTGTTATGATGTCATACGGCGCGCCGAAGATCGGCTGATGGTGGTTCGAGATCTACCCGACACTTCTTATGCAAAAACTGTTGCGAGTATTGTATCCAATTCATCGCAGACCTATGTGGGGCAGGCGGTAAAATTCGGGAACACTTTCCAGGGAGCGTTGTGCGTTGTGTTCGAAGAGGATTTCGTTCCCCGGAAAGAAGACGAATGGCTCATGGGGGTTATTGCTTCTTCGATTGCCGTGGAAGAGGAACGTAGAGAAGTCGAGGAGACATTGCGAGAGAGTGAAGAGAAATATCGAACGCTGACGGAAAACGTCAATTCCGGGATATTCAGGAGTACCCCAGGCCCAGAAGGGAAGTTTATCGAAGCCAATCCGAGCATGGTTCGGATGTTTGGCTATGATAGCAGGGAAGAATTTTTAGAGGTGAGTGTCACGGACCGCTTTCAGCACTCTGAGGATAGGGAGTGGTTTGATCAGAAGATGATGGGGGATGGGTTCGTGAAAGACGGCGGACTCCTGATGAAGAAAAAAGATGGGACTACTCTGTGGTGTTCCGTAACGGCTGTGGCGGTTTGCGACGAGAAGGGCAAGGTGAAGTATTATTACGACGGTGTGATCGACGATATATCTGAACGTAAACGAGCCGAAGAGACGATCAAGGCCTCGCTTAAGGAGAAGGAGATACTGCTTAAGGAGGTTCACCATCGTGTGAAGAACAATCTTCAGGTTATCTCCAGTTTGCTCAGTCTTCAGTCCCAGCATATAAAGAATCGGCAGGCGAGGGAAATGTTCCAGGAAAGTCGAAACCGCGTTCGATCGATGGCACTCATTCACGAGAAATTGTATGGATCGGATGATTTTGCCCGAGTCGACTTCTCTGGATACATTCAAGGTTTGGCGAGAGGCTTGTATCGCTCGTACGGAGTTGATCCAGAAAGAATCGGACTCGATGTTCAGGTTGAGGAGGTTTCGCTTGGCATCGACCTTGCCGTTCCGTGTGGGCTCATCATTAACGAATTGATGGCCAATGCCCTTAAGTATGCCTTTCCCCCAAGTTGGGAAGGAAGGGCAAGGATTGGTATTTCGGTCCGTGCGGACGGGGATGGCGAGATCGAATTGATTCTCAAGGATAACGGCGTGGGAATGCCGCAGAATTTTGACTTACGGAAAACAGACTCGCTGGGACTGTACTTGGTGGTCATCTTGGTCGAAGACCAGCTTGAAGGAGAAATCACGTTGGATAGGAGAGGAGGTGCGACGTTCCAGATCAAGTTTAAGGGAACGTAATTTGTCGTGTAGAGCTACCCCAATGGGATTATTGATTCATCTTCTCTTCTATTTGAAGAGTGTATAAGCCCTGTTTTGCATTAGTATTTTGGGTGTTCCGTCGCTTGAGGATAGCGTCACTTTGTCCACGTTCACCCGGCCTTGGGTTTCGGGGATGTAGATACGGTCGATGTGGACGACTTTGTCGGATGATGTGAAGTCTTTCACGCCGACGGCCCCGCCGAAATGGTCGCTCCGGCCGAAGGCGATGTGGAGTCCCAATTTTTCGTCCAGGAGGAGCTCTCCGACGGGCTTTATTCCGAAATCTTTCAGAACACCAAAGCCGATCTCGGCGATGTTGCTGTAAGCGGGTTCCTCTGTGATTTTCTTCCTTTCAACATCCGAGAACGCTCCCCCGCTCAGAACCTCCGCAGCTTTGTTCTTCTCTATTCTGTAGAGAACGATCTCCTCCTCGAACTGGACCGGGAGTATGCCCTGAGAGGTGCTGGGTTCTTCTCTTTCGCCCTCGTAGGGGACGATGTAGCACTCGCCGCTGGGGAGGTTTCCTGCGGTGCCGGGATCGGGAAAACGACCGCCCGAGGTGTGGGCAGAGCGGTACCTCAGGTCGAAATGGATGGTGTATTGTTTGTCGTCTTTCACCGTGAACTCTATATCCATTCCTACAGCAGGATCCAACTCTTTTTTAATGGCCCAGACTCTTCGGTCGATTTCACCGTAATCGAGGCGAAGTGCTGGGATCATTTCGTCGGTGAAACCGGGCATCGTAGCAGCTCGGAAGCCGAGTTTTTTAGCCAACAGCTTGAGGGGTGCCGTGGTGGAGAATTCTGTAGGAGCGAACACGATCTGGTGGTCGGATAGGATTTGCTCGAAGGGTTGCGGTTTTCCCTTCTGGGCCAGCACGTCCGCATTCAGGGTTTCAGGAGATTCCTCGATGATGTAGGCTGTCTTGGGCAGATCGGCGTTGTTGTTGTGGACGTTGGGATAGACGATGAGATCGATGGAGTGTAGGTTGAGTGCTACTTTGGTTTTGTCTAATTTCTCTGCCCAATCGTAGGCGATGGTTCTTCTCTTGCGCCAGGCGTTGTTGTCTGGAATTTTTGCATCAGGAACGTCGACGAGAATGGCCAAGCGCTTGTCTTGAGGCTTGAGGGAGAAGACACTCTGGACGAGAGCGCTCAGTTCTTCACTACTCAGTCGTTCTTCCACGTTTAACTCCTATGGTTTTTTTAAGGATCTTTGCGAAGGTCATACGATGATTTTGTTTTCGTCGCGGAGGAGGACGAGGATGGCGGCTTGGGGTACGACGAGGTAGGATTTGCCCTCGTATTTGATCTCGACGGAGGCCTTACGGAGAAAAATGGCGTAATCGCCGACTTGCGCTTGCATGGGAACGTGGCGGAGTTCCTTTTGGGAGGCTTTCCAGGGTTCGTCGTCCAGGTCGTGGGGATCGGGCAGTGGATTGCCCGGTCCTGTGGCAACGATTCGTCCGCTCTGGACGGACTCTTTATCCAGGACGGTTTGCGGTAAGTAGAGTCCCACCTTGGTGCGTTCTTCACCTTCGTCCGGAGTGATGAGGACCCGGTCTCCCACGACGAGGAGTTTTCGTTTTTCTTCTTTCATCTACGGTTGTCCTATTTTCTTAGAATATAGGCAGAAAGTTGAAGGTTGTCAAGTTCTAAAAGTCTATCTTGGAATCTTTGGAATGTTAAGAATTGGCGTTGCGGTATTTATTGGGATCATTCGAATACTTAACTATTGGATATGAATCTCATGAATTGCACTATTTTTTAGATAAATTCCTTGCAATGGTGATGTAAATCTTTTATTTTAGTTAAGCCGTTGAGAGTGATCTGATTTCTGAGGATATCATTCTATCAAGAGGTGATATGGTACCCAAGCTTGACAGTCGAAATGATTGGAAACGGAAAATTCGGATACCCTGTCTGCTGTTCGTCTATTTCATCGATGTGCTCGTTATTACGCTGAGTCCGTTCGAGTTCTCGGTCTTTTGGCTGAGGAGACTGGTGTTTTCTGATTTCTTAGAGCTCTTGGTTTTTTTCTTTCATACTGACATTTTGGATATTGTAAGTAATATTTTACTCTTTATTCCTATAGGAATACTCCTCTTCTTTTTATTGGATCAAAACAAAATGGGGAAAGAGAGAAGGAGAATATGGATTCCTCTGTGTGCTGGAGCACTGTTGAGTTTGAGCATTGAGACTGCACAACTTTTTTTGGATCGTTCGTCCTCTTTTTTTGATGTCGTCTCCAACGCGGGCGGGACGGTTTTGGGATTCTATGGAGTCGGGAGATGGATTTTGGTGAGGAGGTTTGTTGAGGGTTTCTATCGCCGATTCGAGATATTTCCGGTTCGTTTTTCATTCGTCCTGATTTACGGTACTGCTTTCATCATGTTGTTCTTGTTGCCCCTGAAGTTCAATCATTTTATGAACTGGGAGGAAGGATTTCATCTGCTCATCGGAAATGAAGAGACATTGGATCGGCCCTGGGAGGGAGAGGTGTATCTCGTAGCTGTATACGATCGCGCTCTTCGTTTGTCAGAAGTACAAAGTTTATACGACTCAGGAACAGATGAAATTAGAGGGGAAATTAGGCGTGGAAAAGGGGCAGTGGTTTATTATTTTTTCTCAGAAGGACGAGGAGATACCATTCGTGATTCTTCTGGTCGGGGAGAGTCGTTGGACCTTGTGGGTCAAGAGGTGCGTTGGTTGGATAGCGGGAAGGGTATTGAGATACGAGAGGGAGGTTTATTGAGGAGTTCGAATCCTGGGGACAAAATTGTCCGGGCTCTCCGAGAGGCCTCTCAAATGACAGTGGAAGTCTGGATGCGAACTGGAAATCTGAACCAGTCCGGACCGGCACGTATCGTATCGTTGTCGGGCGATACGGATCGACGGAACTTTACCTTGGGGCAGAATGGTCAGGATATCCATTTCCGGGTACGCACACCGCTGACAGGATCCAATGGGTCCCGGATCCGACTCAAGGCAGCGTCGGTATTAAAAGATCAGGATGTTTATCACGTGGTTGCTACGTTCAACCAAGGCGTGGCGAGGTTGATTGTTGATGGTCGGCCGACGAGAGAAGTCCTCCGAGAGGATGTTGATTATCTTCCTGTTTTACTGGAGTTGGGCAGGAACACAACGGCAAAGGTTGCTTTTTGTTTTGTATTCGTGTTCCCTCTTGGTCTGCTCGTTCATGGAGTGTTTCGAAGAGGACGTTTTCTTTTGACTCTACTTTCTGTTGGAGGGCTCGTTTTCTTCCTCGAGATGTTCTATTACCTTCGGTTGGAACAGCCGTTTGGATTTTTCTTCTTTTCCGTATCGTTCATTACTGCAGCTTTGGGGGGAGTTGCAGGGTACGCCTTTGACGAGGAGAAATCGTCGGAATGAGGAGGGTTTAGGTGTGTACCGATGTTTCACTAAATTTGTGGTTGTTTTTTTCTTATAGATTCTTATATTTTTAGTCAATTGCGCTTTCGGAATGGTGTTCTGGGAATGTAGAGATTGGTATTGTGTGAATGAAGTACTGGAGAAAGCAGGGAAGGATGAGCGGTTATCCATTCGCTGAAATCGAGAAGAAGTGGCAAAAATTTTGGGAGAGAGATAATACTTTCCGTGCCGAGGATTTTTCCCCAAAACCGAAGTATTACTGTCTAATCGAATTCCCGTACCCGTCGGGAGATGGGTTGCATGTGGGGCATCCGCGGAGCTATACAGCGTTAGACATCATTGCACGAAAGCGACGGATGGAAGGGTACAACGTTTTGTATCCCATTGGGTTTGATGCGTTTGGCCTACCGACGGAAAATTACGCCATCAAGAATAAAATCCATCCCATTGAAGTCACGAAGAGGAACGTTGTCACCTTCAGACGGCAACTGAAGATGCTCGGGTTTTCGTTCGACTGGGATCGGGAGGTGAATACGTCGGACCCGGCATATTATAAGTGGACGCAGTGGATATTCCTGAAGTTCTTCGAGAAGGGGTTGACCTACAAGGCCAACATCCCCATCAACTGGTGCCTCTCCTGCAAGATCGGTCTGGCCAACGAGGAGGTGGTGGACGGTGTTTGCGAACGGTGCGGTGGACCGGTGGAGAAGCGGAATAAGGAGCAGTGGATGCTCAAGATCACGGCGTACGCCCAGCGACTGATCGACGATCTTGACAGCGTGCACTTCCTGGAAAAGATCGCTAAACAGCAGATCAACTGGATTGGGCGGAGCGAGGGCGCCCTGATCGATTTTGCGATCGACGGACATGAGAGGCACAAAATTCGAGTCTTTACGACACGGCCGGATACCCTGTTCGGCGCTACGTACATGGTCTTGGCTCCCGAGCATGATCTGGTGGATGTCATTACGACGGATGTGCAGCGGGAAGTGGTGGAGGAGTATGTGAACCGGGCTCGGCTGAAGAGCGACATGGAACGCACCGAGAGCCGGGAGAAGACGGGTGTGTTCACGGGTGCTTACGCCGTCAATCCGGCCACGCAGGAAAAGATCCCGGTCTGGATTGCCGATTACGTGCTCGTTTCCTACGGGACCGGTGCCATCATGGCTGTGCCCGGTCATGACCAGCGGGATTGGGAGTTTGCGAAGGCCTTCGATCTCCCGATCAAGGAAGTCATCTCTGGAGGGGATATTGCCAAGGAGGCGTACGAGGGGGACGGTCTTCTGGTTAATTCCGGCTTCCTGAATGGGAAGCATGTTCCAGAAGCCATCGTGACGATGAACGCCTGGCTGGAGGAGGAGGGTCTTGGTGGAGCGGAGGTGGAGTACAAACTCCGGGATTGGGTGTTTTCCCGCCAGCGCTACTGGGGAGAGCCAATCCCCATCATCTCTTGTGAGAAATGCGGTTTTGTTCCGGTGCCAGAGGAGCAGTTACCCGTCCTTCTCCCGGAGGTGGAGAATTACGAACCCACCGACACGGGTGAATCGCCCCTGGCGAAAATAGACGATTGGGTCAGCACCGATTGCCCGGTATGCGGGGGACCGGCCAAGCGGGAGACGGATACGATGCCCAACTGGGCAGGAAGCAGCTGGTACTTCCTCAGGTACGTCGATTCCAAGAATGATCAAGTCCTGGCCGATCCTGAGATACTGAGATACTGGATGCCTGTGGATCTGTACAACGGCGGTATGGAGCACACGACTCTCCACCTGTTGTATTCGCGGTTCTGGAGTAAATTTCTGTACGACTGTGGTGTCGTGCCGACCGCGGAGCCGTATGCGAGGCGTACGTCCCACGGCATGATCCTGGGAGAAGGTGGGGAGAAGATGTCCAAGTCGCGCGGCAACGTGGTGAACCCGGATGACGTTGTGGCCCAGTACGGTGCTGACATCTTCCGCTGCTACGAGATGTTCATCGGTCCCTTTGACCAAACCGCCAGCTGGTCCACGCAGGGCATCGAGGGCATTCATCGGTTCATCCAACGGATATGGCGCTTGATCGTGGATGAGGATACGGGTGCGTTGAGCTCGAAACTCGATGAGAACTCCTCAGATCGGGACATTCTTCCGGTCCTCTACCGAACTATCAAGGTGGTCACCGAACATATCGACCAAATGCGCTACAACACGGCCATTTCTCAGATGATGATCCTTTTGAATGAGCTGTACAAAAAAGACCGGGTCGCGAAAGGGACAGTGAAGACCCTGGTACTTCTCCTGTCGCCTTTTGCTCCGCATCTCTGCGAGGAACTGTGGGAGAGGCTAGGAGGAGAGCCCTCTACGCTCAGCCAAGCCTGGCCCCAATACGATCCGGAACTGCTTGTCGATGAGACGGTGACGATCGTCGTCCAGGTGAACGGAAAAGTTCGGAGCCGGATCGAGGTGGACACCGATTCCGATGATGAAACCGTCAAACAGGCAGCTCTGGAGGATTCGCGTGTCCAGAAATACACGCAGGGTAAGACGATTGCTAAAGTCGTGGTGATCAAGAACAAATTGGTGAGTATTGCCGTTCGGTGAGAGGGATTCCACACTGATCGTCGAACGATTTTATCGTGAAATTAGTCTACTGGACAAGAAAAATTCTAATTTGGAGGTTCTGCCATGCGCACGAAAACATGGATTGCGGCTGTTTTGGTTTTGGGGATTGCTGGTTTTGTGCAAGCTCAAGGAGTTCGGGTATTGGAGCTTCGTGGAGGGTATCTCAACCCCAAGGGAACGAATGCCGGCCTGATCTTCGGTGGGAGCTACGGTGTTTCCATCGACGAAAGGGTCGATTTAAGTCTGGGATTTTCCGTTTTTCATAAAGGCTACCAGAAGGAGACGGCCGTGGCCGATACGGGTTATCAGAGCGGAATCAACGAGAGAACGGTAATGAGGGAACTGGAGTACAGCACGACTCTGCTTCCCATCTTTGTCGGTGCCAACGTTCGTTTTCCATTCCAGCCGCCGCTCTACTGGTACGTGGGGGGGAATTTAACCTATCAATTTTTGTTCAGTACGGAAAACAATTTTCAAGAAGGGATTAAGGAGAAAAGGAATTACAGAGGATGGGGATGGATGGTCCGGGCAGGCATTGAATACACCATCGGGAGTCGGTCTTCAGTTCTCCTGGAAGCCTTCTACAACATCGGGAAGGTCAAACGGAACGTGGAGGAGACGGTTGAAGGGCTTCCGGTGTGGGACGAAGTGGATGTTTCGGGTCTGGGATTTCGAGCCGGTCTGAGGCTCGAATTTTTTTAGAGGTTGAAGGGTAGATATGTATACGACGCGAGGTTCTTACTGGGGAATTGGACGAGGTATCACTGAGGCGGTGAAGGTACTTCTCATCGCCAACGGAGTTGTCTATCTTCTCCAGTATTTCATCGGTCCTCAGATGATTTTGGGTCTGGGATTAATTCCCCGGTGGGCCTGGTCTCGGCTTTTTTTGTGGCAGTTCGCTACATACATGTTTCTCCACGGAGGATTCTTTCATCTTCTGATCAACATGTATGCTCTGTGGGTTTTTGGTACAGAGGTGGAGAGGATGTGGGGGGCGAGAGCGTTTTATCGGTATTATTTTATCACGGGTATTGGTGCGGGCGTTATTCATACACTCATTACGCCGCTCTCGATGATACCCACTATAGGAGCGTCGGGTGCTGTATTGGGGGTTCTGACGGCTTTTGCTGTGATGTTCCCGGACCGTGAAATTACTCTGCTTCTCTTTTTTATTCTTCCCGTGCGTATGCGGGCTAGGACGTTGGCGCTGCTTTTTGCCGGGATGTCTCTCTTCAGCGGTGTTCTCGGGAGCACCGATGGGGTGGCTCATTTCGCCCACTTGGGGGGGATGTTGGTTGGGTATCTCTACATGAAACATGATTGGCAATTTGTTGCATTGAAGGAGCGTTATCGACATTGGAGGCAAAAGAGGCGAATGCGTGTGGTTCGACAGAAGGAGGAGAATTTGGATAAACTCCGGAGGTTGGTGGATCAGGTTTTGGATAAGGCCAACGAGGTGGGAATGGAAAATCTGACACGGGATGAGAAACTCCTGCTTAAGAAGGCGAGTAAGATTCTGAGCAAAGAAAAGGAATGATGGAGTCAATTATTTCAGTATGAGACTCGAAAGTCATCGTAAAATCTTTGTCGTCACGATGGGGTTGGTTCTTTCCTTCGGCATCCGTGATTTGAATTCTCAGAGAAACGTGCGGATTTCCGTCGTCTTTGAGAGTGAGAGAAGGATGGGTTCGCTATCGGCAGTGCGCAAGGAAGGCGTGGTTTATGGATCTCTGGAGGAGTTTGCCGATCTCCTGGGTGTACGGAATTTTTATAACCCGCAGAACAAGAAGATGGTTCTTCGGGTTGGATCCCGCGCCGTGAAGGTGACTGCCTTGAATCCGTTCATCGTGGTGGATGAGACGGTCTATCAGTTGGCATTGCCCACGCTCGATGTCGAGGGGAAAATGTACGTTCCTTTGGCTCTCTTTTTGGAGATTGTGGGTGGACTCTTTCCGGCGGAGTTTGATTTTCAGCAAGAATCCGAGATCTTGCGTCTGCGAAGATTTCTGTACAACATCACGGGTGTGGAGGTGGAAGAAAAGCTAAACGGAATGCTTATTCGTTTTATCACGACAGAGGACTTCAAGGTTTCGGATGTTGCTACCTCGTATAACCACGGGTGGCTCAATGTGACATTGTACGGGGGGACTTTGGATTCTACCCGCATCGTATCGGAACAGAGAATGGGTATTGTGAAGAGGATCGTTCCTTTTCAGTTTGAGAAGTCCGCTCAAGTCTCTTTTCAGCTGGACCGGGACGTATCCGACCAGAAGGTATACGTGGATAAGGGAGAGGTTCTCGTTAGCCTACGGAGTTCAAAAGTGTCCGATGCCTCGTTGGCCAATTCTCCGGGGGAGGACCGAAAGCGATGGCTCATCGACCGGATTGTTATCGATCCGGGGCATGGAGGAAAGCATCCCGGGGCTGTAGGAAAAGCGGGCTTGAAGGAGAAGGTGGTTACTCTGGATATCGCCAGACGTTTGAAGGAACTCCTGAAGAAAGAGCTTGGGGTTGACGTTCTTTTAACGAGGGAGGAAGACCAGTTTGTTGGATTGAAGGAACGCACTCAGTTTGCCAACTCCAACGGCGGGAAGCTGTTTATCAGCATTCATGCTGATGCCAACAAGAACAGAAGTATTCGCGGGTTTTCGACGTATGTTCTCGGTGTAGCAAAAACCCAACAAGCGTTAGAGGTTGCTCAGAGAGAGAATTCTGTGATCGAGCTGGAAGAGTCTGTGGATGCATACGAAGAGTTTCAAGACGCCGCTTACATACTGAATGCGATCGCCCAGAGTTCATATCTCAAGGAAAGTCAGGACTTGGCCCAGATGGTGAACACGTCGCTGAAGAGGAGGACGAAAATTCCAGACTCGGGGGTTCATCAGGCAGGCTTCTACGTACTCATCGGTGCAGCGATGCCGAGTATTCTTGTGGAGACGGGTTTTCTTTCCAATGCCTATGAGGAGCGTCTTCTGAGGACACGCTCTTTTCGGCAGAAGATTGCAGAAGCACTCTGTGAGAGTATTCGTCGATTCAAGGAAAAGTATGAGATGGGCATCGGTTAGATTTTGAATATCCATATTCAAATTCCTTTCGTCTTTTCGCCTTGAGAGAAAACAATCGTTGTTGTAGATGACCTTGGAGGTCACTTTTTTGTGGAGAATGTATGAGCGATTCCAGGCCCATAGGGATTTTTGATTCGGGTATCGGAGGGTTAACCGTCGTTCGTGAGATTTTTAAAAGGTTACCCAACGAAAGTATCGTTTATTTCGGTGACACGGCGCGTGTTCCGTACGGGACGAAATCGCCAGAGGTGGTTAAAACATTCGCCCTTCAGGATATTTTTTTCCTTCTGAAGCAGGATGTGAAGATCCTCGTGGCTGCTTGTCATACCGTTTCTTCTACGGTTCTGGATTCGTTAATTCAGACTCTGCATTTGCCGGTCTTGGGTGTGGTGGAGCCGGGCGTCAAGGCAGCTCTTGCGGTGACGCGGAAAAACCGCATCGGAGTCATCGGGACGCGGGCGACGGTGATGAGTGGAACTTATGAGAAGAAGTTAACCGAAAAAAGAAAAAAAATAGAGGTGGTTTCACAAGCTTGTCCTCTTTTCGTTCCCCTGGCAGAAGAGGGCTGGTTGGATAGCGATGTCACACACCGGGTTGCGCAAATCTATTTGAAGCCCCTCAGGGAGAAGAGGGTGGATACCCTTATCCTCGGATGTACACATTATCCTCTTCTGAAAGGAGTTATTCGTGATGTATTGGGTGAGGATGTTATCATCATCGATTCGGCTGAAGAGACGGCCAAGCTTGTGGCAGAGCGGTTGAGGTTATTGGACATGGTGAATGAGGCTCGAGGGAAAGCTCGTCATACCTTTTTTGTGAGTGATATTCCTCATCAGTTTCAGGAAGTGGGGGAACGATTTTTAGGGATGAGATTGGAATCCGTTACTCGCGTTGATTTAGAGTCGATGAGCCTGGAAAACAGAGAGGAACTGGGAGATTCTTGAATGGGATAGGAATAAAAAATTTCTTGCAAATTTTTTATAAATAAGGTATATTGAAAACCTGAGATCTTGAGTTTATGAACGGTTCCGAGATGGAACCGTTTTTTCGGGAAGGCACCCTAATTGAGGAGAGCTTTATGCGGGGAAAGAATGTCGCAAAAACGCTGCTCATCGTTTTTGTCATCTGCTGGGCGTTGTATGCTCTATGGCCTACGTACAGAATCCAGTCGCTTTCTCCTAAGAAGAGAGCGGAATTGGAGGAAGAGGGGAAACTCGTTACCCTGATAGATAAGTCGATACGTCTCGGTCTGGATCTCCAAGGTGGGATGTATCTGATTCTGGAGGTTGATCTGCCCGTGTTGGTCGAGCAGTTGGCGAGAGCTAAGGACGAACGCTTCGAGGAAATCGTTCGGAAGACGCGTGAAGAACTCAACGTGAGTACAGAAGATTTCTTGACGATACTCATCCGAAGATTTCAAGAGCAAGGCGTTTCACTCAACCGGTACTGGGGAGAGCGAGGGGATACGAACAAGAAGATTCTCGACTATTTGGAAAAAGAATCCAGAGAGGCCATGAGTCGTTCACTGCAGATTCTGAGAAACCGAATCGACCAATTCGGTGTTTCAGAACCTTCCATACAGAAATTGCGGGGCAGCCGAATTTTGATTGAGCTTCCCGGTATATCGGATCCCAATCAGGCCAAAGCCCTCATCGGTAAAACAGCACTTTTAGAGTTCAAGATGCTCAAGGACCCAGCGGATTACTCGGAGACCATCGAGAGGATTGATAAGACCATGGCCAAGGGGAGAGGACCTTTGGCTGGGGTGGAAACCTCTCCGGTGGCTGAGGATACGATCCGAGAGGAAAAAACGCAGAGGATAAGCAAAGACAAGGTGGTTACCATCGGTGAACTCTTTGGCGAGGATGAGGTTTTAACAGAGGATGAGGTCG
>Ga0114930_10003551_pt1 | contig 13541 bp, 9 predicted proteins | sample AnhtaG_FD_87300 | JGI IMG/M metagenome (GOLD analysis project Ga0114930, IMG submission 87300) | Deep subsurface microbial communities from Anholt, Denmark to uncover new lineages of life (NeLLi) - Anholt_01485 metaG | ecosystem: Environmental > Aquatic > Marine > Oceanic > Sediment | place... | reverse complement strand
TGGGTTATACCGTGAAAAGCGCCTACTACGTTGATGGGAGGATGTACCATGAGCTGGGGGTCGCTACTGCGGCTGTATTGCCCGTGGGCATAGCCTTCGCAGGAGTGGCGATCTTCAATTTAGTGCAGGGGTATCGCAAGGAGAAGGACCCCTTTGCTCGCAACCGGATCGCCTACCCGTTAGCTGGTATCTCTATTGGCATGGTACTCATAGCGTCAAACATCGTCCCTGACTGGAGGTGGTACCCCATTGACCATAGTGGCAACCTGATCAATGCCTCCCTGCTCTCCTACGCCATTCTCAGATACAGGCTCCTCGATATTCACATCGCCTTCAGAAGCGGACTTCGTTACTCCCTCGAAACCCTGGTCATAGGCGGCATTTTCCTTGGTGTGGGTGTAGCTTTATTTGCTGCCGCTGGCAATCTCGATCGTAACTTCTGGGTCCCGGCGGTAGCCACGGTGCTTGTGGCCGCCATTGGCATCCGACCAGTGTATCTGTTCATGCGACGGCGGATTGGTGGCCTGTTCGCCGGAGAGCAAAGTGATTATCGGCGTGTCCTCAGGAGCACCAGCCGTGCCCTGAGCGCCATGCCTGACCTTGAGGAACAGGCAAGCTGGCTGATGGACAACCTGATGCAAACGATGGACGTGGGAAAAGGTGGCCTGTTCTTACTGGATGAGGAGCAAAAGCGATATCTCCCCCGGGCGCTGAGGGGCTACGATAACCCAGCAGTGAGCCAGATGCATCTGGAGAGCGACAACCCGGCGGTGGCATTCCTGGCTAAAGCAGATCGTTGCTTAACTGCGGAGGGCATGGAGCGGGTGCCCCAGCTTCGTGCTATGTGGAAATTGGAACGGGAACAATTGGAGGAACTGGAAACCAGGGTGTTGGTTCCGGTGAGGGTCAAGGAAAACCTGATCGGAGTGATTTTGCTCGGCCCAAAACGCTCCCAGAAGCCATACTCTGTTGATGACCTGGAGTTCATCTACCTTGTGGCCAATCAGGCCGCGGTAGCTATTGAGAATACAAGACTTTACCAAGAGGCTAAAGATAGGGCGGAGTGGATTGATATGACAAGCAAGCTAACCAGGGTTATCGGCTCCAGTCTGGACATGGACCAGGTATATGAGACATTTACCACAGCGCTGAAAAATCTCGTCGATTTTGACCGCATCAGCATCGGTCTGGTTGAGGGGGACAAAGTCAGGCTTCTGTTGGTGTCTTCGGAGCTGTCCACAGAGTTTAGTGCTGGGGATACCATTCCCCTGAAGAAGTCGGTTGTGGCATGGGTTATTGAGCATAAGAGCACTAACATCGAGAACGATTTTGCCCAGGAAAGGCAGTTCCCTGTGGATGAAACCCATCTGCGGAATGGATTGAGGTCTGCGATCCGGGTGCCGCTGTTCTCCAAGGGGGAGGTCTTTGGCACCTTAAACCTGACCAGCTGTCGCCCCAACGCCTATGGGGAGAGGGAGCGGAAGATTCTGGAGCAGATTGCGGGCCAGGTGGCAGTGGCGATCCAGAATGCGCTACTTTATGAGGAGGCCAAGCGAGCCTATGAGGAGGCGAGGCGAGCTTACGAGGAGCTGAATGCGGCACAGGAGTACATGGTGCGCTCAGAGAAGCTCAGGGCTTTGGGCGAGATGGCAGGAGGGGTGGCCCATGACTTCAACAACGTGCTTTCAGTCATCTTGGGCCGGGCGCAATTGGTTCTGGAGGATATGGAGGATCCAAAGCTAAGAAAAAGTGTCAAGGCAATCGAGCAAGCAGCCCTTGACGCAGCTAGGACGGTGCGTCGGCTTCAGGATTTTACCAGGGTGAGGAGAGATCAGGTTTTCGATCAGGTGAAGGTGAATCAATTGGTCAGGAGCTCTTTGCAGATGGCAGAACCCCGCTTTGCCGAGCGTCGCCAAAGGGATGGCGTGGAGATTGACGTTGGTATAGAGGTGAATGCGGCAAACTCAGTGCGGGGAGACGTGTCGGAGTTAAGAGAGGCGCTGCTTAATATCATCTTCAACGCTGTGGATAGTATGCCTCAGGGGGGTAAGATCAACATCAAGGCGTGGAAGGAGGAAAACGAGGTGGTTCTCTCCATTGCCGATACTGGTGCCGGTATTTCGGAGGAGATAAAAACTAAGATATTCGATCCCTTCTTTACCACCAAAGGATCTGAGGGTATGGGGCTTGGGCTTAGTATAACCTATGGCATTATCACCAGGCATGGCGGTAGCATCGAAGTGGACAGCATCTTGGGCCAAGGGTCCACCTTTTACGTTAAATTACCTGTGGAGGACGGAGAGATGGAGCAGAAGTTTTCCCCCGATTTGCCTGACTCTACCGAGAAGGCAAACATCCTGTTGGTTGATGACGATCCCGAGGTAAGCGAGGTTCTTGAATTGATGCTCGCTCAGATGGGACACCGGGTAACGGTGGTCGCTCAGGGAGCGGTAGCTGTCGCCTTATTTGAGCAGGGCGACTACGACCTGGTAATTACCGACCTTGGAATGCCCGACATCTCGGGATGGCAGGTTGCTAAAGCAATCAAGGAGAAGAGTCCAAGAATGCCGGTTGTTCTTATCACCGGCTGGGGGGTCCAGCTTGATAGCGAGGAAATGAGTAGGAGCGGAGTCGATGGGATTATTGCTAAGCCCTTTAGCAAAGAATCTCTTATGGATCAATTGGTAAGGCTGCTGGAGCGCTAGGTATGGGCACTGAACTAAATACCTTGAGAGGAGGTTTGGTAGCGGTGAGACAAGAAAAAATTCTTATTGTTGATGATCAGCCCGCGGAGCGGGAGATGATGCAGGAGATCCTTGATCGTGAGGGATATGAAACGGTGGCTGTGGGCGGTGGGGAAGAAGCCTTGCAGCTGGCGCAGCAGGCCTTTGACCTGCTCCTTACTGATATCGTTATGCCCCATATGGGAGGCCTGGAGCTCGTTCGAGAGTTTCAAGAGGTAAGCCCAGAGACTGTCCCTGTGCTCATCACCGGTTATGCCAGTATTGAAACAGCGCGGGCAGCAATTCAACACGGGGTATATGATTACATCGTTAAGCCCTTTGACCGCGCTGAGCTCTGCAGTGCCGTAGCCAAGGCTTTGGATAGGAAGAAGCTTGCTGATGAGAACATGCGGCTTAAGGAGCTGGTCGGACTGTATAAGGTAAGCCAATCTATGATCGGAAGCCAGGATCAAAGGGAAGTACTGAAATTCATCCTTAATAGCGGGGTCAGTCAGACAAAGTCCAGTGGGGGTGCCATCCTCCTTTTCGATAGCTTGAAGCGTGGTTTGGTGATTGCTGCCGCCTCGGGGGCGTGGGAGCTTGTCGCCCAATTAGCCAATGCCTTGCTGGAAAGGGGCATCAGGTCTTGGGTTGGGGAGATGGGTGAGGCGGTACTTTTTACCGATGTGAAAGAGCATCCCCTTTTCGAGCGGATTGGCCACCGCTACCCTGAGGATGGTTTCCTGCCCCTCAGGGCTCAAGGCATGGAGATATTATTGCTCCCCATAAGGAGCGATAGCGAAATCCTCGGTCTGTTACATGTCTTTCGTGAGAAAGCACCCAGGTTATTTGGCGAAGGGGATCTTGAGCTGCTGACCATCCTTGCTACTCAGACTGGTGTCTTGATAAAGAGCCGCCAGTTGTTCACTGAACTTGAGGATAGTTCCTTTCAGGTGCTTTGCGCTATAGCCTCTTGGGTAGATGGCAGGAACCTGTGCACCCAGGGGCATATGGAAAAGGTAGCTCAGTTGAGCGAGCAGCTGGCCTTGAGGCTTTCTTTGAGCGAGGCGGAGATAAAGACGATAAAGCAGGCGGCCTTGGTTTATGATATTGGGATGATCGGGGTCAGCGAGTCTATTCTGAACATGCCCAGCAAACTTGCACCTCAGGAGTGGGAGATGGTGAAACTTCACCCCGTAGTTGGAGATGAGATCCTGGGTCACCTCCCTTTCTTCGCCGAGGTTCGCCACATCGCAAGGCATCATCATGAACGCATGGATGGTAGTGGTTACCCGGATGGTCTATCAGGTAGGCAAATAACGAGTGCGATTCAAGTGGTATCTATATGTGATGCCTATGATGCGATGACTTCGCCCCGTCCTTGGCGACCAGCGCTTTCGAAAGAGGAAGCAAGTGCTGCTTTACAGGAGGACAAGGGGGCAAAGTTTGACCCCGAAATAATAGATACTTTCATGAATATGGTAAAGTAAAGGAAATAGCGTTATTGCAGGCTATCAGCTTTATAACAGCGATGGTATATCTTTTGAGGCATCCGCTATCTCTCTAAGTTTCGCCTCTGCCTCCTTGTGCCTCTTCTTTGCCGTGGGCGCCGACTCTGTTAATCGGTAATAGTATCCCCTAACCCTTTCCACATCGCTAAGCTGGGAAAGGATAAGGGTCACATTGAGGTTTCCTCTCTCTCGAGGATAATCGCCACTCCTGATTACAGCTTCTTCCATTAGCTCCTTCAAATAATCACCAATCTCCTTAACGATGTCCACATTCGCTTCCCCAGCAGGGGATGTAAGCAAATATAAAGCGCTTCCTGCATCCTTTGGCTTACAGGTAAGGGAGAGCTCACTCAGAGCCTCGTCCAAGGCTGATATTCCTTTATGTGTCTCCGTACCTTTCCTTCTCCAGCTCCGTCCCCGGAGCCAGCCAAGCCTAAATAGCGATACCTGTGATCTGCCGTAGCCTATTACTGTCCATCCGCCCAGGGTCTGGATTATATCGCCGGCATCCACCATTCTAGCCCCAATGTGCCTGCGTTTCTTCTCCTCGCCGGCGCACAGAAGGTTGTAGAACGGCTCTGCTATTTGCTCGTTAATCCTGTGCATGTTGTTTATCAGGTTTGTGTCCTTTCTCAGATACCTTTGATTGTCAACCAGAAATACCCCGTCTGCCACCGAGTATGCGGATTTGAGACAGGTAGCTGTATTATAAACACATCTTTCCTCGGCGTGCTCCTCATGCTCAAAGGGGAGGACAACCATGGCATATACTGGCTTATCTATATATCTTTCCTTGAGCACTTCGATGAGTATTGGCAGCCCTCCCGAGCCCGTGCCTCCGGAAGCAGAGGCAATTATGAGAAAAGCGTCGGTCTCATAAAACCTCCTAGTTTCCCTCACCGCATCGATAACCTTATCGCTACCCTCTCGCGCTATCTGGGCACCAAGCTCATTTATCTTGCCCACACCATGACCGCCGGTCTTTCGCCCGCCCAAGATAACTCTATGCCGGAAATCGGTCTTTATGTTTCTCAGCCCGCTGAGGTCAGCTTCATCTGTATTTACGGCAAGGGCGTCGGTGATTATCTCAATCCCCCGATGCGCGGTTGCCCTTCTGCCTATCTTGGCAAACTCGTCAGTGATTCTTCCCCCACATTGTCCCACTCCGATAACGACTAGCTTCATATTCAACCTCCCTTTCTACTGGGGTGCCAGCAAAGGCTAAATTCCCCTTTCTGGATGCCGATGATTTCTCTTATTTAGACATCCCTTGCTCCCTATGTCAAGCCCCGCCTTTTTATACCCTTAGCTTAAGGCATAGGATTAATGAATACTACTATAAAATCGCGTTGCCGTCAAGAAACATAAAGACTGAGGCCAGCGCAATATGTGCTATAATGTTTGCCGATGGAATTTCGAAAGGAAATAAGCACCGTGGAGCTACTGATTCCGCCTCGATTTGAAAAGGAGACTCAGATTGTAGAGTATAGAGAGGACCCGTTGACCGGTTCTCATAGCCGGATAAACGTTGCCCGGGCGGGAAGGAGGAGGCAAGCTCAAAGAGACGATACCGATTTGAGCCAGGTGATAGCGAGCACCAGAGAGGATTGTTTTTTTTGCTCCCAGAATATCGAACAGCAAACGCCCAAATTCCCGCTGCAGATTTGCCCCCGGGGCAGGATAGAAAGAGGGGAATGCCTCGTCTTCCCCAATCTATTTCCCTTCGCTGAATACCATGCTGTTGGCACCTTGAGCAGGGAGCATTTCCTGGACCTGGACGAATTCACCCCGGAAATGATCTTAGATAATCTCATGGCTTCTCAAGAGTATATCGCCGCTGTGCACCAAGTGGATAAAGGTGCCAGATATCCGATGTGGATATGGAACCATCTCCCCTCTAGTGGCGCTAGCATAATTCATCCCCATGTTCAGATATTGATTGATAAAGCGCCGTCGCCGCAATTGAGAAAGCTGGTGGAAAAGAGCGAGGAATATTTTGCCTGCCATGGCAGCAATTATTGGCAGGATCTGATTGAGCAGGAAAAGGGGCTTGGCCATAGGTATATTGGCGAACAGGGCTCGGTGGCTGTTATCGCAAGCTTTGCTCCTCGGGGAAACAGAGAGGTTGCGTTGATATTCAAGGATATAGGCAATTTGGCGGATTTGAACGAAAAGCAGGCCCAGGATTTCGCTGCTTGTCTAGTAAAGATATTGCGTTGCTATAAAGGGATGGGGGAGAACTCTTTCAACCTAGTTACCTTTTCTGCCCCCGTGGGGGAGAATCCCGATTATTACTGGCTCAACGCCAGGATAATCTCGAGGCCAGTCTTTCAGCCCTTCTATACCAGCGATGCAGGTTTCATGGAGAGATTTTACGATGTGTGGGTCATCGAAACCCTGCCTGAGGATATTGCCCGCCAGATGAGGCCAGTTTTTGCTCCTTAGCGATAGCCCTGAAGTGCCTGGAAGTGTTTGCCCTCGGTCTTTATCGCCGGGGCAATCACCATCTCCACGCGCTGCATCTCTTTGATAGTCAAAGCGCCGCACATGCCCATAGCGGTGCGCAAGGCTCCGATCAGGTTTTCCGTCCCCCCGGTGACAGAGGCGGGTCCGAAGAGGATCTGTTCCAAGGTGCTGCTGGTGCCGACCTTAATTCGCGTTCCTCTGGGCAATGCTGGGTGAGGATTTGCCATGCCCCAGTGGCTTCCCTGCCCCGGAGCCTCCTCAGCTTGGGCCAAAATCGAGCCCAGCATCACGGCGTCGGCACCGGAGGCGAAGGCTTTACAGAGGTCTCCGCCGGTGCGGATGCCACCATCGGTGATCACAGCAACATATCTCCCTGACTCTCGGAGATACTGCTCCCGGGCTGCGGCGCAGTCCATGGTTGCTGTTACCTGAGGCACGCCAACTCCCAGAACCTCCCTCGTGGTGCAGGCTGCTCCCGGTCCGATCCCAACCAGAACCCCGGAAACCCCTTCTCTCATCAGACTTATAGCGGTGCTGTGGCTGACGCAGTTGCCTACGATGATGGGAACTGGCATTACTTGGTGCAGCTCGGAGAAGACCAGCCCGCGATAGCTCTTGGAGATGTGACGGGCGCTGGTCACTGTGGACTGCACTACCATGATATCGATCCCGGCTTCTACTGTGATCGGGGCAAAGCGCTTGGTATTTTGGGGCGTCACTGAAACGGCGCACACCGCCCCTTGGCTCTTGATCTCCCTTATGCGGTCGCCGATGAGATTCTCCTTAATCGGCTCGGAGTACACCTTCTGCAACAGGGGAGTGACCTCATCAGCAGGGGCGTTGGCGATTTCGGCCAGAACCTCGCTGGCATCTTGGTAGCGGGTGTTTACCCCCTCTAGATTGAGCACAGCAAGCCCGCCCAGCTTGTTCATCAAAACGGCGAAGCGAGGGTCTACCACAGCATCCATGGCTGAGGCGAGGATGGGGATGGGGAAGGTGATATTGCCCAGGGCAAAATCGATGTTTACCTGCTCCGGATTTATGGTCACTTCTCCGGGAACTAGTGCTACCTCGTCGAAACCGTAGCAACGCCGCATCTCCTTGAACTGCGGGACAGTCATACTCTATCCTCCTCGTCCTCAGCTCTAATTGTAAAAGACACTATAGCAGAGAGGGAAGCCTGAAGTCAATGAGTGAACATAGTAGCGGGTGAGGGCGTTGACAAGCAGGTAGGTTGGTGAAACAATAGCTAAAGAGATGGTGCGCTTCTCTTCCCAGCGTGTTGAATTGACCGGGGGTAAGATCGATTATAGGGGGAGCCATGGAAAAGAAAATCAAGAATACTAAATTGGAGCTAGCTGAGGGCGACATCACCGAGATGGAAACCGATGCAATCGTAAATGCCGCTAATTCAGCATTAAAGCTAGGCGGAGGCGTCGCCGGTGCCATTGCCCGAAAAGGGGGCCCCAAAATCCAGGAGGAATGTGACCGCATTGGTGGTACCTTTGTCGGCGGTGCTGTGATCACCACCGCAGGCAATCTGAAGGCAGCCCACGTGATTCACGCCGTAGGCCCCAGGATGGGTGAGGGGAACGAGGATGAGAAGCTGCGGAACGCTACTCTGAACAGCCTGAGAGTTGCCGATGAACATCATCTCAAAAGCATAGCCTTCCCTGCCATCAGCACCGGGATTTTTGGCTTTCCCATGGACAGGTGCGCTGAAATCATGCTCAGCACGGCCATCAATTCTCTTAACGGTGACACCGGCTTGGAAAGGGTCGTCTTCTGCCTCTACGGCGGCGAAGCGTACCAAGTTTTTACAAGAGAGCTGGAGAACCTGTCCCGATGAGCTGGCTTACGCTTCAAGCAGAGTTTAAGGAGGAGTGATGCCCACCCTCTATATCGTGGCCACCCCTATAGGTAATATGGAGGATGTATCTTTGCGTGCTCTTCGCATCCTGAGCCAGGTGTCGCTAATTGCTGCCGAGGATACCCGCAAAACAAGACGTCTCCTTGCTGCCTACGGAATCAAGACCAAGCTCACCAGTTACCACGAACATAATGAAATGACTAAGCTCCCCTACCTTCTGCAACGTCTTCAGGCGCAGGATGTAGCCCTGGTTTCTGAGGCCGGGATGCCGGGGATTAGTGATCCTGGCTACGAATTGGTGGTGGCTGCCATCGAAAACGGCATCCCCATTGTCCCTATCCCTGGGGCCTCGGTCTTGGTCACTGCCCTTGCCGTCTCCGGGCTTCCCAGCAATCAATTTGTCTACCTCGGCTTTCTTCCGCGAAGGAAGGGCCAGAGAAAGCGTCTTCTAAAGCAAATTGCCAAGGAGGGAAGGACTATTTTAGCTTTCGAAGCGCCCCACCGCCTGCTTTCCACTCTGGAGGACATCCTGGCGGTCCTGGGTGATAGGAGGCTCGCCCTTTGTCGCGAGCTGACCAAAATTCACGAAGAGGTTTTTAGAGGGACGGTGAGCCAGGCGATAGCGCATTTTGCCGAGCCCAGGGGCGAGTTCACCCTTGTCATCGAGGGCAAGGAGCAAAAGCGACGGCCAGCCGAGGATTTCGAGGATGAGCTACGTCGGTTACACCAGAAAGGCCTTTCGGCCAAGGATGCCATCTCTCAGGTGGCGAAGGCTACCGGCGCCTCCAAAAAGGAGCTCTACCGGCTTTGGCTGAAGCTGGGCTAGCTTTTGTGTTTTCCCCGATTGTGATAGAATAAACTGGTTCCCAGCACGATGGTTTGTTATGAGTGAGCGCATCTTTATTGGTGTTGCCTGGCCTTATGCCAATGGCTCCCTGCATCTGGGTCAGGTCGCTGGCGCATATTTGGCCCCGGACATCTTCGCCCGCTATCATCGCCTCAAGGGGAACGAGGTGCTCATGGTATCGGGCTCAGACCAGCACGGCACCCCGATAACAGTGCGCGCCGAGCAGGAGGGCAGGAAGCCCGAGGAGATCGCTGCCAGGTACCACCAGGAATTCCTTCAATCCTGGCAGAAGTTGGGCATCTCCTTTGACCTGTTCACCACCACCGGTACCCAAAACCATCGCCAGCAGGTTCAGGACATCTTCCTGACCCTGCATAAGAAGGGCTATATCTATAAGGATACCATGGCCCTGCTCTACTGCTCCAATTGCCAGCGTTTTCTGCCCGATCGCTATGTAGAGGGCACATGCCCCTATTGCCACTTCGAAGGGACAAGGGGAGACCAATGCGATAGTTGCGGCAAGCCACTAAATCCGGTGGACCTCGTTGATCCCCATTGCCGAATATGTGGTGCGTTCCCTGAAGTCAAGGAATCGGAGCATTTCTTCCTCCGCCTCAGCGCCTTTAATGAGCAGCTTCTCGCCTGGGTGAGTGAGCAGTCTCACTGGAGGCCCAACGTTCTCAACTTCACCGTCTCTCTGCTCAAGGAAGGGCTAAAGGATCGGGCCATTACCCGGGATATAGAGTGGGGCGTTCCTGTCCCTATGCCTGGCTTCGATAATAAGCGGATTTATGTCTGGTTTGAGGCAGTAATCGGCTATCTCTCGGCGAGCAAGGAGTGGGCGGCGTCGTGCGGCGATGAGGAGAAGTGGCGCGATTTCTGGCAGGGGGATGCCAAGTCGTATTATTTTATTGGCAAAGACAACATTCCGTTCCACACCATAATCTGGCCGGCGATGCTCATGGGCTACGAGGGACTCAATCTCCCCTATGATGTGCCTGCCAACGAGTTCTTGACCCTTGAGGGGCGGCCGCTGTCCACCAGTCGTAACTGGGCAGTTTGGCTCCCCGATTATCTGGAGCGCTATGACCCCGACCCTTTGCGCTACTTCCTTTCGGCGAGTATGCCGGAGAGCGGGGATACCGATTTTTCCTGGCGGGAGTTTTTGCGCCGCAACAACGATGAGTTGGTGGCCACCTATGGCAACCTGGTTCATCGGGTGCTCACCTTCACCTATCGCAACTTCGAGGGCGCGGTGCCATCGCCTGGGGAGCGGGATGAACGAGACGAAGCGCTTTTGGTGAAAGTGGAGGATGCCTTCCCTGCCATGGATAGGATGCTCTACAACTGTCGCTTCAGGGAGGCGATCAGGACCGCCATGTCCCTGGCTCAAGAGACCAACCGCTACCTTGATGACAAGTCTCCCTGGAAACGGATTAAAGAGGATCGTCAAGGCTCTGCCACCAGCCTATATTTCGCCCTGGTGGCGATCTCGGGCCTGAAAACCCTTCTCTATCCCTTCCTCCCCTTTAGCTCTCAGGAATTGCATCGGCTTCTTGGATTTGAAGGGCGGATGGAGGATACAAGCTGGGCATTTACTCCTCTTCCAGCGGGTCAAAAGCTGGCTCCGCCCGAGCCGCTCTTTGTTAAGCTGGATGACAAAATAGCAGCCGAGGAAGCTGCAAAGCTGGAGCGCTGATGTTGCTAGTGGATTCTCATGCTCATATCGATGCCCGCGTTTATAGTAAAGACCTTGATCAGGTGATAGCCCGGGCTGAGGAGGTGGGGGTGAGATTTATCATCAATGCCGGCTTTGATCTTGTATCGAGCCGGGCTTCGCTTAAGCTTGCCCAGCAGTATGCGGGGGTATTTGTTGCCCTTGGCTTTCATCCCCATAATGCTGCCAAAATGAGGGATGGCGACCTTGACATATTGGCTCAGCTTTCCCAGGAGCCCAAGGTGGTCGCTATCGGTGAGATTGGACTGGACTTTTATCGGAATCTATCGCCCAAGGAGACACAAATCGAGGCCTTTAAGCAGCAGCTGGAACTGGCGGAAACGCTGGGGTTACCGGTGATCATTCACTCGCGCAATGCCGGCGAGGAGGTGTTCGCAATCCTCGCCGAGTGGGCGGGGCAGCAAAAGAACCGGCACCCGGGTGTGCTCCATTGCTTTAGCGGCGATAGGGAGCTGGCAGAGAGATATATCGCCCTGGGCTTCTTCCTTTCCCTCGCTGGCCCTGTTACCTATCCTTCCTCCAATACGGCGCAAATCGTCTCTGACATCCCCCTAAATAGGCTTCTCATTGAGACCGATTGTCCATTTCTCACCCCGCTTCCCTATCGGGGCAAGAGAAATGAGCCCGCATATTTGCCTTTAGTGGCAGAAAAGATCGGCCAGATCAGAGGGCTAGCACCTGAGGAGGTGGCTGGGAATACCGCCCAAAATGCGGTTCAGCTTTTCCGGCTGCCGGTTCAAGCTCGTTGAGAAAGGAGTACGTTGCCTATTTCTGCTATTTATGAACCGATCCAAGAGGGCTTAGCTGAGGTGGAGGTGAGCTTTAGAAATGTGGGCGGGGTCGATCTCCCTTGGATGGTTGAGCCGCTAAGATATGTTCTGGAGAGTGAGGGCAAGCGGATGCGCCCTGCCTTGACTCTTCTTGCGGGCAAGTTCTACCGCTACAACCCTGAGCAGATGATCCCCTTGGCCACGGCTGTCGAGCTCTTTCACACTGCCACCCTGGTCCAGGATGATGCCATAGACAAATCTGCGGTGCGCCGTGGCAAGCCTACGGTAAATAACCTTTGGGGGGAGGCGATTGCGGTTCTTTTGGGGGACTACCTTTTTGCCAAGGCGGCGGAACTGGTTTGCAGCACCGGCAACCTGAGGGTGATGAGCATTTTCGCCCAGACGCTGATGCACATATCAAGCGGCCAGTTGAGACAGTATATGAGCGCCTATGACTGGCGGCAGGACCGGCAGGAGTATTACCAGCAGATCGAGAGTAAGACTGCTTGGCTCTTCTTTGTAGCCGCCCAATCGGGGGCGCTCATGGGTGGTGCGCCAGAGGAAGAGGCGGAAGCCTTCAGAACATACGGGCGTAATCTGGGCATGGCCTTCCAGATTGTAGACGACATCCTCGACTTCATCGGCGATGAACAGGAGCTAGGGAAGCCTGTGGGAAGCGACCTGATTCAGGGGACCCTTACTTTGCCTGCAATCCTGCTAATGGAGCAGCACCCGGACGAAAACATCATAAAGGAGATATTCGAGAAAAGAGGGGATAGGGCCGGGGTGGAGCGGGTGATCGATATGATTCGCAACTCCTCCATCGTTGAGGATTGCTATCAGATTGCTGCCGACTTCTGCGCTCAAGCATGCCTCGCCTTGGACTGGCTGCCTGACAATGCCTGCCGGAAATCGCTGTTCGATCTGGCAGACTACGTTATTGAACGCCACAAATAGACTATCTTAGCCTTCTCTCCTCAGCCGGTCGAGAAACTCGACCGACTTCACCTCTCGCTCTAGCAGGTATCTGATGTAGTGGCGCATCAGTTGCTCCAATTCGCGGGATAATTCGGCGTTTAGTTTCAGCTTGCTGGCGGCGGCGTAGTCGCTTTTCCCCAGAAAGCGCATCACTTTTAGGGCGTTGACGGAGATGGGGTGGGCGAGAGGCTCTTGCCCCCCACATTGGGGGCAGAGGACACCCCCGCTGCTTGAGCTGAAGAAGTTAGTCCTGGGCTCAAGGGTGCTCTTGCAGCCCAGACAACGGTCAAGCTGGGGCTTATAGCCGAGATGGGTGAGCAGGTTGAGTTCGAAATAGCGGAGGGTAAGCTCCGTATCCTGTGCCTCACCGAGCCAGCGCAGGGTGTTAAGCAGCAGTCCGTACAGTGGGCGGTCTTCCACCTGTTCGGCGGCGAACTGGTCCACCAGCTCCGCAGCATAGAGGGCTACGCTGGCGCGCCACAGGTCGTCCCTGAGGCGGGGGAAGCTATCAATTGTCTGGCTCTGGGTGATGATGTCCAGGTTCTGCCCCCGGGCGAGCATCAGCGAGCTGTGGGTCAGCAGCTCAAGGTGCCCCCCCATCTTGCTCTTGGGGCGGCGCACCCCCTTGGCGATGGCGC
>Ga0114930_10003550_pt1 | contig 13543 bp, 8 predicted proteins | sample AnhtaG_FD_87300 | JGI IMG/M metagenome (GOLD analysis project Ga0114930, IMG submission 87300) | Deep subsurface microbial communities from Anholt, Denmark to uncover new lineages of life (NeLLi) - Anholt_01485 metaG | ecosystem: Environmental > Aquatic > Marine > Oceanic > Sediment | place... | reverse complement strand
TCATGAAAAACACGCTTGCATTTATCATGGCCGGCGGTAGAGGCGAAAGGCTCATGCCTCTTACCCGGGACAGGGCCAAGCCAGCAGTTCCCTTTGGTGGCATCTACAGGCTTGCAGACCTGACCCTTAGTAATTGTATAAATTCCCAGCTATACAAGATCATTGTTTTACCCCAGTACAAATCACAGTCCCTAACTGATCACCTGGAAGATGGTTGGAATATATTTAACCAGAGACTTGGGCACTTCTTGAAAATTGTCCCACCTCAGCAAAGGATTAGTGGAGAATGGTATCGGGGCACTGCTGACTCCATTCGCCAAAACCTATATCTCATTGAACAAACAAGGCCACGTCATGTCCTGATCCTATCAGGTGATCATATTTACAAGATGGACTACAGTAGGTTTCTGCAATATCACTTAGAGAAAAAGGCGGATCTGAGCATCGCTCTCAGTGAATTGGGAAAGGAGATGGCCCCTCAGGTGGGAATTGCCGATGTAGATGAGGAATACCGCATCCACGGATTTCAGGAAAAACCTAAGGAAAATCCCAAGACCATTCCTGGCGATCCCAGCCGAGTGCTTGCATCCATGGGTATTTATCTATTCAGGACAGATATACTCTTGGATGTCCTTAAATCGAACAATAAGGATGATTTTGGTAAAGACATAATTCCCTACTTAATTCCTAAATCGCGGGTGTACGCCTATCCCTTTCAGCAGCAAAATTCGATCGAAGATTATGTCTCTGTTACCCTGGAAAACGGCGAGCGAAGTCTTAGGTTAGAACCCAGGACCCACGACTCTTCTTACTGGAGGGATGTTGGAACCTTGGACGCATATTGGAATGCCAACATGGATCTGACTGGGTTGAATCCTTCATTCAACCTTTATGGCCGCAACTGGCCCATCCACACCTACCAAGTGCCAGCTCCGCCTGCAAAATTCGTCTTTAGCAACGAAAGGCCTGAAAGTTTTCGAGTAGGTAAGGCACTGGACTCTATCGTGGCCCCGGGCTCCATAATAAGTGGGATTGTCAGGAATTCGGTTATTTCTTATTATGTGGTTATCCGGAGTTGGGCAACCGTCGAGGAATCAGTAATTATGAATGGTGCCGTAGTGGGACGCCACTGTAAGATTAAGAAGGCCATTATCGATAAACATAACGTAATTCCATCCCACACTAAAATCGGGTATAACCCGGATGAAGACAGGAAACGCTTTACAGTAACACCCAGGGGGATTGTCGTGGTACCAAAGGGTTATTTTAAATGATCTCTTGAAAGGGCTGCTGCCCATGCATAAATATCCCTTAAGGCAAGATTGTTCTCTTTTGCTATTCTCCTGCATTCCTCATATTCAGGAAAAAGGGCTTCTCCTCCATCCTGATTGATGACCTTCTTAACCCTCATCTTTCCCCATGGAGATTCCACTATCAACTCTACCCGTTTTAAAACAGCCCGCTGGCTATAGCTAAAACGAATCCCCAATGTGGTTGACTCCCTGAAGATGATATCAATAAACCTATCCTTATCTTCAGGTTGGCCAACTACCTGGAGCTGGATACCGGGCCTATTTTTTTTCATCTGGATGTGGGAGAAACTAACATCTTTGGCGCCTGCATCAAAAAGGCTTTCCATCAAATAACCCAACAATTCCGGGCTCATATCATCTAAGTTTGACTCCAACACTACCACTGACTCTGATCTTTGTTTATCAACATCATTTCCAATCAGAATGCGTAAAAGATTAGGCCTGTCAGCTAAGGTTCTGCTGCCTACCCCGTAACCAACTTTATCTATGGTAATTGGGGGCATAGGACCGAAGGAAGAACACAAGTTGGTAATTAAGGCTGCTCCTGTAGGGGTAACCATTTCAACATCCTGACCGCTATAATAAATAGGGATGTCCTTCAAAAGTGCTATAGTTGCAGGCGCTGGTACTGGGATCTTTCTGTGGGCGCTGTTGATAATTCCGCTGCCCACAGGAATCCTTGAAACAAAAAGCTTCTCAATACCCAAAAGGTGAATCCCTACAACTGCCGCCACTATATCAATAATAGAATCAACTGCGCCAAGCTCATGAAAATGTACCTTATCTGGTGAAATATGGTGTATTTCACCTTCAGCGACTGCTAGCTTCTCAAAGATCAGGATGCATTTTTCAATAACTGATAAAGGTAGATTGCTACTTTCAAGTATCTCTTTTATCCCCCTTAAATATCGGGTTTTTTGATCCTCTTCTTGCAATAAAACAGAGAATCTCGTCCCAAAGATATTATTTCTTTCCTCCTTTTTTGCTGATATCTTGTAACCTTTTAGATTTAGGCCAGAGATGATCCTTTCAAGTTCCTCAATGGGCAATCCAGCATCAAGTAAGGAACCAACAAACATATCCCCGCTTACACCGGAAAAGCAATCAAGATAAGCTATTTTCATATCAACCTGGTTCGCTCATAAACCTTTAGCCTTTTCCCTGGCCTCTTGTTTCTTTTTGCAGTCAATACACAGAGTAGTAACTGGCCTTGCCCTCAGTCTCTCTTCTCCTATATCTCTCCCGCAAAGCGTGCATATCCCGAAGGTGCCGTTATCTATTCTTTCAAGAGCCTCTTTGATCTTTTCAATCAACTTTCTTTCTCTATCCCTTATTCTTAAGAGAAAATTTCTATCTGTCTCCAAGGATGCTCTATCGGTTGGGTCAGGAAAGTTATCCTTCAAATTGGTCATTCCATTGACGGTCTTAAAAGCCTCGTCAATAAGCTCATCAAGTTGTTTCTGGAGTATGCCTCTGAAATATTCAACCTTTTCCTGATTCATCAACTAACTCCCTAATTTTATTATGTTTAGTAAGTTAAGTCCCTGTGTCTACTCAATATCCCGTGGATAAAACCCTTACGGCCCGCCCTGGTGCGACTTGATCCGAAAGTGCTGTTGTGACTAAGACATTTCGGAAGTTGAAAGTATATAAATTGCATCTCCCAAGTCAGGTCTGGGCCAGGGGTAAACTCCATGTTAGGAATTTAGGCCTGCCCGCCATGCGAGACGCAAGGCGAGGCGGGCGGGCGTAAGCCTTTTATGCTGCCCCTGCACATTAAGCTGTTACAAATCCCTCAATCCCTAAATCCACAATTAACAATTCCTCAGTTCTATATCCCCCTTATCTTATCCCAGAAATCTCTGGTCTTTGCCCCAATCTTTTGCTTTTCAAGCTTGCTGAATTCCAACATTAACTCCTGCTGTCTCTGGCTAAGTCTTGTTGGTATTTCAACCATAACCTGAACAAAGACGTCTCCATACCCCTTTCCTCTCCTCAGACTTGGCATGCCCTTACCCTTAAGCCTGATGATCTCCCCTGGTTGGGTCCCCTCCAGGATAGTAATCCTTCTCTCCTTATTATTATCACCTAAAACAGGGATAGAAACCTCGGCCCCTAAGGCCGCCTGTACAAAAGATACTGTAATCTGACATTTAAGATCATCCCCATCCCTAATAAGAAAATCATGCTCCTTAACATATATTACTACAAAGAGATCTCCGGGTGGCCCACCATTTTCTCCAATCTCTCCTTCTCCCCTAACCCTCAATTGTGTACCAGTATCCACACCTGGTGGTATCTTTACCAGCACCTTCCTTTCAGCCTTAATCCTTCCTTTACCTTTACATCTGCGGCATGGGTCAACTATGACCTGACCTGTACCATTGCATGTTGAACAATTTGTTCTGATCTGAAAGAAACCCTGTGAACGGACTATCTCACCTCTACCATGACAGTTAGGGCAAATACTGGGTTCGCTTCCTGGGGTGATTCCAGTGCCACTGCATATATCGCAGGCTTCCCATTTATCGAAGACGATCTCCTCTTCCTTCCCCATGTAAGCCTCTTCAAGGGTCAGATTTAAATTGTATCTAAGGTCATTACCTCTTCTTATTCTTGTTCTCCTCGAACTCCTGCCTCCAAAACCAAAGAAATCCTCAAATATATCTCCGAAAGCAGAAAAAATATCCTCAAAACCGCCAAAACCGGTAAAACCAGTGCCTTTTAAACCATCATGACCGTAAAGATCATAGATTCTCCTCTTTTCCCTGTCCATCAACACCTCATAGGCCTCTGCTGCTTCTTTAAACCTTTCTTCGGCACTTTTATCCCCTGGGTTTCTGTCAGGATGAAACTTGAGGGCAAGCTTCCGGTAAGCCTTCTTTACCTCATCCCCGTCTGCATCCCTGGAAACACCAAGGATTTCATAATAATCTCTGTTGTCTGGCATAGCTATTAGGTCTTATCCTCAAGATCCTCACCCTGATCAATGTGCTCACTGTCTTCTTTATCAGGTATTTCAGGGACTTTTTCTAAATCATTTCCTGAAAGATTATCAATTTCTTTAATCCTAACCTTTCCGGCAGCAATCTCTCTCAAGACTGATACTATTTCTTTGTTTGAGGTAGTGATAAGAGGTTCTTTTCCCTTCCTCAATTGAAGAACCCTCTTTGCTGCTAAATGTACTAAAGTAAATTTATTATAACCCTGCTTTAAACAATCCTCTACTGTAATTCGAGCCATTAAAACATCCCCCTTTAAAAAAATTAAATTATGTAATATAATATCTTATTATACAAAGGTAAAGATATCTTTTTTAATTATGATAAAATATTTCTATTCTACAAGATGGTCATAAAAGATTATCTTAAAAAAATTAATATAGTATTTCCTTAATAAACTTGATAGCTTGACATTGACTATTTTCGATTCTGGTTGCTGGTTTATCGTTTCCGAACCGATTAACAACTAATGAGACCTTTGAAAAATGGCCACTCTGTCATTGCGAACGAATGTAAAGCAATCTCTAATTCATTGAAAATATAAAAGATTGCCACGTCGCTTCCCGCCACGCTTTGCTCGCGGCTTCGGCTTATCCTCGCAATGACATGTAAGATAATTTTTCAAAGGCCTCGTAATAGATAAAGAGAAAAGAGGGGAAAGATTATGCTCGCTACCGTCTATAGCAGTTCTGTCATGGGTATCGATGCCTATATAGTGGAAGTTGAAGTAGATATCTCCAGGGGCCTGCCATCTTTTTCCACCGTAGGACTGCCAGAAGGAGCGGTCAGGGAAAGTAAAGAAAGGGTGAAGGCAGCATTAAAGAACTCTGGCTATCATTTCCCTACTGACAGGATTACTGTTAATCTTGCCCCTGCTGATATAAAAAAGGAAGGTAGCGGATTCGATCTTCCGATAGCTATAGGAATACTGACAGCAACCGGGCTTATTCCTCGTTCAGCATTGACCGATTACCTCATTATTGGCGAGCTGTCCCTGGATGGCAGTATAAGGTCCATAAAAGGGGCTCTATCTATGGCCATAATGGCAAAGGAACTCGGTTTAAAAGGAATCTATCTACCTTCAGAAAATGCTATGGAAGCAGGCGTAGTGGAGGAAGTAGATATTTTTCCAAGCAATACGCTTTCCCAGTTAGTTCAGTCCCTCAATGGAATAGAATGTATAACCCCGATTAAAATAGACAGTGACGAGATGGTTAACCAGCTTAATTATGATATCGACTTCAATGATGTCTGTGGCCAGGAAAACGTGAAAAGGGCCTTGGAGATTGCTGCCGCAGGTGGTCATAATCTCTTGATGATCGGCCCTCCGGGTGCAGGAAAGACCATGCTTGCCCAACGGCTATCTACAATACTGCCGAACCTTACCTTTGAGGAATCCTTGGAAACATCCAAAGTTTACTCTGTCTTAGGCCTCATGCCTAAAGGCCAGGGCCTGATCACGGCCAGGCCTTTTAGGGCCCCTCACCACACCATATCTGATGCGGGCCTGATAGGTGGTGGTCAGACACCAAAACCTGGAGAGGTTAGCGTGGCCCATAATGGTGTCCTTTTTTTAGATGAGATGCCAGAGTTTAAAAAGAATGTTCTCGAGGTACTCAGGCAGCCAATGGAAAGTGGTATAGTTACCATATCCAGGGCGAGCTCTACAGTAACCTATCCAGCTAACTTCATCCTTGTTGGTGCCATGAATCCATGTCCATGCGGCTTCTTTGGTGACCCAAAGCGTGAGTGTACATGTTCTTACAGGGAAATACGGAGGTACAGGTCAAGGATATCAGGGCCCCTTATGGATCGGATCGATATCCATACAGATGTACCATCCGTGCCTTTTAAGGATTTGACAGGGACCAGCCAGGGTCAATCTTCTTCTGATATTCACAAGAGGGTAATAGAGGCAAGAAAGATCCAGGAAAAGAGATTCCATAAGTCAAAGATCCATGCCAATGCAATGATGAACACCAGGCAGATAAGAAGATTCTGTCAAATAGATGAAAAATCCAACTCCCTGTTAGAGATGGCAATGGAAAAATTTGGGTTCAGTGCACGGGCACTTTCACGTATTCTTAAAATTGCAAGAACAATAGCAGACCTTGCAGGAGCTCAGGACATTGAGCAGGCCCATATTGCAGAGGCAATACAATATAGATCTCTGGACAGGAAGCTGATTATATGAAAAAACTTATCAAAATAACTCTCTTTGTATTCCTTGTAATCTTTTTGTCAATTGCCTCAATAGGTATTGCCTTATGGTATCTCTGGTCGAGTAATCTTCCGTATATAGGCTCTCTTAAGGATTATAATCCCCCGATCATCACAGAAGTTTTTGCTGACGATGGTCAGGTTATTGGTCAATTCTGGGACGAAAGGAGGATCTTGGTACCTCTCGATGAGGTCTCTAATCATACCATTAATGCCTTTGTTGCCGCAGAAGATGCTCGATTCTTTCAGCACAGGGGTATCGACTTTTTAGGTATCTTGAGGGCACTTTTCAAAAATATTAAGGCACGCAGGATCGAACAAGGAGGAAGCACTATCACACAACAAGTTACCAAATCCCTTCTTCTAAAAAATCCTGCGAGAACATACAAAAGGAAACTGAGGGAGGCACTTCTCTCCCTTCAGATTGAAAGGGAGTTCTCTAAAGAGAAAATCCTTTACCTTTACCTGAATCAAATATATCTGGCTCATGGACTGTATGGTGTTGAGGCAGCCAGCCAGCTCTACTTTGGCAAAAAGGCAAGTGAGTTAAATATCGCAGAATCCGCCCTCCTTGCCGGTCTCTCTCAAGCCCCAAGTAGAGACTCTCCTATCAAACATTTTGACAGGGCCAAAATCAGACAGAAATACGTCTTAGAGAGGATGAATGCCGAGGGATTTATAGATGATAAAGAATTCCAAGAGGCATTAAAAACAAAACTAAAGATCGAGCCAAATAAAGAACAGAATCCCCAAAAGGTGCCCTATTTCTTAGAACATATTCGACGAATGGTCGAGCATAAATACGGACGTCATCTCCTCTATAGGGGTGGATTAAAGGTCTACACCACCGTTGATCTAAAAATGCAGATAGCAGCAAAAAATGCCGTTCAAAAGGGAATAAAAGAGCTCGATGAGAGAGAGGGATTCAGGGGCCCAATAAGAAGGGCCTGCTTTGATGTGAAAATTGCCAACTACCAGCAGAAGACAGAAAGATTGAGCAAAAACCCCTTGGAAATAGGGGCAATTATTGAAGGGACGGTCATAAAGGTAGACAGCATAAAGAAAGAAACCCTTGTTAGGATCGGAGATCAACTTGGCATACTTCCTCTTTCGCATATGAGATGGGCAAGAATGGTTGACCCAGAAAAGGCTTACTTTGAGTCCAAATTGGAAGATCCAGCCGATGTCTTGGCTCCTGGAGATATCATTATGGTGAAAATCATAAAAAAAGAAAAGGATTCTCCTCACCTGATCCTGTCATTAGAACAAATACCTGAGGCCCAGGCAGCCCTGCTCTGCCTGGAGGCCAAAACCGGATATGTAAAGACAATGGTTGGGGGATTAGATTTCTCCAAAAGCCAGTTTAACAGGGCAATTCAGGCAAGGAGACAACCTGGCTCCGCCTTCAAACCTATAATTTATGCCACAGCCCTTGATAGGGGATTCACCCCTTCTTCTATAATTATCGATGCACCTTTTATCTCACCCACTGGTGATGAGGAAAAACTATGGAAGCCGAAAAATTACAAAGAAAAATTTTTTGGCCCTACCCTATTTAGGACCGGCCTGATAAAATCACGAAATATTATTACAATAAAGATTCTAAAAAAGATCGGTGTCCGTTCTGCAATTGATTATTCAAGGCGGATGGGGGTAGGATCTCCTCTCAGTGCCGATCTATCATTAGCCCTTGGTTCATCAGGACTATCCCTTTTAGAGATAACCGGGGCATACTCAGTATTTGTCAATGGTGGTATGCTGGTAAAACCTATCTTCATCAATAAAATAATTGACAGGAATGGAAAGATTCTCGAAGAAAACCAACCTTCATTTACTGATTCAATCTCTCAAGAAACAGCCTCTGTAATGACCGATCTTTTAAAGGCAGTGGTCAAGGAGGGCACAGGTTGGAGGGTTAGGGCACTAGCAAGACCGGTTGCAGGAAAAACTGGAACCACTAACGACCTGAGGGATGCATGGTTTATAGGTTTTAACCCCACCCTTGTTACTGGCGTCTGGGTAGGTTATGATGACAGAAGACCAATGGGCAAAGGAGAAACTGGATCAAGGGCTGCTAGTCCTATTTGGCTTGACTTTATGAAAGAGGTTCTCAAAGAAGAATCCATAACCCCATTTCAACATCCTGAGGATGTAGTTGTAACAAAAATAGATGCCGAAACCGGCCTCTTAGCCAGCACCTTCTCAGAAAAAACCTGCTTCCAGGCATTCAAAAAAGGCACAGAGCCTACTACATATTCCCCCAAACCAGATTCTGGAAAACCTGGGGAATTCTTCCAGCTTGATATGGATTACTCTAACTAAACGTTTCGGAAATTCTACAACACCTTGAAATTCTGTGTCTTTCAGGAGCAATCGATTTATGTAATCCATTTACGTTATTAGTTAACCGTTATTAGTTATTCGATTAACAATTAACCAATTAACCCATCACTCCATTACTCCAGATTGGGGCGAAGCCCCCAGGTTCGATAAATACCTTTCTCTAATCTTCAAATAATCCTCCTCCAGGAAACTATTTGATTGAGCATAAACATCAGATTGCTTCATTATAACTGCAACCTCATCCCTTGTGAGCTTGTTTCCTTCCATCTGCACTATCTTAACTAATGTTCTATAACCTAAGATAAACGGTATGATACAAAAGACCCTGATAGACCTCTCAGTTAAAGGTAGCAATTTTATATATCTCAAGGTTGAGTCCAGATAGGTTACTATAGGTGGGATCATCTCCTTTATTATTCCCTGTATCTGTTTTAGAGATAAGGGTTCGATCTCATTAAGTTCAATGTGATATTTTTCCGTTACAGTGAGTGGTATATAACACCAACCCCTTGCTATATCTTTTTTATAATCCTTGACTACATTTATAAGCTGCAAGGCAATGCCAAAATGAATTTGATAGTTCTCCAACTCGGATCTCTTCTCTTTTATGCTCTCCCTCTGGCAAAAAACTTCTGTGAGCATCTTACCTACAATACCTGCTACATAATAACAGTAATCCTCCAATTCCTTAATATCCGCCAGCTGAAATATCTTTTTATTACTCTGTAGCTTCTGCTTTTGAAACTTTATCATCCCCTCTGAGGTCTCTACAATCAGGGGATCAATTATTCTCCTGTAAGTATCTTGTATATCAAAATAACACCTTAGTACTATATGGCCATTTTCTATGAGGTCTTTTTCATCAGAGTTTTCTTTCCATCTAAATTTAAGAGATTCATATAATTTCAACCGATGGGGCAAGTCCTTATTTCCCTTAAAGATCGCCGAAAAATCACTCAGGTCTGCAATTTTCTCCTTTTCATCCTGGTAAATAGTATCCTCAAAGGTATCGGCTATCCGGAACAGTAAATATCCAAGAAGAACTGTCTTAAAGATATCCCCCTCTAACTGTTCAATATTGAGGGCAAATGTCCTTGAAACTAAAGGCAAAATCTTACGGCAATATTCCCAGTCCTTTTCTCTTACCTTGTCAGTCATAGGCCTCTTAATTAATTCCTTCAAGTCACCCTTTCTATAGGTGGTTATTGACTGATTTAAATATTCCTTTCAACGGACAACAAGCAACAGACAACGGAGATTACTATTTATATAGCACCCTATACACTGCAATTGGCGAATGAATTCCTTTTAGATTAAATGTTCCTGCCTCTTCAATAGTAGCTACATCCTTTGCCCTGCTATACGTTCTCTGACTTATTAAGATCTCACCCGGTTTGGCCTTTGACTCCAACCTGGCCGCAATATTGACCTGGTTGCCAATTACTGTATAGTCTCTATGGAATTCCGATCCAATATTGCCCACAGTCATATACCCTGTATTTATCCCTATCCCAATGTTCAGATCGTGTCCATAGGATAACCACTCATCTTTTAATTGATCTGTCTTCTTTTGCATATCAATTGCCAAAAGAACTGCCCTCTGGGCATGGTCCGGGATTGAAACTGGATCGCCAAAAAAGACCATGATCCCATCCCCGATTATCTTGTCTAAGGTTCCCTCATGCCTGTGGATAAGTTTTATCATCTCCGATAGATAATTATTCAGAAGAAGAATGATTTCCTCTGATTCCAGGGCATCAGTTATATCGGAAAAGCCCCTGATATCTGAGAAGAGTATGGTCATCAGCTTCCTGTGGGAAATTTTATTAAAATCACTCCCATTTGACAGGATCCTATCTGTAATTTTAGGGGAAAGATATCTCCTTAACTCATTGTATCTTCTCAATTCCTCAACCTGATCATCCACCTTTTTTTCGAGATCTCTATTAAGAATAAGTAGATCTTCTTTAGCCTTGCTTAATTCAACTGTCCTCTCCTCCACCATCCTTTCGAGATTTCTGGCATGGTTATCTATCTCTTCTTTGGCTTTTCTTAACTCGAGATTTGATTTTTCTAACTCTTCATAGGCCTTGCTTTTAGCAACTATTGCCTCTCTCAATTGGTTAATGGTCTCTATCATGCCATGGCTTGGTTCGGTCTTTTTTCCCCTTCTTCTGAAAGGTTGAAACAATTTATGCCAAAATGGGAGCCTATCGTAAGTGATATCCAAAATAAAATAAGGGGCCTTATATATCTCTCCTGCTGTTAAAATATCTCTATTATCTACCTTTAATGATTCAGTAATAAGGACCCCCACGGATTGCTTTCTTTCTCTATTTTCTTCTCCATTCTTTAACTCAGAGAATTTACCCAAAAATACCTTCCTGCCTCCAATAATATCAGGTTCGAGCAATACCTCCCTTCCAACAACCTTTCTTTTCTTCTCTAAAGGGCAATAGATTGATAGTTTTTTATTTTCAATCCTGGCCTCGAGCTTTAGGGATGAGAATTCCTCTTCCTCGTTAAATAAAATCTCCGGATCATATTCATTGAGGGGTTGTTTGATAATTGCTGGAGAAAGGCCCCAGAGGGTAGGTATAAAAGATATAATTCCTCTTAGATATGGATCACCAATGTAGTCCCTGTTAGCATCATGGTCTTTATTGAATTTAACCTTTATAATGGCATGTATTTTTTTGAGTTTTTTATCATAGGTTGGTGACTTAATGATATCAATCTCCTTGGTATCATTAAAATTTTTGTTAAAGAAGGGAAGTCGCTTGATACCATCGCTTGGGCTGGAAAAAAGCTGAACAAAATAACCAAACCTTCCCCAGGAGTGCAGTGTGGCTGAAGAGGTACCGCAGTTGAAATAAAAATCAGGGTCGCCAACAAGATCCTTGGCACCCCGAAAGATCTTTTGAAAGGTCTCGTATGTAGTCCATTCATCCTCATCAGTTAGATACTCTCTTGCGGATCTGTATCTATCTTCTGGAAATGATATCCCATCAAAAAGATCGGCTGTATCGCTCAATATACTTTCCACATAGGTGGAAATTATCCTTATATTCCTGTTGCTTATGCAATCAACCCGGCTCATAAATACAAAATATCGTAAGTAGATACCCCCAGGCTTACGCCCATGGCATTTGGAGACAAGGGCAGGCCTTGATGTTTTTTCTGAGTGACTGGTGAAAGGCCGCCGTCCTTTTCACGACTTATCAGCGGGGGAAACCGCAGCCCACGACTTGTCGGGGGAATGCGGAGGGGGCAAAACTCCCCCGCAGATAAGTCGTTGAAAAGACTAGGCCGGGAGCCTTGGAATGGAAGAAAAGACATCAAGGCCGGGCTCATTAAAGTATTCACTCCCTGCTTACGCCCTGGGTCCTCTGCCGATTGTTGATAGAAAACCCTCTTGACACCACAATCTATGGGTGTTAAAAAAGGTTAAGTGTTAAGTTAAATATAGGATCGGGACGTGGCGCAGTCTGGAAGCGCACCTGAATGGGGTTCAGGGGGTCGCGAGTTCGAATCTCGCCGTCCCGACCAGTAAAAAATATTAAAATCCTCCACTTATTTCTACCTCTTCCTATCCTTTATTAAATCCCTATTATTATCCACGTTAGATCTTTAGCCTGAAGGGTAATTATAGGATTAAAAATGAAATCCCAACAGGTCTATGGCCTTTCTACCAGGAGATATCTGTCTTTTGGGAGCCTGGAGAAAATCACCGCACCTGCACAAGGGGCAACGAGTTTTTTACGCCATTTATTACCAATTATCTGGAAGAGTTCGAGACAACAGGAACATAAGTTTGCACTCCTGTCAATAGAATAGGGGATTGGTTGGACATCTGACTCGATATAGAATTGAGGTTTAATAAAATTTGCATGAGTTGCTGTATGGGTGAGAAAAAGGGTATCCCAGTCGGCCTCTGATCCACTCCTCTTTGCCCATCTCATCCAGATCCTTTTTTCAAGGTCTGAAATAATATACCACTCCTGAGGGACGAGAGGCTTAAATTCCACATCTTTGACCATATCCTCTTTCTCTTCTCTCGTTGCTGGTCTCAGGAGAAGGAAATCTGATCGGGTAATTACTGCCTCTCTATATTGCTCAAAACCCTCTAATTCAAAGGAGCTAATAATCAGATATAGGCCATTTTTCTCTGACCTTCTATACCAGCTACCTTGCCTGTGACATGTGCCATCCCAGACATCTGGAGGGACACTAATTATCTTGTTGATCTCATCAAGGCCAGCACAAACAACTGCTTTACCTGATTTAAGCCTTATATTCCTGCTAATTAGATCTAATCTTAGATCTTGTTCTCTTTCTTTTGTTAACCAGTATATATGTTTTATGTATTTTTCTTGTGGCTTAATCGCTAATCATCCTTTTCAATCTATATACAACGGTTTCCTGGGATTTTTGGGTTAGTTATTACTCAGGTCATAAAATAGTTTACATTTTTGATTTTATTTATTGGAGCCAAAATATAAAAAATGTAGGGGTTCGATTCCTGAACCTGTCAGGAACAGGTTTATCGAACCCTGGCCCAGACCTGGCTCGCAAAGCATGCAGATATAGACCTTGCTTGTGAAATACTACAACGGCTACAGCATATTCCAACAATGTCGCGCCAGGGCAGGCCCGATTCCGGGC
>Ga0114930_10003547_pt1 | contig 13552 bp, 14 predicted proteins | sample AnhtaG_FD_87300 | JGI IMG/M metagenome (GOLD analysis project Ga0114930, IMG submission 87300) | Deep subsurface microbial communities from Anholt, Denmark to uncover new lineages of life (NeLLi) - Anholt_01485 metaG | ecosystem: Environmental > Aquatic > Marine > Oceanic > Sediment | place... | reverse complement strand
CTTGCTCCCCACACTGATGATGGAGAATTTGGCTGTGGAGCCAGCATTGCTCACTTTACAAAAGAAAAAAAGGAAGTTTTTTATATTGCCTTTTCTTCTGCTGAAAAATCCGTTCCTGAGGGAATGCCTGAAGATATATTAATAAAAGAGGTAAAGCAAGCAACTAAAATTTTGGGGATACGTCCTGATAATTTAATTTTATTCGAATATCCCGTTAGAGAGTTTCCTATTTACAGGCAAAAAATACTGGAAAATCTTGTAAAATTAGAAAAAAAAATAAAACCCGATGTTATCTTTTTACCGTCTCCCAATGATACCCATCAAGATCACCTTGTCATTGCTCATGAGGGTTTTAGAGCTTTTAAAAGATCTACTATTTTAGGTTATGAAATACCATGGAACAATTTAACTTTTAATACAAATGCCTTTGTTTTTCTTGAAGAGAGAGATTTGCAAAGAAAAATAGAAGCTTTAAAATGTTACAAATCACAAGCAGGCAAATCCTATGCTTCAGAGGAGTTCATTAGAAGTTTAGCAAGGACACGCGGGACACAAATTGGTACAAAATATGCAGAAGTTTTTGAAGTTATCCGCTGGATTATTAAATAAACCACACTTTTATCAACTCGACTGTATTAACTCCCTTTATGGTCAGGCAAGTTATTTAATATACTATCTCTTGGTAGACCAATCTATATATCCACTTAAATAGGAAGCATTAGTAAAGAATAAAACAGGTCCAAGAACTATGGAAAAGGAGCTTTGGAATGATAAAATAGAGACTCTTTCAAGACAAGAACTGTTTGAGGTGGTCGAAAAACCTCTTCTGATCTCACAGCTAAACTTTATTCATAAGAACAGCAAGTTTTACTCCAATAAGTATAAAGCAGCTGGTCTGGATTTCCGAGATTTTCCATCTCAGTATGATCTTCAAGACTTGCCTTTCACCGAAAAGTCTGAAATTCTCAAGGATCAAGAGAAAAATCCTCCATTTGGCAGTATCCTGTCAGTACCACACAACAAATTAATAAGAATTCATAGAACCTCTGGTTCTTCTGACCGACCTGTTTTTGTTGCTCTCACCCAACACGATGTTGATAACATCCTTGAAGCAGGGGCAAGAAGCTATTGGTGTGCTGGAGTCCGTCCAAATGACTTAATAGTCCATTGTTTAAACTATTGCTTATGGATGGGAGGACTCACTGATCATATGTGTCTTGAACATACCGGGGCAACAGTTATCCCTTATGGAGTAGGCAACTCTAAAAACCTTATTGAAACCATAAAACATTTGCATCCCACAGGAATCTCATGTACTCCATCATATCTCTCTAAATTAGAGGTTATTCTTAGGCAAGATTTTAAGTTGGACCCAAAGGATCTCCAATTAAAGACTGGATTTTTTGGAGGCGAACCCGGTATTCAAAATCCTGAAACAAGAAAAATGATCGAGGAAAAATGGGGAATAGTAGCAGTAGATGCAAATTACGGGATGGCAGATGTTCTTAGTATCTTCGGTTCCGAATGCAAATATCAAAAAGGATTACATTTTCATGGTCAAGGAATACTTCATGCTGAATTAGTAGACCCACACACAGGTAAGAATCTCGATTTTAAAGAAGGCCAGGTGGGTGAACTTGTTTTCACGAACCTAAAGAGAGAGGGACAACCTCTCATTCGTTTCCGTTCACATGATTTGGCTGAGATTGTAGGAACTGGCCCCTGCGATTGCGGGAGAGATGGTTTCAGATTTAAGATTCTCGGGAGAAGCGACGACATGCTCATTGTAAAAGGAATTAATGTGTTTCCCAATGCTATTGCTGATGTGCTCTCAAAATTCCTTACTTCTTTGACAGGCGAGTTTGAAATTATTCTTGATTCCCCTCCTCCTTATGATCTCTTAAAGATAAGAGCTGAATACAGAAAAACTGAAAACCCTGAATCAGTTAACGCTCTTAAAGACTCACTCCAAAGGCGAATGAGAGAGCTGCTGGAATTTAAGGCAAAGATAGAAATGGTTCCTGAAGGGGAAATAACTAGAACTGAAGGAAAGACAAAACGCATCAAAAAAATGTACTAACGAAAACATTAAAAGTAAACTTTACTATCACTTTATATATATATTAAAGTATTGAGTATGAAAGAGGAGGTACTCAAATATGGGAAAAAACGATAAAGTTAAAGCTTCTGATATTGCCAACTTTTTAAACGCTAAATTGTTTGGAAAAAATATAAATATCGAGAATGCAGTGCCGATACATTCTTTATCACCCAACAGCTTATCATTTGTCAAGAAATTCGAAGATTCATACATTAACCTTATAAATGAAAATCACAATTCACTTATTATCTGTAACGAAGAATACAAGGACAAGATTAAATCTTCATTTATTATATCTGACAATCCTCGGCTAGACTTTTTACGCGTAATAAAAGAGTTTTTCACTTCTGAGCATGATACAGGAATTCATCCAACCGCTAATGTTCATCCAGATTCAAAAATAGGTAAGAAAGTTTTTATTGGTGCCCATGTTAACATTGGGCCAGAGGTTTCGATTGGGGATAATACGATTATTGAACATAATGTGGTCATTATGGGAAAAGTAATCTTTGGAAAAGGATGCGTAGTGAAATCAAACTCGGTAATTGGAGCGGAAGGCTTTGGTTTTGAATACAACGAATATGGGATTCCTGAACATTTTCCTCATATTGGCAGTATTGAGATAGGAGATAATGTCTGGATAGGAGCATGTAGTACTATAGAAAGGGCAACAATTGATAGAACAATTATCAGTTCAAATGTCAAAATAGATGATCTTGTTCAGGTAGGCCATAACTGTTTCATTGGAAATAATACTCTCATTATGGCCGGTTCTATAATATGTGGAGGAGCAAAAATCGGCAGCAATTGCTGGATCGCTCCAAATACCTCTATAAAGGAAAAACTAAAGTTAGGCGATAATGCTTTTACAGGATTAGGAGCTGTGGTAATAAATGATGTGCCTAATAACACCAAAATGGTAGGTAATCCTGCAAAAGAATTAAAAAAACCTGTCAGAAAATAGCATATAAAGTCAAAATGGATTTCTGACACTATTAAGATATTTTTTTAGGAGATAAAAATGTCAGCTAAAAGGAAATTAACTTGGGAAGAGAAAATATCTCCATTTTTGATGAATAAAATGAAGATATTAAAGAAAGAATATGGTGAGAATTCTCCGGAGTATCTTGCAATCGCAAGGCAATATCTTAACGATACAAGAGAAAGAGAAGTTGATTATAAGGCGGAAAGAAGCAGACATTATGAAGCAGACTTAATAGTGGATCAAGAAGGAGAATTAATAAGCGGTTTAGAGCGTTTATACTTAAGGGTAGCACTTATTGAATTAACTACAATTTGTATTTCTCACTGCAGATGGTGTTTAAGAGCAAACTATCCTCAATTCACACAAAAAAAAGAAGATGTCGTACGTGCAGCAACGTATTTCGGAAACGATCAAAATAAAGATGATTTAAGAGAAGTCTTAATTACAGGCGGAGATCCTTTTTTACTGGCAGATTTGTTAGAATTTACAATTGACTCCATCATCAAATTTGCACCCAATATTAAAATAATCCGCATTGGTTCGAGATTACCAGTGCAGGACCCTGAAAGAATTAATGAAAAATTGATTCATGCTTTAAGAAAAAGAGACGAATTGAGGATTGAAGTCGGTACTCAAATTAATCACCCCATAGAACTTTGGGAAGAAACGAGGGCAGCTTATAGGACTATTCAAGAGCAAGGCATTAATTTTTACAACCAACAAGTTTTATTGAGAGGGATCAACGATAACTTGGACTGTCTAGTCCAACTGTATAATTCCTTGCGAGATTTAGGTATCGAAGCCCACTATATGTTCCATTGTTGTCCAATAAGGGGGATGAGTCACCATCGTACTTCCGTCGAAGAAGGCTTAGAATTAATCAAAGGGCTAACCTCATCCGGCCGTATTTCAGGGAGAAGCAAGCCAATGTATACAGCAATGACGGATGTTGGTAAAGTCACATTGTATGAAGGGGTAATTCTCGATAAAAGAGGGGATATGATTTTGCTCCAGACAAAATATCTTAAAGAAGATCGTACCAGATGGAATCCTTCATGGAAAATGCCTGATTCTGTAAATGTAGATGAAAATGGCTATTTAAGAGTATGGTATCAAGATGGAAAAGTTCACGACGAAGGATGGCCAACAACATATTTTTTTAATGAATAACTGACTGATTATAGTTAGAAATATCTTCTCAAACTCACGTTCTTTGCAGGCCCCCCGCCTCCACCGCATGCCCAGCCGCAACTTTCCATAGCTGCTGAGGAGAGCGTAGAATATCTAAAAAACATCTGTTTTTTTATAACAAAGGGTGAAATCTATTTTATTGACTTGATTCAGGCATTTTCACAAATATTCCCTTTTTATTATGATTTTCTCATTGACTGAATGGCTTTTTTCACTGTATTATAAACAGCATGAGGCCCGGGGGAGCTCCAGCTGGTATGCTTATGGACAAACTCCACTTAGGAGGCTACAGATTATGAAAGGTGTGATCCTTGCGGGTGGAAAAGGCACAAGGCTTCATCCATTAACGAAAGTAACTAATAAACACGTTCTACCAGTGGGCCGTGAACCGATGATTTTCAATCCTATCAAGCAACTTGTCTCTGCAGGAATAAAGGACATTTTAGTAGTAACGAGTACCCATCATATGGGCGATATTGTAAATCTTCTTGGGAGTGGCTCCCAATTTGGTGTCGATTTTACCTATAAGGTTCAGGAGGAGGCTGGAGGCATCGCTGATGCGTTAAAGCTTGCAGAGAGCTTTGCCGCTGGAGAAAATATAATAGTCATACTCGGGGATAACATAGCCGTTAGATCGATAAAGCCCTACGTTGAAAATTTTAGAAACCAGAAAAAAGGTGCGCGAGTTCTATTGAAAGAGATTAGTGAACCGTCAAGATTTGGGATTGCTGCACTGGATGAAAAGAAAATAATTCAGATAGAAGAGAAGCCCAGTGATCCTAAGAGCAATTATGCGGTCATTGGTTACTACATGTATGATGAGAAAGTCTTTGATTTTATAAGACGGCAGAAGGTTTCGGATAGGGGAGAATTTGAGATAACTGATGTTAATAACGAATATATCAAACGCTCAGAGATGCTGTACGACATCCTGGAGGGCGACTGGACGGACGCAGGTACATTTGAGTCGTTAGGATTTGCTACCCAACTCCTTTTGAAGGTCGATAATGAAATACAGGAGTGATGAAGATTGAGTAAGTTATTGGTCACTGGCAGAGCCGGCTTTATAGGATCAAATTTTATAAGATACTATCTAAAGGAACATTCAGATTGCTCTATATTAACCCTGGATGAGCTGACCTTTGCCCGAAAATTAGAGAATTTGGAGGGTGTATAGATTAATCCAAGATAAGGTAGATGAATCATCAGCAAATTGGGCTTGCCCCAAGTAGATCGCCTATAAGCTATTGAGGATGTGGGCATGTTAAACAAACCGTCTATTTCAGTAGTTGTACCCGTTTACAACAGTGAGCCTATTCTACCGAAGCTTGTAAGTAGGCTTCATCCCATGCTAGATTCTTTGGCGGACCATTATGAATTGGTGCTGGTGAACGACGGTAGCCAAGACCACAGCTGGGATGTAATCGCCCGACTGGCTGATGAGCACAATTGGATTCATGGCATTGATCTAATGCGCAACTACGGCCAGCACAACGCACTGCTAATAGGCATTCGGGCGGTGCAGTATGATGTTATTGTCACTATGGACGACGATTTGCAACATCCCCCGGAAGAAATCCCACGATTATTAGGTGAGCTGGATGAAGGATTCGACGTAGTTTACGGTACGCCCCAACAAGAGCAGCATGGACTGTGGCGTGACCTAGCCTCAAAGTTTACCAAACTAGCTTTGCAGAGCACGATGGGCGCGGAAGTAGCTCAAAAAATGAGTGCTTTCAGGGCTTTCCACACGAAGGTACGTGACGGTTTTACTGACTATCGCGGTGCTTTCCCTTCCGTCGATGTGTTGTTGACCTGGGGAACTACACGGTTCTCCGCTGTTCCCGTAAGACACGATACACGGTGGGTGGGAAAATCCAACTACACATTCCGCAAGCTCGTGGTGCATGCTTTCAACATGATTACTGGGTTTAGTACATTGCCCCTCCGGTTGGCAAGTCTGATCGGCTTCATATTCACCATTTTTGGAGTGGGTATTCTCGTTTTCGTCGTCGGGCGTTACCTGATACAAGGAAAGAGTGTGCCAGGTTTTCCATTCTTGGCATCGATCATCTCTATCTTCTCGGGCGCCATGTTGTTTGCTTTAGGCATCATAGGAGAGTACCTGGCACGCATGTATGAAAGAATCTTGGAGCGACCCATGTACATCATAAAGTCCACGACAGACAAGAATACCGATTCCAAAGAGAATAATCCTAAAGCAACGAATCGATGATGATCGAGGCAAAAGAGTGGATGATCTTTACGAATCGAAGATAGAAGGCGTTATCGAGACGGATGAGCTCCGTGTCGGGAAAGGGGTGGTTGTCGAGAGAGATGTTCTGATTACAGGCAGAACGGGTCCTGCTCGCATGGTGGTCCTTGGCGACTTCTGTTATATCGGTCGCGAGACGAAGATCATCGTTCCCGAATTTCGGCTTGGAGATTATAGTAAGCTCCACGCGTTCTCGTTTGCACGTGGCGAGCAACCGATGCAGATTGGACGCAACTGCTGGATTGGCGGTAACACAGTCCTCGACAGCATCGGTGGCTTGGATATCGATGACAACGTGGGAATCGGTGCACACAGCCAGATCTGGACTCACATCCAGTTCGGTGATATTGTCGAGGGGTCCAGATTCTACTCGAAAAAGTATATGTGGATAGAGAAAGATGCATGGTACGTCGGCCACTGCATCGTATCGCCTGTGCGCGTCGGAGAGAAGAGCATGGCGATGGTGGGATCCGTCATCACCAAAGATATGTTGCCCAATCACATCTATGCCGGTGTTCCTGCTGTCGATTTATCCCACAAGTTAGGCTTCCAGTTCGAACCTCGCACCACAGAGCAAAAAGCAGCCAAGCTACAAGAACTCATCGATACATTCATCGAGAACCATCCAACATACAAAGAACAACTTTTCGTTGTCCAATCTCCTCACGAAAGACCAGAAGGCATGTGCTGCTTTGATGTGTCCCGGCGTACATATACGAGAACGTACAGCGCGGCTGAGGTCGCATTCCTCAAGGCTTCTGTACCCCTGATTAAATTCACTCCAGAGGGTGAACCGCCGTTCGTAGTACCCCAAAAAGCGTTGGAGCCATTCCAGGAAAACGAGTATGAGGAGTAGGTTTATCCCGTTCAACCGCCCCTGCTTTCAGGGCAAAGAACTGGAATACGTGGAAAAAGCCGTGGCTAACGGCCATATTTCAGGCGATGGGTCGTTTACGAAGAAGTGCAATAGTTTCTTCGAACAGGAAATCGGCGTGCCTAAGGCACTCCTGGCAACATCTTGTACCCATGCACTGGCGCTGGCGGCTCTGCTGCTGGGCATCAAGCCAATTGATGGATACTCCAGTCTACTACGCTCGGAATCTTGCAAAAGGCCCGCTGCCACAGGATAAAGGAAAAGTGCCAGTCCAGATAGTTCAACCCGGCGAGGAAGAAGGTGTTAGACAAGTCGCGGTGAAAGCATTTCTCGGATACTTCGGACATTACCACGCCTACTCCAGATTGGATCGCGCAGCATGTGACAAGATCTACACCTCATGGGCAGTTCGCTCTTGTTTATCCCGAGAAGTTGCGGATGATGTTTTGGTAGCTAACCGTGGTGATAATATCGTGGGATTTATTTCTCTCAAACTGAATAACAATGAAGAAGGTGAGGGGCGGTTGTTTGCTGTATCCCCTGAAGTTCAAGGTCAGGGAATCTCCCGTTCTCTTATGGTGCAAGCCATGGAGTGGTTCTTGTCGAGAGGTGCGAGGCGAATGATTATCTCTACGCAAATAACCAACATTGGCGTGCAGAAAGTGTGGGTACGACTAGGTCTTGAGCCAGCTTATGCTTATCACACATTTCATAAGTGGTTTGATCAATCCTAAAATTAATCAAGGAGTCATAATGTTTAAAACAGGAACTAATCAGGAGGTATTAAGTTGGAGATAGGGCACTTCTACGTCCTTCTTACAATTCTTCTTACGGTTTATGGGCAGCTTGTGCTGAAATGGCATATTTCGCAGGCTGGTCCGCTGCCCATAGCTCTTGTGGACAAGATCATCTTTCTCTTGCAACAGTTTGGTAACATATGGATTCTTTCTGGTCTTGCAGCGGCGTTTGTCGCAGCACTGTGTTGGATGGCGGCAATGACCAGGTTTGAGTTGAGTTACGCCTATCCTTTAATGAGCCTATCCTTTGTGCTAGTGTTGGGATTGAGTGCCGCGTTTTTCCATGAGGCGATTACCGCCTCAAAAGTCATAGGGATAGCATTGATTGTGGCAGGAATTATCATTGGGAGTCGGGGATGAGGGTGTGTTTAGCCTGCGTACATCGGTTTGAAGCGAATAATTGTTGCTATCCTAAATGAAAACAATCTCCTCAACTGCTTCATTGGTACATGGCTTTTGCGCCAGATCTTGCGGAGGACCATGATGGTTTTAATGATGCGCATTTTGCGCAGCTTGCTGAAGTGGAAGCTGGCAATTTCTTGTTTTGGTCACTTAATCGTCTCTTGGTCTGGGCGCCGCACCAGTATTTCCCAAGTTCCAGGAATTTCTTGGATCTCGGTTGGGGAACGGGCTTTATTTTGTCTGGAATTCAGCGTGAGTTCTCAGTACTATCGCTGTCAGGGCAAGATATCTTCATTGAGGGATTTCAATATGCAGAAAAGAGTTGTCTGGTAAAGTTAAACGAGTAGGATTCGAAGTCATCCGTGTTACTTCATTCGTCTCTTTTCCCTTGCCATTGATGCTGTTGTGCCGCATGAAGCGGTGCAAACCGCAAGATGATTGGGACCTGATGGCAGAACTAAAAATTGGGGTGTTTCTGAATGAGTCGCTTGAAAATGTATTGGATTTTGATCGAATCTTGATCAAGAGCAGTTTCTCTTTTCCTGCCGGTGGATCACTGCTAGTGATCGAAAGACGAAGTCAGGAGTGATTTGTGTCAAATATTCCTTTCAACTGTCCTGTCGCCCTCGGAAAGGAATTCGACTACATTCGACAAGCCATTGCGAATCGGCATATTTCCGGCGATGGGCCATTTACGAAGAAGTGCCAGGCCCTGCTGGAAGAGGCACTCGATGTGCCAAAGGTACTGCTGACGACTTCCTGCACCCATGCACTGGAGATGGCAGCTCTGCTGCTGGACATGCAGCCAGAAGATGAGGTGATTGTCCCCTCCTTCACTTTTGTCAGCACGGTCAATGCTTTTGTATTGCGAGGAGTAAAGCCGGTATTTATTGACATCCGGCCGGATACTCTCAACCTGGACGAAACAAAGTTGGAGGATTTGATTACTCCTCACACGAAGGTAATCATCCCCATGCACTATGCTGGCGTGGGGTGCGAGATGGACACAATCTGCAAGATCGCAACTTTGCACGGTGTCCCCATTGTGGAGGACAACGCGCACGGTTTGTTCGGCAAGTACAGGGGGCATTACCTGGGCACTTTTAGCGCCCTGGCGACGCAGAGCTTTCACGAGACTAAGAACTTTACTTGTGGCGAGGGTGGGGCGCTGCTCATCAACGACGAGCAGTACATCGAACGTGCCGAGATCATCCGCGAAAAAGGAACAAACCGGGCACAATTCTTCCGCGGTGAAGTGGATAAGTATACCTGGAGAGATGTGGGATCGAGTTATCTACTTTCTGACATCCTGGCGGCTTTTCTTTATGCTCAATTGGAATGTAGGGAACGTATACAGGCAATGAGGCAACAAGTGTGGGAATATTACGCTGAGCTCTTACGCGACTGGGCTGAGGCTAACGGGGTCAGCATGCCCTTCGTCCCATCGTATTGCGAACAACCATATCACATGTTCTATTTGTTAATGCCCTCGCTCGAAAAGCGGACAGCACTGATCGCACATCTTAAGAATCAAAGCATACAAAGCGTATTTCACTACTTACCATTGCATCTTGCACCGATGGGACGCAAATGGGGATATCAGGAGGGTGACTTTCCAGTAACGGAGGATGTGAGCAATCGGCTGGTACGGATACCATTCTACAATGAGCTGAGGAAGGATGAGCAGGAACATGTGTGCAAGGTGATTATGGAGATGAGTCGATTGTAGCAGAGGAATATTTGGTATGTGAACGTCAAAATGGAAATCTGATTGGCAGCACAGAGCAGAAAGGGATTTAAATTAGGAGCGCTGTTGATCAATTGAGAACGGTTCATCTAACCCGCCGTGATTATTCGCGAAAAAGGAACAAACCGGGCGCAATTCTTCCAAGAACAGGTGGACAAGTCCACATGGAGGGATGTGGGGTTGAGTTATCTGCCTTCTGACATCTTCCTCTACGGCTAGTTGGAGCGTAGAAATGACATACCGGTAATAAGGCAATGAGTGCAAAGACGTTGGCACATCCGCTGAAGTGGTGTAAAGAACAATATAGCTTCCTGATAATTTCCTTGAGCTTTATTCTTACCAGGCTTCTATCTTTTCATAATTCCTGGTTTGAGGGTGACTCTCGGCTGTATTTTCTTAGTATATATAAACTCGTTGAGAAGTCTGGGCCCTTAGACGCCTATGTGATGTACCGATTTTGGCAGCAGAGCTTGTTTTACAAATTCTTTGAGGTGTTACAACATGTCTTCAATAACTATCTTTACCTAAGAGAGAGCATGTTTATATTGAATCTACTATTCTCTTTCTTGATTATTGTTAGCGTGTATTTCATATTTAGAAACAATAATCGAAAGCCATTTCTTCCCTCAATGCTCTTAATATTTAATCCGGCGATATGGATACATGGGCTTTATCCCAATACAACCACATTTTCAGTAGGTTGTTTATTCGCTTCCTTAGTTTTTCTTTTTCGAAAAAATCTAAACAGACGACATCTCTTGGGAGCAGGAGTCTTGTTTGCAGCAGCGTTTCTGTTTCGAGGTGACGCGCTTTTTGCGCTTCCCGGAATACTTGCCTATTTCATAATCTTAAAGAGATATAGAGAAGGCATATGGTTTGTTTCTCTATCACTAGGTTTCATTATATTCTTTTATATATTTGCATGTGGCCCTAAAACGTTGCTCAATGTTCTCAAATCCTCCAACATTTCTTCCGGCTTTTCGGCTCATCCTTCAAAAGCATTCTTTCTTCTCCTAATTTCATCTCCAGTCTTATGTTTTCCTCTTTGTGTGCTTTCTGCGGTTAGAACCGTGGTAAAAAGGATAAAGCCAGAGATTTATTTGCTGGCTATAACGCTGCCATTTTTTTTATTTTATGGAATTACTGCGAGATCGCCTAGAAACCAACTTGTCCCGATTATCTGTTTCACGATTCTATTAGCCACCTTTATAGAGCATATCTACTCCAGATATCCGCATAGATGGAAATACATATATGTAGCTGTTACTGTGATTGTTTTAACATTCCATCTACACAGTAGTATTTACTTCTCTAGCAATTTCGGCAACCATACCTATTCAGATCCATTCAAGAGTCAACCTTTCAGCTATGTAAAAGTTGGGCTTTTTGAGGTGCGTTCAGTTGTTACGTCTGACGGCGTATTTCCTGCGGGAGGATTTCTCCAGTACTTGATGGCGTTAAAAACAAGCCAACAGAATGAGTTCGCGATGAAAGAGCTTATATTAAGCGCCAGCGATGTGAATCATGATAAACGTCTGATTATCACAAGAGAAAACGTTGGCATACATAAGTTAAGGATGGCGACTGCTTATGCAATAACGTTCAATGATAAAGTACCGGCAGTCTATTCTTCGCATAAACTGATCCTGAATCCTCATAATGATCATGAGACGATAAATATAGAAGGGTGGCCGTATTTTGTTAAATCAATGACTCCAAAAAGTGAAAAACTTCTTCAGATTGATAAAAGTTTGGCTTTGTATGATTTTGAGGCAGCGAATAATATTGGAACAGGTTTAAATCGGCTTTTAATCAAGTTGCGGTTCAAAATTCAAAGAGGCAAGATATATGATCTAGTGTTTAGAACAATCGATGCAGAATCGGGAAAGCTACTACCAGGATGGCACCGACTTCCTTGTGATACGTCCTTCTACAATGGGTATTACAAATACTCTTTTTATATGAATAGCCCAAAATCGGTGGATGTATCACAGGGATATAAAGTCATCATGCTTGTCAGACCACTGGGTGAAGATGTGTCATGGAAAACATATACTTATGATAAGATATTTTCTTTTAAATGACACATCCGTAAACCTGTTAAGTCATTTAAAAATCTAACCGTAGTATTTATCATCTTGTCATTTAAAATCTAACGGTGATGGAATGCAACAAGCTTTCCATCTTTTCGAGTTCTGACGTAAATCTTTATGCCAAAAGCTTGATAAAAAGCATAGATAACTATAATATTCTCGAGGTCTTCGGTAAAGGTGGGATAGGGACTGAATCAGAAAATAGTCTTGATAGATGGAACGAATTAAGGGTATGATGAGATGCGAAATTGCAGCTTCGAAATCAACGGATATGTCCAAATACATTTGCCGAAGCATATTTTCTGATGAGCAACCTTGAAAGTTAAAAAATTGTTTGTAGCAGTTATTTTAAGTAAACTCAGAAAAAAAATTTAGCTCTTATTAAAATAAGAAATGAAAAGAGTATTGGACATATTGATATCGTTAATAGGGTTAATTTTATCTTTACCAATATTTCTCATTATAGGAATACTAATTAAATTAAACTTAAAAGGTTCTGTGATTTTTAAACAGGAGCGGGCTGGCAAAAGCAGTAAAACATTATACCTTTATAAATTCAAAACTATGAAAGACCTCAGAGATGAAAATGGTAATTTGCTTCCTGATGAAGAGAGATTAACAAAGATCGGAAGATTTCTAAGAAAAATTAGCTTGGATGAGTTGCCAGAATTATTGAATGTTTTAAAAGGCGATATGAGTATCGTTGGTCCCCGGCCTTTGTTGGCAGAATATTTAGATAGATATACGCCTGAACAGGCCAGAAGACATGAAGTAAAACCTGGTATTACCGGATGGGCCCAGGTAAAAGGAAGAAATGTTATAACCTGGGAAGAAAAATTCAAATATGATATATGGTATGTAGATAACCGGAGCCTATGGCTAGATATTAAAATTATTTTTATGACTATTATACAAGTTATAAAGCGAGAAGGTATTAGCCAGCCTGGGCATGCAACAATGGAGGAATTTAAAGGGATTAATTATGAGAAATAAAAAGAAAGTTATAATACTAGGTGCAGGAGGACATGCAAGAGAAACTCTATGGATTTTTAGAGAAGCCAATGAAGAAAAAAATGAGTGGGAAGTT
>Ga0114930_10003546_pt1 | contig 13557 bp, 11 predicted proteins | sample AnhtaG_FD_87300 | JGI IMG/M metagenome (GOLD analysis project Ga0114930, IMG submission 87300) | Deep subsurface microbial communities from Anholt, Denmark to uncover new lineages of life (NeLLi) - Anholt_01485 metaG | ecosystem: Environmental > Aquatic > Marine > Oceanic > Sediment | place... | reverse complement strand
TGGCGCAGTGCAAGCACAACTCCCAAAGCCGTGTAAAGAGCAGCCCCATAATCACTCAGCGATATCCCTGCCTTTATCGGGGGGTCACCGGGACGGCCTGTCACATACATCAAACCCGACATACCCTGAATGATTTGGTCAAAGGCGCCTTTACTTGAATATGGCCCATAACCTCCATACGCGCTTATTGAGGCAAATATGATCCCCGGATTTATCTCTCTTAGATCCTCATATCCAATTCCCAATGACTCCAGATATCCTGCCGTAAAATTCTCAATGACAACATCGCTTATCTTAACCAGTCTCTTCAATAACTCCCGCCCCTGCTCCGAACGGATATTGAGGGTGATTCCCTTTTTATTTCGATTGTATACCATTACCCCCATGGACTCATTATTCGCAGTGAAAGGGCCCAAAAACCTGTCATCCCCTCCTCCAATTTTCTCTATTCTAATGACCTCTGCCCCCATGTCTGCAAGGAGCTGAGCACAGTAAGGGCCGCTGATGAACCGTGACATATCAAGAACACGTATATCTTCTAAGATCCCGTGCATTACACTCTCCTTATATTCTTAAAATTCATTTAAGTATCTCCTGAATTTTAGCTGGGGGATGTTTCAGTTTTATTGTTGACAATAAGCCTAACATATAAGTACAAGATCAGTATACATCAATTAAGCTCTCAATGGGCAAGGAAAAAATGGACCGGGGGAGGCTCAGATAAGGAGGGGATTGATCTAATGGATGAAAAGATCTGCATAAAGGGTGGAGAGGTTTTCTTTTCAGAAAAGAAGACAATCGAAAAAAAGGACATCATCATCTCGGATGGAAAAATTGTCGGAATTGAACATGAGATACAGCCACAGGAAGATATAAGGATTGTCGATGCAAAAGACAAACTTGTTACGCCGGGGTTGATCGATTTCCACATGCATGCCTTTCGATATGGGCATTTCTTAAGTATAGACACCGAGGAATTATCCCCTCGATCGGGAACAACTACCTTTGTCGATGGTGGAAGCACTGGATCATTAAATTTTCTGGCATTTCGCGAGTATGTTATTAAACCGTCAAAATCCAATATTCTGGCCTTCTTGAATATTTCCGCAATAGGACAGGCAACGGATGGGGTCCAGGGTTTAACCTTTCATGAGAATGATGATGAACGGCTACTGCATATCCCCTCGGCCCTGGAAGTGATCGAGAAAAACCGCAGAATCATTGTCGGTATTAAAGTAAGGGCCTATACCGGCTTAAAGAACACAAAATCCTTGGAAAAAGCTCGCGAACTGGCTGACCTGGTGAATCTACCTATTATGGTGCATCTGGCTCCCCCACCCCTGGAGTTTAACGAAATTCTGCCCTATTTAAAACAGGGAGATATTATCACTCATCCCTACCATGGTGGAGAAAAAACGATCCTGGATGAGAAAGGTCAGGTACGCTCAGAGTACCGGGAAGCAAGGCAAAGGGGGATAGAGGTCGATCTCGGGTTAGATCGATTTCACGGAAATCTGAATATTATGAAGCTGGCACTGGAACAGGGATTTCAGCCGGATTACATAAGCAGTGACCTGGCGATGGTCAACCTTCATTCTATCACCTTTGATCTGCCAACCACAGTATCTAAGATTGTTGCATCTGGCCTATCCTTGGCCGAAGCTCTAACAAAATGCACCTATGCCCCGGCAGCGAAAATGGGAAGGGAAAAAGAGATTGGCTGTATTCAGAAAGGAGGTCTGGCAGATATCGCGATTTTTGACATGCCTACCGACGATTATATCTTTGAGGATTTTTTTAATAATAAACTCAAGGCGAAAGAGCGCATTGTTCCTTTCATGACGATACGAAAAGGTGAGATTTTAGAACCTCTCACACGAACAACGGAAACCTTGGATTGCCTCAACAGAGGTAATCCTTGGAAGTAACCGTTCACGGGTTCAGAGGTTCAGAGGTTCAAAGTTCAAGGTTCAAGGTTGGGAGGTTCAAGGGTTCAGAGGTTCAAAGGTTAAAACGTACAACCCTGAACGGTGAACTCTGAACCTGTGAATGCCTACCCTTGGAATTACGGCAACTGATAAGGCCCATACCCTGCACTTTGACGTTACCGTGAATGTAGCGGCTTTCGTCTTGACAATGGGTTTCACCTCAGGTACCTTGAACCGGGAAATGAATCAGGCTTAATCAGCTTTGATGACTTCATAAAAAGTCGAAAGACCCCCTCTCCCTTGATGGGAGAGGGTTGGGGTGAGGGTGAATAACGCAGCATTTCAGGTACTTACATCCCCCTCCCCTTAATCCCCTCCACCCCCGCTGGAATGCGGGATCTTCGACAGGGGAGGGGAAATGGGACTTCTTACGAGACCATCAGCGAGGAACGAGGGAGAAGCCGGTAATGGCATGGGGACCTATGACTATTGGAGACATGTTGGATCAGGTCTCGGAGCAATATCCGAATAAAAAGGCAATCATCTCAGAGGACCGGCAACTCTCTTATGGAGAATTGAAGGATCATGTGGAACGGGTCGCCCGCGCCTTTCTCGCTCGCGGTATCCAGAAGGATGATAAGGTCTCGGTCTGGCTGCGAAATTGCCCCGAGTGGATTTACATTCAACTCGCCCTTGGAAAGATCGGGGCAATCCTTGTACCCATTAACACGAGGTTCAAGGTCAAGGAGCTTGAATATACCCTGAATCAGTCGGACTCCAGAGTCCTCGTTACCATGGATCGGTTTCTGAACGTGGACTTTGCCCAGCTCGTGTATGAGACCATACCGGAACTGAGGGCATCCCCTCCCGGTGAACTTCGCTCCGAGAGGTTCCCGATCCTTGAGCACGTGATCTGTCTGGGTGGGCAGAGCATGCCGGGCACGCTCCCCTGGGAGGAATTCCTGACCAAAGGAGAGAAGATTCGAGAAGAGGCCCTGGTTCAACGACAAAGTCAGGTCAAACCTGATGATGTGGCGATGTTTCAGTATACTTCCGGGACGACCTCCTTCCCCAAAGGGGTCATGCTGACCCATAACAGCATCCTCAGGGACAGCTTTCATATGGGCCGGCGAATGAGCATCGAAACCGAGGATCGGCTCTTTTGCCCCCTTCCCTTCTTCCACGTCGGAGGAGCGGTCATAAGCACCCTGATTGCCTTGCTCAATGGGGCTACACTGGTTATCTGCGAGACTTATGATCCGGAGACGGCCCTGAGAATAGTAGAGCGGGAGCGCTGCACCGCCATGAACGGTATTGAGACCCACTTCCTTATGATGTATGAATACCCGGACCTCGATAAATACGACGTAAGCTCCCTTGAAAAAGGATGGGCTATCGGCCAACCCGAAATCATCCGTTCGGTTTACGAGAAGCTGGGCATGAAGAAGATCCTCAATGTCTACGGCATTTCAGAGGCATCCCCAAACGTCACCACCACGCAGGTAGGCGATCCACTGGAATTCAGAATCGAATGGCATGGAAAGCCTCACCCGGAGACCGAGATAAAGATCGTGGATTATGAGACAGGCCAGACCAACGCCCCCTTCCAGGAGGGAGAGATTTGCGTACGGGGCTGGAGCCTGATGAAAGGCTATTACAAAAAGCCTGAGGAGACCCGGGCTGCCATTGACGATGAGGCATGGCTCCATACGGGGGATTCGGGAATGATGGACACCGAGGGGAACCTTAAGTTTACTGGAAGGATGAAGGATATTATCCGGGTGGGGGGAGAGAACGTCTCTGCCATGGAGGTGGAGAACTTCCTTCTAACCCATCCAAAGGTGAAAAACGCCGCGGTTATCGCCGTACCGGATAAGCGCAAGACCGAGGTCTGCATGGCCATTATTCAGCCCAAGGAAGGGGAAAAGGCCACGGAGGAGGAGATAATAGAGCACTGTAAGGGGAAGATAGCGAATTTTAAGATTCCGAGGTTTGTACGGTTTGTTGAGGAGTACCCGATGACTGGAAGTGGGAAGATTCAGAAATTCGTTTTGAAGGAGGAATTTGGGGATGTCTGAGGTCACTGTTCAGACAAATGCTTTTTTCCTTGCGTGGTGCCGATATAATCTGGTAAAGGAGGTGATGTTCAGGTCCATTTTTTTGGCTACTCTATAACCCATAACCAACTAATAAGGAGGGCAGGCTATGAAAAAAAGACTTCTCATAGGTATTTTGGTGTTTTTGTTCACCATAGGAATGGCAAATCATGTGATGGCCAAGGCGCCAAAGGTATATAAGGTCGGTGCCATTTTGGCCATGACCGGCTCTGGGGCCTGGTATGGCAAGGTAATGAGTCAGGGAATACTGACGGCAATCGACGAGATCAACGCAAAGGGCGGCATCGACGGGATCAAACTCAAGCTGATCATCCAGGATCACGAAAGCGGAAAGGGTGCAGCGGCCGTCAGCGGGTTCAACAAGCTCGTCAATATCGACAAAATCGCTTTTAGCTTTAGCTCTTACAGCACCCCAACACTCTCCATTGTTCCCATTGCCAAGGAGAAGAAGGTGCTGTTGCTCAATGGAGGGGGTGTCAGCCCGAGGCTGGTCAATCAACCTTACCTGTTCAACAACCGCATGCTGGCCATAATGCATGGGGGCGGTGTGGTTGCCAGGGGAGCAGAGCTTGGCTTCAAGAGGATGGCCAGCATTTACTGGAACGATGATGCAGGAATCGGGACCCAGAAGTACGTGGCCCCAAAGTGGAAGGCCGCAGGGGGGGTCATCGTCGCTACCGAGGCCCATCCAGTGGGGGCCACGGATTACAAGCCCTACCTCTCCAAGGTCATTGCATCCAACCCCGATTTTCTTGCCCTCTGGCAATGGGGAAAGGACTGGGGCATAACGGTGAAGCAGGCCAGGGAGATGGGCTTTACCAGGCCGATCTTGGGGGTTGAATATACCCCCGATGGTCACAAAATCGCAGGGGATACTGCTGAGGGTTACGAGTTCGTCATGGATTATTTCACCCCCAAGGGGGATGATCCCTGGACGAGAAGATTTGCGGCCCACTACAAGGAGAAATTCGGGGAGGATCCCGAGTTTTACGCAGCCAATTACTACGAAGGGACCTACATCCTCGCCGAGCTGATCAAGGCCGCCAAGGCCAAGGGCGGTGATTACTGGAGAGGCGACAGGCTGATGAACGAATTGATGGAGATCAAAAGCTTCCCAAGTGTCTATGGCGGAAAAAACGTGTTCAACCCTGACCATACCTGTTCCAAGAGGACGGGCCTTTTTAGAATCGTAAACGGCAACAAGACCTTCCAGAAATTCCTGGAAGTCAAATAACTAAAGACCCGGGGGGAGCACCGCAAAACGCTCCCCCTAAAGCTGTTGAACTTAGCCGCCTGCGGCGGAACTTTTTCGACAGGATTAACAGGATTAACAAGATTTTCTTTATACCTGCCTGCCGGCAGGCAGGTCCTGAAGATCCTGTCTATCCTGTCTGAAAAATAGGATTTCTATACTATCAAAGTAGACAAAACTCGACTGATGTAGATAAAAATGGATCTCTTCCTGCAACTTCTGCTTAACGGCATCTGGGCCGGCAGCATCTATGCCCTGTTGGGTGTCAGCTGGGGATTGATCTTCGCTGCCAGCCGGACCTTTCACTTTGCACATGGTGCCACCTTCATCATCGGGGCCTACTTTACCTATATCATCGACAGTGTGTTGGGAGTCGGCCTCATTGTGGCCTCAGCAGGAGGGATCCTTGCGGCCATCCTCTTCGGCCTTGCCATTGAAGGGATCCTCTATCGCTGGCTCCGAAGGGCATATGCTACCCCCCTTGTGATCTTCATCGCCTCGCTGGGGGCCCTTATCTTTGTCGAAAACAACATTGCCATGTTCTTTGGAACTGATGCAAAGACATTGAGCGGCTTTCCCATAAAGGTCATCAAGGTTGGCAACGTAGGCTTTACGACCCTTCATCTGACCATGCTTTTCACCGCGGTGATCTTGATCTGGGGCCTGATGCTATTCCTCATGAAAACCGGACAGGGAAAGGCGATACGGGCCGTTATCAGCAACCCAGAGATGGCTGAGGTAATCGGCATCGACATAAAAAGGGTCTTCTTGTTGGTTTACGCCATAAGCTCCATCTTAGTAGCCTCGGCGGCCATTCTGGTGACCCTCGAGAGGGGGGCCACTCCAGAGCTTGGCCACTGGGCCATCCTCTACGCCTTTATTCCGGTCATCATCGGAGGGGTTGGAAGCTTGCCGGGGGCAGCCCTGGCAGGGCTCATAATCGGCCTTGCCGAGAGCATTGGGATATGGAAGATTCCCTCTCAATGGCAGCTCGGGATCGCCTTTGTGATCCTTCTGTTCGTACTGATCATCAGGCCAAGCGGCCTCTTTGGCTTCAGTGTCTATCGCGGGAAGATTTGAGAATGGGCGAGTGACTATGGACTATATCATTCACATCCTCATTATGATCTGCATTTACAGCATCCTGGGGGTATCCTTTAATCTCATTCTGGGGTACACAGGGCTGATCGCCATGTGCCATGCCGCCTTTTTCGGCATCGGCGCCTATACGGCCGCCCTTTTCGGTATCCATTTCGGGGTAAATTTTCTGATCGGCATCGTGGCCGGGATGGTGGTGACCGGGATCATTGGCCTATTGGTAGCCCTCCCGGCCATTCGTGTCCGCGATGAATACCTCATCGTCACCACCCTGGCCCTTCTCATGATCATCTATACCGTCATGATGAACTGGATCGATGTGACCAGGGGAGCGGCCGGGCTTACCGGCATACCCAGGCCAAGACTCCTTGGCCTGGAGATCTCCACCCCCGCCCAGTTCCTTCCCTTGATGGCTATATTCGGGCTCCTGTGCTTCCTGATCAGCCGCAGGATCGTCACCTCCCCTTTCGGAAGGGCCCTGAAGGCGCTCAGAGAGGATGAAGTAGCGGCCCAGGCCCTGGGGAAAAATATTACATCATTCAAGATTCGGGTCTTCGTGATCGGCGGGGCCCTGGCCGCAGTGGCGGGTGGCCTGTTTGCGCACTATATGGCCTACATCAGCCCTTTTTATTTCACGCTGACTGAGAGCATCTTCATCTTTGCCGTGGTCATTATCGGAGGTGCGGCCAACCTCTGGGGTCCGGTACTGGGTGCCTTCTTATTAGTCTCAATCACAGAGGTTCTCAGGTTCATGGCCATATCGCCTCTGATCGTCGGGTTCACCCGCCAGATGGCCTACGGCCTGATCTTAATCCTTTTCATGTGCTTTAGGCCCCAGGGATTACTGGGGGAGTTCGGCCGAAAAAGACAGGGAGGCGAGGAGATTTCGGATGAAGGAGAGGGCGAGGGGTTGGCTAAGAGACAGCTTCAGCTCTCCCAGGCCGAGCATTTATTTGGAACCCCATCGGAGGAAACGGTCGAGGCCGAGGGCTCCTTGCTTGAGCTCGATGGGGTTTCCAGAAGTTTCGGGGGCATCCAGGCGGTCCGGGGATGCACCCTTTCGCTGAAACAGGGCAAGATCACTGGGCTCATCGGACCAAACGGGGCAGGGAAGACCACCCTGTTCAACATGATCACCGGTCTTCATCCTTCTCAGAAAGGGACCATACGCTTTGAGAACCGAGAGATCACAAGATCTTCTCCTCACCTGATCCCATCTATAGGCATTGGTCGTTCCTTTCAGGAGCTGAGGTTGTTCCATCGGATGACGGTCCTGGATAATGTCCTGGTAGCCTGTCCTCACCAGACCGGGGAGCGCATCTGGGGAGCCTTCTTTCGATTTCGAAAGGTCAAGGAAGAGGAGACAGCAAACCGGGACAGGGCTATGGCCTACCTGAAATTCGTTGGCCTGGAGGAAAAGGCCCAGGAACTCGCAGAGGACCTCTCCTTCCCGGAACAGAAGCTTCTGAGTCTCGCAAGGCTTTTGGCCACCGAGGCGAAGCTCATGCTCCTGGATGAGCCCACCTCCGGGCTGGATCCGGTCTTCATGGAGAGCCTCTATCCCATGATCAAGGAACTGGTTCGATACGGGAAAACGGTGTGCATCGTGGAACACAACATGGATGTGATCCGGGCAGTGGTCGATGAGGTCATTTTCTTGAACCAGGGGCAGGTTCTGGCCAGGGGAACCCCGGAGGAGATCATGAACGCCCCGCAACTGGCCGAAATCTATTTTGGGTCCTGATTATGCTGCTCGAAGTCAAAAAACTGGTATCCGGCTACCAAAAAAAGGGGGTCTTGCGCCGCGTTTCCCTGGACGTGGCAGAAGGGGAGATCGTCGGTGTGATCGGACACAATGGGGCAGGAAAGACCACCCTGCTGAAGAGCATCTTTGGGCTCCTGCATCCTTGGGCAGGAGAGGTCATCTATGGAGGCAAGGACATAACAGGCCGCAGCACGGCCCTGAACGTCAGGGACGGCCTATCCTACATGCCCCAGGGACAGGGGCTTTTCCCTGACCTGAGTGTTATCGATAACCTCCAATTGGGAGATTACGGTCTTGGTAAGACAGGCTCTATCGTGTCCCTGGACCAGGCCTTTGAGCTCTTTCCCATTCTCAAGGACCGTCGTGCTCAGAAGGCCGGGACCCTTAGCGGCGGGGAACAACGTATGCTCAGCCTGGGTATCACCCTCATGCAGAGCCCGAACCTCCTCTTTCTCGATGAACCCTCACTGGGCCTGGGGCCTGTGATTGTTCAACACGTCATGGAGACCATCAAGGAGATCAACAGCCGTTTTGAAACGGCCATCATGATAGTGGAACAGAATATCGATGCGGCAAGCATGCTCGTGAATCGATTCTTTATTATCAAGATCGGGCAGATCGTCTTCTCTGGTTCCTCCGACATCGCCCAGGACAAGAGAAGGCTTTGGGAGCTGTTTTGATGAGGAGTTTGAACATGAAGATCTCTGACGTCGAGGTTATTCCGTTTCGCATCCCCTATCATACTCCCCTGAAATGGGGCTTGGCCGGCTATCTCGATGCAGCCGAACATGTCCTGGTCAGGATCCGGACCGATGAAGGGATAGTTGGCTGTGCCGAGGCAACCCCGAGGCCCACCATCTACGGAGAATCCCAGCGATCCATTGCCTTTGCCATCGAGCACTGGTTCAAGCCGATGATCGTGGGAAAGGATCCCTTTGCCACGGAAACCATCTGGGGCGAGCTCGAGACCATTTACTGGAACCCGACCGCCAAGGGGGCCATAGATCTGGCCCTGCACGACATCCAGGCTAAGGCGGCTGGCATCCCCGCCTACAGGCTTCTGGGGGGATGGTCCAACCAGGTCCCCCTGAGCTGGATGGTGGGTATCAACCCCATTGAGCTTATGGTGGAAGAGGCCCTGATAAGGAAGGATGAGGGTTTCAAGGCCTTCAAGATCAAAGTGGGTGTAGATCCTGACAAAGACACACAGGTCGTCAAGGCCCTCAGGGAGAAATTGGGTGAAGATGTTCTGATCTACGTGGATGGCAACCAGGCCTATTCGACACAACAGGCAATCCGGGCCCTGGAGGCCATGGAAGAATACGGAATCGGCATGGTAGAGGAACCCCTTCCCGTCTGGAACTGGCGGGGGCGCCTGGAGGTGGCCGATCGGCTTTCCGTTCCTATCATGGGGGATGAGAGCGTGTTCACGCCCCATGATGTAGCTCGAGAAATCGAGCTTGGGGTGATCGGTATCATCAGCATCAAGACCCCCCGCACAGGCTACTATCAGTCCAGAAAGATCATCCAGATGGCCGAGCTGGCAGGCATTGGATGCCTGGTAGGAACCCAGGCGGAAAGCAGTCTTGGCACCCTTCCAAGCGCTCATTTTGCTGCGGCCTTTCAAAATATCCGATATCCCAGCGAAATCTCCTACTTCCTCAACATAAAGGACAGTCTGCTTCAGGAACCGATCCGTCTTCGGGATGGCGCCATAGAGCTCCCCCAGGAGCCTGGTTTCGGGGTGAAGGTAGATGAAGATAAGCTCAAAAAGTATAGGGTAGACATTTGAGCGAAGGAGAGGAATGGACTTCCATTTAGACGAAGAGGAACTTCGGATTCAACAGGAGACGAGAATCTTTGCCCGGCGAAATATTGCCCCCATGGTCGATCTCTTTGAGTCCGGGAAAGGGTCACCAAAGCGGTTGATCAAGACCATGGGCCACCAGGGTCTTTTCCGATTAATCGTCCCCAAGGAATACGGGGGACGATATGATCGGGTTCGCTCTTTGCCTCTGTGTGTGGCCCGGGAAGAGTTGGCCCGATGCTACAATTACGCTGGAGCCTGTATTGCCACTCAAGGTCTTGCAAGCATTCCCATCGTTCTGGCAGGAAACGAAGAGCAGAAAAAACAATACCTCCCCGATCTAGCCGCAGGAAAATCTATCGGCTCTTTTGCCCTTACTGAGCCAGAGTTCGGCTCGGATGCCGCCTCCATCTCCACGCGGGCAGAGCCTTCTGGATCGGGGTATGTGATCAATGGTCAAAAGCGCTTCGCCTCCAATGCCGGGATCTGCGATTTCTACGTTGTCTTTGCCAGCACAGACCCAGATCAGAGGGCCAAGGGGATTTCAACCTTCCTCGTGGATGCAAAGGCGGAGGGCTTGAGGTTCAGACCCATACCGATCCTTTGCTACGATGTCCTGGGAGAGCTGACCTTTGAGCAGGTTGAGCTGCCGGCCCAGTGCTTGCTCGGCCAGGAAAACCAGGGCTTTCGGCTGGCCATGCAGACCCTGGATGTCTTGAGGGCTACGGTAGGTGCCCACGCTGTGGGGACTGCCCAGGCCGCTCTGGATCAGGCACTCATCTACGCCAAGGGGCGCGTCCAGTTTAATAAGCCCCTGGTGAAACACCAGGCCATCAAGTTCAAGCTGGCCGAGATGGCCGTGGAGATCTCTGCGGCTAGGCTCTTGGTGTATCAGGCCGCAGTGGCCCATGACGAGAGTGATCCCGAGATCACCATCAAGTCCTCCATGGCCAAGCTTTACGCCACGGAGATGGCCCAGAGGGTGGTGGACCAGGCCCTTCAGATTCATGGGGGCAGTGGGCTGGTAGTCAAAGCTTACCCCATGGAGCGCCTCTACAGGGAGGTTCGTTCCCCGCGCGTCTACGAAGGTACTTCCGAGATCCAAAGGCTCATTATTGCCGGTCGGCTGATCAAGGGATCTGGTAGGGAGTCATGACAGAAGAAATCACCTTCCTTGAAAGCGAGGTTCTCTCTTGTCCATAAATGCGCCAATAGCCTCTTTAAAGTCCTCTGTCTGGAAACAGATATTCTGGGCGTAACTCTCAAAGTCCAACTGGGCAATGTAGTCTCCACCCACTGCCCGATATATACCTCGCTTCATCAATTCAATGGCCACCGAAGGCCCCTTAGCGATCTTAAGTGCCAGTTCATTCACCACCTTCATCAAATCATCGTTCGGAACCACTCTGGTTACCAAACCAATCCTCTCAGCCTCCTTGGCGTCTATAATCTCTCCAGTAAAGCAAAGCTCAAGTGCCTTATCCAGACCTATGGTTCGGGGCAATAGATAGGTCCCCCCCACATCAGGCACCAGACCCCTGTTAACCCAGACTGCCCCAAATCGAGCCCTGTCTGAGGCAATCCGAATGTCGCAGAGCAGGGCAAAGGAAAGCCCTCCACCAACACAAGCACCGTTTATCGCGGCTATTGTCGGCTTACCTAAATTGTAAAGAGCACTGCCGAAGTACCCTACGGGCTGAACCATATCTTTGCGAGATTTCTCAAGCCTCTCACCGCTTGCCCTTGTCGCCAACCGGCTCTTTGCATCTGAGCCAGCACAAAAACCACGTCCCGCACCAGTAAGAACTAACACCTTCGCCTCGTCATTATCACCAACCTCATCAGCCACTTGACACATGCCGTTGTACATAGCTGTGGTACAAGCATTTAGCTTGTCTGGCCGGTTAAGGGTTAATGTAGCGACCCCGTCTTTGCAAGAATAGAGTAACTCGTCAGTCAGATTCTCGATGGCCATTTTCTCCCCCTCCAAAAAAAACTTGAAATTTCATCATACGCCTGTTTACCTAACCGAACACGTAGTGCGTGATCCCGCCAAAGATTGGCGGGATTCTCTGTGTCCTCTGTGCCTCTGTGGTGAATTACCAGAATTGAACCTGGCTCACAGCTTCCTTTTCTGACAGTATCTTCCGGAGCTGCTCCTGCACCTTCTCATCTTCAATAGGTTCTACAACCGATGTGAAAAGTCCCTCCTCGTTGGTTCCCGACTTCCAGCTCACAATGGAGCCTGGAACAACGGCGTAGTGGCATCCCCAAACCCCGCAACAGGACGATTCCACGACCCCATCCCCAACGAGGTATAGAAATTCCTTCCCCATTAGCCCTATCCTCTCCTCCTTATACAGCTTATACCATCCGGATATGCTCTCCACCTCCTGGTTCAACTCATGGGTGTACTTCCTTGTCATCTCCTTTCCTCCCCTCCCGGGCCTCCTCTTCTCTCTAACCCCCTACCATTTCGTAACAGTTCAGCCACCAAGGCACAAAGACACGAAGAAAGGATATGAATTTTGAACCCTGGCCCAGACCTGGCATACTGGCTTAAGTGAGCTAATTTTCCGGTTCCAGCAGGAAATACAGTAGACCAGTCAGGGTGTTGCATAGCGCCAGGGCAGGCCTTTAACAAAAAGAGAAGAATCCATTGCGAAAAAAATTGTATATGCGGCAAATGCCATACATAAGATATTAGGGCCAGGTTTGTTTTAGAAAGTTTGTAATCTTGGTGTCTTAGTGTCTTTGTGGCCGAACTAAGAAACCATTTCCTCGATAATCTCCCGGACAGATCTCACCTCTTTGATCATTCCGGTGATCTGGCCCGAAGGCAGGATGTATGCCTTCAAGTTTCCTTTTACCCAGGCCTCTTCCCGGCTGCCTGACAAAGAGCCAGAGGCTTGATCTGGGGGCCTCTCAATAAGCTCTTCGGCAAGAGGTGTTCGGATTACCCGTACACGGACCCTGCCTCGACTGATCAAAACGGTATCTGTCTCTCTGGCATCGCAAAGGGCCTTCTTATAATTTGTGTGAGCAATACACTCTTGAGATGCAATGAATCGCGTTCCTACCTGGACACCTTTTGCCCCTAATGCAAGTGCCGCACGGTATCCACGAGAGTCCCCGATGCCACCAGCCGCAACTACAGGAATGCGCACGGCATCCACGACCATGGGCACGAGCACCATGGTCGAGGCCCCTTTATAGCCCTGGATACCGCCCGATTCGGTGCCCTCCGCGATCACGGCATCCACGCCTGCCTCTTCGGCCTTGATGGCATTGTCCGCATTGGCCACCACATGGAGCACCTTGACGCCTCGGTCCTTGAGTAACGGGACGAGGGCCTTAGGGGAACCCGCTGAGGTCGTTACGGCGCGAATGCCATGCTCACACAGAACCTCAGCAAACGTCGCGGACATAGGATTCATGGCTATCAAATTGCCTCCGAAGGGCTTGTCCGTGAGCCTCTTTACGGCCTGGATCTGGCCCCTGAGAAGCTCAGGGTCCGACATGAATCCGGTGGCCAAGAGCCCATAGCCGCCTGCCTCGGACACCGCAGCCACCATCTCCGGGTTACAGAT
>Ga0114930_10003545_pt1 | contig 13564 bp, 11 predicted proteins | sample AnhtaG_FD_87300 | JGI IMG/M metagenome (GOLD analysis project Ga0114930, IMG submission 87300) | Deep subsurface microbial communities from Anholt, Denmark to uncover new lineages of life (NeLLi) - Anholt_01485 metaG | ecosystem: Environmental > Aquatic > Marine > Oceanic > Sediment | place... | reverse complement strand
GGCTACCGACCCCCTGGAATAGCCGGACCTCCCCTTCTCGGCGCAGGCCACGATCACGATGGGAGCGCTTTTCATTGCTGGGATACCCCGGTTGGTGGTGGTGAGGGTTTCTCTCAGTCTCTCTTTGGTCTCGGCGTCGCGCACCAGCACGAAATTCCAGCACTGGCTGTTGGCCCATGAGGGTGCCCAGCGAGCTGCCTCCAGGACAGCGTTGAGCTTCTCCTCGCTCACCGGGGTAGGCTTATATTTGCGAATGCTCCTGCGCTCCCTTATCGCTTGAAATACATCCACGCCTTGCCTCCTCTGTAGGGTTGGAGTCCGCCCAGCCTTCTTAGTGCCTCCGCAGTCTCTCTTCTACCGAGCTTTGCCTTTCGCACCGCCAGGGCGAGGAACTCGATGCTCTTATCGTAGGTTTCACGGTCCACGGGATAAGGGATGCCATCCTTGCCACCGTGAGCGAAGCTATAGCGCACTGGGTCTCGAAAACTGGAGGGCACCCCGTGAACCAGCTCCGCCACTAGGCTTAAGGCACGAAGGGTCTTGGGACCTACCCCCTCAAGCCCGATAAGCTCCTCGAAGCTCTGGGGCTTTCGCTCACGGGCGAGGAAGAATATCTTTTCCAGCCTCTCAGGATGGATATCCTCCAAGGTGAGATAGTGACGGGGTGGTAGGTCGAGGCTCTTTATCCTCTTCAGATCGTTCAAAATATTTTCCGGCCTCTCCTCGGCGGCGATCTGGACGATGGTTGTCCTTGCTGAGGTGCTTTCGCTGGCGGTCAGGTTGAGAACCTGCCCCCGGTGATCGCAGCAGATGGCAGCATGGGGCTCGCATACAAAATCCTCGATCTCCTCCCCCAGCCAGTGGTATCTTCGGGCATAACGGGTGGTCTCATTCATCCCCTGCTGGATCACTGCCCAGGCCCCCTCGGAGGTGAAGAGGAAGGCATGGTGGTAGAGCTGGTAGCCATCCTGAAGGGCAACGCTGTCCACCTTGGCCGCCATCCTGCTGGCATAGACCAGTTTTGAGGTATCAGCGGAGACAAAGGGGGCGAAGCCCTCTATCTGGGCTGGGGTCTGCCTTGAGGTTCGACCCTTCCCGCCGGCGACAAATAGACCCAGGTCCTGCTCCAGCCCTCTTATCCCCTCTTTAAGGGCGGCGCAAAGGGTGGTAGTGACCCCGCTTGAGTGCCAGTCGAATCCAAGGAGGCAACCAAAGGCCTGAAACCAATAGGGGTCTGCCATCCGCCTCAGCATCTCCTCAGGACCAAACTCAACCACGATGGCGCTGGAGATCTCCCTGGCGAGTTTCGTCATCCTCTCAAAGAGCCAGCGAGGCATCTTGCCATAATGAAGGGGGAGGTTGGCGATGCCAGTCCTCCTCGGCACACGGGATGGTGAAGGGGCGTCGCTCATCGATTGTCTCCTATTAATAGAGGTCCGTCCACCCTGTGGAGTCTTTTCAGATGCCGGCCAAAGGCCCAGAGCGCCCGATCCACCGCCTTGAGCTCGGAAGCACCTGCCTCTTTCACCAGATCGAAAAAGAAGCTCCTGTAACCGCTATAGGCTGAGCAAAACCTTTCATAACTGCGACAGGGCTCGATAGCTTCTCTGGGGTTACGGTAGAGATAGCCCCTGGTAAGGGCGAGATAAGCCCTCATCACGTGCTGATCGAAGATGGGATAATCCAGCGGCCGTGCCATATGAAACAGGAAAACCTGCCATACTATTCGCTGCGTAATCGTGGCAACCTTTTGCCAGAATTTCCGCTCGCCGGGCTCGTCTACATGCTCAAGCCTCCTGAAGGCATTGATCTCGCCTAGAATCGCCTGCGTCGGCTCGATCAGGGGCGAACCGTAGCGCTCGTTCTTCCACCTCCAGAGAAGGCAGATGTTCTCCTTGCTCAGCTCGCCTCCCATGCTTAGGTTGGCCTGATAAACCTCATCCGAAATCCTGCTCTGGTAGAAACTCTCCCAAAATTCCACGAACTCCCTGGCGGTGCATCTAGCATAGAGTTTGCAATAGGTCATCGGAATATGTTACCACAGCCCCCAGGTAAGGGCAATCTAGGCTCCGATATGCTCATACGCCGTTTGGCAGAGCACAATTCTCAACCCAACCTCTTTCAGTGTTATGTTGAATTACAGAGGAAAACGTGTTAAAATTCCTATGTTTTCCTTATCTTACGACGGCGAATAATCTCTGGTCAATGAGGGAAGCCCATGAAGACCTTATGGACACCCTGGCGCATGGGTTACATTTTAGGGGAAAAGCCTCAGGGGTGCCTGCTTTGTATCAAGCAGCAGGACCCTGTGGAGAAGGATAGAGAGAACTACATCCTTTACCGGGGTGCTAACTGCTATATTATGCTTAACCTCTTCCCCTATACCAACGGTCACGTGATGATCGCACCCTACTACCATATGGCCAGCCTGGAGCAATTGGATGACAAGTCGCTTTGCGAAATGATGGCCCTAACTCGGGTGAGCGTGGCAGCACTAAGTAAGGCTCTATCGCCAGCGGGCTTCAATATTGGCATGAACCTGGGAAAGGTCTCCGGGGCGGGCATCGCCGATCACCTTCATATGCATGTGGTCCCTCGCTGGCAAGGGGATGTAAATTTCATGTCCGTTTTTGCCGGGACGAGACTGATCCCTGAAGCCCTTGATGTCACCTATGATAAATTACTTCCCATCCTGACCAAAGAAGTAAGCCATACGAGGTAAGGTATGATGGAGCCATTTGGGGAGAAGAAACGAGCAAAGGTTTTGGCGGTTGACGACTCCAAGGAAAACCTTGAATTGATCCAGGCGCTGTTGAGTATGGCCGGATACGAGGTGATCACCGCCTCCAATGGTGAGGAGGCCTTGATTAAGGTTGAGGAGGAGTCTCCGGACATAGTCCTTCTCGATGCCATGATGCCCAAGATGAACGGATTCGAGGTGTGCTCCCTGTTAAAGAGAAAGGAGGAGACGAGGCTGATCCCTGTGATCCTTGTCACCCCTGTCGATGAATCGGAATGTAAGGTGAGGGGCTTTGAGGCTGGCGTCGACGATTTCCTTCATCGACCGATAAATTGCGTGGAGTTCCTCGCCAGGGTAAGGTCCCTGGTGCGGGTAAAACGTCTAAATGACGAGCTGGTCAATGTGGAGAATACCATGCTCGCCCTGGCCACCGCCATCGAAGCAAAGGACCCCTATACTGAAGGTCACATTGAGCGAGTAGCAAGTTACGCTTTAAGCCTGGGAAAGGAGATGGGGCTCGCTCTATGGGAGCTGGAAGTTCTGCGGAAGGCGGCGATACTTCACGATGTGGGCAAGATCGGGGTCAGTGAGACGGTTCTCCTCAAGCCAGGCCCCCTCACCAAAGAGGAATTCGACCAGGTAAAGACCCACACTGTTGTAGGAGAAAAGATCTGTAGGCCTCTGCAGCAGGACAGGCTGATTGTGGAGGTCATTCGCCACCACCACGAGCGATACGACGGGAAGGGCTATCCTGATGGGCTGGCAGGGGAGGACATTCCCATAGCAGCCCGCATCATGGCAGTAGTGGATGCCTATGATGCCCTCACCAGTGACCGCCCCTACCGTGGTCATCTATCTCAAGAGGAGGCTCTTCAGATATTGAGGGGGGAGGCGGGGAAGCAGTTCGACCCCAGATTGGCAGTAGCTCTGGTAAGCATGGTGGAAACAGGGCGGCTGAGTCAAATGCTTTGAAATGCAGCCTCTTCTATGTTAAAATGGCGTAGAAACGGTGGGCGTAGCCGAGAGGTTAAGGCGCCAGGTTGTGGCCCTGGAGATCGAGGGTTCGAATCCCTCCGCTCACCCTTTTTCAAACTTTGGGCTATGGTCAGTGAAATGCCAGCGGGTTTGTTAGCTTATTTTAAATCTTTCCAATTAAAGCCGCTGCTCGATAGCCATTCCTACTTTAGCCTAATTTCCTTGCCCTAGTTTGAAAAGAGCGCCCGTAGCTCAGCGGACAAGAGCATCGGTCTTCGGAACCGAGGGTCGGGGGTTCGAATCCCTTCGGGCGCGTACCTGGTCCGGGCCATGTTGCCGACATTTTGCCGACATTTTTCCCATGTAGTCATGCATCCGGGGGGTTGATTCCAGCATGTCGTCAAAACACTTCACTGCTGCCTGCTGAAGTCCAGGCACGACGTGTGAATAAGTGTCGAGCGTAATGCCGATATTTGTGTGCCCTAGCCGTTCGCTCACTATTTTAGGGTGGACGCCAGCCTTCAGCATCAGGGTGGCATGAGTATGGCGGAGGTCGTGCAGACGGACACGGGGCAGCCCCGCTTTGCGAATGATGTTCTTGAAGGCATGGGTGATGGTGCTGGGATCCCACGCAGTGCCATCGGGATGAGCAAAAACAAAGTCCTTCTCTGTCAGGGTCTTTCCAAGCATTGCCCGCTGCGCTTCCTGCTCCGCTCCGTGCTCGCGTAGCACTAAGGCCAGTGACGGTGGCAGGTCAATGCGGCGGCGGCCAGCATGGCTCTTCGGCGTCGCTGCGGGCTACAGCTATAGCCGCTCTACACAAATCTGGAAGGGCCCTTCTTTCTTAGAGCGCACCGCAGGGTCGGACCAATAAGCCCCCTGATATTAGGCCCCAGCAATATAGAAATGCAGACTACAACCCTACCATATTTCTTGTTGGAGTCTCAATTTCAGCCACGTGCTCATCCGCTCGTCCAACTTACCGACTTGTCTCTCTATCCAATTAATGTCCCCACTCAGAAGTGCTGCCTTCTCCTCCCTAGTCAGGTCGTAATCTTTGAGTGCCTTAGAACCTTCATACGTCAATTGTGCTATGAAGTCATAATCATCAGCCGCCCTATCCAGTACTGCTAACAGTGCCTCTTTACTCATGCTTATCTCCTCTCCTTCGCTAGGATTCTCTAATCCTTGAGTTGGCTTTGAGAGGCACAGTCCGTTCGAACACTCCCTTTGATGATCTTTCGCGGCCGCCATATATTAAGGGAATCTCCCGCTTCGGCGAATGAAATAAAGCTTGGTTTGACTTGTTTACCAGGATATTAAGCAGGCCGCACTCCTCTTCTTTCCTTTGTCTTTTTGTTTCCTCCTAGCTACACTTATTTATTTGTACGGAACATATCTTAAATTCAGGGATTTTAGCAACGGGATCCAAGGTGTCAACCGTCAAAAGATTTGCGGCTGCTTCTCTAAAATGGAAGGTCATAAAGACCACGCCCTGGGGCGACCTGTCTGTTACCTTGGCCTTCGCAATGACTTTTCCTCGTCTGGAAACTACTTGAACCAAGTCTCCGTCCGAGCACCTCAGCACTTCTGCATCCTGAGGATTGATTTCCACTTTTGCTTCAGGGTAGATCGCGGTAAGGCCGGTCGAACGCCTGCTGATAGTTCCACCATGCCAGTGGAATAGCACTCTTCCCGTGGATAAAATGAAAGGATACTCATCATCAGGTAATTCGGAGGGCTCTTGGTAGCCAATAGGGTGGAATTTGCCCAACCCCCTAGGGAACTGGTCCTTGTGCAAATATCTTGTTCCAAGGTCTTGCCTATCGCGGCAAGGCCATTGTAGCCCCCTTCCATTAAGTCTATCGTAGTGCACGCCCCCATAAATGGGGGTGAGAGAGGCAATTTCATCCATTATTACTTCGGGTCCCTCATATCTCATGGGGTGCCCCAATTTGCTAGCTAGCTCAGATATTATTAACCAATCAGCCCTGCTCTCCCCTATGGGCTCAATGGCCTTGCGTACGCGTTGTATCCGCCTTTCAGTATTGGTAAAGGTGCCATCTTTCTCGGCAAAGCTGACCCCAGGTAGTACGACATCGGCAAGTTTTGCTGTCTCACTGAGGAAGATATCCTGAACCACTAGGAAATCCAGGTTTTTCAAACCCTTGACCACCCGAGCACTGTTGGGATGGGACAGGACAGGGTCTTCACCCATGATATACATCCCTTTGATCTCCCCGGCCTCGGCCTCGTGCATCATCTCCATAAGGGTCAATCCTGGCTGGTCGGGAAGTGGCGTCTGCCAAGCCTCCTCAAATCTACCACGAACATCTTTATCTACCACCAACTGATAGCCGGGAAGGAAATTGGGCAATGCTCCCATATCGCAAGCACCTTGGACATTGTTTTGCCCCCTTAATGGATTCACTCCACTGCTTTCCTTTCCCAAGTTGCCTGTCAGCAGGGCCAGATTAGCCAAGGCTAAAACATTGTCGGTGCCGGCAACATGCTGAGTAATGCCCATGGCGTAGAGGATGGAAGCTCTTGGAGACCGAGCATAGGTGCGTGCTGCCTTGCACAAGTCATCGGCCGGGACACCAGTTATTTGCGCCACATAGGAAGGATGGTAATCCTTGATACCCTCCTTCAGTTGCTCAAAACCTTCTGTCCGGCGCCGCACAAACTCGGCGTCATATAAATTCTCCGAAATGATCACATTAACCATGCCATTAATTAAGGCGACATCTGTGCCGGGGTTTTGCCTCAGCCAAAGATCAGCAAATTCGACCATCTCTATTTTGCGGGGGTCGGCGACTATTAACTTAGCCCCACCGCGCCTAACTGCTTCCTTTACTTCTAGGGCAATTACTGGGTGATTCTCAGAGGTGTTGGAGCCGATGATAAAAATGCAATCTGCATACCTTATCTCACCTATAGAGTTGGTCATTGCTGCGCTGCCGAAGGCCATCCCCAGACCAGTAACGGTAGAAGCGTGACAAAGCCTTGCACAGTGATCGACATTGTTGGTACCCAAAACCGCTCGGGCAAATTTCTGCAACAAGTAATTCTCCTCATTGGTACACTTGGCGGAGGTTGTGACAGCGAGGCTATCCGGGCCTGATTCCTCTTTGATCTGTCTCAGCCTACTTGCCACTACATCCAAAGCTTCCTCCCAACTGGCCTCTCTGAATCTGCCGTCTTTCCCTCCCTCCCTGATGAGAGGCGTGGTTAGCCTGTCTGGGCTGTTTACATAGTCGAAGCCGAACTTTCCCTTGACGCAAAGCCTGCCCTCGTTTACAACACCTGTCGCTGGCGAGGTAACCTTAATGATGCGATCGTCCTTAACACTAAGTTCGATATTGCAGCCCACACCACAGTAGGGGCAAACAGTGGCGACCTTCCTCAGCTCCCATTCCCGCCCCTTAAATCTGCGCAGCTTCTCAGTGAGAGCGCCTACCGGACATACGGCAACACACTGACCGCAAAAAATGCATGTGCTCTCCTGCAGAGGCCTATCGAAGGGAGCAGCTACTCTGGTGTTAAACCCACGGTGAGTGAGATCGATGGCCTCGACGAATTGGACTTCATTGCAGGCAGTAACACACCTCCCGCATAGGATACACTTGTTATAGTCCCTCACGAAGAACGGATTGGTCTCGTCTATGGGATAGGCATGTTTCTCTCCTTGAAATCTGGTAGTGGAGACACCCAACTCATAGGCGTATCTCTCGAGGTCGCAGGCACCACTCTTTTCACAGGTCATGCAATCAAAGGGGTGGTCAGAGAGGAGAAGTTCCAGCGCCAGCCTCCTTGCCTTGGCAACTCTCTCCGTGTTAGTTCTGACCACCATGTCGGTGACCACCGGGTAGGAGCAGGATGCTACCAGATTCCTTGCCCCCTCGACTTCGACGACGCATAGACGGCAGGCACTACTGGGCGGGAGGCTTTCTAAATAGCATAAATGGGGAATCTCAATTCCGGCGCCTTTTGCAGCTTGTAAAATAGTGGCCCCTGCATCGACTTCGAGCCTGTTGCCATCTATAGTTAGAGAAACTCTGGCCATTGTTCAACCTCCATCATTTCCGGAGATCGCATCTCAAACATCGCTTAGCTTCTTTAACAGCCATCTCCTCTGAGAAACCCAAGTTAACCTGTCTAAAGTCACATAGTCGTTCCTTGATAGGCAGCCGAGGTATCTCAAGGCGTCGCTCCGTCGTCGCCTCTGTTTCCGCTTCCCAGGCCTCTTCAGCCCGTTTGCGTGGCTCTCGGAAACGCTTTTCTCTCATATCTTGTCCTCTGAGATACCTGTCTATGGATATCGCTGCTTTCTCACCTGCTGCCATAGCCTCGATTACTGTGGCTGGCCCGGTAACTGCATCACCACCAGCAAAGACGCTGGGGCGATTGGTAGCCAGGGTAACGGGGTCAACCACAAAGGTGCCCCCGGTGGTAGTATCAAGCCCATCATCGCCTCCCAAGAAGGACAAATCAGGGGACTGACCAATTGCGGATACCACAGTATCTACATCCATCAAAAACTCGGAGCCCTTTATGGGAACAGGGCGTCTTCGCCCACTGGCATCGAATTCTCCTAGCTCCATGCGGATGCATTCCATGCTCATTACTTTCCCGTCACGGCCCAATATTCTGGAAGGAGCAGCCAGATAGAGGAACTCGATCCCCTCACGCTCCGCCTCCTCGATCTCCTCCTCGTTGGCTGGCATCTCCTCCCTCGACCTCCGATAAACAATGGAGGCTCTTTTGGCACCCAGGCGCAAGGCTGACCTAGCAGCATCGACTGCTACATTGCCACCGCCGATGACCGCCACCTTGTCTCCAAGGCTAACTCCCTTTCCCAGATTAAGGTCCCTTAAGAAGGAAACGCCATCAAAGACCCCCTCTAAATCCTCACCAGGGATAGCCAATTTTTGCCCCTTGTGCGCCCCCACGGCAATAAAGACAGCTTTAAACCCCTGTTCGAGGAGGCCGCCACTAGATAGATCCGGGCCGACGGGCGTATTGGTCTTGATCTCCACTCCCAGACCGGTGATAAACTCGATGTCCGCTTGCAGTACTTCCCTAGGTAGCCGATATTCTGGAATACCGACAGCCAACATACCACCCACCACCGGGAGTGCTTCGAAAATGGTTGCCTGATATCCGCGTCTCGCTAGATGAAAAGCTGCATTCAGCCCAGCAGGGCCTGAGCCCACGATGGCCACCTTCTCATTTCGAGGCTTGGCCAGCGAGACCTTGGTTTCGATGCCAGCCTTCGCCCCGTAGTCGGCGGCAAATCGTTTCAGAGTTGCGATAGCAATCGGCTCATCTAGATCGCCCCGCCTACACTTATCTTCGCAGGGATGGTGGCATACACGACCGCAGATCCCCGCTAATGGATTCCTCTCTCTAACCAGGTTGAGGGCCTCACCAAATCTCCCCTCACTAATTAAAGCAATATATCCCACTGCGTCTACATTGAGGGGGCAACTATGTTCGCACGGGGCATAAACCAGGGCTTCACAGACAGCCGCTGGACATCGCTTCTCCCTGATGTGGGCTTCATATTCATCCCGGAAGTAGTTGATGGTAGAAAGCACTGGATTGGGACAGGTCTGCCCCAGTCCGCATAAAGATGCGTCTTTGATTCCCTCACCCAACTCAACAAGCAGCTCTATATCGCCTTCAGCCCCCTTCCCCTCCGTGATTCGCGTCAATATCTCTAGCATCCTCTTGGTGCCCAAGCGACAGGGGACACACTTGCCACAGGACTCAGTCTGGGTGAAGGTCAGGAAGTATCGGGCTATATCCACCATGCAGGTGGTTTCGTCCATTATTACCATGCCCCCTGACCCCATGATTGAGCCTACCGCTGCCAATGATTCATAGTCAATGGGTAAGCCTAGCTGCGTCGATGGGATACAACCTCCCGAAGGACCACCCGTCTGGACAGCCTTAAATCTTCTTCCCTTCGGTATGCCACCCCCGATGCCATCAATAACCTCTCCCAATGTGGTACCCATGGGTACCTCTACTAAGCCAGTGTTATTGACCTTGCCGGTCAATGAAAATATCTTTGTTCCTTTGCTTGTTTCAGTTCCCAGCCTGGAATACCAGTCGGCTCCGTTAATGATGATAGAGGGGACATTGGCATAGGTCTCCACATTGTTGATATTGGTGGGTTTGCCCCATAGGCCTGCTTGGGCCGGGAATGGTGGGCGAGGGCGAGGCATGCCTCTTCGACCTTCGATGGAGGCTAGGAGAGCCGTCTCTTCACCACACACGAAAGCTCCGGCACCCTCTTTGATCCTGATTTCAAAGCTAAAACCCGACCCTAGAATATTTTCGCCAAGGAGCCCTAGCTCCTCTGCCTGCGAAATGGCGGTCCTCAAATGTTTAACTGCCAAAGGATACTCAGCCCGGACATAGACATATCCGGCTTTTGCTCCAATGGCGTAGGCAGCGATGAGCATTCCTTCTAAGACGAGGTGGGGATTCCCCTCGAGGACACTTCGATCCATAAAGGCGCCAGGGTCACCCTCATCGCCGTTGCAGACAATATATCTGGTATCGCCGATTGCAGCCCTTACAAGCCTCCATTTTCTACCGGTGGGGAACCCAGCGCCACCACGTCCTCGTAATCCAGATTCTTCAACAGCTTCAATAATCTGCTGCGGAGTCATGGACGTAAGGGCCTTGCTTAAAGCTGCATAGCCGTCATGGGCAATGTAGTCGGAGATATCAGTGGGGTCTATTCTGCCATTATCGCGGAAGACGATACGCCTCTGTTTCGCATAGAACGGCACCTCATAATCAAAAACAATCTTCTTGCCCGATGCCGGATCCGTGTAAAGCAGGCGTTCTACAATCTCTTCCCCTATGATAGTCTTGGAAACAATTTCAGGTACATCGTCTTTGGTTACCTGAGGATAGAAGATTTCCTTAGGGAGAATGACCACCAACGGTCCCCTCTCACAGAAACCATGACAGCCGGTTTTCTTAACCTCCACCTTGTTTTCTAGGCCTCTCCTTTCGATCTCCTCTGCAAAAGCAGCTCTAACTCCGTCACCACCCCAGGCAGTGCAACCTGTGCCACCACACACTGTCACACAGGTGTTGTTGGGGTCCCTCTTTTTAAGTATGGACTCCCGAAGAGAATCCAATTCTTGGGGCGTCCCTATTTTGCTCATGCAAAGTTTCTCCTCGACCAATCATAGCGCTGTCAGGACAGTCGCAACTCTGGCGGCCGTCATTTTGCCAAAGTACCTACCGTTCATTACCACAACCGGGCCCATAGCACACGCCCCCAAGCAGGCGACAGTCTCCAGCGTGAATTCATAATCGGCCGTTGTTTCGCCCTCGGTAATTCCCAAGAAATGCTCTACTGTCCTCAAAACTGACTTCCCTCCCCGAACATGGCACGCAGTTCCCCGGCAAACTCGGACCGTATTTCTGCCCCGTGGGGTCAAATAGAACTGGGCATAAAAGGTTATCACCCCATAGATTCGACTCAGGGGGATTTTCGTCTCCCTGCGTATATGGGTCAGCACCTCTCCAGGCAGGTATCCGTAGGCTTCCTGGGCTTCCTGCAATATCGCAATGAGGTTACCACTTTGCGATTCGTATTTCTCTAATATCTGAGCCAGGATTGACAAATCTACATTCCCTGCCACGGAAACCCCCTTAAATAAGACCGGCCGTCTTGGCACAGTCACTATCCGTTGAGGCTATGGCGCCAAGTGACCTGACCAACTGCCGCAGGGAAGTATAACATGGAGCTCCTTCCAGTGCAATTGAGTTGATTCCTTCCAATTCCTTAGTTACGTTGTGCCGTCCTAAACTCGTTCCTCACTCATTCCACCTGTCTTGAACACGGCCCTCGCCGGTATCTTCCACAAGGCCTCGACGCTTAGGTCCTGATGTGAGCACAATGCCGCCGTTTTCGAGAGATATTCGCACTCTCTGCAATAGTCAGGTAAAGCTCGCCTCGGGCCTACAAACTTGCAGCCTATGCCGATCTCGAATCCCGTCCATCCCTCAATCTGTCTCTTTCGTAGTTTGGTCAAAAGGCGAAATCACCTGGGCCACCAGCCCCACGAGGTCTCCTTGTTGCACTTTCCGCCCTTTTGTTTGTTCTACTTGGAATCGAATGGATGTAGCCATTGGGATTCAACCTTTTTCCTAGTATCTGGGCATGTCTTGCACGGTCAACTGGGACCTTTATGTAGCGCGATAATCTCTTACCCGTGGCTTCCTGGAGTTAACGTCCTTCTTCAAGAACGAGGACATTGGAGCAATTTTCTTAGTCCCCCAAAAGAACCATTTGTGGTCAGGGTCGAGCCAGGCGGAGGGCCAAAGCGGAAGAGGAGTGATAACAAAAACGTTCTCAGCTATCCTGTGCAATTCGCGAAGGGCGGCATTAGGGTCTTCAACATGCTCAAGCACATGGCTTGCGTACACGGCACCAAATTGGTTATTTTTGAACATCCACAAATTCTGGATATCAACAGTGCCTGCAATATTGGTTCCACAGTGGCAGATAGAGACCCCGATCCTTCTCTCTTCAGTGCTCATATCGAGCCCTGGCTCATTTACACCCTCCCTGGCCGCCGAAGGCAGCCAGGGAATTTTTTTGCCTAAAATTGCTCTATGAACTTGGAGATCTGGGCGAAGGTGAAAACGGGGCCATCCTGGCAGATATATTTATCCCCGATGTTGCATCGGGCACACTTGCCCAGCCCACACTTCATCTTGCCTTCCAAGGTGGTAACGATCTGCTCATCGGCAAATCCCAGCTCCTTTAGCTGCTGGAGCACGAAGCGAATCATGATCGGGGGGCCACAGGTAATGGCGATGGCATTATGGGGCGATGGCTTGAGCTCCCTGATCACATCGGGAACGAGGGCCACCCGCCCTTCCCAGCTCTCATCTCCCCGATCAACGGTGAGCTCCAGGGTGGTCCCCGGGGCCTTTCCCCAGAGGTCAAATTCAGGGGCAAAGACCAAGTCCTTAGGGGTGCGTGCCCCGTTGATGATGAGCACCTCGTTGTAATCATCGCGATGGTCTAGGATGGTGGTGATTACCGGGCGCAACGGCGCCATGCCAATCCCGCCGCCGATGATGATCATATTTCCCCCCTTGTATTCCTCCAGGGGGAAATAGTTGCCGAAGGGCCCGCGAACCCCCAAGGATGCCCCGGGCTCCAGCTCGTGGAGGGCCCTGGTGACGGTACCAATCCGCCTCACCGCAAACTCCAAACCCTGCTTGCGATATGAAACGGAGACTATGCCAAAGGGTGCCTCCCCCACCCCAAAGGCGGAGAGAAAGGCAAATTGCCCGGGTCGATAATTGAAGCTATCTTGAAGGGCAGGATCCTCAAGCTCCACGGTTAGCAGCTTGACGTCCGGAGTTAGATCCAGCTTGCTTTTCAGCGTGGCAAGGTAAGGGATAAAGGGATTAGGCTCCACCTTTTGCCCCCATCCTTTGAATATCGCTGATAATCTCTCGAATATCTATATTCACCGGGCAGGCCCTGATGCAGCGACCACAGCCTACGCATCCCAGGGCTCCAAATTGCTCCGGGAAATAAAGGAACTTATGGTAGAAGCGCTGCCTCAGCCGAGCCCCTTTGGTGGGGCGAGGGTCATAGCCGCCAGCGATGCGGGTAAACCCGGGGGATTGACAGCTTTCCCAGCTTCGCACCCGCTCCACTGTTCCCTTGGTGGAATAATCCCTCACATCAAAGCAATAGCAGGTGGGGCAAACATAGGCGCATATGTTGCAGTGGAGACAGCGGTCAGCCAACCGACTCCAATAGGGGGCCTCAAAAAACCTCTTCATCACCTCCGG
>Ga0114930_10003542_pt1 | contig 13572 bp, 13 predicted proteins | sample AnhtaG_FD_87300 | JGI IMG/M metagenome (GOLD analysis project Ga0114930, IMG submission 87300) | Deep subsurface microbial communities from Anholt, Denmark to uncover new lineages of life (NeLLi) - Anholt_01485 metaG | ecosystem: Environmental > Aquatic > Marine > Oceanic > Sediment | place... | reverse complement strand
TACACCAGAACCTGAGCCAGAACCAGTATATGAACCTACGCCAGAACCTGAGCCAGAACCAGTATATGAACCTACGCCAGAACCTGAGCCAGAACCAGTATATGAACCTACACCAGAACCTGAGCCAGAACCAGTATATGAACCTACGCCAGAACCTGAGCCAGAACCAGTATATGAACCTATACCAGAACCTGAGCCAGAACCGGTATATGAACCTATTTTAGAGTCAGAGTCGGAATTAGAGCCAATTTATGAACCTACACCTGAACCAGAGCCAGTATTCAAATTTATTCCAGAACCAAAACCATTATATGGATCTCTACCTGAACCTAAAACATTTTATGAACCTGAGCTAGAACCAGTATATGAACCTACATCGGATTCAAAACATGAAACAGTCTCACAGCCTTTTGATAAGCCTAAGTCCGAAGATAATGATGAAATCGAGGATGATAATGAAATGAAATCCTCCGAAGAATACTAAATTTTATTTCATAATCTAAATCAGATATTTTTAAATTTTAATTCTTCTTTATAGTACCTATACTCTACTAAATTTAATTAAGTAGAAGTAATTGAGTTTTAACATTTGATGAAAAATGTTAGGAAAAAATCATTGTTTTAGGAAATTGAACTTAAATCTGATAACTAATAATTACCAGATTCTAGTGACTCTTTTTTCTTTCAAAAATACAGACTATTTTCAATGCTCGTTGCAATAACGCAGTTGTAGTCCTTGAAGACTACTTTGGAAAACGCATATGTAAGATTTTTAACTTCCATCAACTAATTTAGTTGTTGAAATTAAATTAGAAAGTAGTTAAAAATTAATTGAAGATATGTTAAATGATGGCTCAAAAAAGTGAAAGTTTTCCTTTTTATAACCAATTATTTAAAAGAAGAGATTTTTTCAGTGATATTTATATTTAAATGGATAATTTACAAGAAGAAAAGGTTTAAATAGAACAGTTGATATATTATTAATAATACATAAATCTTGATATTCAATTAATATTTTATATTATTTATTTGAATAAGAAATGTATTAAAACCTAATTGATGAGGTGGCTAATTCGATATGACGAATTAGCATGTCAGTAATATATCAAAGGCAAAGAAAAAAAAAGAAGAAATATCCTCGAAACAGAACAAGTAGAAAAATCCTCCATAAACAAAAAATCAGGAAAAAAATACTTAAATCTCGAGGATGGAAACTCAATTATCCAGAGTTATTCGAATACTCTGATAGGTTTCCTTATATTGTTAGAAAAAAGTTGTAATAAATAATACTATTATTTTTTTTATTCCTTATTAGTTAATTATTCATGGGGCAGTAGAGTTACTAAAGACATTATTAAGAGTAACCCACTTAAAAAGATCAATGCCTGTATTATCGATTTCTTTAAATCTTCCTGTTTTAATAACTCGGGCATTAGTTCAGCACTGGCTATATATAAGAACCCTCCACCAGAGAAAGCTAAGAAAAAGAAACTAAACAATTCTAATACATCTGACAATACAAATGCTAATAAGCCCCCAAGTAATGCAATCATTCCACTAAGAAAGTTAAAGAGAAGAGCTTTCTTTTTTGAAAAACCACCATATATTAGAATTCCAAAGTCGCCTATCTCCTGAGGAAATTCGTGGAAAAAAACAGCTAATGTCACAATTACGCCATTTCTAGTTCCACTCATAAATGCAACCATTATGATTACCCCATCTAAAAAATTGTGGAGGCCATCACCAATTAAATTAAGAAGCGCAAAGTTTTTTATTATATTACCCCTTTTAAGCGATGCTCCATCCCCTTCATCCATACCAGCATAACAAACTAGCTGATCGTCTTTTTCGTGAGCATGCCCATGAAACCAATAGATGAATCGCTCAATAATAAAAAACATCACAAAACCAAAAATGACAAAGATAAATAAAAGACTTTCAGCTATTGCAGCACCTTCTGTGTTCAATTCTTCAAGATGATGAAGAGATTCTGGAATTAGGTCAAATAATGCCGAAGCAAGAATTGTACCTGTTGCAAATGCTATTAAAATGAATAATATTTTATCTAAAGTCTTTTCTCTAATGGAAATCATAATCGCTCCGAACAAACTTAAGCTACCAATAAAAATTATCATTAAAAATCCTAATACTACTTCCACATTCATCAACTCTAAGTTTTGCGAATATTAATTAAACCAATAAATTATCTTCAGAAGGGAATTACTATAAATATTTTTAAAGAGACTGCACTTAAAAGGAATTTGGTTCCGTATCAAATGAATTTGCGGTTTAAAAATCAAGTGATACTCCTTAAAAAAAAAAAAAGGAATTTTTAATTTTTAGGTTTTATTTATATCTTTTTTAGTTTTTTACGAATTAATGAGAACATGGTAATTACAGATATAACGAGTACTAGATATAGCCCCATATATCCAGGAATTTCTCCACCACCTGGTACAGTTGTGCTTCCCCCCAATGTTTTTGTTATGGACCCTCCTATGTTACATATTGCCGTTACCTGAATAGTAGATCCATTATTGGTTACTACAGTATACTCATAAACAAAAATAGTCAAATCGGTTTGGTTTGAATAGGGATAGAAAAAGTCAAAAGAACCGTTAACTAAAACTTCTACTGTAGCTACAAAATGGGTGGTGTTATCAGCAACTCCGTGAATGATTGTCACTCTAAGAGTACTTGTACCTGAATTGAATTCCAATGTCATATCATCCGGTGGGTGTGCTCTAACATTTACTCCTGCTATGGTCAAGAATACGATAAAGAAGACCGATATAAAATAATATATATTTTTTTTAGGCATTTTTATCAAGTTTTTGGTTATGAACTTCATTTAAGAGAATTATGATTAGATATTTAATAATTTTGTATTTAACTATTTACTTAATATTTTTAAAGCTTAAACTTTATGAAAACGCTAATTTCTTGCTTAACTATACTTAAAACACCCACGGTTATAGTTCCATAATCTAAAGGGCTTTTATAAAATAATAATAAAAATTAAAAAGTGGAAATTCTAATTAAAACTAAGTTTTAGTAAATCAAATAAGATTTCTTATGTTAAAAATAAAATTTAAGAAAAATAAGAGGAGTAGAAGTACTCTATATATAATAGTGATTTCGTTGCTTTTGATCCAATTTTTTAATATTGCTTCGTCCGGGATAGCAGCTGATCCAGTAAGAACTGATATTTCAGTTCATGTAGCGAACGATATGATAAATAATAACACAGCATATCCTGATCTGCTTGTCTTAGATGTAAGAACCATAGAAGAATATAACACGAAGCACCTATATAACGCCACTCTGATCCCACTTGTCGGACTCGAAGGAAGGTTGGCTGAACTCGCACCCTATAATGATACAGAGATAATCGTATATTGTAGGAGTGGAAGTAGAAGCCTACAAGCAAGCGACATCTTAGTAATTAATAACTTTTCAAAGATATATAATATGTTGGGAGGAATTGATACATGGGTAGGAGCAGGATACGATTATTGGGTAAACGAGGATGAAGAAAGTATTGATTTTCTTTTACCGGTATTTCTAGTTTCTTTAATAGGAATGATCTTTGTTCTAGTTCTCTTTTCTAAGAGGAGAGGAAAGGTAATGAAGACCTATTAACACTAACTATATCAAACTCACGATTAATAAAGCTTATAATTTGTAAAAAATCTTGATGATATATGAAAACAACAATTTATTACTTTACTGGAACAGGTAATTCGTTGAAAATTGCCAAGAGTCTTTCAGAAAAGTTAGATGAATGTGAACTCATACCTATTGCTAAAGTTTGGGAGGATAATCACCTTGTTTCGTCGACCGAAAAGGTGGGATTTGTTTTTCCCCTTTATTGGGCGGGATTACCTAAAATAGTCTATGATTTTTTAAGCAAGATCGAACTCACTAAATCCGATTATTTCTTTGCTGTCGTGACAAATGCTGGAGATATCAACAGCACGCCCTTATATCAAATAGAGACAATTTTAAATGCGAAATCAAAAGCGTTAAGTGCGGGATTTTATATTAAAATGCCTAACAACTATATCATAGGTTTCGATGTTCACTCAGAAGCACGCCAGAAAGAGTTTTTTGAAGAAGCTATTAAAAACATTGAAATTATTCGAAAAACCGTTGAGGAAAATGAAAACAATCTAGGGAAGGACATTTTTGAGAAACGTAGAATTAAGAGTGAAAAATTTAATAAAAACTTTCGAGATAATGTTTATGGGTCTGACAAATCTTTCTACGCCGAAGACACTTGTACTAGTTGCGGAATATGTGTAAACATATGCCCGGTAAATAATATCACGCTTGTAGAGGGTATACCTCAATGGCAACATAAATGCCAGCAATGTTTAGCTTGTATTAATTTTTGTCCTGAAAAATGTATTCAATTTGGTGATAAAACATTAAAAACACAGAGGTATCACCACCCCGAAATAACAATTAAAGATATAATCAACCAGAAAAATTAACTATCTCTCGAATTTCTTTTTCGTTTTTTTAATTTTGGAAAGAACATCGGGACTTTTTCCTTATAGGTCTCGTAATCTTCGCCAAATTCTTTAATTAACTCTTGTTCTTCTTTCCAAGCAACCAAAATATTTAGTAGAATCACTAAAGGAGTAAAAATTAAAGAGAATAACGCAGAAAGTAGAAACGAAATTCCAATATGGGCCAATACCCCACCAAAGTATTGGGGGTGTCTAATTAAAGAATAGATATTAGTGGAAACGATCCTTTCTGTTCTGTGCGTTTCTGCTACTTTGAGGGAAGTTTGTTTTACGCTCCCAATTCCAAACCAAGCACCTATTAGAATAAAAGGAATAGAGATTATTAGATGAAATATTGGTATTGAAAAGTTAATAATTGGGATAATGAAACTGGGATTTTGCATAAAGGGAATTATTAATCGAGGCTGAGGGGATATCCAGATTCCAAACCAAAATATAAAAAACCCCCATCCTGAAGTAAGCCCGAGTATCCCGGTTATTTTATTCCCTTTATCCGCTCCATATTTTTTTTGAAATTTTAGATGCTCGACAGATAAAAAATGAAGTGGAACCATAAAGCACATACCTAAAATAGAAAAAATGAACCATAGAACCATTTTTATAATCCTCTCATAGTTTTAAAAGTTAAATATCATATCTCCAACGCATTTTTCTTGAGAATGTAATAAACACTCATTAATTTCAGGTTCAAGCTTAAATTTGACACCTAATACACTTAGCCAGCAACCAAGGCGATATATAAGACCGCATTCATATTTTTCCTTTATTCCAATCCTTTTCATTCCCTCGTAAGCGAAACATTTTCCCATTTCCCAATGCAGGACGTTGTGTCTAGGAAAAGTGTAGTTAAAATCCATAAAATCCCCTTTTAATATTGAAAACCCGTTGCTAATAAATGTTTTTAGTTGTTCAAAGGTTTTTACCTTGGCTTTTTCCATCCCTAAAGCTTTCTGAACTCTTTGGACTTCAATTGGAGAAAGTGATTTAATTGCAGCTTTATTTAATTTATTTGCGGTCTCAATACCAAATTCATTGACACAGGTATAGAACCACGAACCGTCATGGGTCATCCAACACTTAACGAGAAGTTCTTTTAATTGACGCTTATTGAGTTGATCAAATAAAGTCATATCAATACAATATTTTCCTATAATTAATTCCTATTTACTTAATATTTAAGACCGCTTGAATAAAAGATTATCCAATTTCGAAGTCTAAAAATAAATAACAAGGCGTATTTGAGCGATTCAATCTCTATCTTTTAATGTTTCGGGAAAGATATGTTAAAGTAGCTAAAAAAGCGAACCCCGATATTATAATAAAAACAAATACAGCATATATGTTAATTTCAACAACGTACCCAGATATGATAGGGGTGATCCCGAAACCTGCGCCGATTATGATTTCATTTAAAGTTGAATATCTCGCCGTATTCTTAGCAGCTCCATAATCTAGCATGATTTTCATTGATGTCCCGTGAATAAAACCGAAAAATAGACCGGTAATTGCGAATATTATTGCGATGTACCAAATAGAACTAATATAAAAAATAGTAAATGATATTATAACAATGGATATCAAACTGATTAAAACGGAATTTTTTCGCTTATATACATTCATCACATTAATCCAAGTTAAGCCTATAAGTTGGAACATTTGTATTCCTCCTTGGACAAGATAAGTAGAATGAGTTTCTGATGTGTATCCTTTTAAAAAAACGGGGTAGGTAAATAGAAAAATTGATTTTGAAGTTGAAAGTAAAATTATTCCGATCCACGAGAATAAAATAGGATAAATCATCATAGAGGAATTTGAACTTGTTTTAGAGAGCATTTTAAAATCTTCTTCATATTCGGGATTTTCCAAATGGATTTCTAATTCTTCTTTTGGAATATGGATTTTGGAATCTTTATTTATAAAAAAGCTAATTGGGATTAGTAAAAACGACAGAGACCAAGAAAAGATCATAGCAGAATAATCGTTCCAAGAAAAACTCCATATATAACCAATGAGAAGTCCAATTATAAAACCAGAGTTCCAAGAAAAATTAAAATTTCTAAAATTTCTTTTTGCTTTTTCAGAACTACTTATCTTCTGCCATTTGCTTAACAGATTCATGCTATTTGGCCAATAGAGTCCTATTGCTAGTCCTAAGAATACTCGACACAAGATTAAAAACCACGGTTCAAAGTATATAATTTGGGCTCCGGTTAAAAAGGGTGTTATCATACAAGACAATATGAGGGCTTTACGGATGCCTATCTTTGAAGTAATCCATTGCCCAAGAATAGGAGCAAAAATATAAGCGATTGCTCCGGCAGAAGATATAATTCCTAGAGTGCTTTCACTAATATCCAAATCAAAATAAAGGTAGTTTGAAAGTGCTCTTTCAAAAATGGATACGTATATTAATCTTACGAACGCAAGCCAGAATATCGGCCAAGCTCGATAATCTTGTGATGTTTCTTTTACTACATTTTTCGAGAATGGCACAATTTCGAATTACCTTTTTTTTTTCTAAGTTTTCTAAGAAAGTTGTGCTTGGCTCAAATATTTTCTTAAATGATGATTAATGGGATTAAAAATAGAAAAAAAGATGTTTATATTTTTTTGCACGATAATTATGAAGATTTTATTTTTGTAAGTCTTGTAGGATTGATTCCAATCTATTTTTCACATTTCTTCTTAAATAATGAGATAATGCTTCTAACTCAATGTCGGCTAAAACAATTTTCATGCCTTCTTGTAAAAATTTTTCGGCTATACTGAGTCAGATCCCGCTTGCAGCACCGGTAATTACAGCTACCTTATTAGAAAATTCTTTCATATTTATAATTACGCTGATTATATTTATAAAAATTGGACTAAAAATCATTTTTAAATTGTTAATTTTGTTTTATTATTATATAGCTTAAATTCGAATTATTATTCGCGTGAAAAATATATGTCTGACACAAATTTTAATTATTGTCCCAATTGTGGTAAGCGAATACAAAAATCTAATAGCAAAAGGGTTAATTTCTGTTGTTATTGTGGACATAAACTAAAAATCAAAGATAGAACATCACAACAAACTACTCAATGCACTATTTGTCATGAATATGTAGGGTATAGAAGCACTCGAATTATTAAATGCTCATTCTGCGGTAGTAAATATCATGATTCATGCGTGTATGATTGGCTAGCAAGACATAATGCTTGTCCAATGTGTCAAAATGTATTTTTAAATCCGAATCTTGTTCTTTCAAGAAACCGAAAGTGAGAATTCTGTTTTAAGAGAAGATTTCTTCAGTAATATTTTCAATTGGGAGGAAGATTTCCATAGCTCCGTCCCAATCCCGTATTATATTAGAATATAGGAATTCGACTTTCTCAATAAGGTGCTTAAGCAAGAAATTGTATATTTAAAATTGATTTGAAAGTGGAATCAAAAATATTAAAAAGATTTTAAAAAATAAGAGCATCTATCAGAAATAGGGCATAGCTCGCATTTAGGCTTATTTTTAGAGCAGATTTTATATCCAAAATCAAGGATTGCCCAGTACATATCCTTAAAATCCATTTTAGGTAATAATTTATCTAATTCAGTATAGATAATATCATTTTTAACTTTCACATCTTGAGGTCTAAAAACCCTCTGAATAAATCGTTTTATATTTACATCAAAGAAAAAAGTTCTATTATTTAAACCAAAACACGCATAAGCGTTACTTACATAATCGGCAATTCCATTAATCTTCTTTAATATTTCAGGTTCTTGAGGAATATTTCCATCATACTCAATTATGATCATTTGACTTAAATCCTTTAAAATTTTAGCTCGTTTGTTGGATAAGCCTAATCCTTTAATGTCTGATTGTAATTCAGTGATATCTGCATTACTAATCGTAGAGAAGTCTATATATTTTGTAAAAAAATCGTTATAAATGTTCTTAACATTTAAAGCAATTGTCTTTTGTAGTAATATTTCAGTAACCAATATTTGGTAATGAGATCTTGATTTTCTCCAAGGATAATCTCGTTTGTTCTCCTTATACCAATCTAAAATTCTCTTCCTAACTAGAGTATGTTTATTTGCTTTATTCATTTCTTTTCTTGGTCAAAATATGGTTATTATTCTTAAAGATCTTCAAAAAATCGTTTTAGTTATTAATTAAATATTAATTTCATTTTATTCTTATAGTTGATTTATTCATCCAGTATTGAGCTATTCAACATTATAATGTCTGAAAAAAAGAAGATTCTAATAGATTTATTCTGTGGAGCGGGGGGTTTATCACTTGGTTTTGAAATGGCAAAATTTGAAGTTGATTTAGCGATAGAATTAGAAGAAAATTATTATAGAGCGTATGAAGGAAATCATCCTGAAACTTTATCTCTCAATAAGGATATAACCGATTTAAATTGCAAAGATATTTCTGATAAATACCTTAAAAACAAAGAAATTGAGGGAATAATTGGGGGACCTCCATGTATGGGATTTTCTACGGTTGGAAATAGGAGACCAGACGACCCTCGTAATATGCTAATCTTTTATTTTATTCAATGGATTGAATACTTTAAACCGAAATTTTTCGTTATGGAAAACGTTCCCGGAATTCTCTCTATGGGGAAGGGTAAAGTGGTAGAAAAAGTTATTAATTTGTACAAAGAAATAGGTTATGCTTGTAAGATGGAAACATTATTAGCGGCAGATTATGGAGTTCCACAATTAAGGCGGAGGGTATTTTTTATAGGAACGCAAAGTGAATCGAGGTATCCTTTAAAAATCCAAAAGACTAACAGAAATAATAGCGAAGAGAAATCAGAGTTAAGGAAAGATATGTTACCTTCTTATTTGACGGTTCAAGACGCAATTTCCGATATTCTTAGTATAGAACCTTTTACAAAAAAGCGTACGGATGATATGATTAAAAAGTATTCTCACCAACCTAAAACGCGATATCAAGAATATCTAAGAAAAAGTTCAACGGGATTATACGATCATTTTGCCCCCAATCATAGCGAATTAGTGCGCAATAGGATTTCTCACATTAAACCGGGCTTTAATCATAGTTCGCTACCGAAAGAATACCAACTTAAAGGAGGTTATCCTAATATATATGGAAGACTCAATTTAAATACCCCTGCAGACACAATCACGGGAAATTGTGGTTGTGTAAGTGCTCCTGGCAGATTTATTCATCCTACTCAGGATCGAGCGATCTCGGTTAGAGAAGCTGCGAGATTACAATCTTTTCCAGATAATTATAGATTTTGTGGTAATATGAGAGACAAATATAAACAAATCGGAAACGCGGTTCCTCCATTGTTGGCTTATGCTGTAGCTAAATCAATAAAGGAGATGTTAAATTAACAAAAAAATAATTATTCATTGGTATTTTTGTACATTTCTAAAGCCAACTTGGAAAAAACATCATCTACTTTAGTACCAAGTTTCGCGCTTGTTTCTATATATTCAATTGAGTTTAAACGCTGCTTAAATTTATCAATCTCTTCCTTATTAATGAAGGATTTTTCAGAGTTTATTAGATCAAGCTTATTTCCCACGAAAACATTAGGAACCACACCAATTTTACTTTCTACTTCTTCTTTCCAGGTTCTAATATTATCGAGTGTATTTCTTCTGGTTAAATCGAATGCATAAACGATTCCACTCGCACCTTTATAGAACGCGTATCGCACCCATTTGAAACGAGGTTGGCCGGCTAAATCCCAGATTTGTAAGGTCAATATGTGTTTAGCATCTGGGATTTTTACATATTTCACAAAAAAGTTAGATCCAATTGTTCTTTGAGCGTCTGCTACAAATCTCCTTTTTAAATATTGATTGACAAATGTAGTTTTTCCTACTTCAGAATCTCCGACAATACAGACTTTATAAAAATATTTGTTCAATCCGACCATTTTTGACTTTCTAAACAGATTTTCCTAATCTAGAGTGTTATTATAGACTTATATGTTTATATTTTAGATTAAGCACAAAATTATTAACAAAGTTCGTCAATTTAAAGTTAATTTCCTAAATTTTTTTAATTAGAGGTTTATTATATTTTAAGTGTAATCAGTTAATGAAAAAAAATGAGTGTTATTTGATATGAGTGAAAACTTAAAGGATTTGATAGACAAAGCTGAAGAAGAAGAAAAATCACAGGCTCAATTAGAAAAAACAGTTGAAAATTTAGAACTCAAGGTTGCTAAATTAGAAACGAAACTAAAGGAGAAGAAATCTTCTTCCAAACTTGAACTCGTGAAACCAATTGCAGAGAGTAGTGACCCTGAAGAAATTAAAATATTAAAGCATTTAATTAATTCACAAAACCAAGAATTATCTCAAAGAAATTTTGAAAAAGAGACTCTACAGCAGAACATTAAAGACTTAAACGATGAATTAATTAGAATGCAAGAGAGTTTAAATGATGATATCAGAGATCAAGTAATAATAAAAACTCAAAATTCTCTTAATAATTTAATAGAAGATTACGGAAGGTTAGAGAATATAAATAACAGGCTCAAAGAGAAGATTTCAGAAATAGAACCTGAAAACGAACGCCTTAGAGAAAGCGCAAAATCCTTAAAAACTGAATCCTCAAATGTTGATCAATTGGAAGAAGACATGTACCGTTTAAGAAAACAAGTAAGTAATTTAGAGGAAGTTAATAAAATTCTTGAAGATTATAATATGAGCTTAAAAAGTAAAGAATTAACAGTTGATAATTTAGAGATAACTATACAGAATCTAGAGAACATAAATCGCGAAGTAAAAAAAGAAAACCAGATACTGACAGTAAAACTAGATACTGTAAAGGCTGATAGGTTTCGACTGACAAAATTCGAAGCGAAAGCGTCTAATTTAGAAAAGAAGATTCAAGTTTTACAGAAAGAGAATGAAGATCTTAAACAAAAAGATGCAATTTTATTAGCTAACACTATAAATGTCATGGAAACTCAAATAAAAGTGCCACCAAAAACACCAGAAAAGCTTGTACCAAAAGAACCTTTATTTGAAGAAAAAGCGGATATAAAAATAGAAGATCCATTTGAAGTGGAAAATACATTTGAGAAACCTCTAGAACCAAAAAGTGAGTTGATTACAACAAGTAATAGCATGGACTTGAATGATGTTTCAGAACCAGAAGAACCAAGGTTAGAAAATGAAATGCTAAAAGAAGAATCAGTTACTCGCAAAAAAATGTGTCCTAATTGCGGAAATACTAATAAGGCTCAAATTCGTGAATTTGATGATAAAAACAAAATAATATATACATATCCGAGAATTTACGGTAAAATGTATCGATGTGGCCAATGCGGGACTGAATGGAGATAAAAACTATTTACTCTATATAACCGGCTAATCAGTTTTCCTATTTTCTTGATAAATTTTTTCAAATAATTCAGAAGTATCGCTATAAATATGAGATCTTTCTATTCTGTATAGTTTGATGGCTTCTGGAGTACATGCTACTGTACATACTCCACAACCATAGCACTTTTTAGGATTTACTTCTGCTTTCTCTTTCTTTATGGTAATAGCTTTAAATGGGCATCTTTTAGCACAGAGAGCACAGCCTGTGCATAAACTACGATTGACTTTTGAGATGTAGTTTGATTTAGCTGTACAATTTTCATTTTTATCCTCAAACCTCGTCATTCCTCTTAAAAGAGCGCAACAACATGCGCAACAACAGCATATTACTTGGTGAATTGGACTTGTAGAGTTTGAGACTGTAAAAACTAATCCTTTTTTTGATAATTCGTTAACTATGTCATGAGATTCTTCACGAGAGATTTCTCGTCCTTCTCCCCTTCGCAAAAAATATTCTCCAAATAAACCAACTTGAAAACAAGTTTCTGAAATTGGAAATTTATCTTTACACTCACGATCTCCCGATATATCGGTCCTATTACGACAAGGACAATCGGTCACTACAATTGGACCTTTACATGTGTCTAATATTCCATGTATCTCTTCAGCATTGGATATTACAGATTTATGATCGATTGATGTTTCTATAGGAACTATTCTAGTAATAGGAGTACCAGCGTCGGAAGATTCGTATCGTTTGTAAAACTTCTCTTCAATGAAGAATCGATGATATAAATCAGCTCCTTTCTTTCCAAGTCTCTCGAATGTTTTTGAGTTTTTAAATCCCATATTCAAAAGATGTGCCATCGTTAAGAAGTAGGAATAGCCACCTATATCTTGAATGATACCTGAATTGGTCATTTCTTCTAGAATTACTTTAATCTCTTCCTTGCTTTTTCCAATTCTCTTCGCAATTCGATTAAGGGATTGAGGTTTAACAGTTAAGTATTGAGCAACTTCTGCCTCTTCAGGCGTAAAAAGTAATTTAATATATGCCCTAAATGCTTCTGAAATATCTCCATCAACTATAGGGATATCGTTAGGGTATTCACGCATATTTTGTAAAATTTTTTCGTACGGATCTGTAATTTCTTCTGCTGTCATTTCTAAATTAGCTTTGAAACGATAATAATAAATTTAAGGAATAAACTAACTTCATTGTAATAAAAATAGCTAATTTTAATATTTTTGTTTGCAGAAATATAAGCTTAGAAAACTAAAAGTCAAAGAAGATGTAATTTTACAATAGTTATCAGTTTTTAAATATTTGTGTAATCTACTGTTTCAGGATCGTCAGTTTTAGGATTCCAACCGAAGAGCATTTTTGACGATCTTCCGTGGTTTATTACGTACCATTTTATTATTTCTAATTTTTGGTTTTCTTTAGTTATAAATTCTACTTGTGGTTGAAAGCTATGGAAATTTTTAATTTTAATAGAACAACCATTTAAATGAATACTTAATTTTAATATTTATATTATTGTATTTTTATAGGTTTGGTGTTCATTTATGTCAGGATCAGTGCTTCTTCCAGGATTAGTTGGATATCTATTAACTGGTTTTTCTATAGTTCATGCAGTAATAGATGCGAAAAAGAATCGCATTCAGCGGATACTAATGTTAATTACTATATTTATTTTTGCAGCTTTTATAGAAGTAATGGGAGTTATT
>Ga0114930_10003539_pt1 | contig 13574 bp, 8 predicted proteins | sample AnhtaG_FD_87300 | JGI IMG/M metagenome (GOLD analysis project Ga0114930, IMG submission 87300) | Deep subsurface microbial communities from Anholt, Denmark to uncover new lineages of life (NeLLi) - Anholt_01485 metaG | ecosystem: Environmental > Aquatic > Marine > Oceanic > Sediment | place... | reverse complement strand
CCGAGGTAAGAACAATCCTTGAGATTGGCGGTGAGGATTCTAAACTTATCTTACTGGGGAGAGAAGCTCCGAACACCCCTCCAAAAGTCATTGATTTTGCCATAAATGGTGTCTGCGCTGCTGGCACTGGCTCCTTCCTCGACCAGCAGGCCTCCCGGATGGGCATCCCCATTGAACAGTTCGGCGACGTTGCTCTGGAGTCAGTACATCCTCCCCGGGTAGCCGGACGTTGTAGTGTCTTCGCCAAGACCGACATGGTTCACCTGCAACAAATTGGCACGCCGGTGACTGATATTGTTGCTGGCTTATGCTTTGCCATGGTACGTAACTTTATGGGCAATGTCGTCCGCGGTCGCGACTTATGCCGACCGATTTCCTTTCAGGGTGGTGTGGCTGCCAACAAAGGTATCAGACGGGCTGTCCTCGAAGTTATGCAGCTTAATGAATCTGAACTGATCGTTCCGGAACACTTTGCCGTCTTGGGCGCTCTGGGTGCAGCTCTCGTAGCTGGAGAAAGGACACCAGCTAAAACGGAAGCTGGAAAAGGTAACCTACCCACAGATGCCCTCGACCGCATGCGAGAATATATCGCCCAGCGGAAATACACATTCGCCAGTCTTCCTCCTCTTATTGGTGATAACTATCCCATAGATACTGAGCCGGTCAAAACGAGTGTGGCGCAGAACATCGAAGCCTATGTGGGTGTGGACGTAGGTTCCATAAGTACCAACGTGGTAGTGATAGACCAGAACAATAATGTTCTGGCCCGGCGCTATTTGATGACGGCTGGCCGGCCTATTGAAGCCGTTAAAAAGGGACTCTATGAAGTTGGGCAAGAATTAGGCAATAGCGTCATAATCAAAGGCGCCGGTTCTACCGGTTCCGGTCGGTATATGACCGGGGAATTTTTCGGCGCCGACATAATTCGGAACGAGATTACGAGCCATGCCAAAGCCGCCGCTTTCCTGTATCCTGAGGTAGATACTATCTTTGAAATTGGTGGGCAGGATGCCAAGTATATTAGTCTCCAAAATGCCACCATCGTTGATTTTGCTATGAATAAAGTATGTGCTGCCGGCACCGGCTCCTTCCTTGAGGAACAGGCTGAGAAATTGGCTATCAACATCGATGAGGAATTTGGTACCCTGGCTCTGTCTTCAAAACAACCCTTGGACCTGGGCGAGCGATGTACTGTGTTCATGGAATCTCAACTAAACTTTCACAAGCAAAAAGGAGCTACAAAGGAAAACTTGCTCGCTGGTCTTGCCTACTCTATTGTCATGAACTACCTTAATAAGGTGGTAGAAGAGCATCATGTCGGTGACCACATCCTCTTTCAGGGAGGCGTTGCTTTTAATAGGGCGGCAAAGGCAGCCTTTGAGAGCATCCTGGGCAAGAAAGTTCAAGTACCACCCCATCACGACATTCTCGGGGCTATCGGTGTTGCTATGTTAGCCAGGGAAGAAATGGAAGTTAACGGCAGACAAACCCGCTTCCAAGGCTTTGACTTAACGAATAGAAAATATGAGCTATCATCCTTTGAATGCCAGGACTGTCCCAATCACTGTGAAGTCCACAAGGTTATTTTTGGTGGGGAGGCGCCCCTTTTCTACGGTTCCCGCTGTGGCAAATATGATAATCCAGAAAAGAAAAAGCAACGCCAGTCTTCCCAGATACCGCGTCTTTTTGACGAGCGCTATAAAGCCTTAATGAATGCCTATCCCGAGGAAACTCCGGAGTCTCCCAACGGCAAAACGGTAGGAATTCCCAGAGCTTTATTCTTTCACGAACTCTTCCCTCTGTGGAAAGCTTTTTTCACCGAACTCGGATTTCAGGTAGTGGTCTCTGACCCCACTAGCCGTCACATCATGCGGAAGGGCGTGGAGAATGTAATTGAAGAACCGTGCCTACCCATAAAAGTAGCTCATGGCCATGTGCTCAATCTGCTGGAAAAGGGACTGGATTTCCTTTTTTTGCCGGTACAATGCACCATGGAAAAGCTAACCGAGGATTTTCCAAAGTCATGGAACTGTCCGCTTACCCAAAGCTTACCCTTTATCGTGTATAGCTCCACGCAAATCAAGGAGGCCCTAGATGCGCCTACGGGCGAAAAGCCAAGGGTGCTGAGACCAATCTTTCATGCCGACAGAGGTCGCCCGTGGCTGAAGAAGGTCTTAAAGCAACTAGCCCAGGAGCTGGAAATCTCCCAGGCTGCCTTAATTGATAAAGCCATTAAGGTCGGATTTGAGGCACTTGATTCTTTTAACGACTGGCAACAAAAGCGTGGTCAGGAAGTCCTGGCACAGTTAAAGCCCGATGAAAAGGCTATCGTCATCGTGGGACGAGCTTATAATACTTGTGACCCGGGGATGACGCTCAACTTGCCTGAAAAACTTCGGGAAATGGGTATGCTCGCCATACCGCTAGATTTCTTGCCGCTTGAGGCCCTGGCCAAGGAGCTTATCTCTGTCCACCCTAACATGTATTGGAAGGCAGGACAGAAAATACTGGGAGCTGCCAGAATGATTGCCCAAGACCCCCGGCTGTTTGGACTTTACTTAACCAACTTTGCCTGTGGGCCCGATTCATATTTGATCAGGTTCTTCAGCAAAGAGACCGAAGGTAAGCCTTTCCTTACCATAGAAATCGACGAGCACTCCGCTGATGCTGGTATTATTACTCGTTGTGAAGCCTTTATTGATACCATACGTAATGCCAGGACCCGTGGTACCAGTAAACCCATTACAGTATTTGCCATCGCCTCCGCCTATACTAATAATAGACGAATATACCTGCCCTACATGACAGACCATAATTATGTTATTGCTGCAGCCATGAGATACCACGGGACGGAGGCTGAAGCTATCCCTATGTCGGGTGAGCTTACCATCGAGCTGGGCAGGAAATACACCAGTGGCAAGGAATGCTTTCCAAGCATTGTTACTACTGGGGATATCGTAAAGACAACTCTTTCCCCGGATTTCGACCCTGACCATGCGGCCTTTATCATGGCCGGGGCTAGCGGACCATGCCGGTTTGGACAGTATAGCAAACTCCACAGGCTGGTCCTTGATGAACTTGGCCTACAAAAAGTGCCCCTGCTTCTCTTTGATCAGACCAAAAACTACCACCAGCATATGGCTACTTTTGGGAAAGGCTTCTGGCATCGGGTATGGCGGGCTATCACCATTCTTGATTCAATACACAAAATGCTCCTGGAAAAGCGCCCCTACGAGGTCAACCAAGGTGAGACTGATGTCGTTTATCAGGAGTGGCTGAAGCTGCTGATAGAAGTAGTCGAGCAAGACAGTGACGGCTTTGAGTCTCTTGCCCATCGTGTCAGAGACGCTTTTGGGGCGGTGAAAATTGACAAAAGCATCCCTAAACCCCGCATTGGCATCATTGGTGAAATATTTGTCCGCAGCAACGAATTTGCTAACGACTTTGTTGTTCGCAAACTGGAAAACCTCGGTGCCCAATGCTCACTACCACCCTTTGAGGAATGGCTGGATTATATCGCCTATCAACGAAAGCGTCGCAGCCGGCTTCATCTTGAGGGAGGCTGGAGGGATTGGGCTAAGCAAAAGCTGACTGAGTTTATTGAGGAAAGAGTGGCTGAGCCATTAAGGAGACCATTTGATGGAGCTATTGAGCATTTTGCCCGTGAACTCCCAACATCAGAAATCTTGAACCGCAGCCGCCCCTACTTAAGTCCGGTATTGGAAGGAGAGGCTGTTTTGAGTATAGGGCGAGCCGTGGAATATGCTGAGCATGGCTTCGATGGGATTGTCAATGTTATGCCTTTCGGATGTATGCCGGGAACTATTGTCAGCATGCTCCTCCACCGATTGCGTCACGACCATGATCTGCCAGTTTTCAACCTGGTGGTGGATGGTACTAGAGACCCGGGGCAGGACATTCGGCTTGAGGCTTTTTTCCATCAGTGCTGCGACCATATGCATCGCCACCACCGCTAATCCTGCCTGGTTAAACCAGAAAGCAGCCAGTTCTTCCTAATCATTCCCTTTACCTCAGATTTCAACATCAGATATAATTGACTGGTAGAAAAAGGAGGGTTATCTTGGAGTATTTCTTAAATGAGCAGCAAAAGATGATCAAGAGCCTGGCAAGGAGGATTGCCGAGGAAAAGATACTGCCGGTGCGGGCAGAGCTTGATGAGAAAGAGGAATTTCCTTGGGCTATCATGAAAGACCTCGCTGATGCTGACATGTTCCGTGTCTTTATCCCGGAGGAGTATGAAGGATTAGGTGGTGGATGTCTTGAACTATGTCTGGTTACAGAAGAGCTGAGCCGAGCCTGTAGCGGTGTTGCTATTAGCTATGCCGCCAGCGCCTTGGGCTCTTTCCTCTTACTGGAATACGGGAGTGAGGAACAAAAGCGGAAATACCTGCCTGACATTGCCAGTGGGAAAAGACTGGCTGCCTTTGCTCTAACCGAGTCAACAGCTGGTAGTGATGCTAGCGCCATAAGAACAACTGCTGAAAGAGAAAGGGGAGGTTATGTAATTAATGGGACTAAGCAATTTATTACCAACGGCGGCGAGGCGGAAATATATACGGTTATTGCCCTGACTGATAAAACCAGAGGCCCCCGCGGTGCCAGTGCTTTCTTGATAGAGAAGGACACGCCGGGCTTCTCTTTCGGCAAAAAAGAGAGGAAAATGGGCATTCGCGCCTCCTCCACAAGGGAACTAATTTTCCGAAACTGCCTGGTTCCTGAGGAGAATATGATTGGTAGAGAGGGAATGGGATTTATTATGACGATGAGACTTCTAGACAAGTCACGTCCGGGTGTAGGAGCTCAGGCTGTTGGACTCGCTCAGGGAGCCTTGGAGGCAGCGGTAGATTATGCGCGAAATCGTGTTCAATTCGGACACCCTATCATCTCCCTCCAGGCAGTTCAACTTATGCTAGCTGATATGGCTATTCAGGTGGAAGCCGCCAGACTACTGGTCTATGCCGCAGCTAGAACTATTGATAATGGGGCAAAGAAATTTACCGAAGAATCAGCTATGGCTAAGGTCTTTGCCTCAGACACAGCGATGAAAGTTACCACCGATGCTGTGCAGATTTTTGGTGGGGTTGGTTACATGAAGGATTATCCCATCGAGAAAATGATGAGAGATGCCAAAATAACCCAAATATATGAAGGTTCGAACCAAGCTTTAAGAACTGCTATTGCCTCGGAACTTAGAAAGAGAAAAGGGATGCAAGAGTGAATATCGTAGTCTGTATCAAACAGGTTCCGGGCACTACCGAAGTCAAGATTGACTCCCAAACCAACACCCTCATAAGAGAGGGAATTAAGAATATTATTAACCCTTTTGATACTTATGCCTTGGAAGAAGGCGTCCGAATAAAGGAACGATACGGGGGTAAAGTTATTGCTATTAGCATGGGTCCTCCTCAAGCCGGGGAAGCGTTGAGAGAGGCAATTTCGGTAGGTGCTGATGAAGCCATTTTATTAAGTGATAGCGCCCTTGCCGGTGCTGATACCTTGGCTACTGCCAATACTCTGGCCCGGGCAATCGATAAACTAGAGCCGTATGACCTTATAATTTGTGGACGGCAGACAGTAGACGGGGACACCGGCCAGGTGGGTCCAGAACTGTCTGAGATGTTGGGGATACCATTCGTTGCCTACGTGAGCAAGATAGAAGAGATAGATGGTGAACGTATGCGGGTCCAGAGGATGATTGAAGAGGGGCATGAGGTTATTGAGATGCCCTTACCTGGAGTAATCACTGTGGTAAAAGATATAAACTTGCCTCGTCTCCCCTCCCTCCGCCGACTCGCCAAAGCGAGGAGTGCGGTGATTCCGATTTGGACGCCCCGGGAACTAGACATTGATAAGCACGCGGTAGGGCTATCAGGCTCCGCCACAAAAGTAATTAAGATATTCTCTCCACAAAGGGTCCATCGCGGTGATATACTTCAGGGAGATTTAGAGGAGCAGATAGAGCGCCTGATTGATAAGCTAAAAGAGTCCGAGATAATCTAAGAACAGTGACAAGCATGGGAATTCGAATCGACGGCGATAAATGTATTGGCTGTGGTATTTGCCTACCGTCCTGCCCTTTTGACCTGCTAGAAATTGTTGATGAAAAGGTTCAGGTCGATGAGGGTTGCACACTTTGTGGCGCCTGCCAGGAAGCCTGTGAGTATGATGCCATACTTATCGAAGCTGTTGCCGAAACTTCGGCTGTAGATGACAGCTACAAGGGGATCTGGGTATTTGCTGAGCAACGGGATGGCAAATTGAAAAGCGTCACCTATGAGTTATTATCAAAGGGTAAAGAGCTGGCAAATACTCTAAAGACTGAATTGTGCGCCATATGTCTTGGGCACGGCGTCGAAGAAGTCGGTCAGCTGATTGCCTACGGTGCCGATAAGGTCTACCTAGTTGATAATCCAGCTTTAGCCGACCATCAGGAAGATTTATATACCGGTGAACTGGTTGAGCTGGTTCAGAAATACAAGCCTGAGATAATCATTGCCGGTGCAACCTCGCTGGGGCGTTCGCTTATTCCCCGGGTAGCGGCTAAATTAAAGACAGGACTTACCGCTGATTGCACCGGGCTTGAAATAGATGCCGAGAGACGGCTCCTGCTGCAGACTCGTCCTACCTTTGGTGGTAACATAATGGCAACTATTATCTGTCAAACCAGCAGACCCCAGATGTCGACAGTTCGCCCTCGAGTGTTCAGGAAGGGCACACCGGATACGAAGAGAAAGGGACAGATAATAAGAGTGGACTTCGATCACGAACGAATCACTTCAAGAACCAAATTACTTGACTTTATAGAAGACATAACTGAAACAGTCAAACTTGAGGATACTGATATCATTGTTTCCGGAGGGAGGGGACTGGGAAAAGCAGAAAATTTCCAGCTACTACAGGAATTAGCCTCGGTTATAGGAGCTGCCGTAGGTTCATCCAGGCCACCTGTAGACGATGGGTGGATTTCATATTCCCATCAAGTTGGGCAGACAGGCAAGACTGTTTGTCCCAAGCTCTATATCGCTTGTGGCATTTCAGGGGCAGTTCAGCATCTAGCTGGTATGCAGACATCGGATGTTATTGTGGCTATTAATGATAATCCAAACGCCCCTATCTTTGAAGTAGCTACTTATGGCATTGTAGGTGACCTGTTCAAAGTAGTGCCGATGCTAATAGCTAAGCTAAAGCATAAGCAACAGTAGGCTCCAGTTCTGGCGGAACAATATTAAGAGACCCTTTATTCAAGGACCTCCATTTATGTACGAGTTGGCCCTTAGACTCTAACTATTTTATCATTATATTAGGTAGAAAGAGGGCAATCTGAGGTATGGCTACCAGGATTATTACTACCACGACTATGGATATGAGAAAGGGCAGGGCGCCGCGGAAAATCGTCATTACCGGTATGGATTTAGCCACTCCACCAATGACATATACATTCATGCCCACTGGTGGCGTAATCAACGCTGCCTCTACCATGAGCACCGATATTACCCCAAACCAGATGGGACTAAAGCCCAAGGATAGTATGATTGGGAGAACAACGGGCACAGTAAGTATTATCATCGGTATCGATTCAATAAAGCAACCTAGTATCAGGAAGAGCACAATTATTAGAGTCAGGATTACGTACCGAGATACCTCTAGTCCGCCTACAGCACTCATTAACTCTGTTGGTACTCGGGATAACGCCAGGAAATCGCTGAAAAGGAAAGCCCCAAAAATGATAACGAAAACCATGCAGCAAACCCCTGCTGTTGCCACTAGGCTGTCAAAAAGGGTGCGAAGGTTAAGTCTTCTTCTACCTATAGCAAAGATGAAAAGAACAAAAGCCCCTACTGCTCCAGCCTCGGTGGGTGTAAAAAATCCAAGGTATATCCCCCCCATTACTAATAAGAAAACTACTATTACTCCCCATATGTCCCTGAGTGATAAGAGCCTTTCTTTCCAGCCGATTGTTTCAGGACTAGCCGGAGCTAATTTAGGGTTCATCTTAACTCTGAATACAACAATTGCCATAAAGGTTAGTGCCAGTGTGAGGCCAGGGAAGAAGCCAGCAACTAAAAGCTTACCAACAGATTGTTCGGTGATGATACCGTAAACAACGAAGGCTACACTGGGCGGGATAAGAAAGCCCAGCGAGCCACCGGCAGCAACCGTACCTGAGGCTAAACCATCATCATACCTGTGTCTCTTCATTTCGGGTAGAGCCACTGCACCCATAGTGGCCGCAGTAGCTACAGAGGAGCCACAAACAGAGGCAAAGCCAGCACAACCAGCAACGGTGGCTAAAGCCAGTCCACCAGGCAGCCTCCGCAGCCATTTCTCAGCGGTCTTGTACAGGTCAGAACTTATGCCGCTGGCACCAGCAAAGTATCCCATAAGAATAAAAAAGGGGAGAACAGTAAAAGTGTAATTAGAGACAATACTATAGAACGTTAGATGTAATTGAGGTAAAGCTACCGAAAAGCCTAACAGAAATGTAATTCCCACGAAGCCAACAATTGCCATAGAAAAGCCTATTGGCATACCCAGGAGTAAAATAAGCACCATCAGGCCAATGCCAAGCAGGCCGATAACGAGTGGGCTCATTCAGGCATCTCCTTCTTGTCCATCCCCGTACTTAACGATTTTACAGAGGTTATGAGTTTAAGTAAGAGCTCAAGGGAGAGGAGAAAGGCTCCCACGGCAATAAGGAATTCGAATGGGTAAGACGGAATACGGAGTATATCAGAAGCTGTCTTTACGTGTAGCGCATAGAAGCCTCCTTCCCACCCCTGCCATGCCACCAGCAAAAAGAAAACAAATGCAACAAGGGTAAAAATACTGTCAAGGACTATTTGACCACTAGGAGGCAGTTTATCAGCAAATAGTTCCACTCGTACATGTCGTCCGGTCTGCTGAGCATAGGCTATGCCGAAGAGAACGATAATGACCAACATGTATTCTGTTATCTCAAATGTGCCCGGAATAGGCCGGGTGAAGATACTCCGGCCTATTACGTCAAATGTAGTTAACAGCATCATGAGGAGCACGACCACCATGCCGATAAAGCAGGCATAGAAAACTATCCGGTGTATGCCTTTTGCAACACCCTGCATTAGTTAAGTCTCCAACTCCTTATGATTTTACACTGCGGTGCCGCTGGAATATTTTTAGTACGGGAAGGGTACATCCCTCCTCTGACACTCCTCCCGAACAATATCCATTAACTCTTTTACCGGCAGTCCTTGGGCTTTTAAATCTGCTACCCATTCCCTTACTACGGTCTCCAAAGCACCAACCCAGCGTCCTTCTTTATATGAGGGCAGAGTGTAAGTTGAACCACCGCGTTTGATTATTTCAGCGTCCACGGCCGGGTCGTCTTTGGCGAAGATTGCAACTTCATACGTCCCTACTTTTCTGGCGGCTCCTGTTATTATCGGTTGAAGGTCATCAGGAATCTTTTCCCAGGTCTTATGGTTCATAATAATAACTTGAGCAGCATAACCAAGTTCAAATTTTAGTACGTGCTTTATCACATCCGCCATCTTGAAGGACACAATTGCTGAAGGACCCAATATGCCACCATCGACAACGCCAGTCTGCAGGGAAAGGTATAAATCCGGAACTGCCATGGTGATTGGTATGCCTCCCAGGGCGGTGATTGCCGGGGTGATAATGCCACCGGAACTTCTAATCTTAAGTCCTTGCATGTCCTCTATGTCTCTCACTGGTTTATCAGCAGTATACAGATAAAAGACCTGCGATTGAAACGTGGACAGAAGGCGCACATCGGGATGCTCTTTATACAGTATGCGATCCTGAAGTGCCAGTACCACTTCCTGAGCGGCTTCGGTACAGGCGAATGCTCCGGGTAGGCTCAATACATCATTGAGGGGGAAGCGGCCAGGAAGGTAGCTAAGTCCGGAGTGATTACCCATATCGGCCTTCCCAGTCCTGACTATATCATATTGCTCATTCCCGCCGCCTAAGACTCCACCGGCATACACGGTAAAGGTTATCCTGCCGTTACTTTTCTCCTCTATCTCGTCTAATATTGGTTTCATTGTCAGCCTAAAGTTTGGGCTTGGCTCAGGCCAGTGAGTGGAAAACCTTAAATTGATTACTTCAGGGGCTGGTGCTGGTGTTGGAGCCGGTGCTGGTGCTGGGGCCGGAGCTGGAGCCGGTGCTGGTGCTGGTGCTGGTGCTGGGGCCGGAGCTGGAGCTGGGGCCGGTGCCGGAGCTGGTGCTGGTACCGGAGCTGGGGCTGGAGCGGCACAGCCACCAAACACTAGGCCAGTCACTAACACAAGCGCTATGCAAAGAAAGAATACCTTGTTTTTCATCAGATTTACCTCCCTAAGATTTGAAACTCCGAATTACCCTCGCTCTCTGTTAATCGCACATCATAACGCATCACCCCCCCCCGCACAACAGATTTGCCTTACTTTACCTCAATTAATATCCCGTTGGCAACTGTTATTTTACTGTAAAATCACTTAGCCGTCTCTAGGTTATAGCAACATTCGGTCTTGTAGCTTATTCCACTTTGTAAACCTTGCAGGCTATCCCCCTTTCGGTTTTTATTCCGCTCTAGAGATTTCATATTTAAGTCGTCTAGTGAGAAGCTCTTCCGGCGGTGAATGACCACCAACACCTGATTATCTCCACTACGCTGATTGTCATACAGAGCGGTATCGAAGCAATATGCACTACCTTCCGTCTTCGACCAGGCTAATATTTGCCCTGGTAAATATAGAAATACCAAAAGCCACCGCTGGTATAAATCGCCCTACACTTTGGTCACCCTGCACAGTAACGCCCTCCAACCGGGAAAAGCAGACACCGGGTCACGAGCCTCATCATCGGTCAGGTAGTTGACATTAGCCTCACCACTCCACCCCTGCGGGATAGCAACTACCTCGGGATGAACCGCATCGGTGACTTTAGCCTTAATCTCAATAGCCCCTCTTGGGGATTCAACCTTCACCAGATCACCGTCAGATATACCAAGCTTGCTTGCTGTCTCAGGGTGAATGCTCACTAAAGGCTCCGGCACCAGCTTGCGAAGGCTGGGCACATTGCGAAAACGTGAGTGTACATAAGCAACTGTTCTTGCCCCCGCATTTAGGATAAGGGGATACTTTTCGACTAAATCCGGACGGCTAACCGGGCTCTCTGCGGGTTCATGATAGGTTGGTAACGGGTCATACCCCAGCTCCTTCATTTGCTGGGAATATATCTCCACCTTCTTGGAAGGGGTAAGAGGGAAACCGAACCTCTGATACTTTCTGAACATTTGCGGTGCGTGGTAAACACCACCAGGACTTTGGTCGAGTTGGTCGTAGCTAAAATTCGTTGGCTCGAGCATATCTTCAATGAGTTCCCTATCACTCTTCCACGGGAAGTACTTACCATAGCCCATCTTTTTACCAAGCTCTGACCATATCTTCCAATCCGGCCATGAGTTTCCCAGCGGTTCGATGACCTTCCTTACTTTGGCGAATAAAGAGGTGGGCCTATGAGATATATAAATAAGGATGACATCCTCTCTTTCCACGAAAGTAGCACATGGCAGCACCACGTCAGCCATCTTAGCGGTATCAGTCATGAAGGGGTCGACTACCACCAGAAGCTCAAGCTTTTCAAAAGCCTTTTTAATCTTATTAGTATTAGGCCAGGTTACAACCGGGTTAGCCCCCTGGATTAACACTGCTTTAACCGGATATGGTTTTTCGGTGATTATCTGCTCGATAAGCTTACTTGCTGTATGCTCTCCCATGCTAAACTTACTGTAGAAAGGATACTCAGCACCAACCGGTGTGTGTTCTTCAAGCGTTTCTTCAACCCCGAAATTTTTCACCATTATCGGCGGGAAATATACCGAACCTCCAGGTACATCAATACTGCCGGTAATGGCACTGATAGTAGCAATAGCCCTAATAGCCTGAATTCCGTTGGTGCAGTGATCCATGGATACACCCAGTGTAATAGACGCTGGAGTGTTGGTAGCAATCATTCGCGCCATATCTTTTATCGTCTTTGCCGGCACCCAGGTTATGGCTTCAACCTTCTCTGGTATATACTCCTTCACATGCTCGACCAATTCATCAAACCCAATTGTCCATTCTTTGACAAAAGCCTTGTCATAAAGCCCTTCAGCTATAATTACGTTCAACAAGCCAAGAGCCAGGGCGCAATCAGTGCCCGGTCTAATCTGGGCATAAATATCGGCTATCTTTACCAGTGGAATCACCCTGGGGTCTATTACAATAAGTTTAGCCCCCCTTCCTCTCGTAGCGTATACCGAATCTGCCTTTGGCGGGTAAGATTCCTGAGGATTTATACCCCACATCACCATACATTTAGTCTCTGGTGTACGAGTTGAAATAATGTAAGTTCCACAGGTTAAACCATCACCTATTGGTCTGGCCATGAAGCAATAACTGCTCCCCGCCGTAATATTACGGGAACCGTACAGGTTAGTTAAACGCTGTAACAATGCTGTTCCTAGGGTACGGATGCATGGGTTGCCCGTGTTCATCACCAGCGTCTTAGCGCCATATTTTGGCTTAAGGTCGGTTAATTTATCGGCGATAAAACTTAAGGCTTCATCCCATGAAGCCTCTTGAAATTCCCCATTCTTCTTTATTAATGGGTTAAGCAGACGCTCGTTTGAGTGTACCCATTCCGGGATAGCATAACCTTTAACACATATATTGTTTACCGGGTGTTCCTGCATGCCGTGGACTTTTACTACTTTCCCGTTATCTACATAAACATCTATCCCACAATACATGTTGCAAATCATACAAATAGTTTTTACAATTTCCATTTCACTACTCCTTATCTCGTTATCCACATTTTTCTGCTTCGCTGCTGCCCAGTTTCAGCGAAGACCGGCAAGTTTTGGTAACCAGTTGGCTTTAGACGTGTCTATTCTATTACCGTTAAAGGTAAGCGGAAGAGCTCTATAGCATTGAGTTCAAATATCTTAAGTTTGTCTTCCTCGCTGATATCCAATTGTTCTATAGCACGCATATTATCTCCAGTTTGTCTGATACCCGCCTGGCTATCGAATGGTGCGTCGGTGCCATACAATAGATGGTCGGCACCAAAGAACTGGTAGCCACACATTAATGCTGCCCTACTGCCAAGAGCCCCGGTATCACCATAGAAGCGGTGGAAATATTCAGATGGGTGGCGAGACAGATACCGCTGCTTAAAAGCAGCCCCCTTGGCCACAACTTTATGACTGGCATAATTAAACGCTATCCTGCCAGCAACGAAAGGAAGTAGACCACCACAGTGGTGGGCAATAATCTTGAGATTAGGATAGTCTTCCATGATGCCGCTAAATACCAAACGGTTTATGGCAAGTGTCGTTTGATAGGGGAAGGTTAGTGTTACTACAGATAGATATTTAGCTGTCTTCTCACCAGGATATTCGGGATTGGTAAATCTCCAGGTGGGGTGAAGCAGAATTGGTAAATTGTAATAGTTCATTTTTTCAAAAAGCGGCCTGAATTCTGGAGAGTCCAGAGGCTTCCCGTTAACATCAGTAAAAATCT
>Ga0114930_10003538_pt1 | contig 13578 bp, 15 predicted proteins | sample AnhtaG_FD_87300 | JGI IMG/M metagenome (GOLD analysis project Ga0114930, IMG submission 87300) | Deep subsurface microbial communities from Anholt, Denmark to uncover new lineages of life (NeLLi) - Anholt_01485 metaG | ecosystem: Environmental > Aquatic > Marine > Oceanic > Sediment | place... | reverse complement strand
TTCTAATAGAAAATAGGGGAGGTTGGCTTGAATATTTATAAAAGGCATTCTAAAGCGTTATTACTTATTCTTATTTGCATCTTTTCCTTCACCAGTATTGCACACTCACAAAGCCTAGCAGCATCGGATATCATCGAAAAGGCATGGCCCTGTGTTGTTAAGATTAGCGTTTTAGATAAAGATGACAATCATTTTACTGGAACCGGTTTCTTTATTTTACCCAACAGAGTCCTAACTTGTGAGCATGTAATTAGAAAAGCGTGCTACGTTACTATTAAATTTGACGATGATCCAGATTCCGAATGGATATTCAGCGAGAATGTAACCATCTTGAAATTAGATAATATGTCTGACCTTGCCCTTCTGGAAGTAGATACACAACAGAAATCCTACCTCTCACTGACAGATAATTATGAATATCGTCTTGGCCAAACAGTCTACACAGTTGGTTTTCCTCTGGGGGGTACTAAAACTGCCTCAGAAGGCATAATAAGCACGAAAATTTTTAGTGGATCTCAATTTGGTTTTACTGCACCAGTTTCTTCCGGTAATAGTGGCAGCCCTGTTTTAGACCAGAAAGGCAATATTATCGGTGTGTCTTTTGCAAGCGACGATGAAGGCCAAAATCTTAACTCAGCAATCAGCATTAAAACAATCCAGGAATTTCTTGCGCAACCTGATAGCCCACATAAGCTAGGCTCAGAATACAATGACAAATCAGAGGATCCAACTTCACTGGTAGGATCGACCCTAAATAAGCTGAAAAAAACTGGATTAGCTGTTGTAAACTTCATCGTTTTTACAGGTAGAGGAATCTTCTTCACCGTTGTCGATATTATCATTCTTCTTTTTGTTATTCTTCTAATACTGGCAGCAGCAAAGGTAATATTCCGATCTTTTGCAGAAGGCACTTATAAACGAAACCTGAAAAAGCTTTTCCTTGTCTTCCTGTCCTCCTCTATGTTGTTTATTTGGCTTATCATTGGAATTTTTCTTTATAACTTGCTTTTTCCTTTGACTGGGAATGCAGGATTTTTAATGTCAGTCGGGGTGTTTGGGACATCTATCATAATCGGGACAATTTTTTATTTTATGATGAAAAAAATTCGGAAAAGGCACGCCAAGGCAACTTAAGTTTTAAACTGGAAAAAAATATATAGGGAGAAGTTAAATGAAAACAAAAATTGCATTAACCGCAATAATTTCGATCCTTTTAATTTCAGCAAGTCACGGACTGCAATCCAACAAAGCAGAATTCCAAATCCAGATTGAAAAGCAGAAGACAGCAATTGAACATGTGCTCACAATTGCCATAGCATTAGTCGATTACATAACAGATGGAAACCCTTATCCTGAACAGAACGGCAGCTTTGATGAAAACAGCGAACTTTATAAGGCAGTTTGTCCGTTCTACATGGAGACTCTTCCCATCAAGGATCCCTGGGGGAATAATTATCTGATTTTCTGTGGCAAATCTGGCAACAGTCACTATGGGATTTCCGATTGTGAAGATGACGACTTTGTTGTCGTTTGTCTCGGAATGGACGGGAAAAAAGAATCGTGGGAGTTCGATTTTTCTGATCCAGAAGCAGGAATTTTCAAGGTCAATGTTTTAGACGACTTCAACAAGGATTTGATCAACTGGAGTGGGAGTTGGATCCGTGGTCCCGAGGAATTACTGGAGGAAATACCCCAATAGTAGGAAGAAATGTTTTGCAACTCGATAATATCAAAGACCTGGTAAATACAAATATAGTAATTATACTGAGGAAGAACTTTTACAAGTGATGTCTCCCCTTGGATTTCCTAACACGATTTGACTTTTTCGGAAAACTGGAGTCAAATTACACCCTAAAACTTTTGGGGGCATCATCTACGGCCCCTGATCGAGCCTGTCCTCCACGATGGCATAGCTCTTATCACTTCAGAAGGAGTCCTCAATACGCTCATCCCATCCAGGGTAACCCTTCCTTTTCCACCAGACGGATCCTTCACAAGGGAGAAACTCAGCATCCCTCCCGAGTTCAAAAGCGGTGATCTTCGCAAAGAATACATCGCCCAAACCCATACAGAGCAGAAAGTCAGAGAGCGGCCTTTGTGTTATATTGCTCCCTCATTCGAAGACGAGACAGACCGCCTGGCAGAAATCGTGAAACAACGGCAGATTATGAATGAAAGATTGGGAATAATCGTCCCCACCAACAGGTTGCTCCATGGACTGGCAAAAGGACTGACATTTGACAGTGTGCTTTTGCCCCGGTTGACCGAACGGTCATTTCCTTGGGTCCGTGGAGTCGCCCGTCAACGGATTCTTTTTGTGGGGATTGCCCGTGCAACACAATGGGTGTATCTGAGCACTATTAATAACTATGAGATTTCGGAAATGGAAATATTGCGAAAAGCAGAAGCTGAGGGGCATCTGGTTATACAGGAGAGGGATGATTTCAGGACTAGGGAAGAGGAGGCGGAGGAAGATGATTTTTCTGTTTTGTGAGTTTAGACCGATAAATCCCCTCCTAACTTCACCTCTAAAGGTTATTGATCAGTGCCCCATCGATAAATTCTACGGATCGATGTGTTCCTTCATGATTTTATTTCTGCCACGAAAGGGATCGGGTGGAGTGAGGGACGTACTTGTCCATGACCTTCCTGACTTTAATCGATAGCTCATTATTGTTCATTCACCGCCACCGCGGTGCGCAGTTTCATGGAATGCCAGGCATACCATTCTTTGGAGATAGCCTTCTTCAAAGCCCCATAGACTTTCTTTTCAGACTCTGGGGACTTGTCTGCGATTTCTTCTTTAGGATAAAGTCCTGGAAGGCTTTTATGGGCAAAATAATGTTTAGTTTTATTATATCGAAATGTCAATAAAGCCTCTATTTCAATTCAACAACATTCAACTTTGGTGGACACTCATGACAGGTAAAATATAGAATTTGATAGTCTTTTGCAAAAGACTTTAGTACTTCAAATGCCCTTTCCTTCCTTCCCATATCATCAAAACTAACAAAGGTATCATCAAGGATAATTAAAGGTCTTCCTTCAGTTGTTATCAAATTAATGATGGAAATTCGTGCTGCCAGATAGATTTGGTCAAGAGTCCCGCTTGAAACTAAATCTTTTTTATCGTCGAGATTAATATATTCACTCTTTTCTTCCGAATATATATTCACTCCTAAATTTTCATCAACTTTTACTTTTTTATATTTCCCATCTGTTATTTTAGAAAGCAATTCACTCATTTGTTTTTCTATAGCTTCAGAAAACTGTGTTATTGAATTTTGCCTTGCCCAATTTATGCCCTCATTTATTATTTCAAAAATTCTATGTTTATGTGATAATCGTTCTCTTTTCTTATCTAAACTACTTAATTTTTCTTCTAGTTCCGCAATATCATCTTCGCCAATCATTTCTTGCTCAATACGGTCATTTAAAATTGCTTGCCTTTCCTTCAGGTCATCCACATCATTCTTCAATTCTTGTGTTTCTCTTTTTATTTTCTCAAACTCTTCAGAAGAACACTTATGAATTTCATACTTTTTTAATTGCTCTTCAGCCAAAGCCATTTCTCTAGTTGCTTTATTCTTTCTCTCCTTTAATTGATTTTCATCTTTGCCTATAGCTTTAAGAATTCCTTTGCTTTCTATTATTAGATTCTCCATCTTTTCTTTTTTTTCAACGATTTTAGACTTTTGGCCCTTGTTCTTTTTCAATTGGACCTCAGTTAATGAGTACGATTTAAGTTCATCCTTGATCTTATTCTCTTTTTTAAACTCATTCTTTAAGCTATTCAAATCAATCTTCAGCTTTGAAAATTCTTCTCCATCTAGGATTGTTTCTCTCTTTGTCCTCAGGTTTTCTTTTTCGTTAATGGAAGCTTTTCGTCTTTCGTAGAGGTCTTCGAGGTTTTCTACACTCTTTACACCATATTTTTTAAAAATTTTTCCCAGCACATTTTCTTTTCTATCAATCTCATCAACCAAAGGTTCTTCTTCTCCTGTAAGATTTCTAAATTCCACATTAGCAATTCCTGGAAATTCAATCGTTGCCTCTGCGTGCATCTGAGCTTCTTTTCCTTTTACCTTTTTTCCATCAGCAACAATTGAATAATCAACATCACTTTCAAGCGTTACTTTAACTCCAAATAGCTGTTTAGATAACGAGGTTCTAAGGCTTTTTATTTCTAAAGGAATACTCTTTGCATTCTGTAGTTCGACATTATCAACTTCCTTATATGATGCAATCTCTTTTTCTTTCTTACGAATATTTAAGTCAATTTCATTCAAATTAGAAATTTTTCTCTCCAATCTAGTGATATCATTCTCAAGCTCTTTACATCTTATTTGTGCCACTTTGAAAGCTTCTCCATCCTCAATCAATCTACTTATTGCTTCCAATTTTTTCTTTAAAGATTTAAGCTCTTTTTCTGCATTTTGAATATCTTGGATTGCATTTTTGAATTTTTCTAAATTATCTATTGCCTCACGAAAACTTTTATCAGCAGACTCGTATCTATTTTGCGCACTAATATACTCTTGACTTCCTTTGTAAGCATTCTCCTTATCTCTCAGTATAAGACTTTGTCTAGCAAACTTTTTACTTGTTTTTTCTAGCTCCTTTTTATTGTCCACATGCTTGCTTAGTCTCTCTTGTAACTCATCAAGTTCTCTTGAAATCTCAGATATCTCATTCTCAACTGTGATGAGCAGGCCTTTCGTTCCTCTCCTAGACACTATACTTTCTTTTCCTTTTACTAGTTTCTTTACAATTTTCTCAGTTCCCGCAACTGAGCCTGCGAGTCTGCTCTCAATTATTTCTCGCAAAGTCGACGTTTCACTTCCAATCCGTTCTACTTCTTCCTGAGGAATGCAAGCAGTTGCCTCAAAGGCCGTCTGTGAGGGGAGTCCAATAAGAGAAGATATTAATTTTCTTATCGTTTCTTTATCTTTAATTTCAGTGCCGTCTGGTTTCAGAAGAACATTTTTCTTATTTTCAAAATCTCGTAAAATTCTATACTCTTTTCCATCTGATTCAAAATCCAAGGTAATCGAAAAATCTCCTTCTGTTCCCCACTTCCTGCACTTATTTCGAATATGAGCAGAACTCGAGGTAGCATCCCCGAAAATTCCTTGTGTAATGGCCTCAATGCTGAAGGACTTTCCCGCTTCATTAGGTCCTTTCACAACAGTAAGGCCTTTGCCAAAAACGAACTTTTTATTGGGCAATTTGCCAAAATTAGTAGCCTTCATTGATTTTAATTGCATTAATCTACCTCCAAATCCCCCAAAATATATCCAGAACCAAGATAAAGCGCTTCTTCAAACATAGCTTTTTCTTCCTTATCTTTTGCCTTTCTTATTAATTCTTTAAGCCTTGATACGTATAAACCTCCAATCGTCCCTTTGGCAAAGACCTGATCTACATCTTTTATGGGATATCCTACCTTAGAAGAATCAACTTCAAAATAGAAGAAATCGTCTGCAAAATTTTCCTCTAACAAATCAGCATCAATTTCATATCCTTTTGGTATTGTTCCTTTCAGCCGCAGCCTGAGCAATTTCTTCTCTCCTTTTAGTGCCTCAATTTCAGAATTGAGGGATTCTCCAGGAGGTGAGATTGAAACATTAATTGATTTATCTATCCATGTATATTCTCCAACTTTTTTCTCTTCAACTTTTACTCCGGCTTTTCCTAATTCTACTAATAGAACATATCCTGCCTTTTCAGCTTCATCGAACTTGGTAGCTTCGGGAGCACCGCTATACCATGCATCAACTTTTTTCTCACTGAAATCCATTTTTTTATGCCAATGACCTATAGCTACATAATCCATTCCACTATTTGCAATTTCCGAAGCCGTCACAAGATAGTCATCTGGACTTGCTTTACTTTCTATCTTTACACTAGCATGAATAGCTGCAACATTGAATTTAGCGTCTGGGTCGTGGTTTAATTCTTTTAAGGGATGAATTCCCCCTTGTTTTGTATCATTTGGTCTTCCATGAATTATGGTATTTTTTATCTTAATCGAAGTCCCATCGATACCAAATATTTTGATGTTTCCGCCTCTAAACTCATTCCTTTTATAAATGCATTCCTCATTTAAGAGATCGTGAGTCCCAGGGAGTATTAAAATAGGAATTGGCTCAATATTATTTAGTAATCTTATAGTTTTTTGAACTATCCGTTTGCTCACTTCATTTGAATCAAAAAGATCACCTGCAAACAGAATAAAATCAACAGCATTAGACTCAGCTAGTTCCATAATCCGGGCGAGTGTATTAATCTGAGCTTCTCGAAGCAAGCTACCTTTGTCTCCAATAATTGGAAAAGATTTACCCAAATGAAGATCTGCAGTATGTATGAATTTCATTCATTCCCCCTTCTCAAAATTTTTTTCATTAGTTCTATAAATTTTATTACATTCAAAAAAAATCAATGCCACTCTAGGTTGAAACATGATAGACGTGATTGACCGCCATTATTAACAAAATATATTGATAAAGTCAGAACTGCTGACATTCTTAAAAAATATACCATATGCCAAGGATACAATCAATTTTTGAAAGTTGTAAGGGAGTGGAAAAATGATCTGGAGACAAGAGGGATTAAAAGTGCCAAAGAAGCAGTCAAAAAGGAGACGTTTGTGGCTAACGGATGGATCGTGCATCCGAGGTGCACAATTTCATGGAATGCCAAGCATACCATAACCAACTCCCTTCATTTTCTGACTTATCAGCTGATTTTCATCTTAGCTTTTATCACAGGAGATGAAACTCGTCAAATTCTTACAACAGGAAAAAATCACCCCTAAACTTCATCGCTAAAGGTTATTGACCAAACCGGCATCAATGTGTAAGATTTAGTCATATAAAGCAATTAATTCTTTTTATATACAGATCTGGCGCATTTAAAATGAGAACGGGGGGCTTTAAAGCAGCACAACAACCATGAAATTCTTTATCGGCATCACAGATCAAGCTTGGTTCGATTACCTTTCATCTCTCTCTCCCCATGATGAAGTCAACTTCTGGCAGCCATCCGGAAAAACTACATTCAGAGCCCTCCAACCTGGAGAACTGTTCCTCTTCAAGCTCCACAGCCCTTATGATTATATCGCAGGCGGCGGATTTTTTGCTCATTCAACGCTCCTCCCCATAAGTCTGGCATGGGATGCCTTCCAAGAAAAAAATGGAGCAAATTCACTCCTGGAAATGCGGCAGCGAATCGCCAAATACCGCAGAACAGAGGACTTATTCGAGGATTTCATAATTGGCTGCATACTTCTCGAACAACCTTTCTTCCTGGATAAGTCAGAATGGATTCCTGTTCTTGAATGGAGCCCAAACATTGTCAGAGGAAAAAGAGTAGAAATGGATTCAGCAACGGGAAAATATTTCTGGAGCAAACTCCAGCTTATTCTCTCCAAACGACAACTGACTCGCGAACCGGATTTAAAAACAGAAGAAGAAAGAGCCAGATATGGAAAAGAAACATTAATTAAACCCAGGATGGGACAGGGATCCTTCAAGATTATTGTAACAGACGCATACTGCCGCTCTTGTGCCATCACACAGGAACGTGTTCTTCCTGTTTTGGAAGCAGCTCACATCAAACCTTATTCGGATGATGGACCACATGAAGTCAGAAACGGCGTGTTGCTCCGCAGCGATATGCACAAACTCTTCGACAGGGGATATCTGACCATAACTCCAAAGCTGGGCATAGAGGTCAGCCGCCGCATAAAAGAGGAATTTGATAATGGGATGTATTATTTTACGTTTCATGGTCAGCAGATTAATTTGCCACAAAGACCAGTTGACCAACCTTCGGGTGAATTTCTAACTTGGCATAATGAAAATAAGTTCAAAGGATAAAATCAATTTGTGATAAAACAAAAAGGATGTTTAAACACAAAGCGCTTTGAAACGGAGTTCTAATGGAAGACTTGATAAAAAAATTGCGCGAGTTCGCCAACGAAAGAGATTGGGAACAATTTCACTCTCCAAAAAACTTGTCAATGGCCTTAGCTGTCGAAGCCGCCGAAATCCTTGAGATATTCCAGTGGCGGACAGAAGATCAAAGCAGAAACCTCGATTCAAAAACTCTAAATAAAGTTAAGGAAGAAATCAGCGACACCCAAATCTACCTGGCTCGACTCTCCGATCAACTCGGATTTACTCCTCTTGAGGCCGCTCTGGAAAAACTGAAACAAAACCAAAAAAAATACCCACTGGAAAAAGCAAAAGGTAGTGCCAAAAAATACACGGAGTTTGAATAGTGAGACTTTACGCCGGCACATCGGAACAATTCATAACAGATACGGTCCAAAATCAGATCGCCGATAAATTAAAAAACGCCTTCTTCGCAAGCTTCCGCTTCAATCCATCACCTGGAGAGATGAATTCATGGCGGAATTCACTCCGATCCATATCTCAAGTATTTCAATACACAAACCTACTTGATCACGGCATAATCCTTGAATACCAACTTCCGCTCACATCCTGCAGACTAGACTGCATGATCATGGGCCGCGACTCACAAAACTATGATAACGCCATAATCATTGAACTAAAACAATGGGACAAATGTCAGGATGCCGAAGGCGAAAACGAAGTTCTGACCTGGGTTGGTCACGGAGAACGGGAGGTATTGCATCCATCAGCCCAGGTAGGTCAATATAAAATGTTCCTTCAGGATGGCCACTCAGCATTCTACGAAGGGGATAGCCCAGTTTCGCTATCTGCATGCTCATATTTGCACAACTACAGATTTGATCCAGGTGATGTGCTCCTCTCGAATAAATTTACCGACATCACAGAAAAATACCCGATATTCTCCGCCGACGATGTTGACACACTCCGGGATTTCCTCCTTGAAAGACTGGAAAGAGGGGAAGGAATCGAAATCCTTAGACGCGTAGAAGAAGGAAAATACCGTCCCAGTAAGAAACTTATGGAGCATGTCGGTAATATCATCAAGGGAACTCCCGAATACATCCTTCTTGATGAACAACTCATCGCATATGACAAAGTTATTGCCTGTGCCAAAAAGGGATTCCATGATAAGCAAAAACGCGTCATTTTGATAAAAGGTGGGCCCGGCACAGGCAAATCAGTCATTGCCATTAATCTGATGGCCGATCTTCTTTTAAAAAACTACAATGCTCATTATGCAACCGGATCCAGGGCATTCACCATGACTCTCCGAAAAATCATAGGAACCAGGGGGTCAGTCCAGTTCAAGTATTTCAACAGCTATATGCATGCAGAAAGGAATGCAGTCGATGTTCTCATCTGTGATGAAGCACACCGTTTACGGAAGATAAGTGCGAGCCGCTACACTCCAAAACCAGAACGTACACAAGAACCTCAAATTCAAGAGCTGATAGACAGTTCAAAAGTGGCAGTATTTTTTATTGATGATGACCAGGTGGTTAGACCAGATGAAATAGGGTCGGTCGACTACATTAAGAGACATGCCTCGGCTAATGATTGCACGATCCATGAATATGAACTTGAGGCCCAGTTCCGATGCAGTGGATCGGATGCCTTTGTCAATTGGGTGAATAATACTCTTGGCATTCGTAGAACCGCAAATGCTATCTGGACAGGTGATAAAGACTTTGATTTCCGCACTTTTGACTCTCTTGAATCATTAGAAACGGCAATAAGAGAAAAGGACAGTAAGGGATACAAAGCCAGAATGACGGCCGGTTTCTGTTGGGAATGGTCAAAAAAACCAAAATCTGACGGGACATTACACGAGGACGTGATTATTGAGGGTTTTCGCAGACCTTGGAATGCCAGACCAGAGGCAACAAGGCTTGCCAAAGGAATTCCTAAGGCAACTCTGTGGGCTCATGATCCTAACGGAATAAATCAAATCGGTTGTATATATACTGCCCAAGGTTTTGAATTTGACTACGTAGGTGTGATTTTTGGAAATGATCTTGTGTATGATCTAGATGAACAGAAATGGACAGGAAAGCCTGAGAATTCCGGTGATTCTGTTGTTCGGCGCTCAAAAGACCAATTCGTTGATCTTGTAAAAAACACCTATCGTGTCCTTTTATCTAGGGGATTGAAGGGGTGTTATGTGTATTTTATGGAAAAAGATACGGAGAGATTTTTTAAGACAAGGATGGAACTCTAATTTAGAATTACAAAAATGTAATGCACTGGACTCAAAAACCAGTTCACTTCACGGTGAGTGTGGGTTCGACTCCCTCCTCCAGCACTATGTTTCGCAGATAGTCTGCCGTAAAAGACCATTATCCCCTTACCTAAGTCCAAAAATTCTATGGATTGATATGTTCTTTCATGAACTCGAGGTAGCCATTCATTTGTTGTCTATAGATTTTGTGCGATAAACCCGGTATGTGTGGAAAAGGAAAAACGACTCTTGATAACACATTTTCTGTTGGTTTTATGAAGCCAAAATTCCGCCCATATTGCGCCGGGCCTTCATAACCCCAGTAATATCTGATCAATACCCGGTCCGGATTTTTTGTAAGAGAGTTCAGGACAGGCTCTCCCAGCGGCAGGACGGGTACATTTTCGAATTCCTCGATCTCTTCTTTGAGCAGAGGAATCCAATAGTTCGCCGCCTTTTGGAAGAATTGAGGGTCCTCTTTGCGCAGTTTATCCGGAGGAACTGTAAAGAAATTCTTCAAGAGATTTGTCGCATAAATGTTTTCGTCCAGGTCGATATCCAATGCTTTGCAGACTTTCCCAAGGTATGTCCTCAGCCCACCAGGCTGATTCAGAAGGAGCGCAACTTTGACCTTTTTTCTGTATTCAAGATCTTGTACCGTAGGATCTTGCCCCAGAATGATCAACCTGATTTTGCCACTGCCACGAAAGGGATCGGGCGGAGTGAGGGATGTATCGATGTAGGAACTGATTTCAAAACTTGCCAGCTTAATAATGATCTTCCTGACTTTAATCGACAGCTCATTATTGTTCATCCTAGAAACCTGAGTCATCTCCAATCATTTTCTGAATTATTAGCTGATTTTCACTACAATTTTTACCATAGCTATGAGGAGACGGTCAAATTTCTGCATCTGAATATCACCCCTATATTTCCTCTTAAGAGGCTATTGATAATTTCTTTTGTATTTGTAAAAATTTCTAAATATGGGGGTAACAGATGACAAAAATCTATGAATGGCAAGAGATTAAGGGTTATTTCACGGAGGGAATTATACTTGGGAATGGTGCAAGCATTGCAATTGATCCCAGGTTTTCATATTCATCAATATTTGAAAACGCCAAGGCAAGTGGATTAATTACTTCAGAAATAGAAAAAGTATTTAATCATTTGAATTCAGAAGACTTCGAACTCGTACTTCGGATGCTTTGGCATACCCACAACATCAACTTAGCTCTCGAAGTTAAAGATAACGTAACATCAAAAGTATACGGAGACCTTCGTAGTGCTCTTATTAAGGCAGTGAGAGATATCCATATACTTTATGACCAGGTAATCGTGGTCTTACCAGATATAGCCACTTTTTTAAGTCAATTCGACACCGTAATATCTTTGAATTACGATTTCCTTGTTTATTGGGCCATCCTATTAGCAAATGATAAATGGAATCAGACTTGGTTCAAGGATTGCTTCATTGAAGGAAAATTTGATAGCAATTGTGAAAAATATAGAGAACCACGACATCCCGCAGAAGGTTCAACATTAGTTTTTTACCCACATGGAAATTTAGTTCTAGCAAATGATTTATATGGAGATGAACTAAAACTTATTCGAGGTGAATATTCAAATTTAATAGACACAATCATGTCCTGTTGGGAATCGGGAAAATACTCTCCTCTTTTTGTGAGTGAAGGAACTGCAGAACAAAAGTTACATGCCATTTATCGCAGTTTCTATTTAAGCACTGTTTATGAGTCAATTCTCCCTGTTCTTGGTTCAAATATCGTCATATATGGATGGTCAATAAGTAAACCAGATAAACATATACTTGACGCTTTAAGAGAGGGGAAAATAAACAAGATCGCATTTTCAGTACTAAAAAACAGACCTAACATAGAACAAAAGTGTGTGGAAATAGAAAACAAGTTGAAATACTCTTTAAATAATGAAAATATCGAAGTCTTATTCTTTTATGCAGAAGGCGCGGAATGTTGGATACATTAACTCAAAAATAGAGAAATATAGAATATATTTTCAGCAAAAACATGATAGACAAAGCCTTACCCCCCTACTTCATCTATAAAGGTTATTGACCAAGGCCCACTTAGAGTGTAATATTTAGTCAATAAGAGAAGACCGTCCAACAGAAGGACGGCGAGAGCAAAAGAGTGGAACTAGCAAAAAGAGGATATCAAATGGAGAAAAAGCTGTCAGAATACGAATTTGTGGTGAAAGCTATCAAGAAGCTTCGTAGACCGCCATACAAAGGCATCCACACAGTTTACAGCGGTTTCAACCAGGCTTTTAAGGAATACTTCAATAAGAATCCTGTGGAAGCAACCACCAAACTGGTAAATGAGGGAAAGATCGCTTTGCGACCGGTTCGGGGTGGTGTCACACTGTATTTGCCCGAGGATGCGCCTGCAGGAATGGGTGGTAAAAGCGCTCTTGATAAGATTCTGGAAGAAGACAAATCTGAGGAAAGCTTGGAAATCCTTGGACCTGAAGATGATGAGGGTGATTCGTGATCGCTCAGTGTCCAAAATGTAGCAAGAAATATGACATAGACAATTCCCATTTGGCCAAAGGCTCTGTCAGAGTGCGGTGCCCCAACTGCACGCATATCTGGGTGATTAGAGCGGAATTCAAAAAAATTGCCACCAAGCCGGAGGTTAAGGAGGCAGCAGTAGAGTACGTTCAGCCCGATAAAGCTGTGACACCTACACTTCCCAAGCTGCTGCCGATTGAAGATCTGATTAACATTAGGACAATTGTGGGTTTCCTTGGCGAGAAACCACAGTTTGGGTGGTGGGACACAAATTTACTCAGTGAAACAGGTCTGAAATTTCTGAATATCACTTTTCCGCGAACCGCTTTTTCTGCTGGAGTGAATTCCGTTGCTGAAGCAGCAAGAAGACTACATGATAATCGGATAGGGAAAGGCCGGGTTTACCACCTTTTTCGAATGCCCGAATTTGTGGAGCAGCGGATTCATATTAGACTACCAGATTTTGATCCATCCACCTTGCTACCATTGTTTAAGGACAAGAACACTGCTCTAGAAAAACTCCAAAGCATGACAGACAGCTCACTGGAAGCCAGTGAAGGTCCTGTTCAGGTCGGGAATGGGAAAAACTTGCTTCAGTTATCTTATCTTAAGAAAGTGGCAAAACATTATTCCAATGCATTTGAGAAGGGGATACAAACATTTCCCTACTTCAGTGAAGATTAGAATGAGTAAGGGTGAGTACACGACGGCGTTGGCGAAAGGCCATGGTATCATTGAGGAGACGCTAGCTCTCTTAGAGGCCTGGGAACCAGGTATATCAACTCAGGGTCTGGCCGAAATTGCCATTCGGGAAGGATTTCTCCGAAGAGCGACAGCAAAACGGACTAAGGATTTGGTGACCCATGTATTCG
>Ga0114930_10003537_pt1 | contig 13581 bp, 11 predicted proteins | sample AnhtaG_FD_87300 | JGI IMG/M metagenome (GOLD analysis project Ga0114930, IMG submission 87300) | Deep subsurface microbial communities from Anholt, Denmark to uncover new lineages of life (NeLLi) - Anholt_01485 metaG | ecosystem: Environmental > Aquatic > Marine > Oceanic > Sediment | place... | reverse complement strand
TGACCAACCAGAGGATGCCCCGTCGGATAGTAGTTACCTGCAAACTTGGTGCCTATGAAGAGCACAGGCTCATCAGCGCCATTGTAGCCGACATCAATGGAGGTGATTGGTTCGTTGCCAATGGTCAGCCCACACTCGCCCCTTAGGTGAAACTCAAGGTTTTCCGGGCCTATGAGCATGAAGCTGCTACCGCCATCAATGGACTTGTAGACATAGTTGCCGTCGGTTACATACAGGACGTCCTCAAAGAGGCTGGAGCAGACCATGTCCACTACTCGGTCGCCGCCGACAGCATAATATCTGCTGGGAGCCGTTGATCTTGTCCAGGTGCGGCCGCCATCGGTGGACTTGAAGATGTCGTATTCGTCAGCCGGAGCTGAAGCGCCTTCCACATAGGCGTACAGGGTGCCGTTAATGGCCTCGGCTATTGGTCCTACCCTTCTTATCTCTGGGTCAAAGAACCAGCCGCCAGCAGCGCCCTCATCGGGTTGATAGCCTTTCCATGTGTTGGCTGCAGGTGTAAACTCCTCAGCCGCCACCGGAATGGCAAACACCATCAGGCTGGCTACCAGCACCAAGGCTAAGCCGACCCCCAGTATCTTAGAAATTTTCTTTTTCATCGACTTTTAATTATCCTCCTTAGTTTTATATCTCCATAAATAAAAAGACACACTCCTTGCATACCTTATTCATGGAGACAAGGTTTTTTTGGGGTTTCGGTTGGTTTCTTTCCTCTCTCCCTTTCGGGATGCTGCCATAAAATCACCTCCTTACGTAAACTATCTTAACCACTATAGCACATATTTTCCATTTGTCAAGCCCTTGTTGGGTTTTAGCCGAGGGGCAAAGCCCCTATTTAGACTCTCCCTCTAATATAACGAAGAACTCCCCTTTTGGTTAGGCTATAAGCCCGTGCCCCCAAATACGATTTTTATACCTCCGTGGTCAAGGTAGCCAGTTTCGGGAAATGACTTTCGGTACCTCCCGCTTGGGAGCGATTTTACCTGCCCCTCTCATTATGATAAGATTGAGCAAATCCCTATTTTCAAACGCATAAGGAGATTGATGGAGGATAGGATGAAAAAAGTACCTTTAATCTTCTCGGTGCTGCTTCTGTTCTCGCTGCTGGTGCCGCTCATGGGGGCTTCAGCTACCAAAAGCCTGGTCATTGATGTGGCCGAGGATGCTTACGTGGTGGCTGACCTCAATGACCCCGCTGACGCCCTGGGGTTCAGGGAGAAGAATTATGGTTCCCTGGACTTTGTAAAAGCCTGGTATCTCTGGAACGTGGAAATGGTGGAGCAAGAGGTAGAGGGGGAAGAGGTGGAGGGAGAAGAGGCAGAGCCGGAGGTGGTGGAAGTGGAGGTGGAAATGGAGAAGGTCATCAGCATTATCTACCTGAAATTCGACCTGAGCCAACTTGAGGATAAGACGGTGGAATCTGTCATGTTACAGCTCTACGCTCAGAATGTGGTGCTGCTGGCTCCTCGCTATGTGCAGGTGTTTCTGGTCTCGTCGGATTGGGCTGAGACCACTATCACCTTCAATTCCAGACCCACCTGGGGGCAAACCGCCATCGCCACTACCATTATTTATCAGGCTGACCAGTGGTATGGCTGGGATGTGACCGACGATGTGATAAGGGAAACGGAGTCCGGGCAGATTTCCCTGGCTGTCATGCTGCGCGACATGGAAAAAGCGGCGGAAGAGCTGGTAGCTTTCCCCTCCCTGGAGGCTGGGGGTAATGTATCGCGGCTGGTAATAACCTACGCCGAGTCTGGCGTTGTCTGGTACTGGTGGGTGATTGGAGTGGTGGTGCTCCTCGCCCTCCTCGCCCTTGCCTTCTTCGGTGGGCTGAAACTCAGGCGCCGTCAGCCGAGCCAGTAACGGCTTATCAATAAATATAAAGAGCTACCCCAGCCCCCCTGGCCAGGGTAGCTCTTTATATTTCACACTACCTGTTTACCTACTAGCTAGCTTTATGTCCTATCTTCGTAGAGCACTATCAGAAAACCGCCCGAGGTGTTTGTGCCGCCAGTATTATTGATGGTGTTAGCGGCAGTAATACTGAACTCCCCGGTTATATCACTCCCTACTTCAGCGCTAGTAGCAAAGTCGACAAAAAGCACTCCCACTAAGCTATCGCCTATAGCAATGCCAGTAACCGTGTGGTTACCGGCTGCGCCACCAGCAATAATGGTAAATCCCATTGTCCCCGTACCCAGCTTGAGCTTGGTCACGGCGTTGGCGGCTATGTCATTTGTGGCCACGGCGTTGTCGGCTATCTTGGTTGAGTCGGCCACGGCATTGGCGTCTAGCTCAGATGAGCCGATGGCACCGGCGCCGATATCGGCGCCAGTAAGGCTGTTGTCGAGTACCTCAGCCGAGCCTATGGCATCGTCGCGCATCTCAGCATTGCCGATGGCGTTGTCGCGCATCTCTTCCCAGCCGATGGCATCGTTGAGCATCTCAGCCCAGCCGATGGCATCGTTGAGCATCTCAGCATTGCCGATGGCGTTGTCGAGCATCTCACTATTGCCCACGGCATTAGGGCCGATATCGTTGACAGCGATGGTTTCGTCCAGAATCTCAGTCGTGGTCACGGCACCGGTGGCGATGTCGATGGCGAGGATGGTGTCAGCCGCTATCTTAGCCGTGGTCACGGCATTGTCGGCAATATCGACGGTGGCAATTGTGGCATCCAGAATCTCAGTCGTGGTCACGGCACCGGTGGCAATATCGATGGCGAGGATGGTGTCAGCCGCTATCTTAGCCGTGGTCACGGCATTGTCGGCGATGTCGACGGTGGCAATTGTGCCATCCAGAATCTTAGCCGAAGTCACGGCACCATCGGCAATATCGACGGTGGCAATTGTGCCATCCAGAATCTTAGCCGTATTCACAGCACCGGTGCCGATATCGGCATCGACAATTGAGAGATCCAAGATTTCAGACGAGGTCACAGAGTCGTTGGCCATCTTAGCCAGGGTCACGGCATTGTCGCACAGCTCAGAAGTGTTCACAGAACAAGCGCCTAAGTCGTCGGTAGTGATGGTGCCATCAACTATATGGGCGGACGTCACTGAATTATCGGTCAGGGTCCCCGGTGGTCCCACTGGTCCCCGTAGTCCCATTGGTCCCGTTGGTCCCCGTAGTCCCATTGGTCCCTCTGGTCCTTCGAGTCCGGCTGCTCCCGCTGGTCCGGCTGGGCCTCCGGCTTCTCCGGCTGGCCCGGCTGGCCCCCGTGGTCCCGCGGGTCCATCTTTACCCGCTGGTCCTTGTGCCCCCGTTGCCCCCAATGATCCCTGCACTATTGTTTCTCCCTCCTGTGGTTCCTCACAGGCCGCCAGGGGCACCACGAGTAAAACTATAATTATCAGAAAGGCAATTAACGTGCCTATTTTCTTCATTTTCGCCTCCTCAAGTTTTCAGGATACCTTCAACATTCTTTCTGCTCGGCTTTTCCGTATAAAGCACCCCCTTGTTTCGGGTTTTGCTCCATTCTCCTTATTCCGCTGCAAAACCTAAAAAAGATTTTCAATTATACCATAGCTGACAATGTTACTAATTACAATAGTACTATAGCATAAGTTTGCCGTTTGTCAAGCTCTATACCTCCTGGGTCAAGGTAGCCAGGAACTCGGCGTTGGATTTGGTCTTACGCATGCGGTCGAGGACTCGCTCGGTGGTCTCGGTGAAGTTGACAGCATCGGAGGAAATCATGGACACCATGCGCCGCAGCAGCTGTACCTGCTTTATCGTCTCCTCACCCAGGAGCAGTTCCTCCCGCCGGGTGCCACTGCGCTGGATATCCATGGCCGGGAAGATGCGGCGCTCGGCTAATCGGCGGTCAAGGTGAAGCTCCATATTGCCCGTTCCCTTGAACTCCTCATAGATGACCTCATCCATACGGCTGCCGGTATCAATGAGGCAGGTAGCGATAATGGTCAGGCTGCCTCCCTCATCCATGTTGCGGGCAGCGCCGAAGAAGCGCTTGGAGGGATGAAGGGCAGCCGGGTCAATACCACCGGATAGGGTGCGCCCGCTGGGGGGCATAGCCAGGTTATAGGAGCGGGTTAAGCGGGTAATGCCGTCAAGGAGGATGACCACATCCTTGCCGCTTTCCACCATTCGCTTGGCTCTCTCCAGTGCCAGCTCGGCGACACGGGTATGGTTCTCCACCGGCTCATCAAAGGTGGCTGATATCACCTCGCCCTTGACCGAGCGCCTCATATCGGTAACCTCCTCCGGTCGCTCGCCAATGAGGCACACCATGAGGTGAATATCATTATAGTTAGCGGTGATGGCATTAGCTATGGATTTTAGCAGTAGCGTTTTACCGGCTTTGGGCGGCGATACAATCAAGCCTCGTTGCCCTCTTCCGATGGGGGCCACCAGGTTCATCAGTCGGGTGGACAGCTCATCAGGTCTGGTCTCCAGGTTGATTAATTTATCGGGGAAGGTGGGAGTGAGCGAGCCGAAGGCGGGGCGCTTCTTGACTAGCTCGGGGTTCATATCGTTAATTGCCTCTACCCTGACCAGACCAAAGTATTTCTCGCCGTTTTTGGGTGGTCTGACCTGACCGGCAACCACATCACCGGTGCGCAGACCAAAGCGGCGGATTTGAGACTGGGAGACATAGACATCAGCCGAGCTGGGCAGCAGACTGTTTTGCCTCAAGAAACCGTAGCCCTCACCGATAATCTCCAGGATGCCCCCCGAGAAGGAGTAACCCTGTTGCTCGGCATGTGCCTGTAGCAGGCGCATGACCAGGTCTTGTTTCTTGAGGTTAGTATAGCTGGAGATGCCCATCTCCTTTACTAGCTCGATCAGCTCGTCTCGGCTTTTATTCTCTAAATCGCTGATATTCATGGTAATAGCCTCACCTTCTATGGTTATTTCACCCACCCTCGCCTATGGCTTTGAGAGGCGTTGCCAGTCGTCGAGGAAGCGGGCGACGCCGACGTCGGTAAGCGGGTGGCGTATCATCTGCATCAGAACCTTGTAGGGAACGGTGGCAATGTGAGCCCCTGCCTTGGCGGCGGCCACACAGTGCTCGGGGTGACGAATGCTGGCGGCAATCACCTGGGTGTCGAGGTCGTAGTAGTCAAAGACATAAACAATGTCCCTTACCACCTCCATGCCATCGTGGCCGGCATCATCCAGTCTGCCGACAAATGGGCTGACATAGGCAGCCCCAGCCAGGGCGCCGAGCAGGGCTTGATTTAGCGAGAAGCACAGGGTGAAGTTTACCTTTATCTTCTCCTTGGCCAGGGCTGAGGTTACCTCCAGTCCGTCAGTGGTGGCCGGGATTTTAATGACCACATTAGGCGCCCAGGCGGCGATTTTTCGTGCCTCCTTAATCATGGCCGGCACCCCCTCCGCCAGCACCTCGGCTGAGACCGGCCCCGGGATAATGGAGCAGATTTCCTTGACCACGGCCTCATAGTCAGCCGTTCCCTCCTGGGACACCAGGCTGGGGTTGGTGGTAACGCCGCTTATTATGCCCAGCTTGGCTCCCTGCTTTATTTGGTCAATATTGGCTGTATCCAGATATATTTGCATTTTATATCCTCTCAATATTGGGAAGAAAGGGGCAGTGGTGGTTGAGCCCCTTCTCTTAGTATCTCCTTGGCGGCGCCGATAAAATCGCGGAACAGGGGGTGGGGGCGACCGGGACGGGAGCCAAATTCAGGGTGGAACTGGCAGCTCACCATCCACGGGTGGTCGGCTAGCTCGCAGACCTCAACCAGCCGCTCGTCGGGGGATAGTCCACTACAGACCATTCCTGCCTTCTCCAGTCGCTGGCGGAATTTATTATTAAATTCGTAGCGATGTCTATGGCGCTCATGGACCAGGCTCTGCCCATAGGCACTAGCGGCATGGCTGCCATTTACTAATTGACATGGGTAGTTGCCCAGGCGCATGGTGCCTCCTTTGTTCTTCTTGTTCTTCTGGTCGAGGAGGAGGTCAATGACCGGATAAGGGGTGGAGGCATCAAACTCGGTGGAGTTGGCCTCGGCTGAGCCCAGAACATGGCGGGCAAACTCAATCACCATCACCTGCATCCCCAGGCACAGCCCCAGGTAAGGAATCTTGTTCTCTCGGGCATAAGTTGCTGCCTTTACCATACCCTCTATGCCTCTCACCCCGAAGCCGCCAGGGACGATAATGCCCTGGGCTGAGCGCAGTACAGAGAAGTCCCCGTCATTTTCCAGGGCCTCTGACGGAACCCAGTTGAGCTCAATATCCCGGCCGTGATGGAGGACGGCATGGTGTAGTGCTTCCCGAACCGAGAAGTAGGCATCCTTTAGTTCCACGTATTTTCCCACCAGGGCGATATTAACCGGCTCCCGGGGCGTTTTTATCAGGTTGACCAGTTCCTGCCACTGCTTGAGGTCCGGCTGGCGGGGCTTGAGCTTGAGCTTATCCACAATTATTTGTCCCAATCCCTCCTCCTCCAGGGCGAGCGGCACCTCATAGATAGTAGGCACCGTGGGCAGGGGGATGACTGCCTCTCGCTGCACATCGCAGAACAGGGATATTTTGTCCCTGATTCCTTCCGAGATGGGGTAATCACTGCGGCAGACGATAATATCGGGCTGGATACCGATACGCCTGAGCTCATTAACGCTGTGCTGAGTGGGCTTGGTCTTTACCTCCTGAGTAGAATTGAGATAGGGGAGAAGGGTAACATGGACGTAGAGCACATTATCCCGTCCCACATCGTTTCGCATCTGTCTGATGGCTTCCAGGAAGGGCTGTCCTTCAATATCACCTACGGTGCCGCCGACCTCGATAATAACCACCTCAGCCTTTGATTTCTCGGCTAATTGTTGGAAGCGCTCCTTTATCTCGTTGGTAACATGGGGCACCACCTGAATAGTTCCCCCCAGGAAATCACCCCGCCTCTCTTTGGCGATAACCGAACTATAGATTTGACCTGAGGTGACATTGGATTCAGCAGTAAGGTTAACATCGATGAAACGCTCGTAATGACCAAGGTCAAGGTCAGTCTCGGCACCATCCTCGGTGACAAATACCTCACCGTGCTGGTAGGGAGACATTGTCCCGGGGTCAACATTGAGATAAGGGTCTAACTTTTGCACCGACACCTCGATTTGGCGACTCTTCAGAATGGTACCAATAGAAGCGACGGTGATACCTTTGCCAACGGAACTAACTACACCACCAGTAACAAAGATATACTTTGACATCTAGGAAAACCAAACTCTAAGGATTAAATCCAGAAAGCTACTTTGCGTTAGAGTTATGGAAAAAGGGTGGGGAATAGGTTTTTAAGTATTATAATGATGAAAATACCAATTGTCAAGTTTGTATTGGCCTAGATTGTTTATTAACTCTTCCCACCCACCCTCCCATTAGGGCTTTGCCCTCTTTCCCCTCATTTTTCTTTGTCTTTTTCCCCACCCTCCCATTAGGGCTTTGCCCTCTTTCCCCTCATTTTTCTTTGTCTTTTTCCCCACCCTCCCGCCCTACAGGGGTTGATACCCCTTTTAGAAACCCCCATAAAGATAGGAATTTAAGGGCGAAGCCTTTGAGGGTGGGTCAGGGTGGGAAGAAAAACAAGAGTCCGAAACGGGGTGGGGGGAAGAAAGACCTCAAGTAGCTGGGGTGAGGGAAGAAAGAGATAAGTTAAAAAAGGGAGGGGGTGGGGTCAATGCCATAGAAAAACGAAACATAATAATCTGAACTAGCTCAGTTTGTATTGGCTTGGGGGGCGGTGTTATCATGATAACTATGGAGCAAAGGCTGCGGGAAGCCCTTTCCCGGAGGCAGAAGCAGCACCTCACCGAGGCTAAGATGGTGCCCTCGGCGGTGCTGATACCCCTCTACTGGCGGGAAGGGCAGTATCATATCCTGTTAACCCAGCGGACGGAGCGGGTAAGGGAGCACAAGGGGCAGATATCCTTTCCCGGGGGAGCCCGCCAGGAGGGGGACAGAACGCTGCTTGATACCGCTCTGCGTGAGTCGGCTGAGGAAATAGGCTTAGCCCCTGGCGAGGTTAAGGTATTGGGGGAGATGGATGACACGCTCACCGAGACCACCCACTATATTATCTCCCCCTTTGTTGGCCTTATCCCCTGGCCCTATAAATTCAAGGTGGATGGGTGGGAGACTGAGGAGATAATTGAAGCCCCTATTTCAGCGCTGATGGATAAGGATTGCTTGCACCAGGAGACCGAGATTATAAGTGGTCAAGCGGTTACCTCATACTTTTATCACTATCACGGGAAGGTAATCTGGGGGGCAACCGCCCGCATACTGCACCAGTTTCTGGATATTTTTACCCAGGTTGAGAGAGCGGCTTGACCTGGGGGTAACACCGTTTCCTTACAAATTTCTGCCGGAAAGTTCACAAATCATTATAAACTTTCTTCAAAAAGTATTGACATACATTATAAAAATGGTTTATAATGAGACATGTTGAGGATATAGGAAGCAAAATGGCAGGCAAGGATTACTATAATATATTAGGCGTTAGTCGCAACGCCAGTGAGCGTGAGATAAAGCAGGCTTACCGGCGGCTGGCGCGCCAGTATCACCCTGACGTTAATCCCGGCGATAAATCAGCTGAGGAGAGATTCAAGCAGATAAACGGGGCCTACGAAGTTCTGTCTGATAAGGAGAAGCGGCAGAAGTACGACCAGTTTGGCGACCAGTGGCAGTATGCCGACCAGTTTGCTCGGGCGGGGCGGCAGCAGGCGCCGTTCTGGGAGTTTAAGCCGGGTGGTGGCACCACCAGGATTCGCTTTAGCCAGGGTGATTTTGGCAGCCTGTTTGATGACCTGCTTAAAGGTTTTCGTTCTGGCCGTCCGGCTAGAGCTGGGCGAGGTCGGAATATAGAAGTTCCGGTAGAGGTAACACTGGAAGAAGCCTTTAACGGGTCAACTCGTCGCATTAGCCTTGAGGATGGTAAGCGCCTTGAGGTCAAGATTCCGCCCGGGGTTAGAAATGGCTCCCGGGTTCGCCTGGCCGGTAAAGGAGGGGAAGGCTCTGGCGGGGTGAGAGGTGACCTTTACCTGGTGACCTCGGTTAAGCCCCACAAGCTTTTTGAGCGGCGGGGTGATGACCTGTATATCGGGGTGGCGGTGCCGCTGGTGGTAGCCATGCTCGGTGGCGAGGTTCAAGTGCCTACGCTTAAGGGCAAGCTGGCCTTGAAGATTCCGCCCGAGACTCAGAATGGGCGTTCCTTTCGCCTCAAAGGGCAGGGCATGCCCCATCTGGGCAATTCTACCCGTGGCGACCTGGTGGCCGAGGTGAACGTGGTATTGCCCACCAACCTCACTCAGCAGGAGAAGGAGCTATTTAAGCAGCTTGGTGAACTTAGGCCCAGTTGAAAGGAAGGGTTATATGGATGTTAATGATACTGAACCGCGTTATGTGATAAGTATAGCCGCCAGGATGGTAGGGGTGCATACTTACACCTTGCGCTATTATGAAAGGGTTGGCATAATAGAGCCATCTCGCTCCCGGGGCAATATCCGCTTATATTCGGAGAGGGATATCGCCCGCCTGAGACGGGTGAAGACCTTGATGGATGATATGGGGGTTAACCTGGCTGGGGTGGAGGTTATTATCAGGATAATGCAGCAAATGCTGGAACTTCAGAACCAGGTGCAGGAGCTGGAATCAGAGCTGGATAGATTAAAGCAGGCTGAGCCTTAGGCTATTGCTTGCTTGTGATAATATATTAAAATGTATAGGGTATGTAAGTTATGAAACAAGAGAGATTTACGGAACAGGCGCAGGAGGCATTAGCTGCTTCCCAGCAGATAGCTACGCAGTTCAAACATAGCCAGTGGGATGTGGAGCATATTCTGCTCGCTCTCCTGGTGCAGCAGGAAGGGCTGGTGGGGAAAATCTTAACCGAACTTGGCATTAGTGTGGACGCAGTGCGAAATGAGTTGGAGGCTACTCTGCAGAAAACGCCCAAGGTTACCTATGAGACGACGCAGATTTATGCCACACCGCGTATTGCTCAACTGATAAAGACAGCCAGTGATAGGGCGGACGAATTTAAGGACGAGTTCATCAGCACCGAACACCTGCTGCTGGCTATAGTTGAAGAAGAAAAGGGTGAGGCCGCCAGAATTCTAAAAGGTCTTGGCGTTGACCGGGAGAAGGTGCTTGGGGCGCTGCAGAAGCTCCGTGGTGGCCACCGGGTTACCGACAGTCGGGCGGAGAGCAAATACCGCTCCCTGGAAAAGTACGGTCGTGACCTGACGGAGATGGCTCGGCGGGGCAAGCTTGACCCGGTTATCGGTCGGGATGATGAGATTAGGCGGGTGATGCAGGTACTTACCCGGCGCACCAAGAACAACCCGGTGATTGTGGGCGATGCCGGGGTGGGCAAAACGGCCATTGCTGAGGGACTGGCGCAGAAGATTGTGGCTGACGATGTCCCCGATTCGCTTAAAGGGCGCAAGGTAGTGGCTCTGGATATGGGGGCGCTGGTGGCGGGCAGCAAGTTCCGCGGCGAGTTTGAGGAGCGGCTTAAGGCGGTAATGGATGAAATACGGCAGGCACAGGGCGAAATCATCCTGTTTATTGATGAGATTCATACTGTGGTGGGGGCTGGGGCGGCTGAGGGAGCGATTGATGCCAGCAACATGCTCAAACCCGCCCTGGCTCATGGCGAACTTCAGTGTGTCGGTGCCACCACCATGGATGAATACCGCAAGTTCATTGAGAAGGATAAGGCGCTGGAGCGGCGTCTTCAGCCGGTGTTCGTCAGTGAGCCTAGTATAGAGGCCACCATTGAGATGCTAAAGGGGCTACGCCCCCGCTATGAGGCACACCATAAGATTGAGATTAAGGATGAGGCTCTGGAGGCAGCGGCCAGACTCAGTCAGCGCTATATCTCCGACCGCTATCTGCCGGATAAGGCCATTGACCTTATTGATGAAGCAGCCTCAAAGATTAGAATTGATACCGAGAGCGCACCGCCGGAGGTTAAATCCTTGGAGCAGAGACTTAAGCAATTGGTCAATGAGGAGGAGGCCGCCTCACGGCGGCAGGACTATGAGAGTTCCGCCCAGCTTAAGAGTGAGCGGTTGCGTCTGGAAGAGGAGTATAACCAGGCCAAGACCAAGTGGCTAGAGAGAGAGAAGATTAACGGGGTGGTTGATGAGGAGGATATCGCCCAGCTAATCTCTAAATGGACCGGTATCCCTATATCCCAGATGCTGGAGGGTGAAGCCGAGAAGCTAATTCATATGGAGGAGCGGATTCACGAACAGCTGGTAAATCAGGATGAGGCGGTTACCGCCATTTCCGAGGCGATTAGGCGTAGTCGAACTGGGCTTAAGGACCCCAATCGACCCATTGGCAGCTTTATCTTCTTAGGTCCCACCGGTGTGGGCAAGACCGAGCTGGCTAGGACTCTAGCCCGATTTTTGTTCGACGACGAGAATGCCATGGTGCGCCTGGATATGTCGGAGTATCAGGAGAGGCACACCGTATCCCGCCTTATTGGCGCCCCACCGGGATATATTGGCTACGAGGAGGGGGGACAACTCACCGAGGCGGTGAGACGGCGCCCCTATCGGTTGATTCTGCTCGACGAGGTGGAAAAGGCGCACCCTGAGGTATTCAACAGTCTCTTACAGATACTGGATGACGGGCGGCTCACCGATGGTCACGGACGCACCGTGGATTTTAAGAATACCGTGGTCATCATGACCAGCAACGTCGGCGCTGAGCTTATCAAGCGCCAGATGAGCATCGGCTTCGCGCCCAAGAAGGAGACTAAGGCTCAGAAACTGGACTATGAAACCATGAAGGAGAGGGTACTGGCGGAGATGAAAAAGACCTTCCGCCCGGAGTTCATTAACCGCATAGATGAGATGATAGTCTTCCATCAGCTCACCGAGGAGCAGCTAAGGCAGATTGTTGATTTGATGGTAAAAGACTTACAAGAACGTCTGGCGGAACGCAAGCTGAACATTGAGCTAACGGAAAAGACAAAATCATGGTTAGCCAAGGAAGGCTATGACCCGGTATATGGGGCACGACCCCTAAGACGAGCCATCGAGCGCTATGTTGAGAACCCTCTCTCAGCCAAGCTACTGCGCGGCGAATTTGGCGAGGGTGATACGGTTAAGGTTGACCTTGGGGATAAGGGCTTGGCCTTTAGCACCAAGAAAGCAGCTAAAATAAAGGTAAAAGAGTAGTTTAGGATGAGCACTACAGCTGGGATGAGTGCCAAGGCAAAATACATTCTGGCTGTGGCGTTTTTGGCAGTGACCATTATCTCCTGTGTGGCGGTAGTTGTCTATTGGGAAGAGATGCAGCGTTTTGGCAACTATGGCTATCCTTTTGTTTTTGTGGTCAGTTTTTTTGCTGGGTGTAGCCTACCAAATCCCTTTCCCTACATTGTGGTAGTATTCACTCTGAGTAGTGTCTTAAATCCAGCCTTTGTGGGATTAGTCTCCGGGCTGGCTGCCGGCATAGGTGGAACCCTGGTTTATATCACGGCTCGTGGTGGGAGCAAGCTTCTTTCCAGATTTAGGATTTTCTCCCCTGATGCTATTAAGGATTCCAATTCCAGAATTGCTCGCTTGATGGCTCGAGTGCAAGGTTGGGCTCGGCGGAGGGGCTCAATAGTTGTTTTTTTCATGTCGGCAGTGTTCAATCCCCTTTTTCTGCCCATGACTCTTGGTATGGCGGTGCTCCGTTTTCAAGCCTGGAAGTTTTTCCTTTGGTGCTGGGCAGGTAATACAGTTAAAAGTCTATTTGTTGCCTATTGTGGCTATTTTGGCTTAGGTTCTTTGCTGCGCTGGATGGGTGTGGGCGATATTTAGTTGGGCGGTCTAGACTTGCGCCCCCGGCCGTTTTCTGCTAGATTAGATTGTGTCTTCGGGGGGCTGTAGTTCAATTGGGAGAACGTTTGACTGGCAGTCAAAAGGTAGGGGGTTCGAATCCCCCCAGCTCCACTTAAGGGGACAATACCTAGAACTCCTCGGAGGCTCGGCCATAACCTGGGATGGCCGGGGAGAATTTTTTCAGTGACCTTTATCTGGCCTCCGTCACTAATCTTCCCAATATTGTAGCAGTTCTTGAATAACTAAAGCTTGCTTCGTGTTTTTACAATTTGAAGAATGTCATGCCTTTATGCTTCGCCGTAGAGAAGCAATGTTCCTCAACCTTTGTGCATGAGTCAATAACTTCTTCCTCAGCCTGATATTCTCGGGAGTTACCTCTACTAGCTCATCATTATTGATGAAATCAATGGCTTGCTCTAGGCTAAATATAATGGGAGGAGTCAGCTTCACGGCAATGTCGGAAGTAGATGAGCGTATATTGGTCTTCTTCTTTTCCTTGCATACATTGACGGGTATGTCGTGCAGCCGTGCATGCATTCCTACTATCATACCTTCGTAGGCTGGCGTTCCCGGTTCGATGAAGGTGTTGCCTCGTTCCTGAGCGTTATTGAGGCCATAGGTAACAGCAATACCCGGCTCCGATGCCACAAGAACGCTGCCACGAGTCGTGACGATTTCCCCCCGCCATGGTTCATAGCCGAGAAAAATGGTATTCATAATGCTGTCACCGCGG
>Ga0114930_10003536_pt1 | contig 13586 bp, 18 predicted proteins | sample AnhtaG_FD_87300 | JGI IMG/M metagenome (GOLD analysis project Ga0114930, IMG submission 87300) | Deep subsurface microbial communities from Anholt, Denmark to uncover new lineages of life (NeLLi) - Anholt_01485 metaG | ecosystem: Environmental > Aquatic > Marine > Oceanic > Sediment | place... | reverse complement strand
GTCCCGATGACCACCGTTCCGGCGGAGCTGCCCCCCCCCACCTTTAAGTGTGGCTTCAAGAATTCGGCGCCCTTCCTCACCGCATCGGCTGAGCACAGTACGTCAGGGAGGAAATACTCCTTGGCGTCCCACTTTTCCCCCACGATCTGCATGGCTTTGGTCATGCCTTCGTTCAGGATAACTTCTGGATCCACATGGGTTTTGAGAGCTGCAGCACATGCCTTCTGTGTTTCCTCCGCATTACCCTTCAAGATGGCTTGCCTGAGTGTCTCAAGAACGTCGTCCTTTACCATAGTCTACCTCTATCAGTCATTATATGTCCAAGGGCTATCAGATTTTTAGCGGGAGCCGGCCATACTCTCTCGCCGCTTCCATGAAGACGTCCAGGTGCTCTGCGGGAGTGCTGAAATCCAGCGGATCGGTGACTAACACAAAGTGGCTTCCCGGCCATCCCTGTTTGATGACCCGCTTCACCTCTTCCCGGATCTTGTCCGCCGGCCCGTGCACCAGCACCTGGGCATTTACGCCGTAGTGCAGGGTCAGCTTGTACTTCATTGATACTTCCTTGGCCTTGTCCAGGGGTTGACCGCTGAAAAGGTAAAAGCCCTCGATCCCTGCTATTGCATACGACTCCAGCACGTGCGACCAGTCATCGGCGCCGATGATGAAGCAAGGGCCTCGCAGAGATTTGAGCAGGCCACACACGTAAGGGAACTCGAATTCCCGGTGCTGCGCGTAAGAGATCAGGTTATCGACACCCACGATGTGCAGGGCGTCGGCCCCCGCGTCGAACTGCGCGTTGCCATAACCGATCATGAACTGCATCCCCAAGCCGCTCAGGGCATGGCCCAGCACCGGATTATTCTTCAAGTCCATCATTGCCATCATCATATCCCTCGCGCCGGGACAACCTAGAAGCGCACCTGGGACGGGTATGAAGCCCCAGATGGGCATAATGTCGCCCAGCTTCTCCTTGAGCAGGCCGATCATCCACAGCATCCAGGGCAGGGATCCGTCTTTACGCCAGTCGGGGAACTTGATTTTGTCGAGATCGGATACTGTCTCCACATAGCCCTTCGTCGTAAACGGTACCCCAACATCAGTGACAGACACCGTCCCTCCGAACTCCGCTTCACCAACACTGAAGCGGAACCCAGTGACCGTGTCATAGCCAAACCTCTCCAGGTGAGTCAGGTAGGCAAACAGTGCCACCTTGGGGTCGGCGTAAAGATCGGCGGGGTTCACACCGTAGTTTGAGGCAGCATGAAGGCCCATTGCGAACACGTGGATAGGGACGCGGTCGGGCTCTTGCCCTCTTGCTATCGCTTCGAAGCGCTGGCGGGGGGTCATGCGCTCCTTGGCCACCCGCTCCCGGATCTTGCCGCATAGCTGGTTTACCTTTGCCTCCTCTTTCTTGGTCAGGTGAACGCCATAGTCTTCCATGTTTAGATCCTCCTTTTTTGTATTTCCACCCGATTGATCGCCACCAATACTCCCGACTTGGCCGAGAGTAAAGATTTTGCCAATATCCCACATCCGCCCACCTATTCAGGACAGCAACCTTTTGTCCCTCAATCTTGGGCTGATGGATATGGTAGTTCAGCCAGCCAGCCGTTCACGGGGGATCACCCCCCCCTTCCAGATTCTACTGCTCTGGATTGCCTTATAGTTCCCTGGCCACTCAAGACAAAGGCAAGAACTAAGCGCCAGCCCCGCATGACATCTTACAATAGAAGGCTGCTTAGAGCAACAACCTTCTCCAAGACCTTTACTTGGGTTGCTTAAGGTCGGGTTGGTAAAAAGGGAAGTGGATTCGAATCGAACCTCCCCTTTTTATTCACTCGCGGCTGCACAATCTGGACAAATGTTCAGTGAAGGGACAGCAAAAGGTTGCCACGGAGCAACACACTGCACTGGCCTCCACAAGAGCGCTGCTAGGACGGGTGGCTGCCCCTGTCCTTTCTTTGCTGCCTTTGCTTGATTTCGGCCAACAACTGTTCTAGGCGCTCCTTAGCCTTTTGCTCGGCTTCGTCCCGGGGTTGATACCAGGGCTGCGTCACCCGCCAGGTGATCTTGCCACACAGCGGAGACTCGGGGTACGCACCAGGGTCATAGAGCCAATACCCCCCGAACTCTACAGGTTCCTCCTGATAGCACGACCATACCGCCCTGCGTACTAGGTCTGGGCTGCCCTCGTTGATGAGGTCGATGAATGTGAGCTGCTGGCGGAAGCGCTCTACCCACTCGATAGGTACGTTATACAAGTACGGAGTGTGGGCCTTGGAGCCTACAATGAGCATCTTCTCATTGACACCGTTGGCCATCAGAGCCTTGATAGTCTGCCCCACCTGATGACCCTCCGACTCCGGCCCACAGACAACCAAGTACCGGATGTTAGGATTGGCCACGATGTTGCAGATGACTTTCTCCAAGCCGATGTTCTCTGTCTGGAGGGTACCGGAGAGGGCAGCGCCACTTTCCACCCCTGCTCGTACCAGCGCCTCGATGGAGGGTGGGATCTCCTCTTGAGGCCAGCGCAGGACGACCACCACCGCCACCGGGGAGTAGTCATTGCCACGAAGATAACGCCCCTCCTCTGGAGGATAATCCTCCGGAGGTTTGACTTTGACTATCTCTGGTTTGTAAGACATATTATCCTCACTGTTCACTGTGATATCCTGAGAGCTATGCGTCGTCACGCCTCCCGAACTGGCTGGGTATGGCGCTCCGACCCGGGATCTCAAAGTAAGGCTTACAGTGGCCCTCACCATCGAGGGTGGCCCGCGCTTTATCCTTGAAATGCCTCTGCAGAAAGCGCAGCGCCTCTTCTTTGTCGTCATCAAGGATGATTCTCTCAAGCTCGATCAGCTCTTCGTCGCTCAGTGTCAGAAATATTGACCTCTTCATATCAAGCCTCCAAATGCTACTCTCTGTCCTCTGGCTCCAGCATGGTCACCGGTTGTGGAAAATACCTTCGCCGAAAGTAAAGGGCCACGTTTACCAGGCCGATCATCACCGGCACCTCGACCAGCGGTCCAATGACAGCGGCAAAGGCCACCCCCGAACCAATGCCAAACACCGCTACAGCCACTGCAATGGCCAGCTCGAAGTTGTTGCTGGCAGCGGTGAAAGCGATGGTGGCTGTCTTTGAGTAGTCGGCCCCGATCTTCTTACCCATGTAGAAAGAGACAAGGAACATCACCACGAAGTAGATTAGCAGCGGTATGGCAATGCGCACCACGTCCAGAGGTAGCTCCACGATAATCTCCCCCTTGAGGGAGAACATTACCACGATGGTGAAGAGAAGAGCAATGAGCGTGATAGGGCTAATCTTGGGGATGAACTTACCTTCGTACCATTCTCGCCCCTTAGCCCTAATGAGTGTAAAGCGCGTGATCATACCCCCAAAGAAAGGTATACCTAAGTAGATGAAGACACTCTGGGCGATCTGGCCAATAGTGATGTCTACCGCTGCACCCTCAAGCCCGAACCACACCGGCAACACCGTGATGAAGATGTAAGCATAAATCGAAAAGAAAACTATCTGGAAGATCGAGTTAAAGGCTACCAACCCGGCGGCATACTCGGTGTCACCTTTCGCCAGCTCATTCCATACAATGACCATGGCAATACAGCGGGCCAGGCCTATTATGATCAGTCCCACCATGTAATCGGGGTAGGGCCACAGGAAACCCAGGAACCCAATGGCAAGAAAGAACATGAGAACCGGCCCGATAACCCAGTTCTGGACCAGGGAAAGCCCCAATATACGCCAGTTGCGGAATACCCTGCCGAGCTCCTCGTACCTGACCTTGGCCAGTGGCGGATACATCATCAGGATGAGCCCGACAGCTATCGGAATCGAAGTCGTACCCACGCTAAGGCGGTCGAGGAAATCGGCCATCCCGGGGACCAAGTAGCCCAGGCCTACCCCCAGACCCATAGCCAGGAATATCCAGAGCGTTAGGAAACGGTCTAGTACCGAAAGCCTGCGCCCTGCGGCACTTGACTCTCCGCTACTCATAGTACCCTCCTGAGTTCCACAATTCACCCCCTTTTCAATTTGAGCCTCGCTAGGGGATATAGTATCCTGCGTTCTCCAGCAGGGTCAGCAACCTCTTGCGCTTCTCCTTATACTCATCGCTGAACAAGGGGCGGCAATCCCTTATATCTGCCTGCTGCCCGATTAGCCTCACCGAAAAGGCCATGCAGGTGGGTTCCCCGCACTCCTTACAGTTAGTGCCAGGGAGGAGCCGGTATACATCTAGTAGTCTGACCTCGTCCCCTTTCCTATAGCTGGGCTCTATCTGGTGGCGGTTCTCCCATGTGGTGTTGATGAAATCCTTGAGCCACTCCAGAACTTTCTCCGCCTCCTCCCTATCGCTGAGCTTAGCGATGGCAATGCGGCGAGGGAAAAGGGTTATCGCCTTCCCCTCCCAGACGAAGCGCAGGGTCCCTGCCTCGTGACCGTAGATACCACCCTTCACCCTGGCATTGACGTATGGCAGTACCTCTTGGATGTCATCTGAAAGGTCGGCTATGGCGTTTAGCGTCTCGGCTGAAGGGTTGCACTCGGGCAATGAGACCTCGTAGGTGTATGAACGCAGCAGCATTACTCCACCCCCTTGCTATTCCTTCCGGCTTGCCAGTGCCTGGTAGACCGTCTTACGTCTTACCCGTGGGAGCGCCCTCTCGTTCAACCTCCTCAGCGAGCTAGCTATTGGCTCAAGAAGCTTGATGGGAAAGCCCAGGATACATTCGTTTTCCGTCATGTTTGTTGCCTCCCGACAGCCATAGCAGCCCAGGGAGGCATTCAGCCTCTGTTTGACAAACGGTATGATGGTGGAATCGACGCAGGTAGCCTGGAGGATGGCGGTGGTGAACTCTAGCCGGCCGCCATCTTCGAAGACCGAGGCCAGGGCAATCCACATTAGGTGTTCGGGGGCCGACTCAACGATTACCACATCGGGCTCGAATGGCGCCTCAGCTAAGGGGCACAGGGCAATCGTATTGTATTTCCCCATCTCCAGGCGGGTCATAGAATCAAGGGTTTTTTGCACCGACTGAGAGTTGCCAAAGATGCCCATCTTGGCCGGCATCTCACCCGAGAGTAGCTTCGGTGGCAAGGGACTGAACCCAAAAGCTGCCGAAGCTGCCGGGCAGGAAAGGTTGTCAGCAGTAATCAGATACATCTTGCCCTCCCTGGCTCCCATGAGCGCCTGACAGTAGCGGCGCTCACTGGGCAGATCAAAGCCATCTAGGGCTACCGTATTCTCAAAGAACCTCACCGCTATCGGCTCGTAGGTCAAGCCCAGAATGCGCTTTATTACAGTTGCTGGTTCTTCCCACTCTGTCATCTCTACTTTCCTCCTAATGCTCGACCTCCCCCAGCATTCTCACAACCCTGGCCTTGATATCGTCCCTTATTCGCCTGACCTCCTCAAGAGGTTTGCCCTTGGGGTCATCCAATCCCCAGTCCTCGGTTTCGACCCACGTAGCGGGGCACACCCCCTCTATCCCTCAGCCCATGGTAACCACCCTGTCTGCCTGCTCCACCATCTCGGGGGTCAGTGCTTTTGGCCCGTTTCCGCTCATATCTATACCGACCTCCCGCATCGCCTCGAGCACCGCGGGGTCGATGGCATCATCGGGGTCAGTGCCTGCCGAAAGTGCTCTGACCTTGCCCTGCGCAAGTTGATTGAAGAAGGCTTCGGCCATCTGGCTACGCCCGGAATTATGAACGCACACGAAGAGCACGGCCTTGATCTCACCCCTTGTTCTCATGTCCGGTCTTCCCTGTCACATACTCCAATCCCTCGGTTGCGGAGGCAAAGACCGTGGAGGCCAGGGCAAAGCGAGCTGCAATAATGGCTTCGCCTATTTCCTCTTTGCTCACCCCATCGCGCTTCGCAATCTTGATGAAGGTCTCGGTGCACAGGTGGCTCGAAGCCGCGGCCGCCACCGCGATCATAATCAGGTGCTTGTACTTGGCTGGGATGTGAGGCAGGTCGAAAACAAACTTGCGCTCTTCGGCCTGCCTGGGAATCCACGCGGGAAGGATCTTGGACATTAGCACCATGGGGCGCGGCTCCTCGCCCAGGTTCTCCGCCATCATTTGTAATATCTGTTCTACAGTAGGCTTCTTTTCTTCCAAAATAGCGCCTCCTTTCTTCTCGTAGCGGATTGGAGCCCAGCTTGCTACTTCTTGGCCTTTTCTTCCTTGTCTAGGGCGTTGATGATAAGCTGGGTAACCTCAGACTTGTTGGGCACCTGGCCGGAGGAGACCAGCTCCTCGTTCAACACCAGGCCTGGCGTGGTCAGGATGGGATACTCCATGATCTTCTTAACGTCCTTGACCTCCTCGATCATGGCTTCTACCCCGAGCTCCGTTACCACCTCCTTCACCGTGCTTTCCAGCTGGCGACACCTGGCACAGCCCGGTCCTAGAATCTTGATTTTCATCTTTTACCTCCTCTTTTTGATTTATTGCGTTATCAGTCCAAAGATATATCCTGATATCGTGGCCATGACTACCGTCAGGGCGATGTATACCAGCGTCTTCTTGAACCCCATGATGCTGCGAATAACCAGCATGTTGGGCAGCGATAGTGCTGGGCCTGCCAGCAGCAGCGCCAGCGCTGGCCCCTTGCCCATGCCCAGGTCCATAAAGGCCCTTACGATAGGTACCTCGGTAAGGGTGGCAAAATACATCAGTGAGCCCAGGAAAGAGGCGACGAAGTTGGCAAGAAGGCTGTTGCCGCCCACCACGCCCGACACAACCGACTCAGGAACGGCAACAGTGATGATTCCGGCAGCAAATACCCCCACTAGAAGCCAGGGCACTACCAGCCTGACGAAATGAAGCGTCTCCTTCATCCACTGCACCAGTTCGCCCTTCCGAAACCAGCGCCACAGGACGACGGCCAGGATAGCAATCAGAACCCCGGTCACGATCCATTGTTTTGAGGCAGCAAAGACCAGGATGCCGACCAAGGTTCCGAAGAATACGATCTGCTGCCACCAGGGTTTCCCCTCTGGGTCCGAAGCCAGCAGGGCAAAGGCCTCGGCATCCTTGGCAGTTTCCTCCTTGCGGTAGATGGTGGCCATAATGAGCCCTATCACTACAGCGAAGATTATGGCACCGATGGCACGCCCGGCCCCCAAATCATAGCCCAGCAGCCGTGCCGAATATACGATGGCTAGTACATTGATCGCTGGCCCGGAGTAGAGAAAGGCGATCGCTGGCCCCAGGCCTGCACCTCTCTTATATATCCCCCCAAACAGAGGGAGCACCGTGCACGAGCAGACGGCAAGGATTGTGCCCGAGACCGAGGCCACGCTGTAGGATAGAAGCTTCTTGGCCTGGGGTCCGAAGTACTTGAGTACTGCCCCCTGGGATATGAAAATGGCGATAGCACCGGCTATGAAAAAGGCGGGCACCAGACAGGTGAGTACGTGCGCTGATAAGTACTCCAGCAAACCATTAAGCCCACCTCTCAGGAGTTCAATAAGGATGTCCATGCTGTTTCCCTAGATGCGCATAAATGCTTACATTCTCCAAAAAGAAAAAAGTTATCTCGCCGATTCCCGAGCGCAACCAGGGCCTACTCTTGCTGCCGTCTTGAGTCGCTCACGGTCGCCTGCTACCATTTTGTTGCCTAACAAGGCTCGGTCAACAATGGTGACGAGCTGGCCCACGTATTCCTTTGTGGCCTCCTCATTTATGGAATAGAGTGCCCACAGACCATCACGTCGGACCTTGAGTAAGCCAGCGTCGTAGAGGATTCCCAAATTGCGGGAAGCTCTGGTCTGTGAGATGTCCAGTGCCTGCATTACCTCGCAGACACAGCACTCCCTCTCCATAAGCAGGCTGAGGATCCTGAGCCTGGTCTCGTCGGATAGGGCCTTGAATGCTTTGACTAATTCACGCATATTAAAATCCATCATTTTATTTGCGCTTATATGCGCATTTACGATTATATTCTAACACCACTTGCAAAAGGTGTCAACCCTCACAAACCCTCTTTGTCATCGTTGAACCTTCATAAAGATAGCTCTCATATTAACAAACCCCTCGCGTCGTGTTTTCGCTGGTTACCCCAGTGCCTTCTAGCAACAGATTTTGGCCCCCTAATGTACTACAAGGCACAAAAGAGACACGGGCATGGCATTTGTGCGGCAAGCCGTCCCGATGCATCGAAATGCAGAGCCTTGATCAGTTTGGTAGTGCGCAGAGGGTTGCGAGTACTGTAATCGCTCATAGAGTGATAGATCCTTCTAAGGTAGTCTACCACTGATCACCTGGTCAATGCTATCTCGTAGCGTCTCTTCGCATGTAAAACCGTCGAATCTCTGATGTACGATATATTCCCCATCATTATTCTTACCGGTTATTAGGAACATTGTCGGGGCTTTGTCAACCTTAAACTCCATTACAGCTAGAACCTCTTCTTTGGAGTCGATATGTATGAAGACGATCCTGTCCTTATAGTCGCTCTCTAACGCACTAATTATCGGTTTTTCATTCTCACAGGCACCACATCCTTCAAGATAGAAAAACAGGAAGGCGGGCTTGCCCTGTTCGAGGGCCATATCAATCTTTGAATCTATGGAACTTTGTCCGCATCCAAATAAGGGCATACCTATGATAAGCACGGCTACTGCTATTAGAGCAAATTTGCTTCCCTTCTCGAATATAGATCCTTCCTTTTTCCCCAAGCTCAGGTTAAGCTTGGATAGCAAAGCCCCGATGCTCAAGAACGCTGCCTTATCTCTATAAAGCAGCAGCGGCACAACCATCAGTAGCATTACAATATCGACGGCGAGCGAAGCTGAGTGGCTCATCGGGATTAGCTCTCCAAAACAACCGCAACTATCCTCGGCCAGGTAGAAGAGGCCATACGCATTGGCTATCATAAAGCTGACGGTCAGTGGGATGATGAGAGCGGACGCGAATGTGGAGAATATACCGAAGACTAAGCAGCAGCCGATGAAGAGTTCTGCCCACGGAATTACAATCCCGTATAATTGAGCTAAGCTATCCGGCAGGATTCCATAGCTCATGACGGTGTTAATGAATTCAGCCTGATGCGAAAGCTTGCCTATGCTTGCTGTTATGAAGATGCCACCTAAAGCTAGTCGCAGGGCAAATATCAGCCATCGATTATCTAGCAATCTTATTGACAAGAATTTCATAAATTATAACCAGTGTGCATATATGCACATATCAGCATATTATTTACTACAACAAATACTCTTTGTCAGGGGCTACCCAAAGTAACCAGATGGCAAGGCCAAATGAGACCTTCCCCACCAACTGATTGATGTCAGCGGCCTCGAGGATGCTCCGCATCCCGTTCGATGAATTCCCGGGCTAGAAGGGCTATGTCCCTGTAGAAAGTCACCCTCGAGCACTCGATTGCCCGGCTGAAAAAAGTGGGGGCCCACTTGAACAGGTGTCCCTTCAGAAATCTGTCCTCGATAGGAGCCAAGTCCGATGTGGGCCCTGAGAATGAATACCCTAGCTTGAAAGTCCAAAAGGTAAATCCCGCCAACATCGGTATCCATCACCTCAAGCACCCTACCCAGGGCCTCGTTTAGCAGTTCATCCAGGTTGAGAGTATGGCTCACCGCTTGGCTAATAGCATAAAGGGCTTCCAGCCGCTTCGAATTGCGCTGGACCTCCTCCTCCACCCGCTTGCGCTCCGTGATATCTCGGGCAAAGCCTAATACCTGCACATTCTCCTTTCCGGCTATAGCGAGGCCTGCTATCTCTACGTAAACCCGGGAGCCTTGCTTGGTTATCAATTCAAGTTCACAACGCTTGCCTATTTCACCTCTCCTGCTCTGTTCCAACCCCGCTATCACATCTAAGACGCGAGCCTCAGGGATCAACCCAGCCTCGAAGAAGTTCTTGCCGATGAGCTCTTCCTTAGAGTAGCCTATGAGTTCCTCCGCTTTTCTGTTCCCATCTACGAAATTGCCCATAAGGTCATGGATAAAGATGGCATCCGGGGCGTTCTCGACAATGGCCCTCAGCGTCTCCTCGCTTTCCCGTAGCGCCTCCTCTGCCCGCTTGCGCTCGGCCTCCGCCTTTTCCAACTCGGCGACTCGTTGGCGGAGTTCCGCCACCTCACTCATGAGTTGTTCTTTGGTCTTATGAATAGTCCTCATATCCCATCTCCTGAAAACGGGATGGTTACGCCTGGTTCACTTGCAATAACCCCGCGTCAAACAAAAAGCCTCCCCCTCCCGAGAAAGGCTCATAATAACTAACTCGGTCTTCGGCAGCCCAGCCGTCCCGGTGTTTACTTTTCACGCAGGACCTGTAGCTTTGCGCCCCACGATTACTCGTGGTTTGCCTTTCTCGCAACTCTATATTCGGTTGTTGCCTTCACACTATCACAATATGTGGATACCATATACACCCATTTAACCTGTTTGTCAAGGTCTGTCAAGGTGTGTTAAGGTTTGTCAACCTGTGCAGCGTTGGGCAGAACTGGCCACAGCGGTGCACCCGAACGGTTGTGCGTTCATGAAGTAGTTACAAGGTTAAAAAGGGAGGTTGTGGTGGAAGGATAAGGTGCCGCTTTAGGGTATGATGCTGACGCTATGCCAAATATCGCCATGGGATGGAGGACACAAACGCTAGAAGGTGCAATCCCGCGGAAGAATACCTAGCCCTAAGGAACGTCGCCTGTACATTCTTGAGCTCTGGTTGGCTTGGTGTGCGTTTGAACTACTTGGCGTCAGTTGCATTGTAGCCTTCGGCTGCTCACTTCTCACCCCCTACAAAGGCCGCTTCCACCCTAATCCTCAAACGACAGCCTGGCACCATAGACGTCGCGATTCTCAATGATAGCGTTGCGCTCGTCCCTCCAGACAACGATGTCGCCGCTTATCTTAGGCCAACCCTGAAAAGCCCGATTGGTGCAGATGGCAAACTCCTCGGCGGTAGCCAGGTTGTAGCCATAAATGTCAGCATTGCCGTTGCGATAATCCACCCACACCACGACATCATCCGAGATAGCAGGCGACTCTTGAGAGGAGTATGGGTTGGTGTATATAGCAGACTCCTCGGCGGTGGCTAGGTTGTAGCCATAAATGTCAGCAATGCCGTTGCGATAGTCTACCCACACCACGATATCCCTTGAGATGGCGGCAGCCCTTGGGCCGGCTGGGTGGGTGCAGATGGCAAACTCGGTATCGGTTGAAAGGTTGTAGCCATAGATATCGCCGTTGCCGTTGCGCCAGTCCCACCACACCACGATGTCCCCTGAGATGGCGGGACCCATCTGGTCGCTGGGATCAGTGCAGATGGCAAACTCGGTATTGGTGGAGAGGTTGTAACCATAGATGTCCCTATTTCCATTGCGCTCGTCACTCCACACCACGATGTTCCCAGAGACGGTGGAACCCCACTGGTTGGCTCGGTTAGTGCTGATAGGGAACTCCTCAGCCACATAAGGGGTTGGTATCACTGGCGGACAGCAGCTTGTCGCCGCCAGAGCAATCGCTGCCACAAGAAATGGCAGGAAAACCTTGATCCCTCGCTTGTTCATTTTTGCCCCCATACAGCGACCTTGCTGTGACCGGGCACAACGACTGCTACCGATGTCAGAGCCATGATAGTGATAGTTACGATGTTTTTCACGATATTCCCTCCTCTAACTGGCAGGCACATCTATCAGGTAGATGTCTGCGCCAGGATTCTCAATCCCACCTAATCTGTAATTTGGCTTCCATACAAAAGCTAGCCTTGTTCCATCAGGGCTCCACGCCATTTCGCCTATTAAACCGTAGGGGAATGGAATGCTCAGCAGACACTGTTTGTCACTTCCATCAGCGTTCATGACCCATATCTCGGATTTATGTTCGTAGCTGTGCTTCCCCCCGGCCAGTAGGGCAGTCCCGCGCTTGAAATTGAACGGAAAGACGCAAGCGAAACGCTCGAACCACACCATGAAGGTTTGTCTAACCTAGAGATCCACTGTCTTTGCTTTTGGTATGCCAGCTACTCGGGGATTTTCCTCGCCCTAAACCCCTTAATGAATAGCATGGCAGCAGCAGCAAAGGCCAAGAGTGCTATTGCTCCAACGATTACATCGAAGCCTCCGACATTCTCACCGCTTTGAGACCACCGGAAAAGGTAGATCGAGGTCACGGCGCTGACAACACAGCCGACAGCCAAGATCGATCCCAGCGTGAAGGCGGTGTTACGAACCGGCGGCTTCTTATAGAACCTCTGCGGTGCGGCTATGAAGGCCCCGAGGGCAACCGCCAGGATTGCCCCTACAATAGGCCCTATTGCATTTGACAAATGGCATTCCGTCACGCCTGGTGCGGGATAGTAAAGGCATAACCGGTAGGCCAGCCAACCCAGGCCACCCCCACCACCTACGGCCACAACTAGGCCAACAACTATGCTGACGGATTGGACCAGAATGCCAGTTACCGGTCTCATATTCTATTCGCGTCCTCCCTACTCGACCACATTCCTAGAGTTTGGCAACAGCTACTGTTTTTGAAGCGCCGAGATTGTAGTTGGTGTAACTGTGTTTGTCAACCCGTGTAACCGCTGCGAAGTGCGAGGCAGCATACCGTGCGGCCGAGGCAGCTGAATCAGTGTGCGTTCATGAAGTACTCGCAAGTTTGGAGAGGGAGGTTGTGCTGCTATGAGGTGTGCGCTACCCTCAGGCGGATAAGGAAACCATGAAGAGAAGACGAGCAGATCACCCCCCTTTCTTCTTGAGGTTGAGATTGTTGTACAACTATCAAACTCCTTTTCTCCCCGTCATCTCGACGACGTCAATCCAGCCCACATACATATCAATTCCGGTCCTACCCATCTCTTGCCCTGTCATCTCTGGGTGCGCTCCCACCATCTCAACCTCATAGTGCCCAAGTGCCTTCTCGAAGACCCTCCTTATGATTTCCATGTCGGTTGCCAGTTCGACTTTGCCGTATGCAATCACGCTTTTCCAGGAGCCATCTTCCGCTATCTCATCGACCTCAAAACACACTTGGGGGTTTTCCTTGATATATTGTATTTTCTTGCCTTTAGAGGAGTGAAAATATATCTTCCCTTCACTGTACCAATAAGACACAGGGACTACGTACGGGTTATCATTAAGGGATAGCCCTAGGCGCCCTACTTTGGATGTTGAAAGCAACTCATCCGTTTCCTTTCGACTCAATTGGTCTATCTTGCCATGAAATCTGCCTACCATTCATCACCACCGAAGAATTCATACCACAAGTATGGGACTAGAAATATCAAAGGCCACCCTACTATTGCTCAGCTCAGGATTTCCCATATTCAAGAGCATGGCTATGATATTCTCCTGTTCGGTGCCTGTCAAGACTTCAGGGCAGCGAGGCGCGAGAATAGGAGTCAAGTTTGAGAACGTCGATTGGCTTGACGCAAGCTAGGTTACACCGGTGGACCACCTGCAAGCAAGACCTGCAGCAGGAGGTGCTCAGGTCAAAGGCTCAGGGGTGAGGAACCACCGCCGGCCCCAGCGCCGGCGCGACCTCTAGGCCCGCTCCCCGCTGGTGCTGGCGATGTCCGTCCAGTGGCAGGAAGG
>Ga0114930_10003534_pt1 | contig 13589 bp, 11 predicted proteins | sample AnhtaG_FD_87300 | JGI IMG/M metagenome (GOLD analysis project Ga0114930, IMG submission 87300) | Deep subsurface microbial communities from Anholt, Denmark to uncover new lineages of life (NeLLi) - Anholt_01485 metaG | ecosystem: Environmental > Aquatic > Marine > Oceanic > Sediment | place... | reverse complement strand
TGGGGACATTCATCTGCGTCACCGGTGTCTCCGGCTCCGGGAAGAGCACTCTCCTCCAGGAGACGCTTTTCCCGAGATTGATGTATAAACTGCACGGTACACACAGCGCTTGGGGAGAGCACGATGAGATCCTCGGCATCGAGTATATCGACAAGATCATAGACGTTGACCAATCGCCGATCGGACGCACGCCCAGGTCGAATGCGGCGACCTACACAGGCACATTCGATATCATCCGTGATCTCTTCGCCAGCACTCCGGATGCTCGGATAAGGGGATACAAGCCGGGCAGATTCAGCTTCAACGTGAAGGGCGGCCGATGCGAGGCCTGCCGTGGGGACGGCACCATCAAGATTGAGATGCATTTCCTCCCGGACGTCTACATGCCGTGCGAAGTGTGCAAGGGGAAGCGTTACAACAGGGAGACACTCGAGATCAGGTACAAGCGGAAGAGCATCGCCGATGTGCTGGATATGACCGTCGAGCAGGCGCTTGAGTTCTTCAAGAACATCCCCGGGATTACCCGCAGGCTCCAGACGATTCAGGACGTGGGGCTGGGTTACATTAAACTCGGACAGCCCGCCACAACGCTCTCCGGCGGGGAGGCCCAAAGGGTGAAGTTGGCAGCCGAGTTAGCGAAACGGGGCACAGGCCGGACGCTCTACATTCTCGACGAGCCCACCACAGGCCTCCACTTTGCGGACATCCAGAAGCTTCTTGACGTGCTGAACAGGCTGACCGATGCCGGGAACACGGTTATCGTGATAGAGCATAACCTCGACGTGATCAAGACGGCCGACTACATAATCGACCTGGGGCCTGAGGGCGGCGACAAGGGTGGACGGGTTGTGGCAACGGGGACGCCCGAGGAAGTGTCGAAAGTCAAGGGGTCGTACACTGGGCAATTCCTGCGCCGCGTACTGAGGGGACCCAAGAGATAGCGCCTATGGAAGAAAGCTTGCGAAAAAAACTGGCTCACTTGCCGAACAAGCCTGGAGCATACATAATGAAGGACGACAAGGGGGATGTCATTTACGTTGGGAAGGCGGCCTCCTTGCGCAGTCGCGTCCGCTCATACTTCCAGAAGGGCCAGACGCACTGGGCGAAAGTGGAAGCCATGCTGTCGAACGCCGCCGATGTGGATTGGCTGGTGACCGACAGCGAGGTGGAAGCACTGATGCTGGAGTGCAACCTTATCAAGGAGTACCGGCCGCGCTATAACGTACGCCTGCGAGATGATAAGCACTACCCGTATCTGTGCGTCACAACCAGCGAGCCGTTCCCCCGTGTTATCATCGTCCGGAGGGTGAAGCAGGACGGAAACAGATACTTCGGCCCGTATACCGATTCATCCGCTTTGCGCGAGAGTCTGAGGCTGATCCGGCGGGTCTTCCGGATCCGAAGTTGCAGCAAGAAGCTGACGGGTTCCGAGCGGGACCGGCCGTGCCTCAATCTTCACTTGGGCCAGTGCGAGTCGCCGTGTTCGGGACAAATACGACGGGACGACTACACCGGCCTGGTGCGCGATGCATGCCTCTTTCTGGAAGGACGGCAGGAATCTCTTGCGCGGCGTATCGAGAAAAAGATGTTGGCGGCGGCGGAGGCGACGGATTTCGAGCGCGCCGCACGTCTGAGGGATCAGCTCCAGTCAATACACAAACTTGTCGCAAGGCAGAAGGTCATTAGCACGAAAAACATTGACCAAGACGTCGTATCCGTCACCACCGAGGCCGGTTCGGTCTGCGTGCAACTCCTTTTCATCCGTTCCGGTAAGCTGGTCGGCCAGAACCATTTCCTGCTGGATGGTGTTGCGGATGAGGGAACGGAAGACAGCTTGGAGGGATTCATCAAGCGGTACTATAGAGATGCAGCTTACGTGCCGAAGGAGATCCTGGTGTCCCGCGAGCCCGCCGAGAAGCCGATTCTTGAGGACTGGCTCTCGCTGAAGCGTGGCTCGAAGGTGCGCCTCGTTTATCCCAAGCGTGGCGAGAAACGCAGGATTGTGGAAATGGCGGTGATGAACGCGGCGCTGGCGGCTGCTCAGAAGCAGGACGACGAGGCGCGAAACTTGGCCAACGTCGAGGATCTCCGGGAGTCGCTGGGCCTCGAACAGACGCCATTGAGGATCGAGGCTTATGACATTTCCAACATCCAGGGGCGCCAGGCCGTGGCCTCTATGGTAGTCTTCCAGGACGGCGTCCCGGTGAAGTCAGAATACCGGCGGTTCAAGATTCGGACCGTGGGTCAACCGAACGATTGCGCCATGATGCGCGAGGCCATCCGGCGCAGGCTGGCACACGCGGGGGAGGACCCTAAGTTTTCCACCCTACCGAATCTCATCCTGGTGGACGGTGGAAAGGGTCAGTTAAGCGCCGCCCTGGAAGCCGCTTCGGAAATTGGCTGTGATATCCCAGTCGTCTCGCTGGCGAAACAGTTGGAGGAGATTTACACACCGGCGTCCGCCGAACCGATAATACTGTCGAGGGCTTCACAAGGGCTGCGCCTTCTGCAGCGGATACGAGACGAGGCCCACCGATTTGCGCTTGCATATCATCACAAGCTGCGTGAGAAACAAGCGACCAGATCGATTCTCGACGGCATTCCCGGGATCGGAAGCCGACGTCGGAAAGCCTTGATCCGAAGGTTCGGCTCAGTCGCCGGAGTGCGGGCAGCCTCGGTCGAGCAACTTGTCGAGGTGCCTGGTATTACGAAGCCGCTTGCAGAAGCGGTATACGAACAGTTGCACTCTATATAGACAATGGGAAGATTCCTGTACAGACTTGTACCCACCGAGTACGGATGGGCCGGAGTGGCTGGCAGCAAAGCCGGTGTGACCCGTGTGTCCCTGCCTGCTCCGGACCGGGCGTGTGCGCTCGCGGTGCTGAAGGAAGGAAGAGGGGAAGAGTTCGTCGAAACAGAGCATGAATTTGGTCAGGTGGCAGACGATGTTGCTGCGTACTTCGGTGGGGAACGGGTGGAGCTCGCGTGCAAACTCGATCTGTCGGGGTTCACAGAGTTCCAGCGGGAGGTCTGGGAGGCAGCGCGGAAGATAGGATATGGGGAGATTCGTTCGTACAAGTGGGTTGCAGACACGATGGGACGCCCGGGCGCCGCACGGGCAGTCGGGCAGGCACTGAGTAAGAATCCAGTTCCGGTAATAGTCCCTTGTAATCGCGTTGTGCGCGCCGACGGAGGGCTGGGGGGATTTGGTTCGGGGCTCAGGTGGAAAATCATGTTGTTGGAAATGGAGAGACGCAGGAAAGGGAGCAAGATTCTTGACTGCGGACGGTAACGCATGAAAGGGCTCCTGATTAGGTGGGTGGTTAGCGCGATCGCACTGTACCTAACGGCGCTGCTTGCACAAGCACTCCACATAGGGCTCAGGGTGGAGGGTGCCGGGCCTGCGCTTCTCGCGGTGGCGGTCCTGGCGATAATAAATGCGCTCATCCGGCCGTTGGTCATATTACTCACGCTTCCGCTGAGCTGCCTAACCCTCGGCCTGCTGACATTCTTGATAAACGCGTTCATGTTATGGATCGTGGGCAAGGGGGTGCCGGGGTTCACCGTGCAGGGACCCTGGGCGGCGGTGTTCGGATCCGTAGGCATGGGGGTTATCAGCGGCCTTGCAAACAGGTTTATCGCCCCGAGAGAGTAGGACGTTATGAATCTAGTAATCGTCACAGGAATGTCGGGTGCAGGGAAGACTTTGGCTATCAGAGCCTTCGAGGACATGGGGTATTTCTGTGTGGACAACCTGCCCCCAAATCTGCTGCCGAACCTGCGCGACCTCTGCCAGAATAGGGAAGACTGTACGACGGAGAATATAGCTGCAGTTGTAGATGTCCGGTCCGGCGAGCTGCTCGGTGAGCTCGTCCGCACGTTTCCGAGCCTTTCTAACGGTTACAAGCGTGCGAGGATAGTTTTCCTCGATGCAACCGATGAAGTGCTGATCCAGCGGTTCAAAGAGACAAGACGAAGACATCCGCTTTTCGAGCAGAGCCGTGGGATTCTGGAAAGCATTGCCAGGGAGCGTCGGTCCCTCGTGGATCTGAAGGAAATCGCCGACAAGGTGATCGACACCTCCGACCTGGAGCCGAGCTGCCTCAAATCGGAGATGGTTACCTACTTCGGAGCGGACACGGTGGATGCGGGCATGATAATCACGGTCACGTCCTTCGGCTTCAAGTGGGGAATGCCGCTGGATGCGGACCTCGTATTTGACGTCCGGTTTCTGGTCAACCCACACTACGCGCAGGAATTGCGCACGTACGACGGCCGGGACCAGCCTGTTCATGAGTTCGTCATGAGAGACGAACGCACGACGCAGTTCATTAAGAAACTGCACGATCTCATTCGATTCTCTCTTCCGCACTATGAGAATGAGGGGAAGGCCTATCTCAACATCGCGATCGGATGCACGGGTGGCAGGCACCGATCCATCGTCATAGGCAACGAGCTCGCGGCGTTTCTGAAAAGCAAAGGCTACAGGACGATCGTTGAGCATCGCGACGTCAGCAAGATCTGAGCGTGTCCATGAGACGTCTAAAAAGTGCGCTTAAGTGGCTATATCCGGGCATGCGGGTAAAACGGTGGCTGATGCTGACACCGGTCGGCGTGTTTCTGGTCGTCGTCGGCGTGACCCTGCTTACGAATATGCGTGTGGTGGATTACCTGGACGCCGGCGCTCGCATCTTTTTTAGCAAGACGGGTCTGAAACTGACGGAGCCTAAGGTGCACGTACCTATCTCGGTCGGGGCCATCGCAGCCGGCCTTTTGTTGATTTTCATCAGCTTCCGACAGGTCGTCGGCTCAATCACGAGTGTTATCAGCCCGCAGGATAAGGACCGGCTGGTAGACGTCATTTACCAGCGCCGCTACTTGGCTCAGGGCTACAGAATCGTCGTCATAGGCGGCGGAACCGGCCTCTCGACCATGCTCCGAGGTCTGAAGGAGCACACCAGCAACATTGTCGCCCTCGTGACCGTGAGCGACGACGGCGGAAGCTCGGGAGTGCTTCAGCAGCAGTTCGGAATGCTTCCGCCGGGCGATATCCGGAACTGCCTGGTGGCACTGGCTGATGCAGAGCCGCTGCTGGGGGAACTTTTCGAGCATCGGTTCGACGGGGCAGCAAACGACCTGACGGGGCACTCGTTCGGAAATCTTCTGATCGCTGCTATGACTGATATCACAGGCGATTTTGAACAGGCTGTCAAGGAGACCAGCAAGGTTCTTGCGATTCGCGGGCGGGTCCTGCCTTCCACAACTCAGAATGTCAGTTTGCGCGCCGAGATGGAGGACGGCTCTATCGTCTATGGCGAGTCAAGCATCGTAGGGGCACGTAAAGCCATAAAGCAAGTCTCTCTCGTGCCGGCGGATGTCCGGCCGCTGGATGAAGCGCTGGAGGCGATTCGTCTGGCAAACGCTGTGGTGATCGGGCCCGGAAGCGTCTTTACAAGCGTTATCCCGAATCTGCTGGTCGAGGGCGTGGCAGATGCAATTGCGACATCCCGAGCCGTCAAGATCTACGTCTGCAACGTGATGACCCAGCCCGGCGAGACCGATCATTTCCAGGCCTCCGACCACGTTAAAGCAGTAGCAGAGCATGCCGGCAAGCGGATATTCAAACACGTACTCGTGAATAAAGAGGTCCCGTCGCTCGGTCTCCTCGAAAAGTACCAGCGGGAAGGTGCGGAACTAGTTTCACCGGATATAGATGTTGTCCGCGAAATGGGGTACAAACCCATAACGGGGGACTTCATCAGCCAGACGGACGTGGTTCGCCACGACCCGCAAAAGCTGGCCCAGGCGATCCTGCGCCTGGTCTTCGAGAGATCGTTCCTCCCTGGATAGCAACCCTTGACACGCACATCGGCCTAGTATACAATACACTGGTGTCCCGCCTTCGGCTTGTTGTTTACGGTGGAGGCGTGGAGGCATTTCGTCGCGCGCAAATCCACTATGGCGGCATGGCCTCGTGCGCGACATGCATGGAACAAGGAGGTTTCTCTGGTGGCTGTACGAGTAGGGATCAACGGCTTTGGGCGAATAGGCAGGTTGACACTGCGCACGGCGCTCGAGCAGTACCCGAACGACATCGAGATCGTTGCACTGAACGACATAGTAGCTGCGCAAACGAACGCGCATCTGCTAAAGTATGACTCGAACTACGGGCCGTTCCCAGGCGATGTCGGGTATGAGGAAAAGGACATAGTCGTAAACGGGAAGAAGATCTATGTTTACGCGGAAAAGGACCCGTCCAACATCCCGTGGGGAGACCACGGCGTCCAGATCGTGGTGGAATCCACCGGCATTTTTAGGGACGAGAGGGCCGCAGCGCACGTCCGGGATACGGTGAAGAAGGTCATTATCACCGCGCCCGCGAAGAATGAGGACCTCACGGTTGTGCTGGGTGTAAATGATGATATGTACGACCCTCGCGCCCACACGATTGTGTCCAACGCCTCGTGTACAACCAACTGCCTTGCGCCCGTCGCCAAGGTCTTGCAGGACAACTTTGGCATTACGAAGGGCTTCATGACCACAGTACACGCCTACACGAATGATCAGCGCGTGCAGGACCAGGCACACAAAGATCTGCGGAGGGCACGTGCCGCGGCTATGAATATCATACCGACGACCACGGGAGCTGCGAAAGCTATTTCGCTCGTAATTCCGGAACTTAAGGGCAGGATGCACGGCATCGCGCTTCGAGTGCCGACGCCGACGGTTTCTCTCATAGACCTAGTTGTTAATCTCGAGAAGGAAGCCTCCGAGGACGCGATCAAGGACGCGATGAAGGCAGCCGCGGAGGGCAGATTGAAGGGCTATCTCGGCTACTGCGAGGACCCGGTGGTATCAACGGACTTCAGGGGGAGCGAACTCTCCGGCATCTTTGACGCCCCATCAACGCTGATGCTCGGTAACAACATGGCCAAAGTGCTCGCGTGGTATGACAACGAATGGGGTTATTCCTGCCGCGTGGTGGACCTAATTGACCTGATGGCTAAGAAGGGCCTGTAAGCTCAAACGGGCGAATCCGCATTCCAAGCCTGTGCGAAAGGATGAGTAAGAGGGGCCAGGGAGCCTGCGGGACAGCGGGATCTTGCCTGGCCCTTCACTCCGTGGAAGGGAGATCTCGCAGATGAAGAAGAAGAGCGTGACAGACGTGGATGTTAGCAGCAAACGAGTTCTTGTTCGCGTTGATTTCAACGTCCCGCTCGACGAAAACCGCAACATTACCGACGACAGGCGAATCCGGGCTGCCTTACCCACGATCAAGTATCTGATAGACCACGAAGCAAGGACTATCCTGGTATCCCATTTGGGTCGCCCCAAGGGTCCCACGGATGCACTAAGGATGGACCCGGTGGCCGAGCGTCTGGCCGAGCTGTTGGGGAAGCCCGTCATCAAGCTGGATGACTCCATAGGTACTGACGTGGAGGCCGCCGTTTCCCAGTTGCTGCCGGGGGACCTTGTGCTGCTGGAGAACGTCCGGTTTTACAGGGGAGAGGAGGCAAACGACCCCGAGTTCGCAAAGAAGCTCGCATCGCTGGCAGATGTGTACGTGAACGATGCTTTCGGCACCGCGCATAGAGCGCACGCTTCGACCGAAGGGGTGGCCCGCTACCTACCCGCAGTGGCCGGCTTCCTGATGCAGAAGGAGATCGATTACCTCAGCAGGGCTCTCGTAAACCCGGATCGGCCATTCGTGGCAATACTTGGAGGAGCGAAGGTTGCCGACAAGATCCCGGTCGTCGAAAGCCTTCTCGAGAAGGTGGACGTCCTGCTCATCGGTGGGGGGATGAGCTACACATTCCTCAAGGCGAAGGGTCTCGAAATCGGGAAATCCCTTCTCGACAAGAAGAGCATCGAGCTCACGAAGGAATTGATGCAGAAGGCGGCGGACAAGGGCCTGAAGTTGGAGCTGCCGGAGGATATCTTGGTCGCAGACCGGCTTGAGCCCGACGCACAGAATCGGATAGTGCCTGCCTGCGCCATCCCAGCCGACTGGCTGGGAGTTGATATCGGCCCGCAGACTATGGAAAAGTTCCGCCGCTATATCCAGGACGCGGGCACCGTCGTGTGGAACGGCCCCATGGGCGTCTTCGAAATGGAGCCATTCGCCAAGGGCACGCGGGCGATTGCCGAAGCCATGGCCGAGTCCAAAGCCACAACCGTAGTTGGCGGGGGCGACTCCGCCGCCGCGGTCGAGCAGATGGGTTTTGCCGACAAGATGAGCCACGTTTCCACCGGCGGTGGTGCATCGCTCGAATTCCTTGAGGGCAAGAAGTTGCCCGGCGTAGTGGCTCTGAATGACAAGTAGGAAGGAGAACCTGACCGGACATGCGTATACCATTGATTGCCGGCAACTGGAAGATGCACAAGACCGTCAGGGAGGCGGTTGACTTTGTCGAGCGCCTCCGGCCGGAAGCGGCCGGTTTTGAGAACGTGGAAATCATCGTCTGCCCGCCGTGCACAGCTTTGTACGAGGTGGCCCGAACCTTGATGGGCTCGAATATCGGGGTAGGTGCGCAGGACGTCTTCTGGAAGGCCGAGGGAGCGTATACGAGTCAGGTGTCGGCACGCATGCTGCTGGACGCTGGGTGTACGTATACGATCATCGGACACTCGGAGACGCGGGGGCGCTTCGGGAAGGTGGAGGAGGGGATGACCCCGTCCTTGCTGCGGCACTTTGGAGAGACGGACGAGAGTGTGAATCAGAAACTTCACGCCACGCTCGACGCCGGCCTTTCGCCCATCGTGTGTGTTGGCGAGACGCTGGACGAACGCAAGGCCGGCAAGACGGACAATGTCATCCGCACGCAGGTGGAGAGGGGCCTGAACGGTCTGACGCCGGAACAGGCCGCTAGTATAGTACTCGCATACGAACCGGTTTGGGCAATCGGCACGGGGGAGGTCTGCGATGCTCACGAGGCCGATCGCGTATGCGGCATGATACGTGGGATCGTCCGCTCGGCGTTCGGCGACGATGCGGCTGAGCGAACCAGGATACAATACGGCGGCAGCGTAAAGCCCGAGAATGCAGACGACTTGCTCCATCAGGATGAGATCGACGGTGCTCTTGTGGGCGGTGCCAGCCTGAAAGTGTCCGACTTCATGGGTATAATACGCACGCTTAAGGAATAGGGGGCAGGGCGTGGATGGGTAACTTGCTGATAGGCACATCCGGCTTCAGCTATGACGATTGGCGCGGCTTCTTCTACCCTGAAGACATCCAGAAAGGCCGGATGTTAAGCTACTATGCCACGAAGTTCACGGCGGTAGAGGTAAATTCGTCGTACTACGCAATTCCACCGCCTGCTACCTTTCAACGGATGGCGGCGAAGACACCGGAGAGCTTCCGATTCGCGGTAAAGGTGAACAAAGACATCACCCACGCTCCCGACGTAGACCTTTCGGTCTTCAAGCAGTTTGTTGCGGCGGTCGAACCTCTGATGGAGGAGGGGAAGCTTGGGTGCGTGTTGGCCCAGTACCCCTGGAGTTTCAGGAAGAATCAGACGAATGCGGATAGGGTCCGGCAGCTTAGGCAGGAGTTGGGCGAGCTGCCAGCGGTAGTGGAGTTCAGGAACTACGGCTGGGTCGCAGAAGACACCTTTGCGCTACTTAGGGAGAACAACCTTGGCTTCTGCTGCGTAGACGAGCCGAAACTGCGCGGGTTGATGCCGCCGATTGCATTTGCCACTTCCAATGTGGCCTACGTCCGATTCCATGGCAGAAACGCTGAAAAATGGTGGCAGCACCAGGAAGCATGGGAACGGTATGACTATCTGTACTCTCGAGACGAGCTGGACGAATGGGTGCCTAAGGTAAAACGCCTGGCATCGTCCGCAGGACACACGTACTTGTTTTTCAATAACCACTACCAGGGGAAGGCTGCTCAAAACGCGCAGCTCTTTGCCGACATGCTGGGAGTCGAGCTGCCGGGAGAGGGATAGCCGAATGGCACACAAGTTTTCGCAGAAGTAGTTGCAATGGCCGGTGTAAATGTTGTATCATACGGTTTGGCACTCTCGCGGGTGGAGTGCTAAAGGAGTAACTTCGAATGGAGGTGTTTGCGCTTTGCTGAAACCGTTGGCAGATCGAATCGTCGTCAAGGCGACGACGGCTGAGGAGGTCACAAAAGGCGGGATTGTCCTGCCGGACACTGCTAAGGAGCGTCCTCAGGAAGGTGAAGTAATCGCCGTCGGGACGGGTAAAACCACCGAAACAGGCGCTCAGGTGCCTGTGGAAGTGAAGGTAGGCGACAAAGTGATCTACTCGAAATACGGCGGCACTGAAGTGAAAGTTGAGGGCGAGGAGTACGTAATTCTGAGGCAGGACGATGTCCTGGCTATTGTTCGATAGTGAAGGAGGGTGGCTCTAGTGGCCAAAGATCTTAGGTACGATGAGGAAGCCCGGCGGGCGCTTGAGCGGGGTGTCAACGCTTTAGCAGATGCTGTCAAGGGTACGCTGGGCCCGCGCGGCAGAAACGTAGTCTTGGAGAAGAAGTTCGGAGCTCCTACAATTAGCAGTGACGGCGTGACGATCGCGAAGGAAATAGATGTGGAGGACCGGTTTGAGAACATGGGAGCACAGCTCCTCCGCGAGGTAGCGTCGAAGACAAACGACGTTGCGGGAGACGGCACGACCACCGCGACCGTGCTCGCGCAGGCAATCGTCAGGGAAGGCCTGAAGAACGTCGCTGCAGGCTCGAACCCTATGATGTTAAAACGCGGCGTCGAGAAAGCGGTTGAGATCGCAGTGGAAGAGATCAAGAAGGCCAGCAAGCCTGTCGAGAGCCGAGAGGAAATTGCAGAGGTCGCCGCCATTTCTGCTAACGATCCGTCGGTGGGCGAGTTGATCGCCGACGCGATGGAGAAAGTCGGTAAAGACGGTGTAATTACCGTCGAGGAGTCGAAAGGCACTGCGACTACCCTCCAGCTAGTGGAAGGGATGCAGTTCGACAAGGGATACGTCTCCCCATACATGGTGACCGATCCCGAAAGGATGGAAGCCGTGCTCGACGAGCCGTACATCTTGCTCTACGAGAAGAAGATCTCCGCAGTCGCAGATCTGATTCCTCTACTCGAGACGGCAATGCGCACCGGCAAGCCTTTGTTGATTGTGGCCGAGGATGTTGAGGGCGAGTCTTTGGCGACTTTGGTTGTGAACAAGTTGCGCGGTACGATGAATGCCATAGCCGTGAAGGCCCCTGGCTTCGGCGACCGACGAAAAGCGATGATGGAGGATATGGCCGTTCTCACTGATGGCAAGTTCATCACCGAGGATCTAGGGATCAAGCTGGAAAACGTAGATCTGCCGATGCTCGGCCAGGCGAAGAAGGTCACCGTGGGCAAAGAGGAGACAACCATCATAGAGGGCAAGGGCTCGGCCGAGGCGATCCAGGGCCGAATAGCCCAGATCAAGCGGCAGATCGAGGAGACTGAATCCGACTACGACCGCGAGAAGCTCCAAGAGCGGCTGGCTAAACTCTCCGGCGGAGTTGCGGTTATAGAGGTCGGCGCTGCGACCGAAACAGAACTCAAGGACAGGAAACATCGCATTGAGGACGCAGTCTCCGCAACCCGCGCTGCTATCGAGGAGGGCATCGTTCCCGGTGGCGGGGTTACCTTCATCAACATAATGCCGGCCCTGGAAAATGTCGATGGAAGCGCGGAGGAGGCTACTGGAGCCAGCATCGTGAGGAAGGCGCTGGAGGAGCCGACGAAGCTGATAGCCGACAACGCCGGCATGGAAGGTGCCGTGGTGGTGGAGAAGGTGAAGAGCCTGGAAAAGGGCAAGGGCTTCAACGCGGAGACCGGCGAGTACGAGGACATGGTGAAGGCGGGCATCGTGGACCCGACGAAGGTGACCCGCAGCGCGCTCGAGAACGCCGCGAGCATCGCGTCGATGCTTCTGACGACGGAAGCCCTGGTCGCCGAGATCCCGGAGGAGGAAAAAGCGCCGGCCGGACCCTCACCGGGGGCCGGGATGCCGGGAATGTACTGATAGGTGACGGTTGAAACACGGGAGGAGCATAGAGTCGGCTCTATGCTCCTCTTTGCTTTAATCTCCACGAATCTCAGTCGGCCGACGAGGCCAAAGCAATCTTGGAAAGTCGCCTGGAGGGTTGACATGCCTGGATGCGTTTGCTAAGATTGATACGCATCAGGGAGAACCGGGCACAATGGGGGGTTCCGCCGATAGCCGAGGCCAAACAAGTGCGGAGATTCCCGCCTACATTGTCAGCTCGGTGCGTGCTTTAGTGATTTGCGCGGCAGGGATCCCGGCGCTCTCCATGCATCCGGCCGATTCTGCGCGTTTCAGGGTCCGAGCGCTGTTTCCTCCGCAGTTTCGAAGCCGCTTCGGTTTAGTTTCCAGGCCTCCGGCGGAATAGCCCCCGGAGTTAGCGGAGCCTGCTGCAGGTTTCTCAATTCGCCGTTTCCCATTCTACAAGCGCCAACTCGTGAAGAGCGGGTGGGCTTTTAGGTAAGCCGTTCCTAATGAACAATACCGTCAAACCCCAGGAATTAGTGGTCGTCCTCGATTTCGGGGCGCAGTACAGCCAGCTCATAGCTCGCAGAATACGTGAGTGCCGGGTTTATTGTGAGATTCTGCCGCACGACACCCCAATCGCGGAGCTGATCGCGCGACAGCCGGCGGGAGTCGTTTTCTCCGGCGGACCATCGAGCGTGTATGAGCCAGGGGCACCGTCGTGCAATCCGCGCCTGTTCGAATTGGGCATACCCGTCCTCGGTATATGCTACGGTATGCAACTCATGGCGCATATGCTCGGAGGACGCGTCGAGCCGGGGACAAAAAGAGAATACGGCAAGACAGACCTGGAAGTGCTGGATTCGAGCGATCTACTTGCAGGGCTGGGCGGTGAGCTTGTATGCTGGATGAGCCATGGCGACAGTGTGCAGTCTCCGCCGCCCGGATTCAAGACTCTAGCACGCACAGCGAACACGCCGGTCGCCTCCATGTCGTGCTCCGAGCGGAAGTTATACGGGGTGCAGTTCCATCCCGAGGTCGTCCACACATCCCAGGGCAGGCAGATCATCGAGAATTTCTTGTACGGGCCGTGTCAGTGCAAAGGCCTGTGGACCATGAGGTCGTTTATCGAGGAGGCGACGGAAAACATCCGGGCACAGGTCAACGGGGGTTCGGTCATCTGCGCCCTAAGTGGTGGTGTAGACTCCTCTGTGGCAGCGGCGCTGCTCAACCGGGCGGTAGGCGACCAGTTGACGTGCATCTTCGTGAACCACGGATTGCTCCGAAAGGGCGAACCGGAGAGCGTGAGGGCTACGTTCGCAGAAACATTCAATATCCATCTCGTGTACGTTCACGCTGAAGAGAGGTTCCTTTCCAGACTGAAAGGTGTGACGGATCCTGAACAAAAGCGGAACATTATCGGCGAAGAGTTCGTCCGAATCTTTGAGGAAGAAGCGACGAAGCTGGGCAAAGTGGAGTTTCTGGCTCAGGGGACGCTGTATCCCGACGTCATCGAGAGCGGCACGAAATCGGCGGCTAAGATCAAGAGTCATCATAACGTCGGCGGGCTCCCGAAAGACATGAATTTGGAGCTT
>Ga0114930_10003533_pt1 | contig 13589 bp, 9 predicted proteins | sample AnhtaG_FD_87300 | JGI IMG/M metagenome (GOLD analysis project Ga0114930, IMG submission 87300) | Deep subsurface microbial communities from Anholt, Denmark to uncover new lineages of life (NeLLi) - Anholt_01485 metaG | ecosystem: Environmental > Aquatic > Marine > Oceanic > Sediment | place... | reverse complement strand
TGCCCATCGCCGGCGACCGCTTCCAGGTCGTACCTGACGACAAAACTGCGCGACAGATCGCGATTGGACGCGCAACGAAACGGGAACGAGCTGCCAGCCAGCGCCCAGACCTGAGCCTTGAAACCCTGTTCTCCCGATATCTGGCAGGTAAGGCCAAAGAACTCAACGTCATTGTCAAAGCCGATGTGCAAGGGGCGATCGAACCGATTGTCAATTCGATAGAGGGGCTCAGTACGGAGGCCCTTGAGGTCAACCTCATTCACAAAGGCACGGGAAATATCACCGAGTCAGATATCATGCTTGCCATCGCCTCACGGGCCATCGTCATCGGCTTTAATGTGGTGGCCGACACAGCCGCTCGCCGCCAGATCGAGTCCCAGCGCATTGACGTTCGGCTCTATGACATTATCTACAAGATCGTTGACGACATCCAGAAAGCCTTGAGCGGCATGTTGGAGCCCACCTATCGCGACGTGGCGACTGGACACGCCGAGGTACGGGCGGTGTTCAGAATATCGCGAGTGGGAGCGATTGCCGGTTCTTATGTGACCGACGGAGTCATCGAGCGCAACTCGCGGGCACATGTTCTGCGCGCAGGAGAAGCAATCTTTGACGGCAACATAGGCTCGCTGAGACGATTCCAGGAAGACGTCCGGGAAGTCAGAACCGGCTTTGAGTGCGGCATTGGGATTGAAGGTTTCCAGGGCTTTCAGAAAGGCGACGTCATCCAAGGATACAAGAAGGAAAGGGTGAACTGACATTGTCCATCAGACGCCAGAAGCGGATTGCCTCTCTGATCCAGCGCGAGCTCAGCGACATTGTTAGCCGACGAGTCAAAGATCCCAGACTGACAGGCTTGTCCATCACCGGCATCCGCATTAGCGCAGATTATCAGTTCGCAGACGTATATGTGTATCGGCTTGGTGGCGACCCAGACTCCCTTCAGGAGGCTATGCAGGGACTCGAGAGCGCTTGCGGCTTTCTCCGACGTGAGCTGGGAAGTCGGCTCACTATGCGACACACTCCAGAGCTGCGGTTCCATCTCGATGAATCCATTGACTATGCGGATCACATTGAAGCGTTGCTAGCCCAGATCGGCCAAGAAAGACAGGAACGCGGTGACGAAGGCAGAAAGAGCGGCGCGGCGGATATGTGAGGCAGAGAACATACTGCTCATTTGTCACGTTTCGCCCGATGGTGACGCGATCGGCTCCTTGTTAGGACTGGGTCTGGCTCTCCAGTTGAGAAAGAAACACGTCACAATGGTTTGTGCGGACCCGGTTCCGGATCAGTGTCGCCACCTGCCTCACTGGGAAACGGTCACCGACTCGAGCCTGTACGCAGACCGGTCACAGTCGTCCTACAGAATATCTCCGTTTGACCTGGTCGTCAGCCTGGACTGCAGCGATCTCGCTCGGCTGGGAAAGGCCTACGACGCCGAACTGCTGGACGGTGTCCCTATCGTCAACATAGACCACCATGCCACCAACCTGAACTTTGGCGAGATCAATTGGGTAGAACCTACAGCAGCGGCAACGTCGCAAATGCTCGTTCCGCTGATCCAGGCTCTACACATCCCCCTCAACCCAGACATTGCTACCTGCCTCCTCGGCGGGATCTTGACCGACACGTTGGGGTTCCGCACCTCCAATACCACCGCTCAAGTCCTGGAGACCGCGACTCAACTTGTGAGCGCTGGAGCTTTGCTCTCAGAACTGACCGACCGGATATTCAACCACCGTCCAATGTCCACGATCCAGATGTGGGCTCTGGCGCTGCAGGGGCTTTGCTTGGAAGGGCGCATCCTCTGGACCGAGATCACGCAAGCCATACGGCAGCGGACTGGCTACAAGGAAGACGGAGGCGCCGGATTGGTGCATTTCCTCAACACCGCAAACGAGGCCGATATCTCGGTCGTCTTTGACGAATTGGCAGACGGGCAGATCAACGTCTCGATGCGTGCTGTTCCTGGATACGACGTTTCTCACGTTGCCCTCACCCTGGGAGGGGGTGGTCACACACAGGCCGCGGGCTGCACCCTGTCTGGCCCTCGGGACTCTGCTAGAACCCAGGTGCTGTCCATGCTTCGCCAGGCATGGGTCGTCCAGACCTCACAGCAATGATCAAAAGCACGCGTACACCTTATCTGCCGGACTTGGCGGATGTACGCCATCTGATTCATCTACCAGATATGTCTCACCCGCAAAAGCCTTTCTGTGGCATCCTGAACGTAGACAAACCACCTGGGCCAACCTCGCACGACGTTGTGGCTGCCGTGCGCCGTTTCTCAGGACAGCGCAGAGTTGGACATGCCGGCACCCTGGACCCTATGGCGACTGGGGTGCTGTTGGTGTGTCTCGGGAGGGCCACGCGCGTTTCTGAATACTTGATGGCTTCGTCCAAGACCTATCGCGCCGCCATTCATCTGGGGATTACTACGAAAACGGACGACCTAGACGGCGAGATCACGGGCAAAACAAGCGCAGAGGTCACGCTCCGGGAGGTAGAGACCGTTCTAGAACGGTTCATAGGACGTATCAGCCAGGTGCCTCCAATGTACTCGGCGATCAAACGTGGCGGCAAGCCACTCTACAAACTGGCCCGGCAGGGAATCACCCTTCAAGTGCCGCCACGACCAGTAGAGATCCATGATCTGCGCATCGCCAAATGGACGCCACCGCTGCTCCAGGTGGTCGTGCGATGCGGGCCGGGTACTTATATCCGCGCCCTTGCCCGCGACCTGGGACAGGCGTTGGGGTGTGGGGCTCACCTCGCCTCGCTTCGCCGGACTCAAAGCGGGCAGTTTGCTGTCGAGCAAGCCGTTTCCCTGGAGCGGCTCCGGAAAGCCTTTGCAGCCGGCACTGAAATCGAGTTCCTCTATCCACCGGACGTGGCCCTTTCTCACCTGCCCGCTCTGCACCTGGACACTGAAACGGCCCGTCGGCTTGCGATGGGTCAACGGGTAAAGGGCCCGGGAGAGACCAGATGGGACGCGTCCACGAGCGGTAGCACCCAGGCTCGAGCCTACGGGCCGGGCGGACAGTTTATCGCCGTGGTATCCAGGGACGAGAAAACGGGATCCTGGCAACCCCGAAAAGTCTTCGTCAGGCCAGAGGACATCCTGTTGGCTAGACCCCCAGGTGTCAGCGATGCAGGTACTCACGAATGAAATCGACAAGCTTGCTTTACCTGCTGAGTGGGCTGACCACGAATCCACCCTGACCATTGGCTCGTTCGACGGCATCCACACAGGGCACCGATTCTTGATCAGGCAACTCGTCGCGGAGGCGGAAATCGCAGGTCGCTTGTCTGGGCTGGTCACGTTCTACCCTCATCCAGCCACCGTTCTGCACCCGCGACGTCCAGCGCGCCATTTGACCACACCCGGTGAAAAGACTGCCTTGTTGGAGCTGCTGGGCCTCGACTGGATCGCCATATTGCCATTTACGCGTCGGCTGGCGAGCATGTCCCCTCGAGTCTTTGTGCAACACCTTTATCACCAGGTGAACATGCGCACTTTGTGGGTGGGGGCTGGCTTTGCGCTGGGCCAATGCAGGAGAGGCAATATCGCCAGGTTGCGGTCCCTGGCAGATGAAATGGGGTTCGATATCCGCGAGATCTCCCCGATAACTCAGGATGGACATAGAGTCAGCAGCACGCACATCCGCACTCTGCTGCGGCGTGGTCGCGTCGAGAAAGCGGCGCGCCTGTTGAAGCGGTACTATAGCATCTCTGGAGAAGTGATCTATGGCGTGCAGCGAGGGCGGTGCATTGGATTTCCCACCGCAAACCTGGACGTGCGCCCAGACCGCGTGCTACCGGTGGACGGGATTTATGCCTCTTTTGCCTACCTGGGATCTGAACGCCGCCAGGCCGTGGTCTACATCGGCGTGCAGCCTAGCTTTGACCAGGGCGCACGGAGCATCGAAGCACACCTGCTCGATTTTGATCGCGACATCTATGGCTGCGACCTGGTGATCGAGTTCGTGGCCCGGCTGCGTCCCGATCGCCGCTTCCCAGATGTCAAGGATCTGATCGCGCAAATCGGTAGGGACGTCGAGCAGGCACGGCAGATCCTTAGCTCAGCCGAAAAAGAAGGGTCCGAGTCGGCCTTGCAAATTCCAACGAAACGTGATATAATCTTGGTAGACAGGGGATGATCGGTTTCGACGGGGAACGCTGATCCTGGATCGCAAGCCGAGGCGCCCGGGCCTCGTTAAAACTGGGCAAACCATTAACTGCCAAGAGACCAAATCTCGCGGCTCTTCCGATGGCCGCCTAGCGATCGCTAGGCTCCGTCAGGAGACCCTGACACCCGATAACGGTGTCACGTTCACCCTGAGGTTCCCCTGGTACCTCGGGAGTGGGCGTCATAAAGACCAGGGTGCAGCTCGCGCTACGCCGATAACGTGAGTCCAAGTGCATCGGCTGGTCTGTCTGGTACCTCGTCGCTCGGGGGCCAGGCAGGCGACAGACAAAAGAGCGACTAAGCTTGTAGCACATCCACGGTCGAATTCTTCGGACCCGGGTTCGATTCCCGGCATCTCCACCAGTGCAAAAAGGCGATCACTTCGCAGATGCGGGACTAAACTGCAAAGGCACAGAGCCCAAGGCTCTGTGCCTTTTGCTTTTCAGCGCACCCCCAGCGCTCGAGGCACGCCACCAGGGGAGCGCATGAGAATAGAGAAATGTCATCCACCTCGATGGCACATCCAATCTGTCTCAAAAGAACGCTCGACCGTGTCTTGAGAGGGAGGCAGCGCCTGTCAGGCACCGCCAGCCGTGCTTAACGCAGGTTTGCCGCCGTTGACTCTTTCGTGACAAAAGGCAAGTAGACCCACCAGTCGCGCATGATGACGGCGACAATTGAAGAGGCGTTCTCCGTTGCTATGGTGACAAAGGCAGTACCTTCCTCGTTTCCTGACGTCAGAGTAGTACTGACCGATCCCGACGTGGTGGTGACACTGACCGGCGCAACCGTCCCCAGCGTCGTTTCGAACGTCACTGTTACTGTCTCGGTGAAAAGGCGGTTCCATTGGTCGGATATTTCGACGTCGATCTGCTGGCTCTGGTTACGGGCCATCCTGGATTCAGCAGTTACAGCCAGACTGTTGTCACGAGGCCTCTGCACGCTGATATGGAATGTACTCAGCACCCGATTGCCCAGTGAATCTTGGGCTTCGATCGTGACGTCGCTCTCGGCCTCAGTACTCGGCGGCGGGTTGATATCAATGTTGTCATCGGCATCTATGCCCACGCCCACCGTCGGATCGGTGTTGATAAAGATGCTGTAGGTCACGTCGGTTATGGGCTGAGTGGCGTGGGTGGTATAGTCCCGCAGGTTGAAAGCGTTGTCCCGGGTGGTGTTCCACTCCAGCACTTGATCGGGGAGCCCTCCCATAGCCAGGACGCTATAGAACCTTGTCACGTCGTAGGAAAAAGTCTGGAAGGCATCGAGTTTCAAGTCATAGAGTGTCGTGTTGCTGGCGTTATAAAAGTTGACAGCATCCAGCACGTATGGCCCACCCACACCGTTACTTCGGATTGGCACGCTGTCAAAGACCAGTTGCAGCGTGTGGACGCCTGGAGTCAGATAGACGTTTCCGGTTGTTTGCCACTCGAGCAACTCACCGAACTTGTCTGTCAAGCGGGCGTTGAGATTGTAGGAGGCAGAGCTCAGCACTTCCACGTCTACAGACAGCGTGAGGTTGTCGTAAAAGCCATCGCCATCTGTGTCATTGGCCTGGTCGCTGTAGTTGCCGACGATACGCACGCCGTTCGTCGAGGTAACAACACCCGTGGTGAAAGTCCATTCGAAAGTTTCCTCCAACGGGTTACCAGCAGCGTCAGTGGCGTCGGTGGTAATACGAGCCTCATAGTCGGCATTCGATGATAGGTCAGCAGAAGGTGTGAAGAGCCACTGCTGGATGGTCTTGAGGGTCACCGTACCGCTCACAGGATTGTCGTACTCGTCCAACAGTTGGAAACTGGCAGACGTCAACGTACCTAATTGCATATCCTCGTTGAACCGTGCCTGCACCAAGGCATTCAGTGGGACATCAAGCTCGGCATCAGCCGGGCTGACCTGGACGACCAAAGGTGGCACCGTATCCGGAGCCGTGGTAAAGCTCCACTGGTACGACGAGCCCAGGCTGTTGCCATTGACATCCTGTACGGTTGCTGCCAGGCGGGCAGTATAGCTCGTGTTGGCTTGGAGTGGCTCTTCCGGGGTCAAGGTGACAACACGACCAGCAGGGTCATAGCTCACCGTCCCATCGACTTGACTCCAGCCGTATTTCAACAATTGAAAGCCTGTGCCCTGAAGCGTGGGTGTGGCTACGTCGGTGACAAACAGCGCCCGGACAGGCGCGTTCGAATCCACATCGGTTGCGGTGTCGGCCGGCAAGACGCCGAGCACGGTCAACGAGTTGACCGTATTCACCGTCCGAGTAACGTAGGATGTGTTGAACCCATCAGTGGTCATCACGCGCAACTGCGCATCGTCGCCTGATGGCAGCAGAGTGGTATCCAGATCGTAGCTCGTGTCCAGCCCCAGCGGGATGAGCGGTGTCCAACTGGCAGCGCCATCGTCACTGAACTGCAACTGATAGGCCTGACCCGGGCCATCGGCATCGTCGCCCGTCCAGCTCAGCGTCTGCACGCCGCTCAGATCGGCACCGTTGGCCAGACCGACAAAGTCTACTGTCGGCGCATTGGCGCTACGCTCCCGCGTCCCCAGCACCGTGCCGCCACAACTCACCCGAATCCTCTGAGCACTGTTATCCCAGGGCAGGCTAACCGTGAAATACTGAGGCCCGGCCGATTGGGCAGGATTCAAGGACTGCGGGTTCCCCGTCTCCCCCTGCGTATCTATGTGCACCTCAGCCCCGGGCGTCACGTGATCGCTGGACAGCACGTTACTAGAGCTGTCGACGAGTTCGATCGTACACGAGCCGGTCGCTGAAGGCGCGTCATTCGCCACTTCCTGCAAGAAAGCGGGAGCCAAGTCCACGGAACTCGTATCGGTGTGGACGTAGCCAGCGACGATGAGATACGGACCTGCCGAGGCCGCCGTTGCGGCCGTCAAACCGCGAGCAGTAACTGTGCCAATCAAGGTTGCATAGTCGTCATTGTGAACCCATTGAGTGCCCTGGGGTTGTAGAGTCGTATGCATCAGAGAGACGGCCTTGGTCGAGTTCTCCACGCGAGAGCGGTTGGTGCTCGTGCGAACCTGAAAGCCCTCGACTCCGTTGCTGTTGTTGCGGTGCGCTTGATTGGGGCTGTTGGCCGTGCTGATACCATAGATGTGCCCCACTTCGTGCGCAATAGTGCCGTCATTGCCGCCAGCGCCCGACTGATGCATGAACACCTTATTCGCAATGGCAAAGGCAGTTGCGCCGGGACACAGGGTATTGGGCACTGTCGCAGCTACAAACTTGTGGCCGCCGCGCATCGTCTCTAGCTTCTCGTAGACGCACCATATCTCTGCCTTGTTCTCGGAAAAGAACCACCAGTAAGGGCACGCGACCTCCTGCACCACGCCACAGCTAGGATCGTTAACGTTATTGCCGGTAAAGGTGTAGCCGATGGAGTACTCGCCCTTTCGGTCAAAGGTCGTTCCTAACACCGGGAACTGGTCAGTGATGAAATTCGCACCGGCGGTCATCGTGTTGATGCCACCTGTCTTGGCCGCCGCCGGCACACCGCCTGCCCAGGCGCCATCCCTCAGAAAGTAGTAATCAAAGGTGATGCGCGGCGAACGGCCAGAACTGGCCAGATTGCGGTTCTGAGTGTATTCCACCGGCGTGGCGTTGGTCTGGGGATGCGGTATCACCTTGCCCGCATAGTTAAAGTTGGAGGCCGGAGTGTGATACAGGTTCACCGTGTTGCCGGCTGTTTGTTTCTCCGCGGCGCTGTAGCGGTCAGGTCGCTTGACCGTTTGACGCTTGCTAACGGTCGTGCCGCCAAGGGTGATAGAGGCATCGACCTGCATCTCTTTGACCTGGGCATTGGCATGCACATCGGTGTGACGTTTCCAGCGCAGGTAGAGCCGAGCCACGGCCGGCTTTCCCCCAGGCACCATGGTCGCATTCCGCGCCACCTGGAAAACAGCAAGCTCCAGGCCAGGGCACGGTTGGGCCGAGGGTGGACACACTGAACCGCTGCCATAGTCAAAGTTGTCGTTGATGCCCAGATTAGGCACCGTCCAAAAGTACCACACGGTATCGCTGTCCAATTCGGCGCCATCCTTGCTTTTCACGCCGCTCGCGCCACCCTTGACCGTGGCCCGATACCGGACGCCATCCTTCAGGTTGGCGCTGGGCACAAAGCGGAATTTATTGGGAGCAAGTTGGGTAAAGCTGCCAGCCACTTGCTGCCAACTACCGGCCTGATCTCTGTATTCCAGCTTGAAGGTATTGTTCGTGAGCGTGCCCGTGTCGTATTCTGTGGAGAAAGTAACTGTCAGGTCCAACTTGTTGGCATGAAAGTCCCGGTTCTTGTCGTTGGATTGTGGCGTGTAGGCCGTTACTTTGAAGCCAAGCTTTGCTCTCACCTCGAGGTAGCCGACGCCCACACACCAGCAGCCTGTGCCAGGCGCGTCGGTATCAATATAGATGGTATTGGTGCCGGATATGACTTGTGACTTGCTTAGCGACCAGGAGTTGAGACTCCACGAGTTGTTGGCGCCGGTAAGGATTCCCAAAAAGTGACCGTTAAAGGACATATGGTCGACTTCAGGTCCCCCTGCGCAACTCTGTGGGTCGTTGTAATCCACATCCCAGTTGGTCATCGTGTAACGGATGTCAGACATCTCATCCGGGTCTGCTGGAATGTCGAGAGTGTAGTTGTGGTCGCTGAAACGACAGCCGGAGTTGATCTCTTTGCGCCAAACGGTGTAGCCGTCGCTCGTGGTGCTAACCTGCCATACCCCAGCCACTGTCCCGGGCCTTATTGGCACGACACCCTCAGGGTCGTCGGGAGGTTGAGGATCCTGTCCGTACGTTCTTTCTCCGAGCGGAAGAACCAAAAAGACAGCCAAGAACATCACCACAGCGCACCATCTAAAGGTCCATTTCATTTGAGCCTCCTTTCGTTGGCAAGCGTCTCACTGCGGCCCTGCTCGCACGTGTTCAGACAGATCTGTGTCTGGAGCTCGAGCCGGCTATTGAAAGCGGATTGGGTCGTCTTGAAAGACAAATTCAAATTGCTTGGGTGGTGTTTCACTTCCCGTCCCCGACCAATATTCATAACCCACAATCGCCCAGTGCTCGTCTACGATCTCGAACGGTTCTTCCAAGGTGGCTTCTCCTGCATTGGAAACGGCCTTGATCACGTGCGTGCCTCTTTCCAATTGGAATCGAAACGTCTTATGGGGGATAATGGATATAAGACTTGAGCCCTCGCTTTCAAAGTTGTCATCAATCTCAAGTCTGCCATCGATATAGACTTTGATATCTATAGAATCCACTTTACTTGAGCTAAGGACGTGCAACACAAAATTCACGTCACTATCTTGCCGCGGTTCAGTATAAGTGGGAGAAGCGACAGAGGAGTCACTGTCCTTTTGGCTTGATGCAAGAACCAGTACAGCAATCACACCGATGAGCAGTACAGACGACACTAACCCGATCAAAACGTAGGTCTGTTTCCTCTTCACGGACTTTCAGCCTTACCCGATCCCAAGTTGAGTTAATAGATGAGGACACTCGTGACGGATGTTGCACAAAGGCCAAGACCCTATGCCAAATGCATCGCCTCGTTTGGATTCGGAATCGCCGCACATCGTCCAGAGTATACACCGTTCGCATCTCACTGTCAAATCCTGGCCGTCGATTGAAATCAACACTGGAGGGCACTTGCGTGCCGGGCATCGACCTGCGTCGATGCGAAGATCTCGTCCGCGCAGGCGGACGACCAGCGCGGAGGCGCTCTCCAGATGCGATTTCAATCGCCAGAATACAAATGCAATTGCCCTACTCCTTCGGGCAAAGTGTTCGACCTGTGCAATTGACTTGTGGGAACCTTGCGAAGGCTTCGCTGTGTCGCGTGGATGGAGTGATTTTCGCTTGGCAAAACTGCTTTTGGCAAGCAAATTCGAACTGAACCTTCGCAAGGTTGATCCTAACTGCACAGGTGGAAAGTGTTACCAAGGTGCTGCGATCAGCTCCGCCCCCGATTCGAGATACAGTCCTGCCGAGGGCTTGCTTTGCCTTTTCTCCGCCAATGAGTATAATGACATAGGATTACGTCAGGAGGCATCTATGCGACACCTGTTCCCTTTCACTGCCATCGTGGGTCAAGAAGAGATGAAACGGTCGTTGATCCTGAACGCGATCAACCCCCAGATTGGCGGTGTGCTCATCCGGGGCGAGCGAGGGACGGCCAAGTCCACCGCGGCCCGCGCGTTGGCCGCGTTGCTGCTCGAGCAAAAAGTGGTGGCAGATTGCCCTTTCAACTGCGATCCACAATTGCCCGATCTGATGTGCGACAACTGTAGGGCCCGTCTGGAGGAGGAAGAGGAGCTGCCCAGTGTTGTACGGCGTACGGGATTTGTCGATCTGCCGATCAGCGCTACCGAAGACCGGGTGGTGGGCACGTTAGACATCGAGAAGGCGATCCAGACCGGGCAGAAACACTTTGAGCCAGGCGTGCTGGCGATGGCGAATCGCGGCCTCCTCTACGTGGACGAGGTGAATCTCTTGGACGACCACGTAGTGGATTTGCTGCTGGACTCGGCGGCAATGGGTGTCAACATTGTGGAGCGCGAGGGGATCTCTTTTCAGCATCCCTCACGTTTCATCCTGGTGGGCACGATGAACCCCGAGGAAGGGGAGCTGCGTCCCCAGTTGCTGGACCGCTTTGCGCTCTGTGTCGAGATCAAGGGGTTGGCCGATCCCGGCGCACGCGTGGCCGTGCTGGAGCGGTGCATCCAGTTCGAAGAGGACCCAGTCGGGTTTCGCGCTGAATGGGAGCCCTACGAACGGCAACTGGGCCAAGAGATCGCCGCCGCCCGCCTGAGACTGCCACAGGTCGAGTATACGCCCCACGATCTGCGCCTGATCGCCGAATTGGCCTCTGGGTTCCAGGTAGACGGGCATCGGGCGGACATTGTGATCCTCAAAGCTGCGATCGCCAACGCTGCCTTTCATGGGCGCGATCGGATCGCGGAACTGGACATTCTCCAGGCGGCTGAACTGGCGCTGCCCCATCGGCTGAAGAGACGGCCGTTGGATGACGCTGGAACGAGCATGCAAGAGATCCAGGCCCGTCTCGAGGAATCGGAGAGCCGGGCGCGAGAGCATCAGGCCCAGCCAGCCTCTGCCTCGGAGGCAGGCAAAAAAAAACGTGAGCCAACGAGCGACAGCAAAGAGATAGGCGAGTCCGTTGCCGATCCCCTTTTGGCCCAGCAGGATACCACGTCTTCGCAGCCTGGGCAGCAGGCCGTGACCAAGGTTGAGGTAGGAAGGGTGTTTCAGCCCAGGCGCATTACGTCGCCGCTGGACCGGCTGACGCGCCGTTCTGCGGGCAAGCGGTCGTTCACCCATACCCAGCGCAAGCGAGGTCGCTACATCCAAAGCCGTCCGCTGGGCGACGAACCGGCAACAGACATCGCCTTTGACGCCACCTTTCGCGCAGCGGCCGTTCACCAACGAGAAAGGGCTCACGAGGGGCGCCCGTTCTCCATCCACGTGGGCGATCTGCGCCGAAAGGTGCGGGTCAGGCGGGCGGCAAATTGCATCCTCTTTGCCGTGGACGCCAGTTGGAGCATGGCGGCCGCCGAACGGATCGAGGCCACCAAGGGGGCCATTATGTCTCTCCTCCGCGATGCGTACCTGAGACGGGATGCAGTGGGGCTGGTCGTTTTCCATCGAGACCGCGCGCGCGTTGTCCTGCAACCGACGTCCAGCGTGGAGCTGGCTCGAGAGCGGCTTAAAGAGATTCCCGTGGGCGGCAAGACCCCCCTTTCCAGCGGGCTGTGGCTTTCTTACCAGGTTCTTCAGCGAGAGATGCGTGTCAATCCCGAGGTGATGCCCTTGATGATCTTGCTCACCGATGGCGCGGGAAATGTGTCCATGTCGAGCATGTCTCCCCGCGCCGAGTCGCTCGAGATCGCCGAGTTCTTTCGACGCGACCACATTCGCTCCGTGGTGATCAACATGGAACACGTCACCTTTGACCGGGGGCTGGCACAGGAATTGGCAGACGCAATGGGTGCTCCGTGCTACACGCTCGGCGACCTGCGTGCCGTGTCGTTGGTGCAAAAGGTGCGAGACGAGTTGGCGAGCGCGGAGCCACAGTGACCGAAAAACTTGTTGATTTGCGTTCTGTCGAAATCAAGAGTATAATAGGCATCGTAGACGGGGAGTAGCGCAGATGGATAGCGCGCACGGTTCGGGTCCGTGAGGTCCGGGGTTCGAGTCCCCGCTTCCCGACTTTTCCTCAACCACAGACCACGTGGCAGGCTGTTCCCGCGAGCCACGTGATCTGCGGTCTAAATCGGGCGAAACAACGCCCGTACCCCAGGCCACTGGATGGTCGCACCTCCAGCTACAGAAAAACTCCGTTTGGATTTAGCGGAACCGAGTCCGTATTGTCTGAACATTCACACTGGTCTTTCCGCTCTGTGGACGTGGGCAGTGGCTGAAGGGATCGCGGGTGAGCACGTTGTACGCAAGGTCTCATGGCCAAAGACTGTCATCTACATAGGTTTCGCCATACGTTCGCGATCGATCTCCTGCGGAACGGGGGGGGATGCGTATTCGCTGCAGGAGATGCTGGGACACACGACGCTGGAGATGGTGAAACGTTATCTAGAGATCGCACAGGTGGGCATGGAACGAGCGTATCGGAGGGCCTTGCCGCTGGCGAACCGGAGTCTGTGAGAGAAATGTGCAGATGAGGGAAATCGCGAGATGGACAGATCACAAAGGGCAAGTCACAGGCTGACTGTCATCAGCCGCAAATAGTGAGTGGTTGTATGACGGACGATCGTCCGCAAAGGTATTGACAGCCTTTGCTGTCTGTGGTATTCTGGGAAGCAGGGGCGCACAAGCGCAGCCTCGCGTTTGGTGCCCGACCCGAAGGGGTGGCGACGCCGGGTGGTCGCTTGGCTCGCGGCGCCAATGCCAGAGGCTGATTTGGCGAGTTGCGGCTGGGAGCGGATCCGATCAAGACGGCGCGTATTGAGCTTGCGGAAGGGTCGAATGATGGAACACGGGCATCTCGTATTTCGCTTGCACGCCATCCAACGGATGTTCGAGCGCAGAATCACTGCAGAGGACGTACGGCACGTATTGGCGACGGGGGAAGTGATAGAGGATTACCCCGCTGATATTCCGTATCCCAGCCGTTTGATCGTCGGCTGGCGAGGGGGTCGTCCGTTGCACGTGGTTGTCGCATACAATGCGGGACAGGATGAGACGATCGTGATCACGGCGTATGAACCCGATCCCAGGCGGTGGGATGCGACGTTCAGAAGGAGGCTGGCATGAGGTGCCTGATCTGCAAGCAAGATGAGACCCGACCCGGGGTGACGACGGTCACGCTAGAGCGCGATGCGTTGATCCTGGTGATCAAGGGCGTGCCGG
>Ga0114930_10003532_pt1 | contig 13589 bp, 12 predicted proteins | sample AnhtaG_FD_87300 | JGI IMG/M metagenome (GOLD analysis project Ga0114930, IMG submission 87300) | Deep subsurface microbial communities from Anholt, Denmark to uncover new lineages of life (NeLLi) - Anholt_01485 metaG | ecosystem: Environmental > Aquatic > Marine > Oceanic > Sediment | place... | reverse complement strand
TATCCTGATCTCTCCAGGTTTAAACAGGCATGTTTACATTGTCCCTATATATACAGGGCAGACAATAGATATTACTGCAAGATTAATGATAGTGATTTCATGCTTAAATTCTATGGTATTCAAGAGGGAATTCCTTCGGGGGTTCTCCTATGTGTGGGCGGTGTTCCCACATACATAAAGACTCATCGTGTGGGAGTGCAGGTTGAGTCTTATCTTTTGCGACACTCCCAAAAGCCTAAAAAATTGTCAGGGTTGAGGGCTATAAATAAAAATCCTGGTGACGCTCGAGAAAGATCGGGTGCTTTACCTGTCCAGAGTAAACAGGTCGGGCGATCTCCGATAGTGCGGGTCAGTTCCGGTCAGTCTGACCTTAAATAAAACTGCAAGTTCTCTGACAAGCTGACCTCAGTTGTTAAGCTGAGACAATTCTCTCCCGAGTCGTGTTGATTAGCCGGGCCAGTCGGGGTGAGTCGCACGTTACCGTTTACGGTGCGGTGGGAACATATTGTCAATACGGTCTGCGATATCCCTTGATATCTAAGCAAGCTATGTCATGGAACATTGGGAGCCAATAGGCTCTCTCTCAAGGTCTCGGGATTCCCGAGAGTTTGAGAGATTGCCTAAGGGCAAAATAAAAGAGAGTGAGGTGATAAGATGGACGTCGTTAAATCTGCGAGAATCAAATGTCCAGGTTCAAGCAATCATCCCCATATTCATCGGGGTATGGTCGTTTGTTGTTGGTACTGTGGGCGTTGTCCAAAAGAGTTTGGGTTTACTCTTCTGCCAGGGGATATCTGCCCTGATTGCAAACGAAAGGCGGAAATTCTCCTAAGGCCTCCTCAATATTCCATAGATTGTCGGGGCTGATCTTACGACAATTCAAGAGTCGAAAGGCTCGAAGGAGGTGACGGTAAAAATTGCCGAGAGCGTTCTCTAAAATATAAAAAAAAGGAGGTGATCTTATGGGTGTTTACTACAATGTGGATGGGTTTGATTTGAAAGGCAGTCCTCAGGTCTCGAGGGGTTTCTCTCGTCTCAAGGAAAATGGTGGAGATGGCGATACATTTTACCTTGATTGGATTCTCCTTGATGATGGGGAGGTCGATCTCCTCGATGGCCGAGACGAATTCAAATCAATGGGAGATTTCGAGTGCGATCTCCTGTTCCTTCATGAGTTGGGGGTGCGTGGATATATTGAAACAGTATCCGAACATCATGATTTCTGTCGTTTTGAGCTAGACGATGAAGGGGTCAAGCGGTTTGTTGGTGCGGTCGCTTATTGTGAGACTCCGGAGGGGGTCGTGAACAGGGAGTCATTAAAACTATAGGGAGGGAAAAATGCCGGTATTCATAGGCGGTATGGTATTCTTCTGCCTTGTCATTATATGGGCATCGTGTGAGTTGAGCAAAAAGAATTAAATCTTAAGGAGGTGATGCAAACTTAAATCCAGACTGCTCACTAAAATTTTATATGGAGGTATATTACTATGCAAACACAGACCTATCAAGAGATTAGTCTGTCCAAGATCAGAGTCAATCCTCGTAACCCGAGGAAAAGCTTTGATGGACCGAAGTTCGATCAGCTCGTCGAGTCGATCAGGGAGAAGGGTGTGATCGAGCCGATCGTCGTGCGGCCGCAGGGCCGAGAGTTCGAGGTCGTGGCAGGAGAGAGGCGGTTCCGGGCCTCATGCACGATCGATCTTAAAGGCTCTATCCCTTCGATCGTAAAGGAATTGTCAGAGGATGAGGCTTTCGAGTTCATGATCATCGAGAATCTACAGCGCGAAGATCTCACCGAGATGGAAGAGGCTCAGAGTTTCAAGGAGTTCGTGGACAGGAAGGGAGCGGAGTCTATCCCTGAATTGTCGGACAGGACAGGCATAAGAGCGGGATATATCCGGAGAAGGATCGCTGTCATTGGCCTTCCTGGATACATTCTCAAGGCATGGGAAAAAGGCAAGCTCAAATATGGTCACCTCGAGCAATTCTTGAGAGTGAAAAGCAAGGATAAGTTGAAGGCCCTCTATGAATATGCTGCCGGAATAACTCGTTACATGCCTGCCAGCGTCAAGGACCTCAAAGAGAAAATCGAGGAGATGGCGCCGGCTCTTCATCATGCCTTTTTTGACATGGAGAAAGAGGGCTGCATCAAATGTCCTCTAAACTCGAAAGTCCAAAAGAGCCTTTGGGATATCGGTGATCTCAAGAGGGCTCACTGTCTTGACCCTAATTGCTTCAAGAAAAAACAGAACAATTACCTCAATGCCCACTGGAAAGAGACTGCTCTCTATGAGAAATTCAAGACAAACGGATTCAGGTTCGAGGAAAACGTTCAATGGGGTGACTACCATTTATTCTATGATTGGGAGTTAAAGCCGACAAAGAAGTGTGAGTCCTGTCCTCACTTCCTCACGATAATCAACACACTAGGAGAGCCGGGCAGAGGAGAAGGACGAGCTTGCTTTGATCGGAGTTGCTATGATGCCAGGGTAAGGGAAAAAGAGAAAAAGAAAAAAGAAAAAGAAGCAGGACAAAAAGACGAAGACTCTCCCCGGGTTGATTGGCATGGCCGGCATTTCAGGGAAGAGTTCTTCAAGGTCAGGATTCCGGAAAGGTTCGAGGAGTGGCACAGGGAAGGGAAGCACAGCGCCCATCTCATGCTGATCGCTCTGCTCAAGTCTAACCGAGATCTCAAGAACGATTGGTTCGGGAAGAAGATGAAGATCAAGGATGATGGTTGTTACATCCCCTCTGACAAGCTGTTCAAGTTCGTGTTCCCTATGACGATGGAGACAACGATAGAAGTTATCCGGCAGGCATCCCTTAAGGTTATCATGCAGTCTGAATTCGGAGCCGAGGCCCGGTGGCTGATCGCTGACTATCTGGGCATTGATCTCGGGAAAGAATTCTCTGTCACCCAGGAGTACCTTGAGAAGAAGACTATCAAGGAGATGCTCAAGTTCGGGAATAAGTCGGCTCTCTTCGAGACGAAAGAGTGCAAGGACTATCTCGAGAAGTTGGGAAAGAAAGCCTTCGACAAGCTGAAAAAGACAGAGCTGATCGATGTGTTCCTCAAGTCAGGCATTGATCTTGCCGGCAAGGTTCCGGCAGAGATCACCGAGAGGAAGTGAGGCCACAGGGTTTACAGCCTGATATATGGCTGTATAATATAGGAGAGGTGTATCATGGTAGCTGAAAAAAGGAATCCCGATATTGTCCTGCGTCTGCCTGATGAGAAGAAGCCACTCAAAAAGGAGATCGTCAGGATCGCAAAGAAGAACAGGCTGACTCTCACAGCGATGCTTATTTACATCATGGAGTGGTTTCTGGAAGAGATCAAGGCCGGGAAGGAATTCTCTATCAAGATTAAGCGATAATATTTGTCACCATTTTTGCATCGCCTTTCTTCCGTTCTTCTATTTCCGGATGAGTATATTTGAGCGTGGTCTTAATATCCGCGTAACCCAAAACTTTCTTGGCTGTGGCCAGGCTCACCCTGGATGAGAGTACGGTCGATGCCGTGTGCCTAAGCTGATGAAACGTAACACCCGATAAAGGAGTGCGTGGATTCCTGGGAAGCTTCTTCTCGCGGAATCCTTCCCGGTCCATACGTAGCTATTCATCCAGCAAAGATCCTTTCTGATTCGCTCCAGGGAGCGAAGGAGGGATATCTTCAGCTTTTTGACATAAAATTTTCTTTGTGATACATAAATCAAGATCACCTGGGAATCACCGTCATGAATAAAAGGGAGGGAGACAGGAAAAATCTTCTCTTATTCTTACTGCGCCATTATTTCACTTCATCACAGTCGCTGAGATCCTGGGCCATTCAAAGACGATGGTCAGCCTGGGATATACGCATACTTCGAAGGAAAGGAAACAAAAGGCTGTGGATCTGTTAACTTGAAAAAGGAGAAAAAAAATGACAAGAACAATAATAAGGGATAAAGACACTTTGTATGAAATATTTAGGCGAGTATCAGATATCTATAAAAAATTACAAAATAATGAGCCCTTATCAGAAAAAGAAAAAAAAGAGTTGCCCCTATATTTGGGAATTCCAAAATTTAAGAACAAGGAAGATATGAAAATTAAGATTGAGGAATTCTTTGATTGGGTAAAACAAATCCTAAAAAATCAGAAATAAATCAGGCACAATTGCAGTCATACGAGTAAGGAGAGGAAGAAGAGGGCGGTTGATTTATTAAGCCACTCTGAAGGAGAATAAAAATGAGTTGGGAAGAGGGATTATTCAATGACCAAAGAATAGCAGCCAGCCATATAGGATGCCATGCCCGTTTGCTGGCAGGGCCTGGAACTGGAAAAACTTTAACTTTAGCACGACGCGCTGCTTTTTTAGTGAGTGAACAGGGAGTCTCTTACTCCCAGATATTAGCTTTAACCTTTACAAGGGCAGCTGCTTTTGAATTACGTACTAGAATCGCAAATGCATTAGAAGATCAACAAAATGAATTGCCTAGAGTATCAACTCTTCATTCTTTTGCGCTTCGTCAATTACTTCGGAATTCAGATCATCTTGATACGATTCCAAGGCCTCTTCGTGTAGCTGATGATTGGGAAGAACGTAATATTATCCTAGAAGATCTCAAGTCTATATTAGAAACTAACATTAAAGCTATTAGAGAACGGTTTCATTTATTATCATCAGATTGGCAAACGCTTGAAGTTGATGAGACAGATTGGGAAAATCGATTTTCCGATCCACGTTTTTTAGGTGCATGGCGCCAGCATCGGACTATATACGGCTATACACTTCGTTCAGAATTGGTTTACCAGCTTAAACGTGCATTAGAGCAGACAGAAGAATTTATACTTGAATCAAATTTTTCACACTTACTTGTTGATGAATACCAAGATCTAAACCGTTGTGATTTGGCAATAATATCTATTTTAAAGGAAAGAGGAATTGAGATTTTTGGAGCAGGAGATGATGATCAAAGCATATATGGTTTTAGATTCGCCCATCCCGAAGGTATACGTAGATTTACTACAGATAATATTCCATCAGAATCGCTCACGTTAGGCACTTGCGTCCGCTGTGATCGGAGAATTATTGACCTTTCTCTATTCGTTGCAAATTTGGATCCAGCACGTTTAGATAAACCACTGCAACCACGGCCCGATGCAGAGGATGGAGAAATCATGATTCTTAGATTTAGAGAACAATCATTTGAAGCACTAGGGATAGCAACAATCTGTAGATATCTGATTGGCAATAGAGGATATGTTCCTAATGATATATTAATCCTTATGAGAAGTGACAGAAACAGAGCATTTTCAAATATTGTAAAAAATGCACTTGAAGCTCAAGGCATACCAGTTGAAATAAGAGCAGAAGAAACTCCATTAGATTCTAAGGAAGGGAGAATTTTTTTCTCTTTCCTTCGCATGATTACAGATAGAAATGACAGTCTAGCGCTCCGGACACTGTTTATGCTAAGAGATAATCGTATCGGGACTGAATGTTGTTCATCTCTTTACAGAAAATCTTGTGAAAGAAACGATACTTTTTCTATGACTGCTTACAGGATCTTAGATGATCCTGAAATAATTCCACGACTAGGAAGACGAATATATGAAGAAATAGGATTTCTCCAAAGCGTTCTTGAAAAACATTCTCCCCAGTTTGAAAATCTCCACGATTCATCCGAGCAAATAGATTTGTTAGAAGCTCTAAATAATTTAGCCGAAGATGTTATTACAGATCCTAACAAAAGAGCAGAAACACTTAGGTTTCTAGAGCCGGTTATTACAGAAGAAGCGATAACTTCACATATAGATTTATTAAGAATATTGTCTTCCTCATTGGAGAATATGGAGCAAGAACTAGATGCAGAAAGTGTGAATGTAATGACTATGCACAAAGCAAAAGGATTAACGGCAAAAGCTGTAATAGTTATTGCTGCCGAGGATGAATACATTCCTGGTAGGCAGCTTGGCGATCAAGAAGGCGATGAACGGCGCCTACTGTATGTTTCCTTATCAAGAGCTAGGCATTTCTTGGCAATAACATATTGTGAACGTCGCACTGGACAGCAAACACATACGGGTCGGACAAGTGGTAGGACACGAAGAACACTCAGCCGTTTCCTGAAAGACGCTCCTATTAACCCTATTAATGGATCAAACTTTATAAGACAGATAACTTGATAGTAAAACTTATAAATTTGAGGCGAGTGGAGCCAGGGAATCCCGGCTTCCGGTTAAATAAATGATCCTCTTCAGGAATGATCGCCTCAACTTCAATATCATAATTTTTTAATAAAGTATCAAGCTTATTTTTCCATTTATTAAGGCTTGAACTAGTGTCCATCCGCTTGATTTTTGTGTTCTCATCGGTTATATTTTTAAATGATAAGATAACATGTCCTCGGTCAGATTTAAGATTTTCGAATTCGATATGTATTGAATTTACAAGATTTTGGTAAGATGAGCTTTCGGGAGTCCTAATTTCTTAGTTATAGAAGGGGTAATTATGACTTCAAAAACTTCTCAAAAGATTGATCCGCACCTCTGGAGGGAAAGTTGTTTGTCGTCAGAGAGCAGTCTCCATCAGATTGCACCATATATTGGAAAGATGAAATCTACAATGGCTCGAACATTGATAGAAACATATTCCTCTCCTGGAGATATGGTATGTGATCCATTTGTAGGGTCTGGCGTTGTTGCTCTTGAAAGTATAATCACAGGGCGGGGAATTATAGCAAACGATATTAATCCGTACGCAGTTATCCTTACCAAGGCAAAATTGACTCCTCCCCCGACTATTAAAGAAGCATTACAAAGAACGGCATTTTATTCTAATAGTATGAAATTATTAACAGAAAAGATGGCACTGGACAAAATTCCTGAATGGGTTAAAACCTTCTTTCATCCCCAGACATTACAAGAACTCCTTGCTCTTACTAAAATACTAAGGCAAAATAGAGAGAACTTCTTATTGGCATGCCTCCTTGGTATCTTACATCATCAGAGACCAGGATTTCTCTCTTATCCAGCAAGCCACCTTGTTCCCTATTTGCGCACTCGTAAATTCCCTAGGGAAAAATTCCCACAGCTTTATGAATATAGACCCATAGTTCCAAGACTACAAAAGAAAATTATGCGAGTGTATCGGAGATTTCCAAATATTGATCCAGAAGTTCCAAGGATGTGTAGACTAGCGGATGCAGCCAATTTGAATCTTCCCAAAGAGAGTATAGATGTAGTTATAACAAGTCCTCCTTATATGAATGCCTTGGATTATGCTAGAGATAATAGGTTGCGTTTATGGTTCTTGGGAGTTTCAGAGTATCAGCGTTATGACAAAAAAGTCCCCAATAACTGTAAGAAGTTCTTTGATCTCATGGAACGATGTTTGGGAAACATTCAGTATGGCTTGCGTAACGGAGGTAGATGCGTCCTAGTAGTAGGGGAAGTAAAGCGAACAAGAAAATCTATAAATACAGCCCAACTAATTATTGATGTGGCTCTAAAAAAGATTGATGGACTTAAATGTGAAGATATTATTGAAGATACCATCCCGGATATTCGCAGAGCCCGTAGGAATGGGGCATGTACAAAACGAGATTGGATTGTTGTTCTGCGTAAATGAGAAAAGCAAAATGGCAAGGCAGAATCTACCTCAAGTAAATCAATTCAAAAACGAAATCATTAAAGATTATCGTCTTGAAAAGGAGATTGGTCGAGGTAGAATCGGAGTAGTTTATCGAGCTCATCATAAGGATATTAAAGACCTAACAGCAGCTGTAAAGATTATCCCTAATGAAAACTTGAAAACTGGGTGGGAAGTGGAACTTGAGAAAGTGGGTTTACTCAGTGGTATTCCTCAAATTGTTCAATACAAAGATCACGATGCTAAAATTTTGGAAGGAATCCCCTATGTGTGTATCTTCATGGAATATATTGATGATGACGATTTAAATAAATACGCAAAGAAAAATCCTGACAACATAATTCTTCCTTTTATCGAACACCTTATTGAACAGATCCTCACTGTATTTGTGGCTCTGAAAGTAAAAGGGGTAAGTCATGGGGATCTTCATGGAGGGAACATATTAATTGCACATGATGAAAGGCTTCCTGATCCTTCTAAGCCGACTATAAAAGTAGGAGATTTTGGCATTGGAGGCTCTCGTAATGACTTGGAACCCAAAGACGATTATGCCCAATTAGCGTTTGTCTGTCATAATCTTCTAGAGAAATATATTGACTCATCTAAACTCAGTGGAGAAGATCGTTATTTTTATGATAAACTTGTGGAACAATTTCTACCCAAAAAAATATTGGAAACTAATCAGACGGTTGATGATTTCGTTCGGGAACCAAGAAAGTTATTAAAGGAACTCAAGGATATTCGATATATCTACCGCAAGTCCATCAGACCACCAGTCACGTTGCCTCTTAAGAATCCTTTCGACTACCTTAGTTGTGAGGAGATGGGAGATTCTTTTGAGGTATTGCAAACATTGTATTCGAAAAATTTCCCAGGCTATGATATTTTATCCCAACGGACTAACACAATTCTTACAGGCCCCCGTGGTTGTGGCAAGACAACTATCTTTCGAAATCTCAGTCTAAAAACCCAATTGCTTGGGAAGAAAGGATCTTTAGAAGATTTATATGATTACATAGGGATCTACTATCACTGTAGTGATTTATACTTTGCCTTCCCATATCTTAAGGATAAGCTTTCAGAAACAGATAAAAGGGTCATAATTCATTTTTTTAATCTCGCTATACTTTATGAAATCTTGGATACTCTTATTGTCATCCAGGATCACCTATCGGAAGTAAAAGAACCCTATAATCTTGATGAACTGCAAAATTATCTGCAGAAGTGCCTACCTTCCTATAAGATTCCTCCATTAGGTGTTTCGGTCTTACATTCCATGTTTTCATTTATTACTCGGAAAAAAGAAGAGCTTAAGACTTGGATTGAAAGGGGAAAACAAAAACCTTTCCCAAGACAATTCCTTCCTCTTGATTTCATTAGAAATATCTGTCGAGTGTTGCAGGAAATTGTTCCATGGCTAAAAGGTAGGTCAATATACTTTTTTTTGGATGACTACTCTCTTCCAAGGATATCGAAGCCGATACAAGAAACTCTTCATGACTTCATTCTACATCGATACTCCGAGTGCTTCTTTAAAATATCAACCGAGAGCATTACTACATTCTATCCTTACGATTCTAAAGGGAAGCTAATCGAAGAAACGAGAGAATATGATATAATTGACTTAGGAGCACACTTTTTGCATTCTTCAAAAGAGGCAAAAGGCGGCTTTCTTGGGGGAGTAATCAATAACCGTTTAGAAAACACCGAAGGCATTCATTCCGATTACCAAAATATCGCAACAATTCTTAGTAACAGCCGGAGGACACACAATCAACTTGCGAGAGATATTCGAGAGGCAAAAGCTGGAAAACGGGTTTACTACTACGGTTGGGATATGGTTGTCGAACTATGTTCTGGTGATGTAGTTAATGTATTGCGTCTGATAAGAGATATTATTTCCTTATCTGGTGGGCCAGATAAGTTCTCTAAGCCAAACGAGATTACTCTTCCTATTGAGCAAGAAACTCAAGATCGGGCAATAAGAGAGATCGGTAATGATTTTCTAAACCGAGTTGAGGCAGTCCCAGATATAGGCGATGAGTTACGAAAGATTGCCTCAGCATTTGGTGAGATTGCGAATTGGTATATTCGCCATAGAAACTCGAAAAACCAGGAACAATATCCCCCTTGGCAAGCGTTTAGGTTGGAAGTCAGAGATGCTCTTTATTTTGAAGATTCGTTACTAGAAAAGGTGAAAACAAAATTTAATTTGGATAAGAACATAAGGCCAAAAGAATTAGAAAAGTTATATGAAGGTCTTATAAGATATGGTATTTTTCTTCGAGATGTCAGGGGCAAAAGCCAACGAGGAGCGGTGGTTCCTCGGCTTTATCTTAGGCGTCTACTTATTCCAACTTTCCTACTTACACCAAGTAAGAGAGATAGTATTGGTCTAGAAGTAGATGAATTTTTGCTACTCTTAAGCAATCCAGAAAAATTTATAGTTCATATGAAGAAGAAAAAACCTCAACAAGAAAAAGATAAACAGAGGAGCCTCTTTAATGAATAAAATTGAGAATCTAATAACGAACTTGCCTCAAATTGCTCTAGCAGATCTTGATAAGGTGCCAACTCCTCTTACTTATATCGGGGCTGTAGGATTTGAAGATCGAACTTTAGCAGTCTTAAATGAGTCTCTAAAACTTGGGAAACGGTTCGATCAAATCATTGCTATTAAATACAAACCTTTCGATAGCCGAAATAAGAAAGAAGAATTTCAAAAGAGGCTTGATGAACAAAATATTCCTGATGAAAATGTGAAATGGGTAACTTATAATCGTTATGAACCAGAAGAGTTTTTAGAAAACTTTGGCGTAATCAAAAAGACAATCGTTCTGGCCTCAAATGTAATAGTTGACATTTCAGCCATGTCAAAGCTTCTTATCCTGGTGTTACTTCAGGGATTCCGTGATTTAGACGTTAATTTAACCATGATTTACGCTGAGGCAGATGTATATCACCCTGCTCCAGAGAAATTTGAAACAGAGAAAAAAAAATATAAAAAAGAGACCGAGACTTTGCCTATATTTCTTACAAGTAATCTGTATGATATTGTAACTACTTCTTCGCTGTCAACAATATCTATGCAGGGTTACCCTCTTATGATGATTGCCTTCCCGACTTTTAACCATAGAGAACTCACTGCCCTTATAAACGAGATCACACCTCAACATCTAATTCTCCTTGAGGGAAGACCCCATGAAGCTCATAATTATTGGCGGCTAAATGCAATAAAATGGCTTAATCGTAAAGTCATAGAAGAACATCTAGCAAATGGAGAAATCCTCACAGACGAAGAGAGAATAGTAAGCACTTTTGATTATAAAGAGACAATTATAATATTAGAAAAGATTTATCAATCGCATAAATATGCCAGGAAGATTGTAGTTGTCCCAACAGGCAGCAAGTTTCAGACCTTTGGGGTATTTTTATTCAAGCAACTGCATCCTGACATCCAGATTATCTACCCTGTTACAAAAAAATATGCAGATAAGTACACGAAAGACTATAAGGCTCTCTGGAAGATTTCTATTCCAGCCTTCTCAAAGTTTTTATTGCAACTCGATAGATATCGTAAAAGTGGACTTGTTGAATTAAACAATGCAATTAAGTTTGCCCTAAAAACATAGAGCAAAGAATGTATATCGTTAAATGCCTTGGGATAACCTATTCTATTTTCTTAGCGCTGACTTTGAAACATCAGCTTATTTTCATTAGGATTCCCTATCAAAATTAAAGGTTTTGTCATTTTTTATTTCCTTTTCTGAATCATCGTTTTAATCTTTTCCTTTTTCTCCATAACAAGATTTGTGAATTTTTACATAAACAATCTGAGTATTACTATTCATTTTGCTAAATAATAATGTTGTCATTTTTTAACTTGTCATAATCCCCTTTTGCTGACACAGCCGGCATTCATCATATGACTTCAACTAACTTCAAAGAGATTCTTATAAGGATCAAATAGTGGAATTAATTATGAGAAAATCCAGGAATGAGAATCGTTATATAAAGCGAGGTGATTCTCCAGCTTATGCTGTCTTTTTAGAAATAAAAAGGTGGGTGGAAAACCTGACCATAAACTAAAATTATCAACCGTTTTAAATGTTTGGTCGATTATTCACGACAACAGTGCGTACAAATAATCAATCCATTCATAAATAGACATATGATCTTGAGCATCAGTAAAGAAGGCAAATGAAACGTGAAATATCCAGGATGTCAATAAGGTATTAATGACTATAAGAAAAAAAGTAAAAGGACCTTTAAGCAGGTAATACGTGATCTTCTTTTCTTTCCTTTCCCAAATAAGTCCCATTTTTTCCTCATATATTAAGTCGTGTTATAAGATAACATTTCGTAAAATAAATGAGTAAGAATATCAATCACACAATTTCTAGCTCAGCCACACTCTTCCTTGCATCCTCCATCTCAGGCAAGCCAGGAGTAAAATCTGTGTCATCCACACGCCTCAATTGTCCTTCAACACTGTCACCCTCTCCCTCGCATCGTCTACTTCAGCTATCCCAGGGTCAGCGTCCTTCCAGAGGGAGAGGAAAACAAACACTCGCTTAGAAGAGCAGGGCATGTGTCCAAATTATTTGACGACATACATAAAAAGGGATTGTGAAATAGAAAAATGGGACAGCTCTATTTTTAATCGAAATAATACCGGACGCCAACGCCGGTTGTCATCCGAAAAAGTGTTTTGGGAGTGAGATTCATGATAGGACCGAGCTCAAAAAATATTTCTATCGGATCTCTTTCAAAAAGATAGCTGAGTCCCAGAGGGATCCTGACGCCGACTTGAGTCTTATCCACCGTTTTGACTCTTGCTCCGATTCCATAATAGAGCACGAGGTCTCCTTTTTCGATATGGAATAGACGAAAGTTGTGGAACATATAATCGGCATGGATGTGAATTGCGCCTTCTCCTTCGAAAGACCAGGCGACAGCGACATCAATTGCTTCTCGCCTTCCTATCCAGTTTTTGAAACTGACGCCTGTCGGCTCTCCTAGAATAATCCCAAGGCCAAATCCATGGTCCTGGGCGGCCGCATGGAAAGGAAAAAGCACGACGGCAAATAAAAAAACAAGCATGAATTTTTTCACTGGAACCTTCCCTGAGATCTATAGTTTTTCTCTGCGGCCGAGAACTACGAATTGTTTATTTTTTTCATCCCTTCGACCTTTATAACAGGCCTCATCGTGTAGGTGTCCTCCCCTTCTTTCTTGCCTTTTCCCTGCTTGGTCACCTTGATCGACTCTATTGCATCAAAATCCAATATGATCTGAAGCGTAGCGTTTTCCTCAATTTTAAATTGAACGGGAATTTTTATCTCATTGCTGGGCATCTTCATCTCGTATCCGATCGGCTCTTCATCTACCATAAAAACTATCGTTCCCGCTACAACCCGCATTCTGATCTGGTTATAGTGGCCAGCTCCCAGTTCACCATCAACGATTGTTAAAGGAGTATCTTGCAATGCAAGCAGATTGACCGGGGGGAGCTCTTCCTCTGAGACAACAATAAAATTCTCCGGAGAAGCCTTATGAACTCTTATTCTATCGATGGTCACCCATATTTCCGCTGCATCTTCTACCGGATTATCCTTTAGGATTAACTGCAGAGTGCCAACCGACGTGCCGGCGCTAGAACCTGTGCCTGACTTAGTCGTCTCGCCAGAATCAGACTCTGAGGCTGAAGCAGGCAAAGAAGCCTCAGATGAAGTTGGAGATTTACAGTAGTAGGCGAAGCCTATTATAAGTAAAAAACAAATTACGAAAGAAATTTCTTTTTTCATCGCCTCCTCTCCTTATTATGAAATAAGGTTCTTCTCCCATTTAGTTGGTAAAAGCCTGGATGATTTTAAGTGAAAAGTACCGAAGATCATGGTAGCCATAGGCTTTTCGTTTGATCACCTTGATCTTGTTGTTCACACCTTCCAGC
>Ga0114930_10003531_pt1 | contig 13593 bp, 11 predicted proteins | sample AnhtaG_FD_87300 | JGI IMG/M metagenome (GOLD analysis project Ga0114930, IMG submission 87300) | Deep subsurface microbial communities from Anholt, Denmark to uncover new lineages of life (NeLLi) - Anholt_01485 metaG | ecosystem: Environmental > Aquatic > Marine > Oceanic > Sediment | place... | reverse complement strand
GTTACAGGCCATGACGGCGGCTGCATGATAGATTACCTTGTCGCTCGCCTTTAGCTCTATCCAATGACCATCCAGAGCAGTAGCCATATCCTTTAGTGTATCTAGTAAAGGCTCCTCAGCCTCCACAGCGAATGTCGAGCCTGGCATGTTTTCCATAGCTTGTTTAGTACTGGCGAAGGTCTGCAAGGGGTGAAAGACACCCACGTGGACACCTGACTTCTTGGCTGGCTGTAATATTTCAGTTGAATCGGCACCGCTACAGTGAACCACACTCTGTCCACCATGCCATTTTATTTGAGAGGCTACTGTGGCGATGGCATCATCCGGGGTAGTAATGAAAACCAGTTCAGCAATGTCAACCACATCTTGATTGTTATTGAAGACACGGCAATTGCTGACGGCCCGTGCCAAGTTTTCTGCCGAAACCTGGCTTCGGCTAGACACCGCCACTATTTGGTAGCCTTTACTGTTTAGTCTTACCGCTAGGGCAGTGCCTACCGTTCCTGCCCCAATGAAGCCTAGTTTGAGCATTTTGTTAGCACCTCAGCCAAATTTGCATAAAAAATACCCTCTCCGCTTATAGCGGGAGAAGGCAGTTGAACTACAGTTTTGATTTTTGCCGTCTCGGTCATCTCCGATCCAAGCGACTGGAACATATTGATAACTCTGATTTGGAGAGCTCACCGCCAATCTGGTCGATGGCTATACCTACTATCTATTTAATTATATAAGGCTAACGCCAGTTTGTCAAATACTTGTACTCGTACTTGAGATTGTTTAGCAACTCCCCATAAATCGTGGCAGCAAAGCTAGCCAGTTGGCCTCAAAGCAATTATACTTAGACAAAAGTCTGGAGGCTAGAGCCTGGCAAAGGTGAGGGGAGTTAAGTTTGGCCAGCTTCAGGTAGTGGATAGGGTTCATCTAGTAGCTGATGTCAATTGGGGCAAGGATAAGCAGAGACAGAGGGGAGGCAAGCCTCCCAGGGATAAGGGTGCCACCTGGGGAGCGAAAGGGGGCAAGGTAGTGGTAGGCAGGGATGGCAAAAGGCACAAAGAAAGGCAGTACTTCTACGGATATAAAGACCAGGTGAGCCTTAATGCTAGTACCGGGCTGGTGGCCAGTGTTATTCCCCGGCCATGCCAATGACTATGATGGCCATAAGTTGAAGAAGTTGGTGGGAAAGGGCTTAAGCAAGGGGATAGCTGTAGAGAACTGAAGAAATGATAAAAGCACCCTAAAATCGTGGTGAAAAACAGAAATTGAGCCCCCTAAAGGGGGATAAATAACCAAAAAGTGCCCGTTGCTTAACGACCTCTGTACTCGTTCTATCTGCTATAGAACACCAGTTGCTTGCACGAGGTTATCCAACCCAGTTAGGGGTAGGGGTAACAGCCGCCATCGAAGTCCTGTAGAGGGAATAAACACCACACAGCTTACGATTTTGTTGTAGACCTAGTCTCCTGTCTTTACCACCTCCACGGGGGTCCTTGCTCAGCTTATAAACTGGCGGTACCGAAACGGCCGACGGGCTCATCAGAACAGCCCGTACGAAAGTGCCAACTCTTTAGTACGAAACCCAATACTTGACGTTGTGAGGTGGGTGGTTCATGATTTTGTAAGGGAGGTGAAACTTTATCTTCTTCAAGCTAGTTAGAGTACTGGTGATAAAGGTGATAATAGGTTTATAAGGATGTGGAGATTTGATAAATGGGGGACCATAGTAGTAGCATTGGTACGTGTTACAATGATGACCAAGGTGGCTTTAAGACAAATTGAGGAGGAAGAATGACCCTACCTAGGTTCATTCTAGAGCTACAAGATAGAGAGAATCAAGATAGGTGCCTGCAGGCTATCCGAGCACGTTACCTATTTATATTAGGTGTTTGGCTATTTGCCGTGGCTGCCTACCTTTCCAGGGGGATGACCTTCTACCTTGTGCCTATCCACATTGTGGCCGGCCTAGCATTAGTGGTTAATACCGTTAGCTACTACCTGACAAGGAGATGGCAATTTCCCCTTACTGTAATCATTGTCTCAACCATGACTGACGTGATTGCTATCACCGTTCTTGTCTACTTTACCGGTGGTTTGAAGAGTATGTTCTTCCTACTTTACTTAGTTCAGATACTGGGAGTAAGTCTGTTTCTAAATCTAACTTTCAGTGCGCTTCTAATTGTCTGGGCTATGATACTGATTGGTGCCACGAGAGCATTAGAATCAGTGGGACTAATTACCACGTCATCTGTGTTCATCCCAACGACTCATTCTGAATTCAACGACGCTGTCATCTGGCTTGTATTTCAAGCAATGACGCTCTGTTTAGTGGCATTCCTCGGCGGCAATCTTTCCAACAAACTGAAGTTCAAAGAAAGAGAGCTGAAACGAAAAATGGAATTGGAGAAGCTATATGAAGCGCTCCAGAAGGCAAACGAAAGCAAGGATCGCCTTCTAGCTAATGTTTCTCACAATCTACGTACTCCCCTGACCTCAATTCTGGGCTTCAGTGAGTTATTACTTGGTAAGGATGAAAGCGAATCACAGCGGGAAGAGCTCGCCAAGATAATACATAGTGAGTCTCGACACCTGACACGCTTGGTGAACGACACCATCTATCTGTGGCAGTTAGAAGGCGAGGTAGAATGGCATATAGTTGAGACGGACATATTGACAATCGCTACTGGAGCGGTAGATGCCATGCAAGGCTTAGCCCTCCAAAAGGGACTAACGTTGACTATTGATAGGCGTGCTGTGTCCCTGCTTGTTTACGGAGACTTTGAGGGTTTAAAGGATGTCATGACCAGACTTATAGACAATGCCATTAAATTTACCGTAGAGGGAGCCATCAAGATTGGTATTACTATTGAAGAGGACAATGCCTGCGTTTATGTTTCCGATACTGGAATAGGTATTGCCTCCCATATCGGAGATAGAATATTTGAACCGCTAGCAGAAATCTATAAGGCTGAGCACAAAGATGTCCCTCAGCGGACAGGACTCGGCCTGGCTATTTGTAAGGCAGTGATTCGGCATCACGGGGGCACAATCTGGTTTGAGAGCGAACCGGGTAGGGGGAGCACCTTCTACTTCACCGTGCCCCAAGTTAGAAGTAGGTAATGTTTACCAGGCCCTTATCCTTGAGAGAAAGCATCATACCTCATTAGGGATTTGCCAGGAAGTGGTTAACTGTATCCAGTAGCATCTTCGAACTAAACGGCTTGGTGATGTGTCCGTCAGCACCCATCTCTTGGCTAAGTTTCACGTTGAGTTCCTGGCCTAGAGCCGTGAGCATGACCACAGGGATCGCTTTGGTAACCGGGTCTCTCTTAATTGTGTGGCAGGCAGTATAGCCATCCATGTTTGGCATCATAATGTCCATCAGGATAAAGTCCAGGTCGTGGCTACGAGCCATATGAACTGCCTCCTCCCCATCCTTTGCCTCTAGAACAATATTCTCTTTGCCCAGCATGCTGCGCACCAAATGCCTAACATTCTCCTCATCATCAACGATAAGCACCTTTTTCTTCTCCATTTCGTCCTCCTTTGCTCGCCTTCTTCCGTTAGTAACTGACAATAAAATATCGTAGTACTGGCTACTGCTTTAGAGTCTAGATAGCCCATATTCGAATTGCAATGACTTCAGCAGTCGTTCTGGATTGCTACTCTTCATCATGGCTTCTTCTTGGGAGACTATTCCGCTTCTCACCAAATCAGCTAACGCTTGGTCTAGTGTTACCATACCGTCCTTACTACTAAGTCGCATGACATTGGGTAGTTCATAGGTCTTCCCCTCGCGGATGAGGTTCCTAACCGCAGAGTTAGCAAGCATAATTTCAAAGGTAGCTACTCGCCCTCCACGCACGCGGGGCAAGAGGGTCTGACATAATACCGCCTCTATTATTTGGGATAACTGGAGCCTGATTTGCTGTTGGTGGTCTGATGGGAATATGTCAATTATGCGGCCAACAGTCTGGGCAGCGTCGGTGGTATGTAATGTGCCCATCACCAGGTGCCCCGTCTCTGCCGCTCTGATAGCTGTGGATATCGTAGCCAAGTCGCGCATCTCTCCGACCACAATTACATCTGGGTCATGACGCAGAGCGTGTACTAGGGCGGTGTCGAAGGACTTAGTATCATCTCCGAGGTCTCGCTGGGCGATGATGCACTTTTTGTTGCTGTGTAAGTATTCAATGGGGTCTTCAATGGTGATGATATTTCGTTTGTCAGTCTCGTTGAGATGATGAACCATAGCTGCCAGTGTAGTAGACTTACCGCTACCGGTAGGTCCAGTCACCAGAACGAGCCCTCTTGGCTTTAGAACAAGTTCCTTGCAAATTTGGGGTAGCTCTAAATCATCAATGGATAATACCTCAATTGGCACCAAGCGGAAGGCAAGGCTAATTGTTCCTCTCTGTTGTAATACGCTAACCCGAAATCGAGCTAGACCAGGAACACTATAAGCGATATCCAGTTCCTTCTCTCTAAGGAAGGTGCTCCTTTGTTTCGGAGTGACAACATGCTCAAACGCCGCTTCAACATCTTTAGCTGTAAGCGCTGGTAAGTCTTCCTGTGGTATAAGCTCACCATCGATACGCAATACCGGCGGACTTGGCACTCTGAGATGTATATCCGAGGCTCCTTTATCTACCATCAGTTTGAGAAGTTCATCTAATTCCATAGCATTATCTCCATTCTGGTTATGCCGACGTTAAACAACTGATTTGGCGAGTTTTCTGGTTTTTAAAAAGGCATCGGCTACCTCAGGGCCAAACTGAGTACCTTTACTGTGCTCAATCTCGTCGCAAGCAGTATCAACATGCATTGCCTCCCGGTAGGGACGCTCCGATGTCATAGCGTCATAAGTGTCAGCTACTGCCAGAATTCTAGCACCCAGCGGTATACTCTCACCTTTTAGCCCGTCAGGATAACCGGTGCCATCAAAACGCTCGTGGTGATGTCTGACCATCATTAGAATCGCCTCGTCGTCGACAATAGGATTTAAGATATGTGCCCCTATTTCAGGATGGTACCTAATATTCTGGGACTCCTCCTCAGTGAGCCCGGATGGCTTATTCAGAACAGATTCTTTCACTCCTATCTTACCAATATCGTGGATTAGCCCGGCCAGCCTTATTTTCTCGATACTATCCTGTGGCAGGCCCAACTCCCTGGCTGTAGCCACAGACATATCGGCTACCCTCTGTGAATGACCACTGGTGTACTCGTCCTTAGCTTCCAGGGCATAGGCCAAGGCAGTTACCGCGTTGAGAAATGAGGCACGGATTCTCCTGGCCTGAGCTTCAACCTTTTGCTCTAGGTCCTGCTGGTAATCTCTATTCTCAAGCTCCAGCCTTCTTTTCTCCAGAGCCCGGCCCACACTCAGGGTAACCTCACCCAGATTGAAAGGCTTGGTTATATAGTCATAGGCTCCCTGCTTCATGCACTGGATAGCAACATTAGTATCAGAAATAGCAGTAGCCATAATCACGGCTACGTCCGGGTAGCTAGTTTTGATTTCAAGCAGCAGCTCAACCCCTGATTTGCCTGGCATCTTGATATCCAGAATCACAAGTTCAATTGTATTATTTCGCAGTTTATCCAGAGCCTGGGCAGCGCCGTCAGCTTCCTGGCATTGGTAGCCCTCATCTGATAGCTTCTGATGAAGAAGCTTCCTGATTGTCTCTTCATCATCAACAACCAGTATTATCCCCTGTTTGCTAGTCATTTTCTATTTCTTTCAGAGTTTCTCTGACAGACGTGGCTAACTATCGGTTCATCTTCAACTACCAAGATTCTTTTTACGCCAGCACCGCCACTAGAGTTTGCCACTCCATTTTTCCTTCCTACAGTGGTTGGTGATAGGTAGCTCCACAACAAAAGTAGCTCCTTTACCCAGTTGACTTTCGGCGTATATCCGGCCGTTATGTTCAGTAATTATGCCATGACAGATGCTCAAACCCAGCCCGGTGCCTTTGCCTACCTCCTTGGTAGAGAAGAAGGGGTCAAACAAGTGCCCCAGGTTTCCCTTATCAATCCCTGGCCCATCATCAGTAAAGGAAGTTATAACGGTTTCCCCTGTCCTTTCCGTAGTAATAGTCAGGGTACCTCTCCCATGCGCTTCAATCATGAAATGCTCAGCATTGATAACAATGTTAAAAAAGACCTGTTGCAACTGGAAATGGTCGGCCATAATTTCGGGCAGGTCAGAGGCAGACTGAATATTGATCTCAATGTTGCTTACCTTGTGCTCGTAGGCACGCAATGCCAGCACCTTGTCAATGATGATATTTACGTCTACTAGCTCTTTTGCCGGAGGATGTCTTCTGGCGAAGGTAAGGAGACCCTTTACTACCTGGGCAGCGCGTTGAGCTTCACTATATATAATCTCTACGTCCTTCTTATCATCATCAGCGATGTTCCTGCCCAAGAGTAGCTGGGAAAAGCCAATAACACTGGTCAGTGGGTTGTTAAGTTCATGGGCAATACCTGCGGCTAGCTCACCAATAGATACCAGACGGTCAGCGATGATAAGTTGTTCCTCCATCTGCTTGCGCTTGGTGACGTCACGGGCTATCACCAAAATCTCAACGGGCTGTCCATCAGGCTTACGTAGGAAACTACAGTTAATCTCGACCGGGACTATGGAACCATCCTTACGATTCAACTCAAGTTCCAACGTCCGTGACCTACGCAGGTCCTTCTGTTCCATGTTTTCGATGGCCAGTTCTTCAGCAAGAGTCTTCATGGCAACCTCAAATGAGGCAGGAGTAAAGACTTCTTCCATCGCCTTGGCCATGGCTTCCTCAACGCTATAGCCTAATAGGCGGGTAACAGAAGGACTGATGTAGGTGAGACACATATTCATATCCACGGTCCAAATGACATCTGTGGCGTTCTCGGCAAGCAGACGGTAGCGCCTCTCACTCTCACGTAGCGCCTCCTCAGCCTTCTTGCTCTCCGTGATATCACGGAAGAGGCCCAGTATAAGGCGCTGCCCGCCTATGTTTAAAATCGAAGCACTGATTGTCACTGGCACGACTACTCCATCCTTCCTAATGACCTCACCGTCATAGTCTGCAGCGTGCTCTTCTACAATGTGCCTATTAAATCTCTGTCTATATTCGTCAGCCTTGCCCGGCGGGTGGAGCTCCGGCTGGTGCATACCTACGATTTCATGCCGGCTCCTTCCTAATAGGGCTACTCCTTGCCGGTTGGTTTCGATAATCATTCCTGTCTCGACATCAGCAAGAAATGCTGCATCATTGAGGTCGTTAAAGAGATGGCAATACTTTTCCTTCGACCGTTGTAGTGCCTTCTCATCCCGCCTACGCTCGGCGTCTGACTTCGCAAGCTCTGCCATGCGCTGGCGTAGGGCTTCCACTTCCTTAATAAGCTGTCCTTTGGTTTTATCAGTATTACCCATTTCTACATTCTGCAATCAAGTTCTGTTGACACATGACTATTTTATAACCAAAAGGTGTCTCTTGACAAGAGACACTACTCGAGCTGACTCTTTCCTGATTTTAAATTAGATAGTCTATCAATCCGGTTGACCTCTACCTTCAGCCTATCTACATTATCCTCAGTGAACAGTCTTCACGCTTTCCTGTCCCTATTTTTAGCATCGGCAAATGACCCCTCATTGACCCATCGGAAAAAGGTATTTTTACTTATACCAGCTATTTGACAAATTTCAGCAGTCCTATAGTAAATTTTCTCATTACCCATAACTGGTATATTAGAAGGCTTTCCAACACTACTTAGGTATACTCAATTTTATCCTTTGTCACGTAGCCAAACAATCACCCAAATGGGCCAGATAGTAATAGGACGATAGTGCTAGAGTGAGGTAGCCACTACCAGCGTAGTAACGACATCGGGAGGTATTCAGGGAAGAACATTGCCGGAAACGAGTACAGAGGTCGTTAAGCAACGGGCACTTTTTGGTTATTTATCCCCCTTTAGGGGCTCAATTTCTGTTTTTCACCACGATTTTAGGGTGCTTTTATCATTTCTTTAGCTTCTCTACAGCTATCCCCTTGCTTAAGTCCTTTTCCACCAACTTTTTCAACTTATGGCCATCATAGTCATTGGCATGGCCGGGAATAACACAGGTCACCAGCCCGGTGCTAGCATTAAGGCTCACCTGGTCTTTATATCCGTAGAAGTACTGCCTTTCTTTGTGCCTTTTACCATCTTTGCCTACCACTACCTGAAGCTGGCCAAACTTAACTCCCCTCACCTTTGCAAAGCTCTAACCTCCAGACTTTTGTCTAAGTATCATTGCTTTGAGGCCAACTGGCTAGCTTCGGTATAAAGATTTTTTGAAGAATTGCTAAACAATCTCCATAAGACGCTATTTGATTTTTCTGCTTTATGGTGCTATTATTTAAGGGTTGCACGGGTGCCTATCTTGACCAGCTCTGAGGTTGAAACGCGAGAGGCCTGCCAAAATAACCATAGGAGTTTAAAGCTGTGACTGAATTATCACTTCCATTTGAGTCTAAGTACTTGCCGCTAAAGAAGTTCTTTGATATCTACCGTAGGTCTATTAAAGAGCCAGAGGAGTTTTGGGCGGAACAGGCACGTCAGCTAGATTGGTTTAAGACTTGGGACAAGGTGCTGGAATGGAAGCCGCCTTTTGCTAGGTGGTTTGTTGGTGGACAACTCAATGCCTCCTATGAGTGTGTCGACCGTCATGTTAAGACTTGGCGTAAGAGCAAGGTAGCTATCTACTGGGAAGGTGAGCCAGGAGATGTCAGGGTTTTAAGCTATTCAAGGCTATATAGTGAAGTTAACAAGTGCGCCTCCGTCTTGAAGAGTTGCGGAGTAGGCAAGGGGGACAAGGTCGCCCTATACCTGCCGATGATTCCTGAACTACCAGTTTTCATGCTGGCCTGTGCCCGGATTGGTGCCCCTCATACGGTAATCTTTTCTGGTTTCAGCGCTCAAGCCCTGGCGGATAGGGTCAATGATGTGCAAGCCAAGGTGCTGGTAACCGCCGATGGTGGGTTCAGGAGGGGGAAGGTATTACCGCTAAAGGGTATAGTTGACGAAGCCATGGGCATGTGCCCTTCAGTGGAGAAGACCATCGTGGTTAAGAGAGCCGGTGTCCCGGTTAGCATGAAGCCATCGAGAGACCTGTGGCTAGATGACCTGCTCGATGGGGCGGAGTCTTTCGTTGAACCTGAGCCAGTAGACTCGAACCATCCACTCTACATACTTTACACCTCAGGTACCACGGGCAAACCTAAAGGGATTGTTCACGGCACTGGTGGCTATCTCGTCCATAATTATTCGACCTACAAATGGGTCTTTGACCTTAGGGAGGAATCAGTCTACTGGTGCTCGGCTGATGTGGGTTGGGTTACTGGCCATAGCTCGATAGTATACGCGCCACTGGCACACGGGGCAGCTATAGTCATTTATGAAGGAGCTCCAGATTATCCTACCATTGAACGATGGTGGGAAATCATTGAAAAATACGGAGTTACCATATTTTACACCTCACCTACTGCCATCAGGATGTTCATGAGACGCGGTGAGGAACTACCACATAAGCACGACCTTAGCAGTCTGGAGCTGTTGGGAAGTGTGGGAGAGTCCATTAACCCGGAGGCCTGGCTCTGGTTTTATAAACAGATAGGCGGTGAGAGGTGCCCCATTGTTGATACCTGGTGGCAGACTGAAACTGGTGGTATTATGATATCACCAGCCCCGGGGATAGAGTGCGTACCCTTAAAACCCGGCTCAGCAACATTGCCATTACCAGGTGTAGATGCTGATGTAGTCGATGAAGATGGTAAGCCAGTGCCGCCTGAGGAAAGAGGTTTGCTGGTAATAAAGAAGCCGTGGCCAGGAATGCTCCTTGGTGTACATGGTGACCCAGAGCGCTATAAGAAATCCTACTGGTCACGTTTTCCAGGTATTTATTACACCGGTGATTATGCAGTAAGGGACAAGGATGGTTACTTCTGGATTTTGGGGAGAGCTGACGAGGTACTTAAAATTGCCGGGCATAGAATAGGTACTGTTGAACTTGAGGATGCCGCTGTCTCGTATCCTCAAGTGGCTGAGGCAGCGGTAGCGAGTAAACCTCACCCGGTAAAGGGTGAGAGCATCGTTGTCTTTGCCGTGCTAAAAGAGGGGGTCAGTTCCTCCCCTGGCTTGAAGAAAGACCTGGTCAAGCATATGCGAAGTGTGGTGGGGTCAATAGCGACTCCTGACGAGGTCTACTTTGTCACCAAGCTACCCAAGACAAGAAGTGGCAAGATTATGCGGCGAATTCTAAAGGCGGTGGCTACTGACGCTGACATTGGTGACCTCACCACTCTAGAGGACGAAACCTCTGTGGAGGAGATAATCAAGACTTATCATGAACTCAAGAAGGCAAAGATAAAGACAGAGTAAGATGTCACTGAATGTCATTTTCTACGGCGGTGGGGAGAATGTCCGCTCTTTGAGCTTGAAAGGAGGGTGTATTAGCGGTGGCGATTACCTTTTCTGGCAGTGAGCTTATTAACATTGCCATTGGTATCGAGAAGAGAGGAATTGCCTTCTACGATACTATGGCCAAGTCAACCGAGAATACGGCAACTCGTGATGTCTTCAAATATCTAGCAGATATGGAACGAATGCATATTCATATTTTCCAGGGTATGCTCGGTGAGGTCGATAAGTATCAAATTCCAGAGACCTATGCCGGGGAATATGCTGCCTATCTTCAAGCACTGGTTGATAGCGCCGTTTTCACTGACGATACTATCACTAGCGAAATGGCAACTCAGGCGAGTAGTGATATTGAAGCTATGGAACTGGCTATTGGAGCGGAAAAGGATTCCATACTGTTTTACTACGAGATGAAAGAGATAATGCCTCAGCGAGCACAACCAACAGTGAGTAAGATAATAGCTGAGGAAAAATCTCACCTGAGGGAGCTCTCTGAGCTAAAGAAAAAACTGTCGGCTATCTAGCACCTCTTAGGGAAATTAAGTAGTCAGACATTGGTTTGTCGCCAGGAAGCTATCATTAGCCTACACGTTAAACAAAAAGGTAATTACATCGCCCTCTTGGACTGTATAGTTCTTACCCTCTAGTCGGAGGAGCCCCTTCTTGCGAGCCTCAGCTAGGCTGCCACTCTTTACTAGGTCATGGTAACTGATTACCTCTGCCCGAATAAAGCCCCTCTCCATATCAGAGTGGATTTTACCGGCGGCTTTAAGGGCACTGGTGCCATTTTGAATAGACCAGACTTTAACTTCACTTGAAACTGTGGTGAAAAATGAGATTATCCCTAGTAGTTCGTAGGCTGACTTGGTGATGCGGTCAAGTCCGGACTCACTCAGACCAAAATCAGCCCGGAATTCCTCAGCAGCACTGTTATCTAGTTGACCCAGCTCCATTTCTAGCTTGCCACACACGGTAATAACACCGGAGTGGGGTCGTGAATACTTGGCGTTCAATTCTGCTTCTAAGGACTCAGCCTCAGGTATCTGGTCTTCCCCAATATTGACCACGATTAGTAGTGGCTTGGCGGTAAGAAACTGGTAGTTACTAATCATCCTGGCTTCGTCAGTAGTTAGCCTTAGTTCCCGGATGGGCACATCCTTCTCCAAATCAGACTTAATCTTCATTAGCATCTCTTGCTCTTGGAGGAGACCCTGACGCTCGGACGGCTTAGCTCCTTTTAGGGATAGCTCCATCCTCTGTAGTCTTCGCTCAATAATGGTTAGGTCGGAAAAGGTAAGTTCTAAATCCATGGTGGCAATATCCCGAGCTACATCCAGGCTGCCTTCAATGTGGGGTATTTTTTCATCGGTGAAGGCCCGGACTACATTAATAAGAGCATCCACCTGGCTAAGCTGGGACAGGAGTTGACCGCTTATAGTCTCATCCTTAACCAAATCCTTGACGGAAGCGCCGACATCAATATACCTTATCTCAGCTGGCACTACACGCTTGGGCTTAAGCATGTCGGCTAATATTTGGAGACGGGGCTCTGGAACCCTAGCTATTCCAATATGTGGGGCTAAACCTTTTGGAGCGTGACTTCCAGTATCAACCTTACCTCTGGTCAAACCATTGAAGATGGTTGTTCTACCACTTTGGGGCAGCCCTATGATGCCAATATCCACACTCATTGGTCTAACCGCATGCCTTCTTCTATTAGTTTGGGGTGCCTAGGTCAGGGTAGGATATTTACCGTACTCGTGGATTGCCTTTACCATCTCTACATAATTCTCTGGCTTCACCGCAGAATGAATCGAGTTGCTGGACATACAGATAAATCCTCCACCCCGGGCAGCCTGCCTTATGCATCTCTTGACATCCTCACGCACTTCTTCTAAGGTACCCCAGGTAAGGACGTATGCGCAATCAACATTTCCTATTAGGCAAACCCTGTGACCATGCTCCTCCTTCACCTTCCCAAGGTCCATTCCACCCAATGGGTCAATTGGGTGGAGACCATGAATACCAGTATCAACGATTAAATCAATGAGGGGCATGATATTTCCATCTGTGTGCTTCGCAGTATAGGCTCCTCGGCTCTTCGCTTCATCAACTAGCGTCTTGAACACAGGGATAACATGCTTAGTAAAATGTTCTCGAGACAACATGGGCCATCTGGTGGTGGCATAGTCCCCTTGAATGAAAATTATCTCGGCACCAACTTCAATGCAATTTCTGATATACCTCAGGTAATAGTCACGTATGAGCCCAGATAGCCGGTCTATGAAGTCGGGGTTTCTGACAAAGTCCATAAAGTGGTCAGTTGCTCCTCGCACCTCATTGGCTACGCGGAAGGGATCGGGAAACAAAACAGCAATTGCCCTCTGTCCCTTATACTTCTTTACCAGTCTCGCCAGTTCCTCATACCTCCATGACTCGTCGGGGTCAGGAGGCCTCCAGGTATCGAGGTCCTTCTCCGACTTTATGGCTGGTTCTATGGGATAGGCGTTAACGTCTCCCATATCCTGTTTAATAGTACCCCATTGGTCTCGGAAGTAATTCCCTCCTTTTAAAATCTCGACCCGGTAACCTGACTGGTCCTCCTCGTCTGTAACGACTGCATCCCAGTCAAAATACTCGATTGCTTCGTCGTACGAAGCCCCGGGAAGTATTGCTTCTTTCACTTTGCGGTCAAGGGTTAACTCAAAATGTGGCACCCTATCTGGTTCCTGAAGCTCAAGTGCCATAAAAATCCTGTCCGCTCCCGTTAGAGTCTTCATCTCTTATCTCCTGTCTTACCCTCCATGAGATTGTCAAGCAATTTTAAGGAAAACATAGATTACTGCACCAAAGCCTTGAACTTTTTTACAGCATCAGACGCATCTGTAGCGTAACAATCAGCGCCAATCTGCTCAGCGTAGCGTTGTGTCACCGTTCGCGCCACCAATCGCTACTTTGACCTTATCCCTCAACCCAGAAGCTTTCAGAGCTGCTATCGTTCGTTCCTGGTTGGGCATCGTTGATGTGAGCAAGGCCGATAGCCCCAGAATTTGGAAGCCGTTCTCCTTCACTGCGGTGCAGAATGCTTCAGGAGCTACATCAACACCGAGGTCGGTTACGTCCCACCCATTTGCCTCTAACATCATG
>Ga0114930_10003530_pt1 | contig 13594 bp, 13 predicted proteins | sample AnhtaG_FD_87300 | JGI IMG/M metagenome (GOLD analysis project Ga0114930, IMG submission 87300) | Deep subsurface microbial communities from Anholt, Denmark to uncover new lineages of life (NeLLi) - Anholt_01485 metaG | ecosystem: Environmental > Aquatic > Marine > Oceanic > Sediment | place... | reverse complement strand
GGGCAAGGGGAGGGGGAAAGTTCGGGATTTTCACCCCCACCTTAATCCTCCCCCATCAAGGGGGAGGAGATATATTTTGAGCCCTTATGATGCCCCGCCCGGAAGGGCGGGGAGCTTTACTATGACGGCGATATCGCCAAATGTGGGATTGAAAAAGCATACAGCGAAGGTAAAATCGATTTTATTAAACCTCTCTCGTGCCACCTGTTTCCTATCAGGGTTTCGGATTTTAGAGGGCCAATTTTGAGATACGAAGAATATCATGAGTGTAAATCGGCATTGAAAAACGGATTACAAAGAAACTTAAGTCTTATAGGTTTTTGCCAAGATGCTTTAGAAAGATCATTCGGCAAAAAATGGTTTGAAAAAGTGAAGAAATTTACCATCAGTTAATTATTAGGTTTCTCCATAAGATAAAACTCATGAAGCCTATTCCTTTCACGATTGAAGGTCAGATTAATAATATAACTTTTGGGCATAATATATAAGCATTAGCAGTTCAGAGATCAATAAACCTGGAGAGGCCCTTATGGATAGTGGGCAAATCTGTAAGGGCTTTTCCTTTCCGTTCCTGCTCTTACAAACTGTAACCTCTATAACTTCTTGACTGAAAAAAAGTTTTATTCTAAGTTTTTCTTAAAAAACATTAGTCTTAATAGAGTTTGCTATGGGCTGGAACTTATAACCCATTTATCAAAGAGAGGCGGGTGATTGTATTGATGTAGTCTCCAAGACTTTTCCATATTTGTAGTTACTACACAAGATAGCCAAAAATAAAAAGGGGAAGTAGAAATGAAGGAAGCTAAGGAAGTAACCGTATCAATAAACAATAGAGTTTTTACTATAGATATAGCCGTTGAAGATGAGGAACTTATTGAAACTATCTTTAGTGCGTTAAAGGAATATGTAAAGAAAGGTTTTTCAATAAAGGTAAAAGAAGCATATGTCACTTCTCTATCGGACTCACTAAAGATAATTTCAAAGATAATTGCGAGCAGTTCTCAAATAGATGAATGGAGGGCTGAAACGAAACAATTGATATCTATAATACGGAAAGGGGAATAGGCCTGTGACCAAATTAATTTAATAATCCCAGGAAAATTTCAATTTAGGTTCCAGGCATAATTTGATATTTGATAGAACATATGGGAAAATACAAAAAATTCAAGATGTAAGTGGGGTTAAACAGGATGAGAGTATTTTTATTGTCTTTACTGTTGGTAATTTATTTTTTCCCTCTGAATACATTTGGTGAATGTATTGAGGGTAATTGTGTGAATGGAGAAGGAACGTTTGTGTATCCTGACGGTAATGAATATATAGGTGAATTTAGGGATAATAAAATTAATGGACAGGGTACTTTGACCTCTCCTGACGGCACTGAATATGTAGGTCAATGGAAGGATAATAAGAAAGATGGACAAGGCACTTTGACCTTTCCTGACGGCACTGAATATGTAGGTCAATGGAAAAATGATATGAGGAATGGACAGGGCACTTTGACCTCTCCTGACGGCACTGAATATGTAGGTCAATGGAAGGATAATAAGAAAGATGGACAAGGTACTTTTACCTATCCTGACGGCACTAAATATGTGGGTGAGTTTAAGAATAACAAGAGGAATGGACAAGGTACTTTTACCTATCCTGACAGCACTAAATATGTGGGTGAGTTTAGGAATAGTCAGTTTAATGGAAAAGGGACTTTGACCTTTCCTGACGGCACTAAATATGTAGGTCAATTTAAGGATAGTCATTTTCATGGACAAGGTACTTTTACCTATCCTGACAGCACTAAATATATAGGTGAGTTTAGGAATGGTGAGTTTATTGGAAGGTAGGTAAGAAAGAAGAGTTAATCAATTACTTTCTCTTTTTCTGTTACAGCCTCTGATTTTAGCCGGTTAATTGCATCGATAAGGGCTGGGAATACATTGTCCCTGGTATCACCTGCCACCATTATGGTTACAATCTCGTCACCAACCTTAAGATGGCCTTGGTTTGTTTCAATGAAGATGTCCACTATTCCAGTCCTTGACTTTATATCTCTTATAATATTCTCAATCTTTCCAGTGTCGAAGAATACATCAAGCCCCGAGACAGCCTTCCCATCCCTTGAGAAAGACCTGACTATACCAAGGTGGCTGGCGATCATACCTGCTTTATGGAAATTGGGATTGGCTTTAATAGTCTCTATCATCCTATTTTGATCCATCTTATTCACCCCTAACTCACTTTTAACTTTAGGCACTTTAGCTCATTTATAACTTTTTCTATCTGTGTCCTCATTATCAGGGTCAAGATTGAATAGTTTTCGGGCAACATCTAAATAAAGATTTCGGGAACTCCTCTCCCCCTTCCTTTTTAAAAAGACTATAGGGTCGTTTAAGATCTTTTTGGTAATTGATATAGTTAAATTTTCCACATCTTTCCTCTGCTCTGGTGAAAGATTACCAAGACTGGAGAGAGTTTTTTTCAGCTCTATCTGGCATATCTTTTCACATTTATCCTTGAGGGCTACTATAGTTGGAACAACACCCAATGTCTTTAGCCATTGGCTAAATTTGATGACCTCCTCATCCACCATCCTCTCTGCCTTAACCGCTTCCCCCTTTCTTTTACCAATGTTGGACCCGACAATCCCTTTAAGGTCATCAATGTCATAGACAAAGACATTTTCTATTTCATTTACTCGGGGTTCAACATTTCTGGGCACAGCAATATCTATAAAGAAAAGTGGTCTATTCTTTCTAACCCTCATCGTCTTTTTTACCTGGTTTGAAGAGATTATCGGCTCTGGAGAAGCAGTAGAGGTGATAACAATATCTACATGGAGTAATTGATCATCTATTTCGTCAAAGGAGATTGCCTTTCCATGAAATTGATCTGCCAATTCCATGGCCCTGCTAAAGGTCCTGTTGGTTACCAGGATTTTGTCTATCCTGTTATTTAAAAGATATGTGGCAGCAAGCTCTGCCATTTCTCCGGCTCCTATCAGGAGAACCTTTTTGCCCTGTAAATCTCCGAATATCTTTTTGCCCAATTCTACAGCCGCAAAGCTTATAGATACAGGAAATCCTGCTATGCCTGTCTCAGTCCGTATTTTTTTGGCCAGCGAGAAGGTTCTATGCATCAATCTGTTAAGAATGACAGAGGATGATTTATGATCAACTGCTATCCTATAGGCATCTTTGAGCTGTCCGAGTATCTGTGGTTCGCCAACTATCAGGGAGTCCAGGCTTGCACCTACCCTGAATATATGGCGTATTGCCTCCTGATCATTGTATATATATAGCGTTGGCACAAGTTTCTCCCTTTTAATCCCACTAAAATGGGAGAGGAATTCGATAACAGCTTCTCTGACATCTTTTTCATTATCGGTTGTGAAAAGTATCTCCGCCCGGTTGCAGGTGGACAGCACTATGGATTCTTTTATATCCTTAATGCCGCTGATGGCATTCATCACGTGATCAATATCTTGGCTTCCGAAGGTAACCAATTCCCTCAATTCAACCGGTGCTGTCTCATGATTCATGCCTATATTGACTATTTTTATCATGGCAATTGGTTTCCTTTTAAGCTCTCAAAACTATGATACCCCTCCATTAAGAAATTGACTCCAATGAATGTGAAGATCAGGATAAAAAAGCACCCTATGGACATGAGGGCAGAGCGTCTGCCGCGCCATCCTATAGCCATTCTCTGGTGTAAAAGGGCTGCATAGCAAAGCCATGTTATCAAAGACCAGACTTCTTTTGGATCCCAGCGCCAGTAAGAGCCATGGGCACCCTGGGCTACAATTGAACCGGTAATCATGCCTATTGTAAGAAGGAAGAACCCATAGTTGATTGCATTATAATTTAATGAATCGAGGCTGTTAAGGGAGGGAAGCCTGTTGTAGAAGGCTCCAAGCCTTTTTGACTTTATCTGATGTTCCTGGATCAGATACATAACCCCGGCAATAAAGGCAATGACAAAGATGCCATTCCCCAAAAAGGAGGTTGTTACATGCAGTAGAAGCCAGAAACTTTTAAAGATAGGCCTCACCGTTATGGTTGAAATGGGGATTGTTGAGGAGATGATCATCAAAAAGGCAGCGAAGGGAACCACAAATGAGCCTAAAATCATTATCCTGAATTTTATCTGAAAAATGATATAAGCGGCGATTATAGCCCAGGAAAAAAATGAGAGGGATGCCTTAAAGTTTAAGGCAGGCACAGCACCGAGCTGGTAATAACAAAGGACAAGATAGATAGAATTGAGTGCAAAACCGAAAAGCACAATCCTGTGTGACCAGTAGCCTACTTTTTTATTTTTCTTTATGATAAAGAGCAAGTAACCGGCTGAAGCTATGAGATATACAATGAGAGTCAACTTAAAAAAAACGATATCCATTTTACACCTTCTTAAAGACCTGTTTAACAGCATCCTCTATGGGGAATTCTTCTCCCAGGATAGATTTTAGAGTAGTCCTAACCCCTCGCCTATTTCCTTTCTTGATCAGTTTTAGTAGATTGGAGTCAACCAATTTTTGAAAGATTATCTTATTTTTTGAAGATGGTTCCCCCTGGGAAAGGAGTTTTATCCTGAGGAGCCCCAAAAGCTCTATAAGGGAATCATATTCTGGTCCAAACATACTATCCATTTCTTTTCTGATTTTTTTTGCAAGGGCCGGGCTTTTTCCTGCTGTGGATATGGCTATTTGAAGGTCTCCTCTTTTAACTATTGAGGGCATAATAAAATTGCAATCTCCAGGCTGATCAACGGCGTTAAACAACAGACCATGTTCTTTTGCCCGGGAGGCAATCTGAGTGTTGACTTCAGGATCATCCGTAGCTGCGATAACCATAAAGGCATCATCCATATAAGTATCTAAAGATTCATAAGATATCTGGTTAATCTTGTGTCCGGTAACCAGTTGTTTTAGATGAGGGCTAAGATGAGAGGAGCTTATATATATCTTGCAACCATAGTGAAGAAGGTTTTCTATTTTTCGTTCAGCTACCTCACCACCACCAACAACTATTACTTTGCGATTATACAGATCGAGAAATATAGGGTAATAAGGCATATATACAATCTTGATAAAATAAAACCCGATTAAAGCAAAAGCAATTAATTATTGGGTTGCTTTAACTTTTTCCTTTAAGAAAGCTCAAATGACAAAAGCCAAATGTCAAATCAAATCCAACACTCCATCACTCCCTGGCCAAGACCTGACTTGTAACGAGCTAATTCCATAGACTCAACTCATGAGATATTACAGCGATAATATCGTATTCCATGCAAGTCGCGCCCCTGGCCCAGACCTGATTATCTGGCTATATGCTGCATATATGGAATATGCGCCAGGGCGGGCCAATATTCCAATTGGGGCGAAGCCCCTAAGTTCTTCTCAGACATACTGATCTGCCATTTCGTTTATAAATCTTTCGATTTCATTAGGTCCTTTTGGAGACACTTCTGATATCAACCCCTTGATTTTGTCATAGGTGATTTGGTCACGATAAAGATCGTCTGTTGACGAATAGAGCCCGCCTCGTCTGCCAATCCTGTAAATAATTCGTTCAGATTCAGGTAGATCTTGATATTTTTTGATAACATATAACATATTAGCTTTTTCTTCGGGTAACTTTCCTCTTATCTCTTCTAAGAGATTCATAATGTGGTCGCTTGTGATGGTACTGGTTAGGTTATCATCTAAGGTTTCGATAAATAACTTTATCTCCTCAACCACCTGATCATCTGAAAGCATCTTAAACTCCCCATTCACGAACTTTTGGTAAAGGGGGGTACGGGTGGGGATCCTCAGGCTTCTCAGTCTTATATAATGAGGGTTAATTTGGTTAAGAACCCTGGCTGTTTCTACGGCATGTTCTTTCCACATTGCCTCTCCCCCAAGCCCTGGCATAATGTATTCAGATAATGACATGCCAGCCTCTATCACCTTTCTTCCGGCATCTATATGCCGTTCCGCTGTAACGCCCTTCTTTATAAATTTTAAAACTGAATCAGAGCCGCTCTCCAGACCAATATGAACCCTATCAAGGCCTGCCTCTTTTATATCTTTCATCTCAGGTAGCGATTTCCGGCTAACAGTTCTTGATCTTGAATAGGTGGTTACTCTCTCTAAGTCGGGAAATTTTTCCCTCAGAAACTGTAAGATATCAACAAAATCCTTGGTCTTCATGACAAAATTGTCAGCATCTTGCAGAAAACATTCTCCGGTCCCGTAATAAAGCCATAAGGCCACGCTCTGGTAACTGTAACTGTAAATGTGATTACTAAGAATATGGTTTATAACCGAATTTGTTATCTGGCCACTTTCCCCTAATTTCCACGAAAGGGCCTTTATATCATCTGTAATATCCCTGGCTGTCTGAATATCTTTTTTGACCTCTTCTACTCCTCGAAGAGAGAACTTTTGTCCTTTATAGACAGGACAAAAAAGACACTGGTTCCAGGGGCAGTTGCGAGTTATCCTTAAAAGAAGACTTCGTGCTTCATTAGGTGGCCTAATAGGGCCTTGCTCAAAGCTTAATTTTGATTCATTTATCATATTTTCTCCTTAATCCCCGAAGGCTTGCCCGCCATACTTCTGGAGGGCCTATCCCCTATCTTCAGGCTGGTGGACTCCTAAGCCCTGAAAAAGAGCAACAGGCACTGCATATCGAAAAATAAGTTATCAAAAAAAATAAATATATCAAATATTATAATCACATATTGTAACTTTTCAAATTTTTATCTATCCTCCTCACATGGAGAGAAAAATCAGGAAAAAATCTAAAGATAGGTAATATTGACATAATCTCTTATAAAATATAAGTTTAAAATATTGATTTTCTTTTAAGGAGGGGAGATGAAATTTAAATCAGCACCATTTATTTATTTCATTCTTTTCTCATTGTTTATCTTTTGCTTAATTCCAGTTCCCCGGGCAGAGGCCCAGGCTTAAATCAGGGCCTTGAAAGAGAGGGTGGACACAGTTAGCAAAAGAAAGAATAGATTTGTGGCCATGTTCCTTAAACAATACGGAATCAATTACTGTATTGATAGGCATGGAATAGTAACCCGGATTAATTTTACTGGTGACTGCTTAAAGGTAATGAGAACAGATGTGGTTCCAATGGTCAAAAAGAGCCTCGAGGTAGATGAGGTTGTGTGCCACGAGATATTTATATATACAGAGAGGGAGACAGTGCATCTGCTGTCCTATCTTAAAGTCAGATAGATGTCTATAGCCTATATCCTTAAAAAATCTTTTATATCTTTTAAGGAAGATGGATGCCTTAATCTCTCGGCTGCTATCGCCTTTTATGCTATTCTTTCACTTATTCCCTTTATCTATCTTCTTGTCTCCCTGGTTGGTCTTTTTGTTGGCTCTGAGGGTGAGATATTACCAAAAGTAAGCTCATATATCAGTCAGTTTATTCCCTTTATCAGTAAACACGTTTTAAATGAGGTAGGTCGGATAAATCTGGGTAGCGGGATTTTTGCCTGGTTTGCTGTAGTTTTTATGTTATTGGCAAGCACCCTTATTTTTGATTCGATTGAGTTTTCCCTGAAAAGGGTATTCAAAGCAGAACATATAAGACCTTTCTGGATTTCTAAGATTATGTCCTTGCTGTTTGTGCCCGTAGTAGGGCTTGTTTTTATTTTTCTTCAGATTTTTAATTTAGCGATAGATGCCTTTATCAAGCTGAACAATTATTTCGGTATCACCTTAGTACCACTTTTTTTAAATAGTATAGGACTCAAATATATCTTTCCCTTAGTATTGTCCTTCCTTTTTTTAAGTGCACTTTACGCTATAGTGACTCCTGGTAAGATTTTCTTGAGGGGAGCCATGGTGGGAGGTTTTATCTGTGCCATTATGTTAGAGGTAGCCAAACATGTTTTTGGTTGGATGATTAAACATAACCCTAATTTTGGTCTTGTATATGGGTCATTAAATACAATAATTCTGATGATTCTATGGATCTTTTATGCATCAGCTATATTTCTTTTCTGTGCAGAGATTATTTATGCTTACCGAAAACAACAGGCAAGTGCCTAAAGTTGTAAATGCCTAAAGTGCCTAAAGTTTGGTGGAATGGATTTCATTGTCTTCACTTCCGGAAATTTTAATCTTGTTTGATTTATCTGCCATTAGTTATTTGGTTGCGCTGCTCGTTTCGTCTACCGTCAACGGTTCTACAAAGCCTTTTACGAGATTTCGACGAGCTCAGTCGAGTCGCTGCACAACCCTGTCCCAGACCCGCCTGCCATATGGCGGGCAGGCCTGACTAAGAGAGGCTGATTTCTCCAACTTTCGCCTATGAAGTATTAAAGTGCCAACAGATTTTTTCGATCAAGTCGCACCTCCCGATCCCGTCCCGTTCTCGGGACGGGGAGGGGGGGGGCCGCAACCGTTTAACTCAACAAATCATGAAAGGGTCATTACCAACAAATATAAGATTATGGGTTTACAAATTTATTTATTATCCATCTTTTAACTTTAAGTACTTTAGGCACGTTAGCTCACTTTAGGCACTTAAAATGCATTTTATAGCCGACCTTCATATCCATTCTCATTATTCCATTGCTACCAGCAGTAGTCTTACGCCAGAGAATTTGGATCTCTGGGCCCGCCGCAAGGGCATCCAGGTTATTGGAACAGGTGATATATTTCATCCGGGCTGGTATAACGAGATAAAAGAGAAGTTGATACCAACAGAGGATGGATTATATAGAATCAAAGATGAATATTGTATAAAAAATGACTATCTTCTTCCTTCACCTTCACACCTCGTAAGGTTTGTTCTTTCCGGGGAGATAAGCAGTATCTATAAAAAAAATGGGAGGGTTAGAAAGGTACATAACCTTATCTTATCCTCATCATTTGATGCAGTAAAGAAGATACAAAACAAGCTGGAAGCAGTGGGGAATATCTCCTCTGATGGAAGGCCCATACTTGGCCTCCCCTCAAGGGATTTGTTAGAAATAGCCTTAGGGGCAGGTGATGGCACAGTCCTTATTCCCGCCCATATATGGACCCCATGGTTTTCTGTGTTTGGTGAAAAGAGTGGCTATGATACCATGGAAGAATGTTTTGATGATCTTGTAGAACAAATCTTTGCGGTTGAGACCGGTCTCTCATCCGATCCATCTATGAATTGGCTTTGCTCATTTTTAGATAGATATACACTTATTTCGAACTCAGACGCCCACTCACCGGAAAAGTTAGGGAGGGAGGCGAACCTCTTTGACGCAGACCTTTCCTACCCTACTATCATTTCCGCAATGAAAGGAGATAAAACTAATAGGTTCTTGGGAACAATAGAGTTCTTTCCACAGGAAGGGAAATATCATTTCGATGGACACAGAAAGTGTGGCATTTGCTGGACACCGCAGGAGACAATAAAACACAAAGGGATTTGCCCTGTATGTGGCAAGAAGGTAACCGTAGGGGTATTGAACAGGATTATGCAGCTTGCTGATCGGGTAAATCCGGCATTAAGGGATGATAAAAAACCATTTTACTCCCTCACTCCATTGAAGAATCTTATTGCAGAGATTAAAGGCGTTGGCGCAGGCAGCAAAGCGGTGAACATACAATATGAAGAACTTTTACGCAAGGGAGGATCAGAATTTTCAATCCTCCTTGATCTTTCCTATGACCAGATCAGGGAGATTGGGGACGAAATATTGGCAGAAGGTATTAGAAGGCTCAGGGACAGGGAGGTTTATATTGAGGAGGGATATGATGGTAAGTTTGGTCAGATAAAGGTATTTTCTTCTGGTGAGATTCAATCTCTCTCATCCCAGATATCCTTTTTTGATCAGTCATATAAAACTCCAGAGAGGAGGGGTTTAGCTGTAGAAGAATTGCATATTCATATAAATAAAAAAGGAGAAGATGTTGTCTTAAAAGAAAACAAAGGACAATTTGATGTACCTAAATATGGGTTCGCAATGAATCCTATCCAAGAGGAGGCGGTAAATCACTATAGAGGCCCTTGCCTGATTCTGGCAGGGCCAGGTACTGGAAAGACATTAACATTAACAATGAGGATTACAAGGCTTGTCAAATATTGGGCAGTAGATCCTGCTGCTGTTCTGGCTATTACCTTTACCAATAAGGCAGCAGAGGAGATGAAAAAGAAGATAAAAATTGCCTTTGATGATGAAGGAAAAACAAGACAGATTACCATCACCACATTTCACTCCTTTGGAATGTCCTTATTAAGAGAATATGCACATAAGTTTGGGAGATCCTTAGAGTTCGCTATCTTTGGCGATGATGAAAAGGCCTATATTCTTAAATCATTTCTGGGCATAAAAAACAGGGATCTCCATAGGGTTTCAGAAGATATAAGTTTAGTAAAAAACAGGATGCAAATCCCTTCAGATATTAATGATTATGAGCTGGCAAATCTGTATACTGCCTATGAAGATAGGCTAAAGAGGGAGGATGCCTTTGATATTGATGATCTTGTTGTTTATCCAGTTAGACTCCTTAAAGATAGTAGTGAGATAGGGGAATTGATAAGAAGAAGATACCCATGGATATGTATAGACGAATATCAGGATATAAACCTTGCCCAATATAATCTGATCAGGCTTCTTGCACCTGAGAAGGACTCTAATATCTTTGCCATTGGCGACCCTGATCAGGCTATCTATGGCTTCAGGGGAGCTGATACCGGCTTTATCCAGCGGTTTAAGGATGACTATCCAACCGGGTCAATCTATGAGCTTAAAACATCCTATCGGTGTTCAAAGACGATCCTTGAGGCATCTGCTCAGGTTGTTAAGCCGCTGGGAAGAAATGATCCATTAGAGGGAATAAAGGAAGGTGTATCAATCCATATCCAGGAGTGTCCAACTGCCAAAAGCGAGGCGGAATTTGTAGCCAGGACTATAGAAAAAATGATGGGAGGGGTTAGATTTTTCTCCTTTGATAGCGAGATTGCAGATGGTAGTGAGGAAGTTGGGGTAACCTCATTCGCTGACTTTGGCGTTTTGTTCAGGCTTTCAAAAATGGCCCCGGATATTATTAAGGCAATGAATGACCATGGTATTCCCTTCCAACTTGTTGGGGAAGAGCCTTTCTTTAAACATGAGCCAATTAGCACAATTATAGATATCCTCCGCCTTGTTGCAATGTCCTCAAATAAGGTATTGATTCAAAGACTAAAAGAAAAGAAGATAGAAGGATTATCTGAATCAGCCCTTTTGGAAACCAAAGAGAATAAAGATATACACTCAACAGAGGAATATATCAGGGAAATAATGAAGATATATCTTCCTGCCATCATGGTTTCTCATAGAGATGATATTGAGAGACTCATTTCCCTATCTAAGGGATATGGCCCTGATCTCTCCTCATTTCTCTCCTTACTGCAATTAGGAAGCCCTGCTGATACCTACAATCCATCAACAGAGCAGGTTACCCTCATGACAATCCATGCAGCAAAGGGCCTGGAGTTTTCATACGTTTTTATCATAGGATGCGAAGATGGTTTCTTACCTTACACACTCTTTACAAAAGGTAATTCTGACATAGAAGAGGAAAGAAGACTTTTGTATGTGGGTATGACAAGGGCTAAAAGGGCGCTTTTTTTATCCCATGCAAGAAAAAGAAATCTTTATGGTAAGTGGTTAAGCCTTCCTATTTCACCCTTTTTGGGCAATATTAAAGAAGATTTGATTAAAAAGGGTGAATTAAAAAAAGGGAAAAAGAAGGCAAAGGATAAGCAATTGTCCCTTTTCTAAGCCATTGTGCTGCGTGCAGGAAGATATGAATGATGTGAAATAAAGCTTGCTTTTTAGCTTATTCCATGGCATGCTTATTAACAATCTTAAATGATATAGTCTTATAGGAGATCAACCTATGCCTATTGTAAAAAAACAATTTTCCTTGAGTTCAGAGCAGGATGAATTCATTAACTCCCTGGTCAAGAAGAAGACATTTAAAGATAAAAGTGAGGTTGTTAGACACGGGATAGAACTTCTCCGGCAGGGATTCCAGGAAATGGAATTGGAGGGAATGGCCAGAGAATATTCTACTGATCCGGATTTTATTCAGACCGGAAAAAAGGGGATTAATTTACAAAAGCTATGAACCGTTTTGAGATCTGGAATATCCAACAAAAGGCTTCACATGCTTCAAGCCAACCTCCTCAACCGGGCGATACCTCAAAAACAGATAGACCCTATATTATTATTTCCCCGGATGCTGTGAATCGAGTAACTTCATATCCTTTTGTTACTGTAGTTCCTCTGCAGGATCGGAAACAGAGAAAGAAGTATCCAACAGATGTGTGGATCAGTCCTTCCAGGATCAATGGCCTTAAAAAGGAGTCCATAGCATTTTGCCAGTTAATCTACACAATAGAGAAGACCTTTTTCGACTTTCAGATAGGTGTGCTTGAGAAGCTATATCAGGATGAAATAATAGATGCTCTCAGGATGTTCTTAATTTTGTGAATGAAAGATTGAAATTATAACATTCAAGCAATGCACGGGAAACATAATTTATCTGAAAATACCACCCAGACCTATTGAAGGACCACCTTTAGAGTTTGGGAGGTGGCTTGTGGAGCTTCCCCTTCATGAGAGAACAGTGAAGATCCTGCCATACCAGGTGGTGAAATAATAAGAGAAAAAGGCATATGAAGAACGATCAGGGCAATAGTCATAAGATAATACACCTTGAACAGATTCGAAAGGCCAGAGGTGAAGAGCCGAACATTTTAGCTATCCTGAAGGATACTAAAAGGATAGCTATGGCCGTAGCAAAAAGGACTTGTGTCCAATGTAACACAATGAAGATGTGTGTTAATAAAACCGGCCTCTGCGCTGTCTGTTATCTTAACCTGACTCCAAAGCAGAAGAAGGTTGCAGATGAAGAGGCGCGGCATAAACAGGTTGAGTTTAAAGTTACCGATGACCGGTGGGGAAAAACAGAGGATCATTAGTGGTTAATCAAACGGTGTCAAAATCTCAAAGCCGTTATCTGTTACCAGAATTGTTTGTTCGAATTGGGCTGAGAGACTCCCATCATCTGTAACAACTGTCCAATTATCAGCAAGAACATGGAGGTTGTGTTTTCCAAGGTTTATCATTGGCTCTATAGTAAATACCATACCAGGAACAAGGGCAGTGCCCTGGCCTTTTTTGCCAAAATGGGGAACCTGGGGCGGTTCATGAAACTCGAATCCAACACCATGACCCACATATTCCCTGACAACTGAACATCCCTTGCCTTCTGCATATCTCTGGATAGCATAACCAATATCGCCAATTCTTTTTTTTGGTTTAACCTTTAGAATTCCAAGCCTAAGACACTCCCTGGCCACAGAAACTATCTTTTGGGCATCTTTTCCAGGAGATCCAACAAAGAATGTTTTACTGGCATCGGCGTAATAGCCATCCAAGATAGGAGTAACATCAACATTTACAATATCACCATCTTTTAAAATAGTATCATCCGGTATCCCATGACAGATCACATTATTGACAGAGGTACAAACACTTTTTGGAAAGCCTTGGTAGTCCAGGGGGGCAGATAGGGCATTGTTTTTCTTTGTAAATTCTTCTACTATGGTAT
>Ga0114930_10003528_pt1 | contig 13596 bp, 7 predicted proteins | sample AnhtaG_FD_87300 | JGI IMG/M metagenome (GOLD analysis project Ga0114930, IMG submission 87300) | Deep subsurface microbial communities from Anholt, Denmark to uncover new lineages of life (NeLLi) - Anholt_01485 metaG | ecosystem: Environmental > Aquatic > Marine > Oceanic > Sediment | place... | reverse complement strand
CGCCCAGATCGAGCATGCGCATAATGGTGTCGAGAACAGGCGGGGAAAGCCGGGTGTAGTTGTCCTCTGGGGGAAGCTCGGTCCACACGTCAGAGATCACGCAGCCGTCCGGATGCATCAGGTGAGTCTTGCCGCCCCAGTCCCTCAGCGACTTTCCGCAAAAGGCGCAGGTCTGGTGCGGGAAACGGGTGCGCTTTACGTTGAATTGCTTGTTCCCCTTCGAGAAAAGGAGCACCGCGGCATGGACCGACGGGAGGCCGTTGCCTCCAGGCTGGTGCGCGGACTCGACCGCGATCCAGTATTTGAAGTTGAGCTGCCGGTCGAGGAAGACACCTAGCTCCGGAAGGTAGTCCGGGGATCCCTGGACGAAAAGCAGGCCCCCACCCCGGAGTGCGCGCACGCACTCTGCGAGGACAGCCTTCAGGGCCTCGATCTCGAGGGGCTCAAATGCGCCGGTGACGAAGACGGCGAAGTCGAGCGCGTTCGCCTCCGTCTTCTCCAGGGTGCGCTGGAAGGAACGTCTGTCGGGACACGCGACTTGCATATGTGCCGTGAACCAGCCTTTCCGTGTAGGAGGGCCTTGTGCCCTCCCGAGATGGGGTTGCACATTCGGACACCGAATTCCTGCAGGTCAGGGTGGGAGCAGTTCGCCTCCCACAGGGTGCCGCCCTGGCGGGCCGGGACGAGCCGCGGCCCCTACTTTCTATCCGCGTGAATCGGCGTTCATCGGCGGTCAATCGACCTTCCTCGGCTTTGGGACGCAGGGTTCCCTGCCGAGCATCCCCCTGAGCATCATCAGGGCCGCCTCCTTGTCCGGGATCGGGAAGCCGCCCATCGAGTCCGGGTCGGTGTGGATCGGCGGGCGGAGGACCGGCAGTCCGACGCACGAGGGGCAGCCGTCCTCGCAGGTGCATTCTAGCGCCATCTCCAGGCACGACTGTATCACGTCCTCCACCACCTCGTAACCCTTCTCCGCGAACCCGAGGCCGCCGGTATACCGGTCGTAGATGAAGATGGTGGGCGACCCGGTGTTCGAGCTGTCCACGATGCCGCCGATGTCCTGCTTGTCACACATGGCGAAGAGCGGAAGCACGTGCACGGCTAGATTCCGGATGCCCACAAGCCCCTCGACGGGATTACGGCCATGCTTGCGTACCTCGGCCAGGAGTTCGGCCGGCGGGATGATCCACAGGGCCATTGTCTCGAGATGCTGCGGCGGGATGTCCACCTTGCCCCAGCCGATGCTGTCCAGGCTGTAGAACTTGATCTTCTTGAAGCCGGTGGTCGCCCACGTGACGGTCGCCGGCCCCAGGCACACCTTTGAGCCGTGAAGCGTGATGCGCGATTGGCCCTCATCCCCGAGCCCCTTCTCCCAATCCTGGGAGAAGGAGGCCGCAGCGTCGTCGTCGGGCGGCGTCTCAGGCTTTCCCTCTCCCGCCCGCGGGAGAGGGCTAGGGTGAGGGGGCCGGGTTTCGGAGTCTGCCCTCACCCCTTCCCTCTCCCGTTCATTGCCTGAGACGTGATGGGAGAGGGAGGAGCCGGTGTGCGGTGTTCCGGGTTCGGCGATGCGGATGCTGGCATCCAGGACCGCCTGGGTATAGTAATCTACGTTCGCCGGGCGGACGTAGGCCACCTTGTTCTGCAGGTCGAGGTCCTCCACGAAGTACGTCTCGGCCTCGTGCATGTAGACGGCCTCGGGATAGACGAGCTCAGGCGCGCTGATGGCGTCCACGGCGCCGATGACCCGGTTTTCGTGTGAGGTGTCCACGATGGTGAAGGTGTTCTCCGAGATTGTCCTGAGGTTGACGTCGGCGGCCGGGTAATCGGTCTTCGACCAGTACCAGGTCTTGTTGATTCTCTTGAAGTCACCCGCCTCTTCCAGGATTTCAGCGAGCTGTGGCATCTGTCGGCCGAATGATGCAGAGTCCTCCTCTTTGATCGGCAGTTCGAAGGCGGCACAGCGCATGTGGTTGGCGAGTATGTAGGGATTGTCGGGATCAACGATCGCATGTTCCGGCGACCGGCCGAAGAAGTAGTCCGGGCGGCGCATGAGGTACTGGTCAATCGGATCGTTGTAGGCGACCAGCACCGCGAGCGATTCCTCCGCGCCCCGGCCCGCGCGCCCTGCCTGCTGCCACGTGCTTGCGATCGTCCCGGGGAAGCCGATGATGATCGAGGCATCGAGCCCGCCCACGTCAATCCCCAGCTCGAGTGCGTTGGTGCTGGTCACGCCGAGAAGCTCCCCTGAGAAAAGCTGCCGCTCGATCTCCCGGCGCTCCTCGGGGAGGTACCCGCCCCGGTAGGCCCGGATCTTGTGGGCGAGGGACGGGCTGAGGCGCTGGAGTGATTCCTTCACGTATTTGTACATCAACTCGGCGACGATGCGCGCGCGCCCGAAGGTGATGGTCTGAGCGCCGCTGCGGATCAGCTCGACCATGAGCTGCTGGGCTTCGACGTTGGAGCTTCGCCGGTCCATCCCACCTACGTCAACGCACGGCGGATTCCAAAGCACGAACTGCTTGGCGCCCCTGGGGGAACCGTCGTTGTCCACGAGGGTCGTCGGGACACCGATCAGCCTCTCTGCGAGCTCGACCGGGTTGGCGATGGTGGCCGAGGAGCAGATGAACTGCGGGGTTGTGCCGTAGTACCGACAGATTCGGTTCAGGCGGCGGATCACATTGGCCACGTTCGAGCCGAAGATCCCGCGGTACGTGTGGATTTCATCTATGACGACGTATCTGAGATCGGCGAAAAACCTGCTCCACCGGCTGTGATACGGGAGGATGCCCTTGTGGAGCATGTCCGGGTTCGTGAGAATGATGCTGCTGCCGTCTCGGAGCTTTCGGCGGGTGGACTGCGGAGTATCGCCGTCGTAGGTCCCGACCTTCATGATGCGGGCGAGTGCGGGCTCGAGCTCGGCGTACCGACGCAGTCCGCGAAGCTGGTCCTGGGCCAGGGCCTTGGTCGGGAAAAGGTAAAGCGCGGTGGCATTTCGGATTGCGGATTGCGGATTGCGGATTTCGGGTTCGCCGGCTGCCGGCTGCCGGCGGCTCTGTCCTGAGCTTGCCTGTGGTGAGCCTGTCGAATCCGTCGAAGGGCTGGCGGCCAGGAGCGTCTCAAGGACAGGCAGGTTGTAGCAGAGCGTCTTCCCGCTGGCGGTGGAGGTGACGACCACTATATTGTTCCCCGCGCGCATGCTCTTTATGGCCTCGACCTGGTGGGTATAAAGGTTCGTGATGCCCATCTTATCGAGAGCCGACGTCAGTTCGCGCGGAAGCGGCTCGGAAAGCGTGCCGTATGCGGCCTCGCGCTTCGGGATCCGGTGGACGTAGACTATCTGATCGTGGTAGGCCTTTGATTCTTGTATGCGCTCCAGGAATGCGGCGAAATCCATGCGGTAGGCGCTCCTTTCGAATGTATGTTCGACGGAGCGTGGGAGGATTCCTGCGGGGAAAGGGTTCTCAGAGCATAGACTGAGCGGGGCTGCGAGCGGTCAGTGCCCGGGCGCGGTTCATCCGGCAGTCGCCGCGAATAGGCGTCCAGCCAAGAACGCGGCCTGCCCGGCATTCTTACCGGTTTCTTCGCGCCTTGCTTGACTTCCCGGCTCAACCGTAGTACGCTTGCAGTACTGGTCGAAGAGCCAGCCCGCTCCCACGTCCTTCACGAGCAGGGCCCCCTCTGCCGGAAACATGCAAGGAGGTAGCCGCGTGGTTCGGATGGCGGTTACTGCCGTTTATGCCATTTGTCTGCTCTTCCTCGCGACTGGAACAAATCGCGCGGCGGTCGTCTACGTTGACGCGACGGCAACCGGCGCGAATGACGGCAGATCCTGGGCGCATGCATTCACTACCATCCAAGCGGCAATTGACACCGCATACGCCATCGGGGGCAGCGAAGTGTGGGTGAAAGCCGGTACCTACACCGGCTGCAGCTCCGAACCGGTCAGCGACAGCTTCGAGGTATTGAATCCCGACTCGGTTGACGTTATCGGGGAAGAAAGGGAGTTCGTCTATCAGGCCGCGGACGGCCCCAGGTACGCTCACCTCACAATATTGTATCTCACCGGCGACGTGACAGTAGCGCCGCCGAGTGTGACTTTCGGCGACACGACCGAGCAACACGGTTTTGCGACAAGGGTAACGGCGCTTGTGCAAAGTCACGGGGATGTGCTGGTGTTCGCGAACCATCCCAGCTTCACGAAAGACTGGAAGGATGCCAGGATATCGCAGGAAGACCTGGCGGCCGCTGCGAATGCCGGAGCGATCCATGCCGTGGAGATAAAGGTCGCAGAGGACGCAGCCAAGTGGGACTATGTGCTAGCTAACCTCGACGATCAGGCAGGGGATTGCAGCAAGACCCTGTGGGCGATATGTTCCGACGATCAGCATCGCGCCGCCAATGTGGATTGGTCCAAATCCGGCGTCATGATGGGTTCCATTTCAACAACCCGCGAAAACCCTGTATACGCGGACAGGCGAATTGCGCTGCGAGACATGATACGCCGAGGAAGCACAGCCTGTTTGACACCGGGCAGCAGGTATAGCATGCCCGGCTATAGATTAGAGAAGGTGCGCGGACAGGCAGGCAGCTTCGAGGTCAGCTTGTTCGTCTACGAGCTCGACGGGGAGGCCGCAAAGATCCAGTTCCGCGGCTGCGACTGGGAAACGGGGAGTGCGCCGGGTACTTTGCTCTACGAGTCCCCGGTAACCCAGCAGGCAGCCAACTCGGTAAGCTACTATCTCACACAATCGGGAACGGCCCAGGGCATCCCGCTGACGGAACAGCAGAAGGCGAACATGAAGTACGTCCGTCCTGTTTTGACCTGGCGAAGGGATGACAAGCAGTATTACGCGTATCTTCAGCCGGTTCGGATCAGGAGCGACGGCAGATGGTGGGACGGGCCGGCGTACACACTTGCCGGCAGTCACGCGACGATCGGACCTTCGCCCTATCCGGCGGGAGGCGCCGACACAGGGGAGACCGTCTACTTCAACACGCACGCTCACACCCTCCTCTCCGACGGTGATGCAACTCCGCACACCATGCGGATGAAGTACTGGACCGAGTTCGGGGAAATCGATCCCGGCAAGCCGCGGTTCGGCCTGGTCACCGATCACAACAGGGGCACGGTCTTTTCCCCGCCGACCCGCAGCGTGGTCGTACTGAGAGAAGAGGTAAGAATCTACGGCGGATTTGCGGGTACGGAGACGAGCCGGGAGCAACACGACCCGCGGTCGAACGTGACCACGATTGACGCGCAGGGAGCGGGCCGCTGTGTCTATTCGTGCGGCTCTGATTGGCGGGCCAAGACAGACGCCGTTCTGGACGGCTTTTTGCTGAGGAACGGGAAAGTGGGAGGACTGGCCGCCGGGGGCGGAATGCACAATTACGACTGTTCGCCGACAATCAGGGACTGCAGGTTCGAGGACAACGAAGCGTCTATCGGCGGGGGCATGTGCAATTCGTCGGCGTCGCCGAGCGTGAAGAACTGCACGTTCAGTTACAACACAGCCCAGATAACTCCGCCCTGGCATCCCGGCGGCGGAATGTTCAACGAGTCCGGCAGCGCGCCGGTGATTGAGGATTGCTCGTTCTATGGTAACACAGCGCGCAGAGGCGGCGGGATGTGCAATATGTCGTCGTCGCCGACCGTTACCGACTGCTTGTTCTTCAACAATAGCGTGAGCGGGTTCTACAACGGCTGGGGCGGCGGCATGTATAACCTCTACTCTTCGCCTGCCGTAACAGGGTGCGTGTTCTATGGGAACAGCGCCGACGCGACATACGGCTCCGGCGGCGGGATGTGCAACGACGAGAGCGACGCAACCGTCATCGGCTGCACGTTTACACGTAATCATGCAGACGGCTCCGCTGGATTCGGCGGAGGGATCTACAGCCGTTCATCACGCGCGACCATCGCCAATTGTCTCTTCTCGGCCAACAGTGCGGCGGGACCTTTTGGCAGCGGCGGCGCGGTATACGATTGTGACCAGCGCGGCGCATCCGCGGCCATGACGAACAATACGATCGTCGAGAACACTGCTGTGTACGGCGGCGGCGTATACCGCAGTTCGGCCACTCCGGCGACGGTCGCGAACAACATCATCGCGTTCAACTCCTCCGGGATCCATGACTATTCGAACGGACCAGCCAAATTGCTGGACAACTGCGTATACGGCAACACGGATTACAACTACGCCGGGATTCCGCCCGGTGTCCGCGACATGGCCCGCGATCCGCAGTTTGCCGACCTCTCAAACGGAGACTACCACTTGCGGATCACTTCTCCGTGCGTGAACTCCGGATGCAATAGCGCGGCGGACGACGGCGGGCTGGACATGGACGGAGAGCCCAGGATACTGCCGGTCGGCTCGACGGTGGACATCGGGGCCGACGAGTACAACGGGGCCCCGCTTTTCACTGCAGGGGAAGCGAAGAGGCTCCTGTCCGACGGTGAACAGACTTTGCTGACGGGCCGTGGACCGATGGTCGTCACGGCGAAGTTCGAGGACATCGGATGCTTCTACGTGGAGCAGGCAGACCGATCGGCCGGCATCCAGTGTCGCGGCGACGTCCTGCTGGAGCCGGGGCAGGCGGCGGTCCTCCAAGGGACCATGAACACCGTTGACGGGGAGCGCGTGTTGACCGGCACGTTCGTCCTTGAGGGATCGCTTGCCAGCGCGGCGATTCCGGAACCGGCGGGGATGATCAACCGTGTGATCGGCGGGAGACCGGCGGGGCTGCAGCAAGGGATCGCAGGCGCCTCCGGCCTCAACAACATCGGCCTGCTGATCACCACGACGGGGCGTGTCACATACGCGGACACCGACTACTTCTACCTGGACGACGGCTCCAAACTCGATGATGGCTCCGGTCATCTGGGCGTGAAGGTGCTCGCGACAGGTCTCTCCATCCCCGCCTCGGACAGCTACGTCCAGGTCACCGGCATCAGCTCGTGCTTCAAGGTCGGCGATGACCTCTACAGGCTGATACGTGTCCGGGAGCAGGTGGACATAGTTGTGGTTGAGTAGCAGTCAGCCCTTCGACGGATTCGACAGGCTCCACCACACAGGCAAGCTCAGGACAGAGCCGTCAGCAAGGGCGTCGGTAGTCGTCCGTGCGGAGCAGATGGTAGGTCTCCAGCCGTTACGCGGCCCTCTTCAGGGTTCTGCGCTCCAGGGCGCCGAGGGCCTGTTCGGCCTCATGGAGATCGGGCTGGAGGACGAGTGCCTGCCGGAACGCGACCGCGGCCTCCGGGTATTCGCCTACTTGGAGATAGCAGTTCCCCAGCGCGACGAAGCCGTCTGCGTTTCTCGGGTTGTAGATGAGGCCGTCCCGATACTCCGAGGCCGCTTCCCAGTATGATCCACAATCGTAGAGTACGTCGCCGGCAGCGAAGTACGCGCTCGCGTAGGTGCGGTCGATTCGGATTGACCGGGCGAAGCATCGCATGGCCTCGTCTATCTTCCCCCTCACAGCGAACAACCTGCCGAGCTCGACGAGTGCCGAAGCTAAGTCCATCAGGCAGCCTTCCTTTCAACAGCAGCGGGTTGGGCGATCTCGGCCCTGGAAATCGCGGACTTGTACACCGCTTCGATTTCCTCGGCATGCCATGCCATGGGCTTGGGCGCCGAAATATTTGCACGCATGTTTGCCATGATTATCGGATTCTCTATCAGGTAACGCATCTGCGCGGCAAGGTCAACTGAGTTGCCTCGCTCGAAAAGCAGCCCGTTGTACCCGTGCCCGATAAACTCGGGGATGCCGCCGACTATGGACGCCAGGATGGGAACGCCCGCTCCCAGCGCCTCCATCACAGACCGCGGCATCGGATTGTGCCACACGGCCGGCGCGACGTACACGTCCAGGCCGGCAAAAATCTCATCCAGGAACTCCGGGCTGTAGTGGCCGGCGAACTCTATATCTGGTGCGCGATTGCCCAAGTCGCGGATCTTTGCCTCGATCTCTCTGCGGTAGTCGTCGTCCTCTATTTGGCCGTGGATGGCGATGTGCAATTTGTCGCGGATGTCGCCGAGCAAACGAGCTGCGTCAATCAGCAAATGCGGAGCCTTGCGCCGAGATACCGTTCCAACGAAGCCAAACGTGGGGACGGAGTTGGAGCGGGCATGCTTCCCCTGCTCTTCCCAAAGCTGCTCGGCGGTCTTCGGGGTCGGGGCGATTGCAGTCACCTTTGTTGGGTCTGCTCCCTGTTCGATGAAAAGCTCCCTGGTGAATGACGAATTCGCTATCAGGATGTCCGCGCAGTCGTTGATCCAGCGCAGGATGGTATTTCTCCGCTCGACGAACGCAGAGTTTTCGGCGTCCCCGGCATCGTCACCGATTATGCATCGGGCGCATTTATCTCCATGTTCCGGGCCGGAACAGACGTCGCCGTTACTGTCCAGCAGGTCCCGCCTGGGGCAGATAAGCTCGTAGTCATGCAGGGAAATCACGCACGGCTTTTCCAGCGATTTCGCGGTCGCAATCAGAGACGCGGAAAGGCCCTTGAAGTTGTGAAAATGGATCAGGTCGGGGTCAGCCTTCTCGACTACGTGGCGAAAAGCCTGCTCGCACTCCGGGTCGTGAATCTCGCGGCGTGGGTCGGTGGGATTCTCGCAGTCTTCGGCGCGGCTGATGACACCGTAGGTATCCATGCCTTCACAGCGGCGGTGGATGACTGAGAAGGGCACGCTATCCGTAGCGCGGAGCGGAGAAACTGCAAACAAGGCGCTCTCGTGGCCCTGCGCGAGGAACTGCTCAGAGAGTTCCTGGACGTATGCCGCTGAGTGGGCTGCAATATGGTTCAAAGGATGTCCCCAACCCACGTGGAGAATCTTCATTGTGGTTCACCTCGGAGCTTTCGCTGTACAAGCCGATTCGGTGCGCAGGAGAGGTTCTGCTGGGCGGGCCCTCCATAAGGGCCGGCTCCGCCCCACCCTGCCATCCGAAGAAGTAATTATTCCAGAAATCCCCGCAAGAATACCAGGCCCTTTCCATTATCGGGAACGTCAGGCGAAAGCTTTAGGAGCCGCCGGTCCTCCCTTGTGGTTCCTCTGGCATGAAAGACCTGCGATCGTTGGGGAAGTCCTGTGCGCCGGTCGAACGCGCGTGAACGGTTCAGCTTTGGCTCTGAAGCAGTCGCATGCGATGCTTTCGTCACGGCGCCCGGGGTGCGTGTAATCTTTGTTGGTAATGCCGGCGCGTCGATCCCGGGCGGACATGCGGCGCCCAGTTCCCACCTGGCACGTTTACATGCACCCCGGCCCTGCGTCTTCCTTGCTACCTGCGCCCGAGTTGTGTTATAAACGGGTTGACCAGCGAAAAGATTGTGAGGGCGCATGGATGAAGAGAAGACGGGCGTAATGAGCCATTCTGAGGAGCGATTTGAGCGCTGGCGGAACACAATCGGCCTGTTCGTCGGGCCGGTCCTGTTTCTGGTTGTGCTGTTCCTTCCGCTCCGGGGCCTATCTCCCGAGGCCCACAGGCTGGCGGCGGTGCTGGCGCTCGTGCTGGTCTACTGGGTGACCGAGCCGATCCCAATCCCGGTGACGGCGATGCTCGGCGCGGTGCTGACGGTGCTGTTCCGCGTTGGGACGGCGAAGGAGGTGCTCGCGCGGTTCGCGGATCCGATAGTTTTCCTCTTCATCGGCAGCTTCATTATCGCAAACGCTATGATGACGCATGGGCTCGACCGGCGGTTCGCACTGAGCATCCTCGCCCGGCGGACCGTCGGCCGAACTTCGGGGCGTCTGATGCTGGCCTATGGTGCCATCGCCGCGTTCCTCTCGATGTGGATCAGCAACACGGCCTCTACCGCGATGATGCTTCCCATTGGGGTGGGCATTCTGTACGCGGTAGGCGACGTGGCCGGCGCCCGATCCGGGAAGCCGGCCGAGCCGCGGAAGTGGAAGCTCTCGTGCGGGATGATGCTTATGCTGGCATACGCCGCATCGGTGGGGGGCATCGCGACGCCGGTCGGATCGCCGCCGAACCTGATCGCTATCGGTCTGATAGATGATCTGGTCGGGCGGAGGATCGCGTTCTTTGAATGGATGAGCCTGGCCGTACCGATGGCCGTGGTCATGTATGGGCTTCTCTACCTGCTGATCATCCGCATGCACCGACCCGAGGTGGTGGAACTCGCCGGCGTGGCTGAGTACATCAGCGAGAGGCGGAAGGGGCTCGGGCGCTGGTCGGCCGGGCAGCGGAACGCGCTAATCGCCTTCCTCGTGGCGGTAACTCTTTGGGTTGTCCCCGGCGTGCTGGCGATCGCGTTCGGGGTGGAAAGCAGGGCTTACGAGGGCTACAGAGCCAGCCTCCATGAGGGCACGGTGGCTATCCTTGCCGCGTCGCTCCTCTTCTTGCTGCCGGTGGACTGGGGGAAGAGGAGATTCACGCTTAGCTGGGACCAGGCGGTGCGGATTGACTGGGGCACGATCCTGCTGTTCGGCGGCGGGCTTGCGCTTGGGGGCCTGATGTTCAAGACGGGGCTGGCCGATGCCGTCGGGAATGGATTGATGGGGGCGACCGGCGCGAGCAGCCTCTGGGGGATCACGGCGGTGGCGATCGGACTGGGAATCGTCATGAGCGAGATGACGTCCAACACGGCCTCCGCGAGTATGGTGATCCCGGTGATGATAGCACTTGCCAAAGCGGCCGGGGTGAGCCCGCTTCCTCCCGCATTGGGTGCGTGCTTCGGCGCGAGCTACGGGTTCATGCTGCCGGTTTCCACTCCGCCCAACGCGATCGTCTACGGATCGGGTATGGTACCCATCACCCGCATGGTGAAGACCGGGCTCGTGTTCGACATCTGCGGCTTCTTTGTGATCCTCGGGGGTCTGCGCCTCCTCTGCCCGCTCCTCGGGATGATGTAGTATCCCTCCCAGGGGTTAAGCGCGGGATCCGCGCCGGCATAATCCCCAGCTCGTCCGGTATTCCGGCGGTTCAGCCGACAACATCGCCGCCGGAATCAAGCTGATTCCCGGGGAATCCGGCTATCGCGTCTGGCTGAACTGGAACGAAGCAGTCGTAGGGTCTAAGAGTGATACGAGTCCCGTGATCTTGGCGCCTCAGACCCGGGCACAGCTTTCGTTGCGTCTGGATTCCGCGAGCCAGACAGCATCGGCTTATCTCGACGCCCGGCGGCGGGCGAGCTCAACTTGTCGGCAAGGGCCGAGGGTGCTGTTAGTCGCTCTGGCACGAATTATGCAGTACCTTCAATCGGCAGCCATATGAATCGCGTGGACGCCTGACCACCGGAGCTTCGTAGCAAGCGATGAACCAATTCTCAGCACGTATAACCGGGCAAAGCGCCGTAATCGCGGTGCTCATCTTCTGCGTAGCGGCATCAGCGTCTGGGAGCTGGCTGTACGACGGCAGTCCCATATACAACATCGGGGTGGCCATCGGCAAGGACAGACCCACTCAGATGGTCGCCCAGCCGTTCGAGTTCTCCGAACCGGTGGAAATAGATCTCATAGGGGTTGCAATCGCCGGTGGGCCGGACCCGAACCAGGTCGGATTCACAGCCATGCTGGCAGAGGATCCATGGGATCTCAGTGCCTCCACGCTTCGCACATGGCAGGTCTACCCAGTGGCGGGCACGACTCTTGCCTTCGCATACTTCTCCGTCGAGCCGATATTCCTTCAGGCCGATCGCTCCTACTACCTCGTGGTGGCTCCGGGCGACAGCGAGTTCATGGGAGCCGTAGCATACGCGCACCGTGGAAATCCGGCGCTTGCGACAAACGACAACGGGCAGAGCTGGTTCCAAATATCGCCACTCGGCGTGAGAATCGGCGGCACGGTTGTCCCCGAGCCGTCCGGCATTGTTGCGCTGATGTGTGGTGTGGTGGGCCTTGTGGGTGCGGTGCGGTACGGGAGAAGGTAGGCGCCGGCTTAATAGTCAACGGCCCTCACCCCGGTCCGCTTCAGGCGGACCACGCCTCTCCCAATGGTGGGAGAGGGAAAGACCGTCCAGCGGCCGGTCGTGCGTCCAGAACCCGCCCCCGACCCCTTGATGAGAGATTTCCCGAAAAGTTCACAGTTTCTACTTTCATTTCGGGCCTTCTCGCGGTGTTATAATTATGGAGGATGGGGCGAACATCTGTTCGCCATATGCGAGGATAGTCATTCATGCTTACAGATAAACAGCGCAGGGCGGTGGCTCTGCTCTTTGAACTCACCGACGACGAGATAACGCGCAGGCTCAGGATCGGCCGGGAGAGGCTCGCGTCCTGGAAGCGGGACCCGGAGTTCTGCCAGGCGCTGTGCGACTACGTTAAGGAAAACCGTCGGACGGCGGTCCGGTTCCTCTCGAAGCGACTTGTCGAGGCGGCCCACGAACTCGAGGCGATGATCAAATCCGATGATGAGAGGGTCAAGCACAAGGTGATCATTGACCTGCTTAAGGCGAGCGGACTGCTGGCTGCCGACCCTACGGCCGAGGAGGAGGTTGATGGCGTTGGCGACCTCCTCAAGCGAATCGAAGAGACGCCGATGGATGAGCCCGAGCAAGAGGATTGAGATCGCCGAGCGGCTGTGGGGTTGGCGTCCACACGCGACCCAGAAGGAGTGGCTGCTGGACGACCATCCCGTGAAAGTGGCGGCGTGCGGCAGGCGCTGGGGGAAGACGGAGGCGTCCGCCGTGGACGTGGCGACGTTTGCCATCGCGGTCGAGGGCTCTGTACAAATGATCGTCGCGCCCACCTACGACCAGTCCAAGCTGATTTCCCGGACGGTCGAGCGGCTGCTTCTGTCCAGCCCGCACACCAGACGGCATACTCGGATCACGAGAACGCCCTATCCGGAGATCCAGTTCCGGAACAGCCGGATGATGGCCCGCACCGCAGACGAAGACGGGCGCAATCTCCGCGGGCATTCGGCCGACAGGGTGGTGGTGGACGAGGCAGCCTTCGTCCGGGACGAGGTGATTGACGAGGTCATCGGCCCGATGCTCGCCGACTGTGACGGGCAGCTCGTCATGGTCTCGACGCCCTTCGGTAAGAACCATTTTTACCGGGCGTTTGTGAGGGGGCAGCCGACACCCATCAGCCGCCGGCAGCCAGCCGCCAGCAACCAGCCCGCGGCAGCGCGAAATCGGTGTCGTTCGTTTCGGTTTCCGTCGTGGGCGAACCCGCACATCAGCCGGGATTACATCCGATACCAGCGGACACTCCTGACCGACCGGCAGTTCAAGGTGGAGTACGAGGCCGAGTTCGTGGACGACCAGAACTCGGTCTTCCCGTGGGAGGATATCCAGGCAGCGGTCAGCAGTCAGCAGCCAGCCGCCAGTCATGGATCCGCCGTAGCCTTGGCGAAGGCGGACAGCCAGCGGCCAGCGGAAGGGATGAGAGCCCGGCATTCCCATCTTTCAACATTCAACTCCCGCCACATGCGTGGCGGGTATCGACTGGGCGCGGTACTCCGATTACACGGCGGTGGTGGTTGTGGAGGTCGATTCCGAAGCATCTGGTTGTGGGAGATACTGTATTGTCAAGCGGGAGTGTCTCCCACGGCAAGAAAGGGCTGGCGTCTTCGGAGTACTCCGAAGGCGATGTGCAGCAGCTTACGCATAGCTGCACCCAAGGCGCACAT
>Ga0114930_10003527_pt1 | contig 13597 bp, 9 predicted proteins | sample AnhtaG_FD_87300 | JGI IMG/M metagenome (GOLD analysis project Ga0114930, IMG submission 87300) | Deep subsurface microbial communities from Anholt, Denmark to uncover new lineages of life (NeLLi) - Anholt_01485 metaG | ecosystem: Environmental > Aquatic > Marine > Oceanic > Sediment | place... | reverse complement strand
TTGCGCGAGGCATCGGCAGCTGAACCCAGCACACAAAGCCCGACACAGACGATGAAGATTATGCGGGTCGGCAGAGATCGATTTCCCAGCATCGTGGTTGCTCCGTCTTGTACTGCTCGCACGCAGGTGGCCTCGTAGTGAAAACACAGACGCAGTACACCGTTTGATTCCCCCGCCGAGGGTCGGGCAAACAATCCCGCAGGCAGGGTACTGTGCTTGTATTCACTATACCAGCAAGCGAACATACTGTCAACGCAATACCCCAAAATCTGGTGAATATACCGGCTAACCAGATTCCAAAGGGGCGCGGCCCAAACCAGCGGCGAGAGGGACATCAGGAGCACGCCATTGACAGAACAGCTATTACGAACAGTGCTTGCCCCACACGCCCTCATTTGTTAGAATTGCAGCAGTCGGTTTCCATCATACATTTTGAGATAGGGAGGGCCAGTCCATGAGAAGCACACCGATTGGCATTGCAATGTTGAACGACGAGCGCAAACACGTCTGGGAAGTCAACAATCCGCTCAATATGGAAGTCGTTAAGCGCTGGGCGGCGGTCATTCGAAAGGGCCTCAAGAACGTTGACGATTCCAGCCCGGAGGTAGTGGTCGCCTCCAAGATCATCACAGGGGTCAGGGTAGCCCAGGAGGTCGGTGACGAACTCGCCCGTAAGGGATGCAAGCAGATCATCATGTGCTACAACGTTTGGAATTTCCCGTTCCTCGCGTGGCCGTTCATCAACTGCTTTGGAGCCGACACCCCGATCCTCAGCCTCTCGAACAACTGCGGCGAGTACCCCGGCAACGTCGGATTGCTCGCCACCGATGGCGCTTTGCGGCAGGCCGGCCGGAGGACACATCGCATCGTCGGCGAAATCGAAGACCGGGCAACCCAGGTGGCGGTTGTGGACTGGATCCGCGCCTCCGAAGCAGTAACCACTATCAAGAACGAGGTCTACGGCCTCTATGGCGGCCACTCGATGGGTATGGAGACGGGCTTCTTTCACCTCACTCCGCTTCTGAAGAGTCTCGGATGCACCACGTACCAGATTGATCAACTCCTCCTGGTCAAATATGCGGAGCATGTGCCCGACCACGAGGTCCAAGAGGGACTCAAGTGGTTCGAGCGACTGCTGGGCGACCGACTCCACTATGATGGGAAGATGCTGACCCCGGAATCCCTCAAAATGCAGATCAGGATCTACCTGGCGATGGAGCAGATCAACCAGGAGGAGGGTTTCGACTTCTGCGGGCTGAAAGGGCAGCGGGAGCTCACGGAGCACGTGGCCCTGGGCGACGTCCCCGAGATGCTGATGAACGACCCCTACGACTGGCGAGGCCGGAAGGAGCCGACCGTCTGCGCGACGGAGGCCGATTCGTTTGCAGCGGTGACGATGCAGCTCATGAAGTACATCTCCGGAGGGCTCCCTACCCTATTCATGGACGTGCGCCTGTATCACCCAGATATAGATGTGTGGGATTGGTGCAATTCCGGCAACCACGCCAGCTGGTACGCCGCTCAGAGTTTCGATCCGGAGGAGAACTTCAAGAAGATCACCTTCCATCCGGCGCTCGAGTTTTACTTCAAGGCAGGGGGCGCGTCCGTAGAGTTCGACGCGGCGCCCGGAGAGATGACGTTCGCCAGGATGGGGCTCTGGGACGAGAAGCCCTACATGGTGATCGTGAAGGGCGAGAGTCTCGACCTGCCGGCGAAGCAGCGGAAAGCCTTGAACGCGCAGACGAATCCGACCTGGCCACACGTGCACGCGCGGCTGGAATGCTCGTTCGATGAGTTCCTGACCACCTTCCCTGCGAATCACGTGCAGGGCATCGTCGGTGACCGCGTCCGCGCGCTCAACTACATATGCGAAATCGCAGGCATCACGCCCGTGCTGCTCGGAAAAACCCGAGAAGGCAGAATCCCGCCGATCTGGGAGTTGGTAAGGTAGGCCAGGGTTTTCCACATAGATTGGATGGTTTCGATGCCTCGACGAGTCTCTCGTCGAGGCTGGCTGGGCCCTCGACGACGGAGTCATCGAGGGATCGAATACTGGATGGACCAGAACAACGTGCTCTCCCAGGCGAACTGGGCTGCACGGCCGCCCTTCATGGAGGGCGTGGACAGGTCGGTTCCCCTGCTCTACCTGGCGAACGGGGGGAGAGGAGAACGCGAAGTTGATGCTCGGGAAGAAGATGTGAGTATGTAGCCCCGACCCCGCCGCCGGGTCTCGATCGTCCGACTGAGCCGGAGTCGGTAAGGTCTTCTCACAGCCTTCTGCAGGGCGCTGTGTTCTTGCAACGAGGGTACTCACGGCAGCCATAGAATGGCCCGTATCTGCCGTTCCGAAGGGCCATGGGCTTACCATGACACTCGGGTATACCGTCCTTTATGGGATGTGGGTCTGCCACCGCCCGGTAACCGTGGCGTGACTTGCATTTCATGCATATCCTGCCGCTTCCGGTTTGCAGATTGGGGTCTCTGAAATCACCCAAGGGCTTGATGTCACCACATCTGGGGCACTGCCGCATGCTCCCGTCTCCCAAACCGTTGACAGCCTTCTGGAGCTGGCCGAGAAACTCTTGGCCTTCCGAAGACGCGGAGACTATGCGCTTGAGCCGATCATCCAGAGTAGCGATCGGATCGTTCCCTGCGTTGAACTTGTTAATGCGAACGAACTTGTATCCGTAACTTTCGATGACTTTTTCTCTGTATAGATCATCTTCGGAATAGTAGCTCCAGTAGTTGAATTGGTTCACATCTGGATTCGCATCGAAGTGTTCTTTGAAACCATCATATTCGATGATGATGCGATGCTCGGTGGCATCTGCTTGGCGGTATGTCAATAAGAAATCCACACGATAGTTCGGGTGATCATACATCGGGTCTAGCTGCTTGAGATATTCGCCCATTGGGAACTGGGTTTCGAGCATGACGGAGCCGGAACCAACGTTAGACTGGTAGAAGTCCGTTTGTGTCAACCAGTTCAGGACTTCTCTCTCCATAGGGGAGGCGCTGTCGACGGAATCGGGTAGTGGTTCGGCTTTCGCACATTCCAAAGCTGTACAATAGTGCTGAAGCGCATCCCTGATTGCACCGCGGAATTCCTCAATGGGCTTGCTCACAACGATGTGAATACACTCTTTGGCTCTGCTAAAGCCGACGTTCAACCTCTGCACACGCAACTTGCCCTCATCATCTTCCCCCTCTTGTAGCCTGCTTGGGAATACACCGTACAAGCGGTCGTGCTTACGGGTTGCTACCATCGAGTAGAAGACGATGTCTCGTTCCTCCCCCTGGCACGTGTCAAAGGTCCACACCTTCAGATTGCATGCCTTGCGGTAATTCTCACCTTCGGGCAGAGCGGCTATCTTAGCCGAGATGAAGCTCTGTTGATTCGTGTGTGGGGTTATGACGCCGATGCTTCCTTTGAAATCCCTTTGTCTCAGCGAGTCGAGTTCCCGGATTATCGCATCTGCCTCCGCCGCATTAACATTTCCAGAGCCAATGTCCGGGTCGTGAGGGTCTAGGATTGTAAACCTGATCACTTCATCAATGGGTTTGCCGCGAATTTTGAGAACCTGGAGTAAGCCTTCATAGAATCTTTCCTTTGAATACCCGATGATTTCCTTGTAGCATCTGAAGTGCTTGAGCAACATTGTATCGAAGTTGGTGATAAAGCCGAAGAAATCGAGAATCGAGTGTTTGATGTTGAAGTGCCGGCACTTCTCGAGGTGAAGTTGGCCGACTGATACTTGCCGCTTGAATGCACCCTGTAGCCTGTTCTGGTACTCCTGGTTTGTGGCCGTGCGGGCTTGGGCAGCCTTGACATTGCAGAATTGCTTCTTGTCCCCAAGAATAAGTACCTTGCGGGCACGTAGGAGCGCGGGAAATGCTTGAGCAACACTTACCTGTGACGCCTCGTCAATGATCACCAGGTCGAATAGGTTCGGTTCTAGGGGAACGTACTCCGCGTAATCCCGTATGCCGGCGAGTATACAGGGAAACGCCCTGCTGAGGCTCCAAAACTCTTCCTTCGGGAAGCGTTCCTTCCTTCTGATGATGCCGCCGAGAGCCTTTGCCGTTCCCTTCTCGCTTTCCCAGAAGTCCACCACAGCGCTATCCATAACATGCCTCATCTTGACGGTCATTAGTCCCTCAAGGCCTTTCTTCAGGTCAGCGTATCTGCTATCAGGCACACTATCAAACGCCTGCTGGATTTTCTGGCGCAAGCAGATGAGACGCAGGAATGCGTCGAATGTATCATCATCCATACACACCAGAGCGTTGTCTGAAAGGCAAAGAGGGTCGTTCAGATCAAGGCCACACTTGGTGCATGTACTCGGATACTTAGAGACGAACGCGAAAACGCGCTCTACCAGATCCGACAAATCAGTGAATCGCTCCATCATGGCCTTAGCCTCGGCGCTGGAATGCACGAGCACGACAGCCGCCAGCAGATCGCAAGAGTATTCTAGCTGAGCACGGCGTTCGTCTTCATCGGCCCGTACTGCGAGAAGCGCGTGAAGTGCGTGCTCTAGATCGGCAACCTCTGTGTGCGGTTGACTGAACGTGCACCCAGGAAAGGCATCGAGGAACCTTGAGTTCAGACTCCGTATTGCTCCCCGCCGGAAGAACCGAGTGATAAACCCGTATCCAAGTGCCCTATACTCGGCGAGCAACACGGATAAGGTCGCCAGATCCTCATCGCCGATGGGGCCAAGACATGCAAGGATGTCGACAGTGCCAGGATGCTCTAGCGCAAGAGACGTCTCTATTGCTTTGAGACTGGAAAGCCTTTCCATTGCAAAACTCAGATTCCCGAACGACGCAATGTCTGCGGTCGAAAATCCCAAGATATCCTGGAGGAATTCGTCTGTGCCATCCGTTTCAAAAAGTAGTTCCTTGGCTTGGATAAGCAGTTGGCGAAAGGAATCTATGTCTTCCGCTGAGTCAGGGGCGGCGGATAATTCCTCGATATCGACGTATGAGGCCAGATCATCACAGAACTCTTCAAGGGCCGTGTGCTCGCCTATCTCCTGGATGCTCACGCCGGAGTACGCCTCGGCCTCGGCTTGCAGTCCGCTCTTTAGAGTCTCTTGCAGGGTCGATATATTCTGCTCGAGCTTCAGGCCTTGGCTCTGGACTGCTGTGCAGTTCTTCTTTATCTTCGCCATCGACGGAGCTGAGAGTATCTTGGCATACTTGCTGCCCGTCCTGCCTAAGCGCAGGATCGGGTTCTGGAAATCGGTGTCTGGCCTTGCCTTGTTCATGGTGGCGGTTATCTTCTGCTCAACCACATCCAGAGCCTCTTTCTTATCTGACAGAACAAGGACAGATTGGCCTTTGAGAACGGCATTGCATACGATAGCCGTAATTGTGTGGCTTTTTCCGGTACCTGGCGGGCCCTGGACAGTGATGAACCTGCATCCTTCCTTCCCAACTGCGGCAAGTATCTGTCTCTGCTCTTCGTTTAGGGGTATGGGTGACTCGCACACAAGCTTGTCCGGAGTGCCTAGGGCGCGCCATTCGGTGTCGACGCCGCGCACGAATGACTGTGGGTTATCGAAGATAAATCCCCGAATGAGTTCTGTGAACGACTCTGCAATCACGCCTTTCTGGAGCCCAAGTTGCTGAAGGATATCCTCGTAATCGTTTATCAGCGCCTCGTCAGACTTATCGAATAGGCTTATGTAGCAACCATTTGTCAGACGCACGTGTTGCCCTCTCGCGGACTGCTCCTCGGCACTTGAAACGTTCACGCCGCCCGAGAGAGCGAAGAAATTGATGATTTCCTGCAGGAGAGAGTTGAGGAACGCCGGTAGGGATTCGCACTGCGCAAGGTACACTATTCTACTCGAAATCTTCTCCAGTGTGCCCACTTTTCCCGTGAGGCGGTTGAACTCCTGAACTATGTACGCGATTGCCTTCTTGTTGATATAGAGCCTGGAATCATACTCGATGGATACTTGATCTCCCTCCACCGTCATCTCGAACGGTATGTAGAAGATGGGGTACTGCTCATTCTCCCATGAGATTGTGCACAGATTGAGGTACAGTTCCTGTTTGTCGAGAATCCTCTGGTTCTTCTCCAGTTCTAGCAGTTCAAGAAACAGATCTCCAACCTGAAAGAACTGGAAGAAGGCATTGAGATGTGCCCGTACATCTTTGCCTGCGAAATGCTCCAGGAGAATAGCAGAAGGGTCGAAGTTGTCATCGAGGATGAACTTGGGAATGATTTCCTGGATGGCAGGATGCACCAAGCCGGAAAGTACTGCCGTAAGATCTTCCTTGAGCAAATAGACGGTGCCTTCATCCCCGGCGTTGAGCTTCCTCAAGCCTTCTGCTAGGCGTTCATCGACCAGAGGCTCCACCAAAGACGCACGAATCGTGCTCATGCACGTGTCGGCTGCCTCGGCCAAAGCCGCGTCTGGGTCGGCCCTGTTTCGCACTGCGCATGCCTTGCTTTCATCCGCTATGTTTGAGACTAGGCCAGAGGTGCGCTCATCAGATATTTGATCGATGTGCTGCCGAATTACCTTGACGGTTACTTCCGGTATGGCGTGCCTATGCTGCCCCTTTTTAACCACCGTTGGGGCCTCGTCCTGAAAGCCGCGTTTTACGGATTTCCATACCGACTCGGAGAATAGCCTGTAACGTTTGAGGTTGATGCCGACTTTAAGTCCGCTTTCGTTTGAAAACTTGAGGCTGCGGCGCGGCGTCTTGCGGCGATGGAAGTCGGTTTCGAGAAAATCCATGAAATACTTGGCGACTTCTTTGGCGAAGGCCCACACGCCCATGTCAGCGGGTGCATTACCATCGACGAACAGACGTTGTTGTCTATCAGAGTTCTCTCTGTCCATGGCTCTCACTATCCCGCGGCAGGCAACGGCTGCAAGACCGACACGTGTCACCGATAGCCAGGATCGCGAGCTTCTTCAGCTTGTCCTGGCGCGGGTCTCGCTCTTTCCTGGGCATGGGAGCACCTCGCGGGTTGTTGTCGTCCGCTCTATTATACTCCTACCGGTCAAGGGGTTCAAGGCACACCAATGGCGATGCAGGAGGGGAGCGACGGACAATTCTGATCCTAAGTGTTCGCCCTGAGCCAAGCGAGCAAATCGCGTGCCTCCTGCTCCGAGGAAACGCAGACGTCGTAGAGCACGCCTTCGGGTTTCAAGGTGCGGTGGCAGACCTTCACCTCATCTGGTGATGCACCGATGTACAGCCCCTTCCCCGCCTTCTGGATTTCGAGGAGGAGGTCCATCCACTCGATCACGGGCGGATTCCCCGCGCCGGGCACCCACTGTATCGCATCTATGCCCGGGATGGACAGGACGTCCTTCAGATGCACAAGCGCATCCGGCCCGTCGTAGTGGTAGACGCAGTGGTCGAGATACGACGATTCCTCCTCCAGCGCCGGGAGGATCCATCGCCGGAAATGCTCCGGGCTGACCATGCAGGCGAAATCGCACTGGAGAACCGCGAACCTCCGCTCGCAGTAAAAGGGAAGCCAGCCGATGTATCCTCGGTCTGCCATCCGCCCGGCCTTCTCGACCCCCTCGAAGACCGGGGCAAATGCCCGGCGGACGCTCTTCATCGCTGTATCAATCTTTTCCGGCGCGTCGAGGAGGTCGGTGCACAGCTTCTCCGGTCCGCGGAGCGCCGACAGCGCGTCCATGTTGGCATGGATGTCCGGAATGCCGACCAGGAACCTGCCTTCCGCATAGCCCGCCGCCCGCCGATGGAACTCGAGCATCCGGTCCCACCAGATCCCGTGCGGATGACCGATGTCCCGAGCGTCGGTATCCCAGTCCGCAATCACCGGAGCGGACCAGCTTGTATCCTCCTCGAATGAAGAGTGGCGAAGGTCTCCGCCTACCCACGCGGCGAATTGGTCGGGGCCGAAGTTCGGCTGGAAGAAGGGAATTGCCTCGCCCAGCCAGAGGGCTTGCGAGGCCCACTGCTCATACTGGTTGAGCGCGTCATCGGGATCGCTGAGTCCGTTTAGGCTCCGCGGCCGCTCGCCGCGATTGTCGTCGCTTCGAACCTTGACGCAGACGCAGGGCCGGTCAATGATCTCGCCGGCCCAGTATGCTTGCCAATATCTCTTTGCGTCTTCGAAGTCCGGTTTGTACGCGAGTTCCACGCGGTACCTCACAGCAGCCAATGCCAACGCTGATTTCCACGTATAAGTACGCCGCTCCTGCGCGGGTCATTGGAGCCAACTAGTAACGGAGCCTCACCGACGGCATTCCCAGATCGTTCGCACCTGGTTCGTCATTGCATAGTCAGTTGCGGCATTTGCCCACGCCGTGACCGGCAGCCAGACAATCACGGCCAAGACGTATAGCACCAGCGACGCCTGAATCGCCAAGACGCTGCCCCTCTGCAACCTTCCCAGGAAAGTACTCAGCCGTCCGATCCCCGGAACAACACGAGTTCGCACCCCGGCAATTGCGAATACCAGGCCTATCACCAGCCATGGTGATGCGCGCCGCAAGAAACTCGACACAGCGGCAGGAGATGCTTCGAATGGGCATATCACACTCAACGCCGTCGCAAGAACCCCTGCCATCACGGGCGGCAGCACGGCCAGCAGCCAGATGCTCAATCTGCTGGGCCCGACCGTTGTCAGGGTTTCCCGCCCCCACCCTCGCAACCATAGCCAAGCAGCAAACGCAAATATGCTGAGCACCATTGACTGCAACAAGAAATGGCCGGTTGCTGTCAAGAGCCAAGAGGTCCACATATGCGGTCTGAGCAGTGGCACCCTCCACTTCCAATTCTCAACACATGCGGTGAACTCCTCAGACCGAGTCAGTTCATGACGAACCATGCGCCATTCGGCGGGGCTGAGTCCCCCGCGGACTGCAGACTCAATCTCTTCAAGGCCGGCCAAAGCCCAGCTCTTTCGATTCCTCCCCCGGGTTCCTCGGTCAGTGGAACCCGGGGCAACGCCGAGCAAACCCCGGTACGCCCCGCCAACAGCCTCCTTCTGGGCAGCAAGGCCATGGAACGATATACCCGCCCACCGGTGTTGATCACGCATAACACCACCGACTCGTATGAGATCCACCATTCTCCTGAGAGCCTCGCCTTGCTTTCCCCGCTTCCCATCCTCTTCTATATGCCAGGCTGCCAGTCTCCACGTCTGACTGAAACACGCCAGGTCCGGGAACAACATGCCCTGGCGAACCAGAAATCTGCCCATCGGGTTCAACCAGTCCAGGGGTACCGGAATGCGGTTATGGCGGACTTCAAGCAACGCCATTGTCTCCTCGACGTGATGACCGTCAAAGTCCTTCTTCCCTGCCGCGCGGTGAATGGCCGCCAGAGCCTCCGAATCACGTCCCTGGTTGAACCGGAGAGCAGCCTCAAACAAGTCGAAGTACGAGTTGTCCGGCTCTAACTTCTTGCCCATCCCGATGACCCGTTCGATATCCCGGAGTTCGGGACTATCCGGTACCGGCTTCCAATCCACTTCAGATCGGCCGGCGCCCGCATCAGCGCCGCGAGAGATCTCAGGGCGGCTGACCTTAAGCGATTCACCGAATTTCGCAGCGTACCGCAACATATTGGCGTACAGCGCCGGCTCGCCGGGGTACCGATCAATCATCTGCAAATAGGGCTGAGCCGAGCGGGCTCGAAATGTCTCCTGATTCGCAATCGCCAGGGCTTCATTGACGCTTCGCGGGACCTCCCGCTCCACCTTTGGGATGGTCGGCATGTAGTACATCATGTACACGTAGTTGGATGGGCCCAGACCATGCATGAACTGGAACAGCAGAATGTGGCGAGTGTAAGGTACCAGTAACAACAGCGCCACCGTGAGCCCGATTGCCAAGACCCGCATTCTGGAAGTCATTTCACCATTCCTCTTCCCCCGCCCGGTTCGGATCCCCGAGCGCCAGCACATTCGCCGGCCCGAACCGGTTGGAATACACCGAAAGCTCTTTGTCCAGCGGCGACGTTGACAGCGAAGCCGCCCAGAAGACGAGAATCAAAGCGAACGTAAGTGCAAAGCTTCCAGCCACGGTCGCTGCGACCACACGCCGGGGAGCTGAGAGCCGTTGGACCAACCGGCCGAGCGAACCAACAGGCTGAATCTCGCCGCTCCTGCACGCGGACACGAACTCTTCGAGAGAAGTACTCGGCACGGCGTCCGCATCCAACGCCGCTGTCAACGCGGCGCCAGCCTTCTGCCAGGACTCAAGCTGTTCCCGACATCCCGCGCATGCGGATAGGTGCTTTTCGAAGTCCTGAGCTTCTCCCAGCGACAAACCTTCGTCGAGATACACTGAGAACAGTTTTCGTGCTTGTTTACACCTCATCACCCATCAGTTCCTTCCATCGCTCAGCAAACAACCTTCGCGCCTCGTTGAGTCTCGAGCGCACCGTCCCGACAGGCGCCTCTATAATTCCCGCAATCTCGGCATAGTCCAGCTCTTTGATCGCCCGGAGCGCAAGTACGGTTCGGTACTTGATCGGCAAATCCGACAGGCACTGCTTCACTACAAGGATCGCCTCGGTGTCTTTGTCGGCCGTCGCTCCCGGGGGGCTGTAGGACTCGGTCTTCGTGGAAGCGAGACGCCTAGTCCGTAACAGCCTCAATGATTCGTTGACAACAACCTTGTACAGCCAGGAGCTGAAGCAACCCGTGCCCCTGAACTTCCCGAGGTGCCGATAGATGCGGATGAAAGCTTCCTGTACGGCATCCTCAGCGTCCGCCCGGCTCTGCAGGATTCCATATGCAACGTGCAGAGCCTTTACCCGATACCTGCCAACGAGAACTGCAAACGATTGCTCATCCCCGAACTCGACGCGCTCGATCAGCTTGTCGTCAGGCAGTTCATCGATCTCATGCACGCCTTCCCCCTGAGCATTGTTATCATCCCTTGGAGTATGCCCTCCCATTTAGAATGACCCTCGATACAGGCGAATTGGTTCGGAAATCGTTGCGGGCAAGAAAGACCTTTCAACACTTCGAGGCGAAGTGCTCAAGACCCGTTGCTGACCGGCCCTATTCAACAACAAGCCGTCCGGCTACAGCCAACGCGTCACCGGACGGCTCACTCGCCAAACTAAATTGCATTCGTGCATCTCAGACGTATTCCCCTGCGGTTAGTTGCACTCGGGTTCCAGCGGGCCGGCTAGGTCTTTCAGGAAGAAGAGCCGCCCGGCGAGCGTCGGCATGAAAGTGCTGGGGATCCACGGCGTCGGCTCGTGCCTGAGCGTCATCCAGAGCGACATCCCCTGCCACATCATCCCGCGGCCGAGAGTGCCGTCCGCTCCGCCGATGATCTCGTCGGCCATCAGGAACAGGCCCGGTCCGATGGTGTTGGCCCTCGCCGACACCAGTGTTGTCCGGCTCTTAAAGCTGGTGATGGCGTTCTGCTCGATCGTCAGAGGATGGAGTAAAGCGCCGATCCGGTAGTCCTGCTTTTTCCACTCGTCTACGCTCCGGAACTCCGCGGCGAAGTGCGGCTCCCAGAAGGCAATGTGGCACACGCGACCGATTCCGAAGACAACTACGAGCCTCGCACCCTGAGCCTTCAACGCGCGAATTCTCTCGCCATAGGCGGGAAGCGCGGTCTTCACCGCGAAGTGGCGCTGGTCTTTCGGCACGGTCAGCTCCCCGAGGGGACCGTAGAAGGCATCCTCCATGGCACACTGGAACGATTGAGGGGTGTCAGCAGGCACGGTGTTTCCCTCACCATCGCTCCATTCGTCCATGTTGAACCCATGGACGTGGTCGCACTTGACGCCCCATTCTTTCAGGAAATACACCGCCCAGCGGTACATGCCCATCGGTCCCACTGGAAGAATGAAGGCGATCGGCTTCCCCGCGTCGCGCGTCTTCCTGATGGCGCTCGCGATGGCCTCACCCATCACGACGTCGAAATCCGCCAGGCTGTCGCACGGGACCGGCCGAAAGCCCGGATTCCACCACGGCTGCCGCTCGGTGATCGACTCCGGCGAGAGGCTGCAAAGTTCGTCTATCTTCTCGAGGTCCCACCCTGCCGGAAAGAAGCCCTCCAGCAGAGAACCCTCGATGGTGCTGATCAAGTCTATCGCCATGTGCGCGGCTCCTTTTCAGTCGAGTTTGCGCTGCCTGAACATAATTACACACCGGCGCCGGGAAGTCCTTGCGATCCACGCAATCTCGAACCGGCTGTTCGCACTCCTTTTCTAGAAGGCAATTTCGATCGCCGATGGTCCACCCATCGAGGAGTGTGAGGGCCGGACCTGCCTGCTGCCGGCTCCCCCCCCACCCGACCCGCCTGGCGCAGGATGGTGTGCGGGAGGGACATCCTTTCGCGGGAGAGGGCGGAAGTGCGGCCGATGCGTGTGCCACGCAGACCTTACAACCCCGCAGGGGGTTTCATTTTGTAGACCCTGAATTCATTGGGGGGCACGGAATGCCGGCCTGACACCGGCCCGGCTGGAGGCGGGATTCGCAATCCAGCACCGCCGCCGGTTCCGCCGACCGCCGCATCGGGGATGTCGAGTCAAACACTCCACTTTGCTCCTGGGGAACACACGGTTCTGAAGATGCTGGTAGGATGCCCCCCGTGCAGGGGCCAGGGCTTCTATGACTATCGGATCGGCTGCGACTCGGAGAAGTGGTCCTACGGGGCCGCCATTCCTGCAGGACCAAAGATCCCCTACGGCCGTGCTTTCCCTGATCCCCAGCCGGGCATAGAGCAACTCAGGCGCGGCACATTCCCTACGGAATCCGCGCCGGGGTGGCGCTTCGGAAGCGGGCGAAGAGAGCTTCGCAGAACTGCGCCCGCGTCACCGGCAGGTCCACACCAAGCTCGGCTGTGAATTCGGGAAGCGCCTTCTTCGGCTTTACGCGCTCGACCCAGGTATCGCCCCAGGAACCGTCAATCCACGGCTGGATCCGCGAAAGCCATAATTCCATTTCCCTTTCCGTCAACACGTCATACGGATCGCCCGCCTCAGCGATCGCCAGCTTCTCAAGCTGGGCCAGACTCGACTCGCCTGTGCCGCCGCCGGAATGCCTCACAAACGGGCCATACGCCGGCATGAAGTCGCCCATGCGGATCGTCTCCATCAGCCAGCGTGCGGCGGTCCCGTGCCCCAGCACCTCGAGCGGCTTTGCCTCGTACGAGTCAAAAAACCCCCGGGTTCCGTAGAACTGCATCGCCTGCCAGGCCTCCTCCGAAACCTCGGCAGTCGGCCCTTGAATATCCGAAAAAGCTGTCAGCACCTGGTTATTCTCAACCAGCCAGGATTGTAAGCGGCTCACGGGGACCTCTCGCGGTTCCATGTAAAGGATCTTGGCCAGATGCGCCGCGGTTCCGGCCGCCTGACCCATCGCCATCCAGACCGGCTCCATGCGCAGGGTCCCATACCCGAGATGCGTCGCGGAGACGGCGCCCGGAACGAGAAGAGCATCCACCCGCTGAGGGACCATGATCCGATAGGGTATCTGATAGGGGCAGGTGAGGCCGCCGAGCCAGAAGAAGCCCTCCATCGCCGTGTTATGCCCCGGGTCCCGCTTCCGAGTCGCATGCGAATCGATCGGGTAGCCGCCGCAGGCGATGCTGTCCCACTTAACGGGCGCCCTAAG
>Ga0114930_10003524_pt1 | contig 13599 bp, 9 predicted proteins | sample AnhtaG_FD_87300 | JGI IMG/M metagenome (GOLD analysis project Ga0114930, IMG submission 87300) | Deep subsurface microbial communities from Anholt, Denmark to uncover new lineages of life (NeLLi) - Anholt_01485 metaG | ecosystem: Environmental > Aquatic > Marine > Oceanic > Sediment | place... | reverse complement strand
GATGCCTATTTGGCGGTGACGACGCGGCAACTGGACCAGGAGCGCATGGACCGCGTGAGCGAGAAAGCGGCCGAGCTACGGCGTGACCTCGACGCCCGGCAATACAAGAGCCCCACGTCGCAGGAGCTCTGGTCGAGCCGGCCTCTGCGCTTTTTCGTGTTGCCCGTGGACCCCGGCAACAGCCGCTTGGCCATGACGTCCGGTCTGGTGGATCTGCTGCCGGCGCTCCTGGGAGGGGCATTGCCTGAGGCCACGCCCATGGAGTTGGTGAACCGGGAGTTGATCCACGAGATCCTGATGGAACAGCAACTGTCGGCGTACCTCAGCTCGGCTTCGGGCCAGTTGGCGCTGGGCCAACTGCTGGGCGCGCGGCTGATGGTCCAGTGCAAGTTCGGCCGGGTCCTGGGCGAGGACTACCTGACGACGGCAGTGGTGGACACAGAGTCGACCGTCCAGCGTACCCCCGAGCGCATCGACCTCGGAAGCGCGCTTCAGCCGGACGTTCTCATCGACCAACTGGTCGCGAACATCTGGGGGACGGTCCGCACGGCCTACCCGGTCCGCGGCCGGCTGACGCGGGGCCCGGAAGGGGCCGAGGTGGACGTCGGGTCCTCGGTGGGCGTGCAGGAGGGGATGCGATTCGCCGTTCTGACCGAGCCTGACGCCAACGCACGCGTACCGGCCGTGGCGGCCGTGGTGATGGCGCCGCCGCTGGCGTCGCGCGCGCGGGTCCGGTTGGATGGGCTCGATGTGGACAAAATCCCGGACGAGGGCTGGTTCGTCATCGAAGAGGAAGCAACACCTTCGGAGCCGTCATGAGGGGAGCGCGAGCGACACGGGGCTGGGGGTTGGGGGCTTGTGCCACGGCTTTGCTGCTCGCCGGGTGTCTGATGCAGAGCCCGGATCGGTCCCGGTACGAACGCGACGGCATCCAATACGGCGTGACCGAGGGCCGGTTCCGGGGCCGTTGGTGGAACTACTACGAGCGCGGCCGTTCGTATTCCGACGGGCAGTTCTGGGCCGAGGCGGAACGTGACCTGCGCGCGGCCCTGGCCGGGCGGGGCACGGACCAGTATTGGCCGCGCACCTACGGCCTGCACTTCACCCCCGAGTACTTCCCGCACCGCGAGTTGGGCGTTGTGCTGTACCAGCAGGGGCGGCTGGCCGAGGCCGTCGAGGAACTCGCGCTGAGCTACGGGCAACAGCCTTCGGCCCGGGCCGCGTACTACCTCGACCGAGCGCGCGCCCGGCGCATCGAGATCGAAGGGATCGACATGGCCGCACCCACCGTGGAAGTGCTGTCGCCGGCGACCGCGCCGGCCATCGGCGCAACGCGAATCGAGGTCGCGGGGGTGGCACGGGACGACACCTTCGTGTCCGAGGTCATGATCGGCGATGAAACCTATCCCGTGGACGTGGCGGCGCGGGAGATCCCCTTCGAGAGATCGGTGGCGCTGAGGCCCGGTGCGAACGCCGTGGCGATCACAGTCACGGACTTGGCCGGGAGAACCACGACGACCTCCGTCGAAATGCACTGCGACGTGGACGGGCCGGCGGTGAGTTTCGACGCACCGGTCGTGGTGCCGGGCACGATACGAGGGGTGGCGTTCGACACGGCCGGGGTGAAGCGAATGCGGCTCGGTGGCCGCGAGGCCGCGCTCGAGGCCCAAGCCGATGGGCTGGTGCAATTCTCCGTGGCGCTCCATGCAGAAGACCTCGAGCCGCCGCTGGTGTATGAGTGCGAAGACACCCTGGGCAACGTCACCCGGGGCGTGGTCCCGACCGACGCGCTGGTCGTCGGGCGGCTACCGGACGATGCGGTGTTCGCGTCGGACTCCGTCTCCCTCAGGCCCGTTGCGGGCCGGCTGAGCGCGCTCGAGGTCGGGGGTAGAACGCTGGCCTACGTGCTGGCCGCGACCCCGGTCGACGAGGCGCCCGCCATCCGTTTCCTCAACCTCGACCCGGAAGGCGAGCGCCGGTACTGGACCGATGAGATCGTGGTGGGCGTGCGCGTGGAAGGCGCGGACCCCATCGAATCGGTGGCATTGAACGGTGCGCCGGTGACCGGCCTTATCCCAGGACGCAAGTCCCAGAGCTTCAGCCGCCGCGTCCTGCTCGAGGCGCCGGGCGAGAACGAGATCCTGGTTGCGGCGGCCGACACGCAGGGCCGAACCGCCGAACGACGGGCCACGGTGCAGCGCGAGCTCACGAAAGTCGAGCAGCTTTCCGAACGGCTCAGCGTGGCCGTGCTCGGCAGCGTGTGGGAAGGGGACAATCCCCAGCGGCTCGACGAGGTGGCTTTCATCAGCGATGCCCTGACGCGGACGCTCGAGGAACGTGGGCGGTTCCAGGTGGTGGCACGCGACCAGATCGCGCACGTGCTCACCGAGCAGGAGCTCGTGGCCGCGTTGGGCGACAAAGGCGCACGCTTCGCGTTGCGCGCCATCGTCCCGGCCGAGCTCATGCTGGCCGGCAAGATCCGCCGCGACGCCGAGACCATCCACATCGTCGTGCAGGCCACCTGCAATGAGACGGCGGTCATCATGGGCTACGCGGACGTGGCCGGCCCCGCCGACTCGTTGAACCAGCTCGAAGGGCTCGCCCAGGACCTGGCCGTGCGGCTGGAACAGGAGTTCCCACGGGTGCAGGGGCTGGTGGCCCAGGTCCGCTCCCCCTCGCGTTTGGTGACGAGCCTGACGCAGGCCGACGGCGTACGGTCGCTCATGAAATGCCTCGTGTTCCGCAAGGGTGAGCCCATCCCGCATCCGATGAGCGGCGAGTTGCTCGAGAGCGACGTGGACGTCCTCGGGTACGGGTTCTTCGACGACGTGAAACAGACCATCTCCACGGTCGAGCTGCTGCCGCCGGAAGAAGGCGCGGCGACGCCGCCCATTGGAGTGCGCGACCTTGTCCTCACCAAGTAGACGCATAGCCGCCTTTCTGGCCCTCGGGCTGGCCTGGCCGCTTCTCTCACGGGCCCAGGAGCTCGAGATCGCCGTGTCGCCGTCGCCGGTGGGCTCAGGGGCGCGCGCGGCCGGCATGGCCGACGCCTTCGTGGCTATTGCCGACGACGCCACGGCCGCGTCGTGGAACCCCGCCGGCCTCGTGCAGCTCGAACGCCCCGAGATCTCCATCGTCGGCTCATACAACGCCATTGACGAGGAGTTCTCCGCGTGGCTTCACCCCGAGGCCGAGTCCCGCCACGACAGTGACAACCTCGACCTCAACTTCCTCAGCGTGGTCTACCCCCTGCCGGCCCTCGTCCTGGGCCGCAACGTGTGCGTCTCCCTGAACTACCAGCGCAAGTACGACTTCACCCGACGATTCAATCTCAAGTACCACACGGCGTCGTCCAGCAGCGGCGGGATGCCGCTCACTATGTTGCGCACCCTCAAGTTTGAGCAGACCGGCGGCCTGAGCACGATCACCCCCGCCATCGCACTCGAGCTCACCCACCGCCTGTCCGTCGGCGCGGCCTTCAATTTCTGGCGCAGCTCCGCCTTGGCCGACAACTCCTGGGAACAGCGCAGCGAAGAGCGAGGGGCCGTGCTCTTCGGGCCTATGTTCGTGCAGTTTGCATCGAGAAACCACGAGGAATACCGAGATTTCACCGGCGAGAACCTGACGCTCGGGCTGCTCTGGAACCCCATCGACAAATGGAGCCTGGGCCTCCGCTACGACACCGCCTTCACCGGCGAGGCCGAGTATCGCCAGTTCGGAGCCGCCACCCAGTTCGTGTTCCCCATCCCCGGTTTTCCGCTGTCACCGGACCTCTCCGATCACCTCTACGTGCTGCCCTGGGTCCGGAAGCGTAAGCGTGAGGTGCGCTTCCCCGACTCCCTCGCGCTCGGCCTCGCCTTCCGGCCCAACGACCGCCTCACACTAGCCCTCGACGTCACCCGAACCGACTGGAACGATTTCTTGGTCAAGGACGCCGACGGCTCGCGCTACTCCCTGGTGGATTTCAGCGACCTCGACGACCCCGTCGCCCGAACCGACTTCGACCCGACCTACACCGTCCGCTTCGGCATCGAGCACGTGTTTATCCCCAAGCAGCCCGACGAGGAAGCCATCGACCGCCTATGGACCCTCCGAGGCGGCCTGTTCTACGACGAAGAACCCGCAACCCAGAAGAAAAGCACCGGCCAAGGGCGATTTCGGCGAGGCGGCACCGGCAAACCCGACCGCTTCTACGGCGCCGCCCTCGGCCTCGGCCTGCTCCTCAAGCAGCGCGTCAACCTCGACCTCGCCTACCAGGTGCGCTACGGCCACGGTGTCAACGCCGACTTCCTCCGGGGCGTCCCCGGGTTTGAGGAAGACGTCCTCCAACACCGCGTCCTGCTGTCCACCGTCATCTACTTCTAGACGAACCCGCGGGACGTTCGGCCACTTCTTCTCGTGTTCCCCCGATCCGTGGTATGATTACGGTGTACATGACAGAACGGGGCAGGGAAGAGAACACATATGCAGGCATACGAGACTCACGTACACATAGGCCCGGACGGCGTTCTCCGCCTCGAGTTGCCGGTGGCCGAATCCGAAACCGACTGTGATGTCGTGGTGCTGCTCAGCAAGCGTCAGCAAGCGAAGGATGGGCAAGCCACTTACGGCGCATGCGACGGACTCGGACTCGAAGAACCCGCCGACCTTGTCCTCCAGCCACTCGACTGGCACACATGAAGTACCTGCTCGACACCAACCCTTGCATCCAATACCTCAACGGCACATCCGAAACCTTGAGGCGCCGGTTGGATGCGGCCGAAGAAGGCGCCGTATGTGTGTGTGTTCGGTGGTCAAGGCCGAGCTCTTCTACGGGGCGAAGAAATCACGTGAGCCTTCTCGGGTCCTCGAGTTGCAGGAACGGTTCCTGGCGCGCTACCCCTCAATTCCCTTTGACGACGCTGCGGCATCCTGTTACGGCGCCATCCGCGCAGACCTCGAACGCGCCGGAACACCCATCGGCGCAAACGACCTCATGATTGCGGCCATTGCCGCGGCAAACGGACTCACGCTCATAACCCACAACCTGGGCGAATTCGCCAGAATCCCAGACCTCAAGGTAGAAGATTGGCAGAACCCATAAGGTCAGGACGGCGCGCTCCAGATGCAGCGGCTCCGAACCGTTCGTACAGAAACATAACGAAGAAAGCACGTCATCGGTAGGGCGTGGTAGGATTCGTGACAAGCGTCACGGCGGCCGACAGCAACGTGATAAGTTGCAGCACCGGCTCAAACTGCGCCAGCGCCGGCCGTGCGCGGGCCGCGGGGCCGAAACCGTCCTGATATGTCGCACACGTATCCCTCCACAGCGGCCTGATCCGCCGCCCAAGCGCGAGCCTATGACACCCGTCGCGCCCGCCGCCAACGGCCGCCCTCAACGAGCCAGCCGCCACGCTCCCCCGGTTGCCGGTGTTGGGTTTTCGGTTCGCGATTCCGGTTCCCGTTTGCGACCCTCGCATTCCGCGTCATTCTGGATTCTGGATTCCTCCTTCTGTCTCCTGTCTCCTGACTCCTGTCTTCTGTCTCCTGTCTTCTGTCTCCTGTCTCCTGTCTCCTGTCTCCTGTCTCCTGTCTCCTGTCTCCTGTCTCCTGTCTCCTGTCTCCTGTCTCCTGACTCCTGTCTCCTGTCTCCTGTCTCATCCCTCCCGAGATAGCTTTTCGCACAATTCTGTGATACAATCTGTGACCATAAAGTGGGCTTACGGGCACGTAGCCAGTCCGGGTTGAGGAGCCTTGGGACCTGGTCTAGCGCGGTTTTTTGGGAAGGCCGCCAAGCGTGTCGTGCGGCGGCAATGGCCAGGGAAGGGGAGACGTGGGCCGTGAGGGACGAGGCGTGATATCAGCCAAGTGCCTATTGACCCGAGGCACACGAAGTCCGATGTGCGGCACAGGAAGCGTGACCTGTGACACAGGAAGCGTGATGCGTGACGGAGCAAGCTTCATCTATGGCATGTCAAACGTCGCCAAGGGCATGAAAACGGTGAAGGACGTCGGTGTAAGCGCCTCGGAATAGATGAGATAAGGTCAACACGGGCGTTTGCGATGTGAAAGAAAGGGGTATGCGGAAGATGAATCAGCGAAACGGCTTTCGATTGTTGTGTTGTGTGGCGCTCGGGGTGGCGGCACTGTGTCCGCTCGCGCACGCGGCGGTATGGTACGTCCATGTGGACAACACCGCAGGGCCGTGGGACGGCACGTCGTGGGCGGCCGCGTTCCAGACCATCCAGGAAGGCGTCGACGCCGCGTACGGCGATGGCGGGGGCGAAGTCTGGGTCGCGGAAGGAGTCTATGACGAGACGCGAACCTCCGTGATGCACAACCCACCAGTCGACACGGGCTCTGTCGTGATGAAAGAGAACGTCCATCTCTACGGCGGCTTTGAAGGAGCCGAATCCTCACGGGACCAACGCGACTGGGAGAGCCACGCGACGATCATCGACGGCTCCAAGTCTCGCGGCGGTGCGTCTGCTTACCACGTGGTCATCGGCGCTGACGATGCCTTCTTGGACGGCATGACGATCACCGGTGGGAACGCCACAAGTGCGACGTACGCCGCATCGATGGGAGGCGGCATGTATAACGCGTCATGTTCGCCGACTGTTGCTAACTGTATCTTCATTGACAATCTCGCGGTGAATAGCGGCGGAGGGATGTTGAACATTAATGCCGGCTGCTCGCCCACGGTTTCGAAGTGCGTTTTCGTTAAGAACAGGAACCACTACGAAGGGGGTGGGGCGGTTCACAATCGCTCCAATGCAGCCCCAACATTCTCGGATTGTCTTATTGTGTCAAACACCGCCTGGTACGCGGGCGGAGGTATCGGTAACCGGGACTCTTCAGGCTTCATCGAACGATGTGTGTTTGTTGGTAATTCGGCGGAAGGAGGTGGGGCAATACACAACTACACATCTGGTTCCACTGTCGTTAACTGCCTGATCGTCGGGAATTTCGCAGACAACGGGAGCGGAATCCACATAACGGGTGGGCCGCAAATGAGAATCGTCAACTCCACGATCACCAATAACTCCTCGCTTTACGGCGGAGGCATCGGCAACCTCCACGCCAGCACTTCGCCGACCGTGATCAACGCAATTCTGTGGGCCAACACGCCTCCCCAGATAGTGAATGGCGATGGCGCAACCTGCAACGTCCTCTTCAGTGACGTTGAAGGTGGCTACTCGGGCACCGGGAACTTGGACGCAGATCCTGAATTCGCCACGGTTGCGTCTGGGACCTTCTCTTTGGTCCAGTACAGTAGTTCAAAGACCACGCTGACTGATTTTGGCGCGTCTTTCGAAGAGCAATCCCTTAAGGGAATGATCCTGTGGATTGGCGGCAACGCGAGCTACATCTGTGCGAACGATGCCTCCAGTGTTCAAGTGTGGGGATCCGTCAGCGTATTGCCCCCTGTCGCATACGAGATTAGCGATTACCACTTGCAGCCTGGTTCGCCCTGTGTCGACGCAGGCACGAACTACCTGGCTCCATCGAACGATATTGATGGTGATTTTCGACCGTACGGTCTTGTCGTGGACATCGGAGCCGACGAAGCAGGGGGACCGTCAACGCCTATCATTGAAGTTGGGCCAGAGGCGCCGACGACCGCTGATGAACTCGTCTGCACAGTGACGACTGGCACGATAGTTAGTCCTGGCTTAACAGCATATTATGAGTATAGATGGACGAACGATTTGTTTTCTATAACGTACGGGCCAACGGAGAGCAACACGAACACCTTGAGCCCGTCGTACACAAGGAAGCACGAAACATGGACATGCTTCGTGCGTGGATATGACGGCTACTATTTTTCCGACGCGGCTGCGGATTCGACGACCGTGCTCAACGCACCTCCGGGTACATTCACGCTTTCTCTGCCCACGATGGAGGGCACCAGCTCGAACCTGCGCTGCTGGATCCTTGACAAGAGTCCTGACCCGGATGGCGATGTCACGTTTGAGGCGCAGTGGTATTACATGAACTCCGGCGACACGGAATGGACGGAATGCGATGAGGACCCGGACTGTGAATTCTGGTTGGATTCAGTGAACTACGATTGGACGCAGGTTGACAACGAGCACACTTCAGAGTGGCAACGCTGGTACTGCGAGGTGACGCTTCAAGAGGACGGCCTGGCGGTGGAGACGAAGGCGACGGACCCGTGCCAGATCACGCCGTGGGGCACTGAGTTATCCTATATCTCACTGGCCGTAAGCCCGACAGAGGTTATTCTTGGCCAATCCGTAACGGCATCGGGCCAGATTTTCCCCAGCCCGGACGCTGGGGCTGACGTGTTCTTCCAGAGCACCTCCCCTTCGGCTCTGGTTTCGGATACTTTTCCGGAAGGCTTGGTCATTCCCGGTGACACTTACAGTAGGACCTTTGTCCCGACCCAAGCGTCAGAGGGCCGTGATCTGTGGTCATTGACGGCTTCGTGGGGTGGCGATCCCACCTATATGCCCGCGACCAGTTCCCCGGTTACGTTTACGGTGTTGAAGGCGGAGCCGAGTTTGTCGTTGGAGTTGAATGCGTCGAGTGTGCCGTTGGGTTACGGGGAGTTGGCGGCGTGGGCGGTGTTGCATGCGGCGATTCCGGCGGAGTTGAGACAGGATCCCACAAATCTGTTGGTCGGGCGGACGGTGAAGTTGTGGCTTAGGAAGCCGGATGCGTCGAGTGCGGGGCCGGTGTTGGGGACGACGGACGCGGACGGCGTGGTGACGTTTCTGCCGGCGGACTTCGCGGCGGCGGGGATAGTGTTCGACGAGGCGGGTCTGTGGCAGTTCTTGGTCGAGTTCGAGGGCGACGACAACTTCCTGATGGCCACGTCGCCCGGCTATGACGAGCCGGACTCGGTGCGGCTGACGATCAAAGACCGGGCCGGATATGCCGTCATCGTGCTGGGCAAGCTGGACGAGGACGGCGAGGGCCACGCGGAACACGCCAAGACCGGCGACTATGTGTATCGCTCGATGATCGAGCGCGGGCTGGCGCACGAGGACATCTACTACCTTCGCGAAGGCCCCGAGCAACCGGCCCCGGACATCTGGGTGGACGACACGCTGCCCACGCAGTTGGGTGTGCAGGACGCCATCCAGTGGTGGGCGGCGGACAAGATGAACGGCTCGCCCGCGCCGCTGTACGTGGTCTGCCTCGATCACGGCGGCCTGGACTCGTTCTATGTGTACGCGGGCAGCTATGACGACACGCGCATCGTCACGCCCATCGAGCTGGACGCCTACTTGGACGCGCTCGAGTCGGCGTTGTCCGGCCCGGCGCTGAGCGAATGGATCGTGGTGGTGATGGGCTGCTGTCACGCGGGCAGCTTCATTCCGCTGACTTCGGGCGTGAACCGGGTCGTGATGGCGAGCTGCGCATCGGACGAAGTGTCGCACCGCGGTCCCATCGACCCCATCGACGGGCTGCGCGACGGCGAGGTGTTCACGACCGAGCTGTTCCGCCTCGCCCGGGAAGGGCGCACGCTCAAGGCCTCGTTCGAGCAGGCCTCGCAGCTCATCATGGAGTACACCGCGACGCAGAGCAACGGCGGCGAGGCGGACAACCTGCAGCACGCGTTCCTCGACGACAATGGCGACGGAATGGGCACCGTGGGCGACGCGCTGTCGTTCGAGTACGGCGAGGACGGGGCCTATGCGCACGAGCTGGTGTTGGGCTACGGTGTGAACGCGGGCGAGTCGGTGGGTTGGATCACGGCCACGCAAACGCTAACTCTTGACCCGGCGGAGCCGGTGGGCGTCTTGGAAGCGAAAGCCACGGAGATCCCGGCGACGGGTCACGACGCGTGGATCGAAGTGAAGACGCCCGACTACACGGGCAGCACGGTGATCGACCCCACGAATCCCGACTCCCAGGAAGCGGTCGAGATGGTGCGGTTCGACTATGAGCCGGGGATTTCCGACTTGGATAACGGGTACTTCCGGTGGCAGACCTTTGGGACGACCTTTGACGGCGCCGGCACGTACAAGGTCTTCTACTACATCCAGGACGGCGACACCGACGACGTGAGCTCGTACCTGTTGACCACCATCTATCGCCAGACCGCGGGCAACCAAGCGCCGCCTGCCGTGACCCTCATCTACCCCGAAGACGCGGCGTACACCTACAGCACGAGCTTCTTCGCGTGGGACGAGGTGGCGGATCCCGAAGGCGGGACGGTGACGTACCGCCTCGAGATCGCCGAGGACGATCTCTTCACGACGGGCCTCATCGTGCGCGAAGGCTTGCTGAGCACGGTGACGCAGGTGAGCGGGTTGACCGATGTGCAGACCTACTACTGGCGGGTCATCCCGCTGGACGAGTACGGCGCGCACCCGGACGTTCATCAAGTGCGGACCTTCACCGTTGACAACGACAACCCGGCGTTGCCCGGGGCCATACTTGGCGTGGTGCGCGACGCGATCACGGCCGACCCGATCGCGGGCGCGGACGTGACGGTAACGCCCGGCTCCCACGGAGCGACGACCCTGAGTTCGGGCCAGTACTTCGTGGGGACGGTTCCGGCGGGGACCTACACGGTGCAAGTAACGGCGACGGGGTACCAGAGTCAGGGCCTGGTGGTAGGGGTGACGTCGGGCACGGCGGCGACGCGTGACTTCACACTCGAGCCGGCGGACGGGACGTTCCGTTGGGGCGACCTGAACGCGGACACCAAGCCGGCCACGTTGGACGGCTCGCTCATCCTGCAATGGATGGTAGGGATCATCGACCGGTTCCCGATTGACGAATCGATAGTGTGGCCCGACTACCCGCCCGGCGGCGACGTGACCGGCGACGAGGTCCTGGGTGTGATGGACGTCTCGTCGATCCTCCAGTACCGCGTGGGGATTATCGACTGCTTCCCCGCCGACCTCAACTGCGACGAATTCGGCCCGGACGGCGGCGGCGGCGGACTCGCGCTCAAGGCCGGCGCGGCGTTCGCGCCGCGGCGCATTTCCGTGGCCGCCCCCGTCGCGGGCGTCCCTGGCGAGGAAATCGACGTGGCTATCGATGTTGACGACGCGTGGGGCGTGCTCGGCTACTACATCGAGTTGGCGTACGACGCGACGTCCTTCGAATACATCGACGCGACCAAAGGCACGCTGACGCCGGCTTGGGGCGACCCCGTGGTCAACCCGCTCGGCGACCGGTTGCTGATCACCGGTTCCGGCACCGCCGAACTGGCGGGTTCCGGTTCACTGCTCGTGGTGCGGTTCCGGGTCGCCGAGCAAACGTCTCCAGGCGGGCCCATCGAATGCACGGTGGTGTCCGCCGAGCTGAACGACGGGGCGATCCGCGTTGAGGTCGCGCCGTAGGGAGACGGGGAAGAGCGGCCGGGTGTCGTGCTACAACAAAGGATGTGCCCAAGTGGCCGACGCGGCAACGGTGAAATTAGACTGGGGAAGGAGAGACACGATGGGGCTGGACAGAGGCATGCCTGCGCGCGGCGGGTCGATCCGTGTTTGGACGCTGCTGGCGTTGCTCGTCGCGTTCGTTTCGACGGCGCAGGCGGCGACGTTGCGGGTGCCGGTGAACATCCTGGCCGAACCGGGCGAGACCATCTACGTACCGGTGACGCTGGGAAACGCCTCCGGTGTGCTGGGGTATTATTTCGAACTGGACTATGACGACACCGTCCTCGAGTACGTGCAGACCGAGAACGGCAACCTGATCCCGGGCACGGGCTGGAGCACGCCTCAGGCGTACGACGTGCCCGGGCAGGTGAGCGTGGCGGGTCTGGGCTCGCAGGCGCTGTCCGGAACCGGCTCCCTGGTGGTGGTCCACTTCCAGGTCCAGCCCTTCGCCGCCAATGAGGCCACGTCCCCGTTGGACCTGACAGAAGCGGAGTTGAACGACGGGGCGATCCCTGTGACGACGCAGGACGGGCAGGTGACGGTGGTGGCCATCGTCGAGATGAGGGTGCCGGCCCATCTCACGCGCAAGGCGGGCGACCCGCTGGATGTGCCGGTGACCGTCGACAGCGCGGCCGGGGCCTACGGCTACTACTTCGAGTTTACGTTCAACAACGCCGTGCTCGAGTACGTTGGGGCGCAGATCGGGGGCTTGACCAGCGAGTGGGGCGGTCCCGTGGTGCACGACACCATGGACGGCCACCTCGCGGTGGCGGGTCTCGGCCCGACGGCCGTGACCGGCGCCGGGTCCTTGGTCGTATTGCAGTTCCTCGTGCGCGACACGGCCGAGGTGGGCCAAACCTCACCGCTCGAATTCGGTTTCGCCGAGCTCAACGACGGTGCCATCGGCGTCATCACCCACGACGGCGTGCTCGAAGTGACCTTGGTGGGCCTACCGGTGGGAGTATGGCCCACGCTGGTCGCACTGCTGGCCGTGGGCGCAGTGGCGGCGCGGGGATTGACCAAGGTGGCAAGCTGCCGCGAAGGAGAACAGTAACAAGCGCGCCTGCGACCTGGCGTCGCATTCCCGAGAGGAGGATAGGGCGATGATGAAGCACGGGGCGGTACTGGTGATGGGGTTTGGCCTGGCACGGGCGGCGGCCGCCGAAATCCCCTGCCGCGCCGCCAGTACTATCGGCGGCGAGTTCGGAGGAGACTTCGACGGGGCGCCTATCGATCCCCCAAACGACGGTAGATATCCCCGCGGTGTGCGATGGCGTACAGCACCAGCCGCTGGCATTCGTGCTCCGGCCACAACAGAATACGGTAGTCTCCCACGCGGTATTTGTGTAATCCCCTCAGCGACTCCGGCACGTGTTTCAGACGATAGCGAAGATGCTCCGGGTGTTGGGCCAGTTGCTCAATCTTCTCGGCAACACGCGTCGCCACGTCACGCGGAAGCTTGCGAAAGTCCTTCTCGAATTCCGCCGTTACGACGACCGCGTACGCCATCACTCGGCATCACGCAGTTCGGAGAACGGGCGCAGCTCGCCGCGCCGATGCTGAGCGCGCGCCCGCTTCAGACGCGCGACCAACGCCGGGTCCTGCCCAATCAGGTAGTCCTCCAACTCCTCGTCGAGGACCTCCAAAGCCTCCCGCGCCTCCGCCATCCGCTCGAGCAAGGATACCGGCACCTCAACGGTTTCACTCATGGCCATCATCCTCTCAAGAACTTGTTCAATCCTATGGCAACGACGGCACCAAGTCAACAGGTACGCCCGGGCCACATCAGCCGGCCGAGGCCACCGATAATGGAGATACCATCATGACGACGCAGCGTTTCCCAATTGCACTTGTCTTTGCGGCCGGCCTGGCCGCCATACCTACGTCCGCGACGGCCGCCGAAATCCCCTTCAGCGGCATCAACATCATCGACGGAGATTTCGACGACGCGCTGTGCGTGTATGCGGCGGACGTGGATGGGGACGGCGACCTGGACGTGCTGGGCGCGGCGCACATCCCCGGCGAGGTCACCTGGTGGGAGAACACGCAAGGTGACGGGAGCGGCTGGTACCCCCACGCAGTCAGCACCAGTTTCCCAAACGCCATCTTTGTGCGTGCTATATAGCCGCGCATAATTAAAAGGGAATGGTTTGCGCAATGGGAGCGTGTGGTGATACACTTCTGAGGCAAGGATGACAAGCCATCAGGAGGGTGAAATGCCATGCGCCCGCGTTTGCTGCGTTTGCACTACAAG
>Ga0114930_10003522_pt1 | contig 13602 bp, 13 predicted proteins | sample AnhtaG_FD_87300 | JGI IMG/M metagenome (GOLD analysis project Ga0114930, IMG submission 87300) | Deep subsurface microbial communities from Anholt, Denmark to uncover new lineages of life (NeLLi) - Anholt_01485 metaG | ecosystem: Environmental > Aquatic > Marine > Oceanic > Sediment | place... | reverse complement strand
TCGGTGGCTTTTGTTTTCTTGACAAGGCTCAAAAAGAGCGTAAGATGTAGTTCATACAAGCCCCGGCCGGGGTTTTAAATTTGCCAAATTAATTAACCAAGATTGTATGGCTATCACCGATTACTTTAGGGATGTTCGCTCCGAGATGAAGCATGTCAGCTGGCCCACGCGCCGGCTCGCGGTCGCGTACACGGCGGTAGTTATTGCAGTCTCAATTGCGGTCGCGGTGTACCTTGGTGCACTCGACTTCATTTTCTCCGAAGTGCTCAAGAAGATAATCTAAATCTAAACTAGTATGGCTAAACAAGACTCAAGCGTCGGGCGCGCATGGTATGCGATCCACACCTATGCCGGGTACGAGAACGCGGTCGCGCGCAACCTGCGCCAGCGTATAGAATCACTCGGACTCCAAGACAAAATCTTTCAGGTTATAGTCCCGACCGAGAAGACCATCAAGATTAAGGGTGGTCGCCGTGTCGAGGAGGAGGAGAAGGTCTACCCAGGTTATGTGTTGGTAGACATGATTGTCGACGACCAGTCGTGGTACGTCGTGCGCAACACGCCGCGCGTGACCGGCTTTGTCGGCTCGGGTGTTAACCCGGTGCCGCTTAAGCCCAACGAGGTAGATGCCTTGCTTGGCCGTATGCAGGCGACGCAGGACACCGTTAAGCACGCTATCGACGTTAGCCCGGGTGACCAAGTCACCATTGTCGACGGCCCGTTTAAGGAGCTCGACGGCAAGGTGGGCGAGGTAGACGAGGCGCGCGGCAAGGTCAAGGTGTTGGTCGCGATGTTTGGTCGCGAAACGCCTGTAGAGCTCGATTTTCTTCAGATAAAAAGGATCTAATTTTTTATCTGAAAAAATAAATTAAGAAGATTGCAGATTAAGCGGTTTTGAGCTAATATCCTAATTCACAGCTATGGCAAAGAAAGTAGTAAAAAAGATAAAGATTATCGCTTCGGGTGGCGCTGCGGCCATGACCCCGGCCATGGGCCAGGTGCTTGGTCCTGCTGGCATCAACATCGGCGAGTTTATTAAGAAGTTTAACGACGCGTCTAAAGAGATGCGCGGCGACATGGTCCCGGCTGTTATCTCGGTCTACGAGGACCGCAGCTATGACTTTGTCCTCAAGACCCCGCCGGCTTCGAGCCTCATTCTTAAAGCTCTTGGCAAAGAGAAGGGCAGCGGCAAGCCAAACACCAGCAAGGTTGGCACGCTCACCAAGGCGCAGGTCAAAGAGATAGCCGAGAAGAAGATGGTAGACCTCAATGCACACACGATAGACGAGGCTATCAAGATAATCTCCGGCTCTGCAAGGAGCATGGGCGTGGATGTTAAATAAGATTTAGAGAAAGAAAAAAGCCCTCGCGAGAAATCGCGGGGCTTTTACGTTGGGAGGCGATGGTACTCGACGAAACGGGTCGGGTACTCGTCGCCTTCGTGATGCTTCCACTCGAGGTTCTGCGTGATGCGGTGCCACTGCTTCGTGTCCCAGTGGGGGAAGCGCGTGTCGCCCTCGATATCTGCATCGATCTCGGTGAGGTACAGCTTCTCGGCGATGGGCATGAAGTGCATGTACACGGCCGCGCCGCCGATGGCGAAGCACTCGGCGTAGTCATGTCGGCGTGCAATGTGCAGGGCCTGGCTGACATCGTGCGCGATCTCTACACCGGGAGGCGCCTCGACCTTGCGGGCGGTCGTTATCACGATACTCAAGCGCCCTGGCAGTGCGCGGCCTATAGACTTGTAGGTCTTGGGGCCCATCACCATTGCGCTTGGGGTAGTGAGCTTCTGAAAGCGCTTGAGGTCGCTCTTGAGGCTCCAGGGCATGCGACCATCCCTGCCGATGACGCCGCCACGCACGGTCATCGCCGCGATGATAGAGACGGGAGGTAACTTCATGTAACACCTATACAGGGTTAGGATCCGCCGAAACTATACTGAGCAAACCCGCTTTGCACAAGCGCACGCAGGCCTGGTAAGGTTTGCGGCAGAAGCTCTAACCAGGGAAGGAATAGCGTATGAGCCCTTCAGCTCAGAGTACGACTTCGATCAACCCACTGCTCAAGCGTGTGCAACGCATTCTCAAGGGCACGGCAACGTTCGAGGATCGGTTTGTGGCCAACCACGACGACGTCCCACAACTCATCAACTTTTTGCGTTCGATGGGATGTGTCATTGCCTTCACCACCGGCAACTGGGACCTATTCCACATCGGCCATGCCAAGTACATTGCGCGGGGCAAGGAAGAGGCGACCAAGCATTATCCTGAAGCCGACCATGTCATCATGGTCGTCGGTCTCGATACCGACGAGATGACGCGCAAGCGCAAGGGCCCCAATCGCCCGATCGTCAATGAGCAAGAACGTGCTGAAGTGCTCGGACATTTGCGGGCGGTGGATATCATAGTCCCGCAGTACGAGCCCGACCAGCTCTTCAAACTCATCAAGCACGATGTGCGGATCGTGTCTCACTCGACTGGTGACTTGCCCGACGAGGATGTCATCCGTGCCGAGTGCGAGCATTTGGTCAAGCTGCCGCCGCAAGCAGAGACGTCTACAACAGCGCGTGTGCGACGGCTGGCTATCGACGGTGCATACACGGAGTTGGCCGATCTGGTCGGCAAGCTGACACCAATCGTCGAGGAAATCAACGCCAAGATGGGGGGCTTCCGCAGTGAGATCGAAAAATCGTGAGGCCCTGGTCGCCTACGTTGCGTCACCCCACGCTGGCTATCTGCAGCTCTTCCGCGCCTACCAGGGCGGGTTGCTGTACGTGCTCGGCAGGGAGTTTGTTGTCGAACACCAACGCTTGGTGCGGCATCTGCCGGCCAACGAACCACGAGATGTCGTGCGTATGGTTCGCGCGCTCGGCATCTTTAGCCACGTGCATGAGCTGACGAAGGTCGGTATCCGTGCACTTCCGCCGGGACCGATCATCATGCCCGACGAGGATGTGTCACATGCGGTCGCGCAGGCGTACTTTGCCGATAGGGAAGTGCGCTACGACAGCCGGTGGAAGCTGCGGTGGGATTGGGGCGCGTCGCAAAAGAACGAGCGCCCCCAGGACGAGCGTGTCGTCTCTACGGCCGAGTTTGATCGCGAGATCATGCACCGAGTCGCTGATGAGGCGAGTCGTAGCTCGGATTGGTGGCGTCAGGTCGGCTGCGCGTTGGTCAAGGACGGCAAGATTCTGTTCGTGGCCTTCAACAAGCATATGCCGTCGGAGCAGACCGCATATCTCATGGGTGACCCGCGGTCGAACTTTGACCAAGGGGCATCTATCGAGGTGTCGATCGCGAATCACGCCGAGCGTCGCGTACAAGCCGAGGCCGCGCGTCGAGGTATCTCGACCGAGGGCTGCGACCTGTATGTCACCACCTTCCCATGTCCACCATGTGCGTACGCATGGGCCGAGAGCGGTATCTGTCGCCTGTACTATCGGGACGGCTACTCCAACCTCGAGGGTGCCCACGCACTTCTTGCCAACGGCATCGAACTTGTTCGGGTCGAAATGCACGATGCTCCTGCAGCTGTTTAGCTGCGGGAGTTTTTTTATTTCTTCTTAAACCCAAGCACCACACGAATTGCTTCGGTAGTTTTGTTGCGGCGAGTACCAACGATAAGCTGTGCGTGTAGGTGTCGCACAGTTGCCCCTGTCACTGCAGGGTCACCACTGCGCATAAAAAGCGAAGCACCTTTGAGTTTGAACTTTTTATGCAAAAACACGAGCGCTTTCTGTAGGTCGGTCCAGGCCTTGGGTGATATTTCTTGGACACTTTCTACATGAGTGCGATGGATGAGTAAAAAATGATGTTTTGTGCCCTCGTATGGCCAGTTGTTGTGCGTGGCGAACCAGTACCTGCCTTTGTAGAGGGTTGGCTTTTTGTGATACTCGACGAACCGCTTCTCATCACAAAAAGGGCAGTAGTTGCCTTTGGCTATTTGTTTGAGCGTACGCACATAGTCGGCGCGTTCGCCCGCGTTCTTAACTTCTACACGCTTTGCCATCAGCAAACTATACAAAATAAAAAGCACCCTGGGCAGGGTGCTAGGGAGCGTAGGGGATCTTCATCCCCGGATGCGGGTTGTACTCATCCAGTTCGAAGTCCTCGACGCGGTAGTCGAACAAGTTCGTCCGCGGCCGCACAAAAAGGCGCGGGAAGGGGCGCGGTGAACGCCCGAGGAGCTCGCGGACCTTATCGACCTGGTTCTCATAGATGTGCGCGTCAGAGAACCCGTGGCAGTAGGTGCCCGGCTCGTAACCGGTAACCTCGCACATCATAAGGAGCAGCGCCGCGTATTGGATCATATTGGACGGCACACCAATAGGCATGTCGGCCGAGTACTGGTACATCGACAAGTGCAATTTGTTGTCGAGCACCCGCCAGTGCATCCAGCCGTGACACGGCGTGACCTCAACCTTGCGGTGTGGCCCGCGTCGTGTGTAGTACGGGATCCACGGTGTCACGCGGTGCGATCGCACATGCGGGTACTCCCGGATCTGGTCGACAATGTTTTGGAGCTGGTTGAAGCCGCTCCCATCTGGCATGGGGAAGTCGTGGAACGCCGCGCCGTATGAGCCCGGCCCCATGTCGTTGGGGTCGGCGAGCCCAAGTGCAGTGCCTTTGCCGTCGTAGTCGTCCCAGAAGTCGCAGCCGTAGCTGCGAAACTCGTCGGTGGTGCGCGCGCCGTTGATGAACGCGATGATCTCGGCGACAGCCTTCCGCCAGAACCGTTCGCAACTGCGTTCGGTAATAAGCGGGACGCCATTGGCGAGATCGAACTCCATCGGCGGTAGCGAGCCAAAGCGCGTGAGTGCGCCGAAGCGCTGCGGCGTGTTCTTGGCCAGGATGTGGTTGGCCAAGATCATGTTGAGTCGATTGCTGTACTGATCGTCCGGTGTGCGCTCATTGAGCGGCTTGTAGATCTGTAACACGGTATGCTCCGTTTGAAGGTGCCTCGGCTCATCCTACTTGGTGGAGAGTCTTGGTCAAGCAGTGTACAATCCGCGTATGCAACTTAAGGTCATAAAGCTAGGTGATGCGAAATTGCCCGACTATCACTACGCGCATGATGCTGGGCTCGACTTGTATGTCTCTGATGAGGTGCGCATTGCCCCGGGCGAGCGAGTGAGCGCGCCCACCGGCGTCGCCATGGCTATCCCCGAGGGCTATGTTGGGCTTATTTGGGATAAAAGCGGCCACTCGCACAAACGCGGGCTTAAGACTATGGGCGGCGTTGTCGACTCGGGCTATCGGGGCGAGGTTAAAGTTGGCATCATTAACCTCTCGCGCCAAGAGGTGGTCATCGGAAAACACGAGGCCATCGCGCAGATGCTTATTCAAAAGGTCGAACATGTCGCGGTGGTCGAGGGTGCGCTCGACGATACCGAACGCGGCGAGAAAGGGTTTGGCAGCAACTAAACATGGACTACGAGTTTATTAAACGGGAGGACCCAGAGGTCTACGCCGCCATTATGGGCGAAGAGGAGCGCGAGCGCGACGGGCTTGAGCTCATCCCATCAGAGAACTATGTCAGCCGCGCAGTTCGGGAAGCTAACGCATCTATCTTTACCAACAAATACTCCGAGGGGTACCCGGGCGCGCGCTACTATGGCGGCCAGGAGTTTACCGACCAGGTAGAGCGTGTCGCTATTGAGCGCGCAAAAAAGTTGTTTAACGCAGGGTTTGCCAATGTGCAGACCCTTGGTGGTGCCAACGCCAACATAGCTATGTACATGGCGCTGCTCGAGCCGGGCGACACTGTGCTTGGCATGGATCTGTCGCATGGCGGACACCTAACACATGGGCATCCGGTGACGTACCTCGCCAAGATGTTTACTTTTGTCCGGTACAAGATGAAAGATGTCGAGACAGGCGAGATCGACTATGACGACATGCGCAAGGTTGCGCTCGAGACAAAGCCTAAAATTATTTTGGCAGGGTTCTCTGCGTATCCGCGTGAGCTCGACTACGCGCAGTTTGTTGCCATTGCTCGCGAGGTTGGGGCGCTGGCGGTGATGGACATCGCGCACATCGCGGGGCTTATTGCAGGCAAGGCGCTTAAAAATCCGTTTGACTACGGGTTCGACATTTTGACTAGTACAACGCACAAGACACTCCGCGGCCCGCGCGGGGGACTCATACTCGTGCGCAACAATGCAGAGCTCGCTCGCAGAATAGATAAAGCCGTCTTCCCGGGTCTCCAAGGCGGGCCGCACATGAACAGTATTGCAGCCAAGGCAGTTGCGTTTGGCGAGGCGCTGCATCCGTCGTTTGCAGACTACGCACAGCAGGTATTGAAAAATGCTAAAGCGATGGAGCAAGTATTTGCCAGCGCAGGTGTGCGACTTATTGCAGGTGGCACCAGCAACCACTTGCTCCTGGCCGATGTGCAAGGTTCGCTTGGTCTCAGTGGTGGCGAGGCCGAGGCTCTGCTCGACCGAGTCGGTATCACGCTCAATAAAAACGTCATCGCCGACGACGCACGCAAGCCAATGGATCCGTCGGGTATCCGTTTTGGCACGCCAGCTATTACTACCCGCGGATTTAAAGAGAGGGAGTCAGCACGCGTTGCCGAGCTCATGCTCGAGGCTCTCAAGAACAAAGACGACCAGACAAAACTCGCTGCTATCCGCCAAGAGGTTAAAGATCTGTGTACAAAGTTCCCTATACCCGAGTCGTTTGTATAGGTGTATAGTTGGGTGGAGGTTGTTCTTTGGGCGGATGGCGCCCTCCGACGCTCGCTGGGCGATCTCTCTTGTCACGTTTTGAGGAGGATAGATGGCTAAGAAAGCGAAGAAGGCTTAAGGCCAAGAAGGTATGCCTCTCCACTGATTCTGGAAACTTTCGATGGGAGGCTAACGGTCCCGATGTGCGCCGCGCGCACATCGGGATCTAATTGTTTTAGTACAATGCACATATGGCTGGGATACGCGAGACAAGACTATTTAAGTGGTGGGAGCGGTACGAGCACCACTTGGGGCTTGGCGCTGTGGCGGTGGGTTCTATCTTTGACCTCATTATGGCCAACCGCCCCGACAGCCTGGCCAACAACGTGTTGTTGCTGTCGTACCTTACTATCGCGGGTGGGCTCATCGTCGTGCTCAACCTCCGCGAGATGCAGCGCGCCCGCGGCAAGCACGAGACTGAACCATTCTTTCTACTCCTCGTACTGCAGTTTTGTTTCGGCGGCCTGGCAAGCAACCTGCTCGTGCTCTATGGCAAGAGCGGCACCTTTGCGAGCAGCACTATCTTTTTCATGCTCTTGCTCGCGCTCATCTTGGGCAACGAGTTTATGCGCAACCGCTACGCGCTGTTGCGGCTTAATGTAGGTATCTACTACTTCTTACTCTTGACCTACCTTACGCTCGCGGTACCGATTTTTATTACGCACAGTGTTGGGGTGTGGGTGTTTTTGCTGTCAGGTGCTATTAGTCTTGTGTTTATTGGGTTGTTTCTCTTTGCGCTTTATGTCGCGGTGTTTCGACGCAATATGGACAACCTGCGTGGCGTGTCTATCATCGTGGGCGGCATCTACTTTGCGTTTAACTTGCTCTACTTTGCCAACATCATCCCGCCCGTGCCACTGTCGCTAAAAGATATTGGCGTGTACCACTCGATACTCAAACAGGGCAGCGGCAACTACATAGCACTCTACGAGCCAAGCCCGTGGTGGCAGCTGTGGCGCAACACAAGCGCGACCTACACACTCTCGACCGGCACCACGGCCATGTGCTTTTCGTCCGTATTTGCGCCGACCGACCTGACGACGCCTATTTACCACAGGTGGGAGAAGAAGGATGGAGAGACAGGCCAATGGGTCACCGTGTCGCGCGTTGCGTTTAGCATTAGTGGCGGGCGCGAGGATGGCTACCGCGGGTACAGCCTCTCGTCGTCGATGACGCCGGGGCAGTGGCGCTGTGATGTCGAGACTGGCCAGGGGCAGCTTATCGGTCGCGAGAGCTTTACTGTGGTCAAAGGTGCTGCTACTCCGCAGCTCTCGCAAAAAACCTTATAAATGCTAGTGTGTTTGCAATGATGCGCGAAACTATAGAGCAGGCAGTTAAGGCCGTGGTCGGCGATGTGCCGTTTGTGGTAGAGCGCCCGCGCGAGCTGGCTCACGGTGATTACTCGACCAACGTCGCGCTGGTCAACAAACTCGACGCGCAAGAACTCGCGAGTAATCTCAAAATAGACGGGGTAGAGAAGGTCGAGGTAGTGGGGAAGTTTATTAACTTCTACTTCTCCCGACAAACACTCGTGCCGCACATGCCCGAGGTCTCACAGCTCAACGCGGGCAAGCGGGTCATGGTTGAGTACACTGATCCGAACCCTTTTAAAGAGTTCCACATCGGCCACCTCATGAGTAACGCTATCGGCGAGAGTATCGCGCGATTGTTTGAGGCAACCGGCGCCAAGGTCAGCCGCGCCAACTACCAGGGTGATGTCGGCGTGCATGTCGCCAAGGCTATTTGGGCCAAGATGCAAAAGCCGGAGTTTAGCTGGGGCGAGGCATATGTGCATGGCAACAATGAGTACGAGTCGCACAAAGAGGAGATAGACTCACTCAACAAAATCATTTACGACAAGAGCGACCAACACGTTAACGAGCTATACGAGCAAGGCCGCGCAGAGTCGCTCGCACACTTTGAGGAGATATACGCCAAGCTTGGTACCAAGTTTGAGTACTATTTTTTTGAGAGTGAGGTAGGGCCGGTTGGGCTTAAGCTCGTGCAGTCCAACAGCCAGGTGTTCGAACAAAGCGAGGGCGCGACCGTTTTTAAGGGCGAGAATGTTGGGCTCCACACACGCGTCTTTATAAATAGCAAAGGCCTGCCGACGTATGAAGCTAAAGAGCTTGGGTTGGTAGAGGCCAAGAAGGCCAAAGGCAATTTTGATGTCTCGCTTACCGTCACCGCCAACGAGATTAAAGAGTACTTTAAAGTCGTGCGCGCTGCTGCAGAACAAATCTTCCCCGACCTGTCGGGCAAAATGCAGGTGCGCTTCCACGGATTCCTTAAACTCACAACGGGCAAGATGTCGTCGCGCTTAGGCAACGTGATAACCGGCGAGTCGCTCATTGCCGACCTCTCGACTGCTGCACAAGAAAAGATGGAGGGCCGCGAACTTAAAGACGCGACAAAGACTGCCGAGCAGGTCGCGGTGGGCGCTATCAAGTTTGCCGTGCTCAAGCAGGGGAGCGGCAAGGATATTATCTTTGACCCAGAAAAGTCATTGAGTCTCGAGGGCGACTCGGGCCCATACTTGCAGTATGCGCACGTGCGCGCGGTGTCGCTGCTCCGCAATGCGAAAGAGGCGGGTGTCGAAGCTGGCACACAAGATGCGCCCGAAGTTGCAGGCACGCTCGAGCGAGTGTTAGTGCACTATGCCGATGCAGTCGCGCGCGCCGCTAAAGAAATGGAGCCGCACTACCTAACAACCTATGTCACCGAACTCGCGGGTGCCTTTAATAGTTGGTACGCGAGCGAGCGAGTTATTGGCGGCCCGCATCAGCACTACGGTGTCTATGTCGCAACCGTAGTTGAAAAGGTCTTGCGCGACGGCTTAACCGCCCTGGGCATCCCGGTCCCCGAAGAGATGTAAGGCAAAATAGCCTTATCTTTGCTATAGTTTCGCAATATGGTCGACGATAGAAAGCAGGGCGGCGAGGAGCTACATCATGCCCCAACACATACTCCAAAAGGCCCACTGGCCGAGCGCGAGGAGGAGATTTTTGCTTTTTGGGACAAGGAGGGGATTTTTGAGAAAACGCTCACCAAGGACGCCCCCAAGGGTGAGTATGTATTTTATGACGGGCCGCCGTTTGCCAACGGTTTGCCGCACTACGGCCACATTTTAGCCTCGACTATTAAAGACGCTATCCCGCGCTACCGCACCATGCAGGGGTACCGCGTGCGCCGCCAGTGGGGGTGGGATTGTCATGGCCTGCCGGTCGAGAACTTGGTCGAGAAGGAGTTAGGGCTTAAGAACAAGCGCGACATCGAGGCCTATGGCATCGAGAAGTTTAACGAAGCTGCGCGCGTATCGATAATGAAGGATGTCGCCGACTGGCGACGCATCATCCCGCGTCTGGGTCGCTGGGCCGACATGGACAGTGACTACAAGACGATGGACTCGTCGTACACCGAGTCGGTGTGGTGGGCGTTTAAAAAGTTGTACGACAAGGGGCTGGTGTACGAGGGCTTTAAGTCTCTCCACTATTGCCCGCACTGTGGCACGACGCTGTCAAACTTTGAGGTCGCGCAAGGCTACAAAGATATCGACGATGTTGCGGTCACCGTTAAACTCACACTGGTTGATGAGCCAGACACCTCGCTCCTTATTTGGACGACCACGCCGTGGACGCTGCCCGGCAATGTCGCGGCTGCGGTTAATCCGAATATTCAATATATAAAAATAACTATCAAGAAACTCGGTAACCTCGACAGCCTCCCTTCTATGTTGAGAACGGCTCAATTCAGAGAAGGAGAGAGCTACATAGCCAGTACTGATTTTTGGAGGAGAAATGGACTTGAGTTTGAAATTGCTGAAACCAAAACTGAAGCAAAGTTCGATATCCTGGGTTTGAGTTATACCCTAGAAAAAGTTTCTAATCTTGTCGGTAAAAAGTATTTGCTTCCATTCGACTACTACGCGACTGAGCTCCACAAACACAAAACGCACGCGTGGAAGGTCTATGCCGCCGACTACGTTACCGCCGAGGACGGCACGGGCATTGTGCACTTGGCCCCAGCCTTTGGCGCCGAGGACTTGGCGTTGGCACAGGCCAACAAGATACCTCTCATTCACCATGTGACCAGCGAGGGCAAGTTTGAGTCGCTCGTGACTGACTTTGCGGGTCTCACCGTTAAGCCAAAGGGCAACCCGCGCGAGACTGATGAGAAAGTCGCCGCACTGCTCGAACAAAAGGGCCTGCTGTTTAAACAAGAAAAAATCAACCACTCGTACCCGCACTGCTGGCGCTGCGACACGCCGCTGCTTAACTGGGCTGCAGACTCGTGGTTTGTTAAGGTCTCTGCCTTAAAGTCAAAACTTATTTCGCTAAACGCGCAGGTTAGTTGGGTGCCCGAGCATATTGGCACGGGGCGTTTTGCCAACGGCTTGGCGTCGGCGCCCGACTGGGCGATATCGCGCAGCCGCTATTGGGGCGCGCCGTTGCCGGTGTGGCGTCACACCAAGACTAAAGAGGTCCGCGTGGCCGGCTCTATCAACGAGCTCCTTGGCATGGTGCGCCGCTCGGGCAACCGCTACTTTGTCATGCGCCATGGCGAAGCGCAGAGCAATGTCGATAATATCTTGGACTCGTATAACGACCCAAACAATCACTTAACAGACAAAGGTCGTCGCGATGTGCGAGCCTCGGCCGATGAGTTGCGCAGCAAACATATCGACCTTATCGTTGCTTCTCCGCTTGTGCGCACCCAAGAGACTGCAAAAATAGTCCAACACGAGTTGGCTCTCCCCGACGCAGCTCTCATGACCGATGAGCGCTTGCGAGAAATCGACCTTGGTGTGTACTCCGGCAAATCGCAGGAAGAGTGGCAGCAGTCATATGTCTCGATGGCGGACCGATTTTCGCGTGGTGCCGAGGGGGGAGAGACGTTTGCCGATGTTCGTCGCCGCGTGGGCGAAGCGTTGTTTGATATCGAAAAGCGCTACACCGGCAAAAATGTGCTCATTGTGTCCCACGGCAACCCATTGTGGCTCATGACACAGGTTGCGGCTTGCAAAGATTCTAAAGACTTGGTGCGAGAAGTGCTCCCTAACAAGGGCGAGGTACGCGAGCTCCCGTTTACTCCATTCCCACACAACCCTAACTACGAGCTCGACTTGCACCGCCCGTACATCGACGAGATACCGATGGGAGACAGCATCAACGGCGAGTGGAAGCGCGTCGTCGACGTGTTCGACTGCTGGTTTGAGTCGGGCTCGATGCCGTTTGCGAGCAACCACTATCCGTTTGCTAAAGACACCTTTAATCCGCGACGCCTCTTTGGCCTCTCGCCCAAGGGCTACCCGGCCGACTTTATAGCCGAGGGCTTGGACCAAACACGTGGCTGGTTCTACTCGCTCATTGTGCTTGGCACGGCGCTGTTTGGTAAGAGCCCGTACAAAAACGTCATCGTCAACGGCCTCGTGCTCGCGAGCGATGGACAAAAGATGAGCAAGCGACTCAAAAACTACCCTGACCCAATGGATGTGGTCGACCGCTATGGCGCCGACTCACTTCGTTACTACTTGTTGTCGTCACAACTATTGCGCGGCGAGGACCTGCGCCTGCAAGAAAAGGGGATAGACGAGGTGTCCAAGAAGCTTGTCATGCGTCTCGACAATGTACGCAGCTTCTATGACCTGTATGCCGACGGCACTACGCGCAGCGTGGCGAGCCAGCATGTGCTCGACCGTTGGATACTGGCACGACTTGCGCAAACAACTCACGAGATGACTGCAGGGTTTGAGACATACCAGCTCGACAGCGCTGCGCGCCCATTGGCTGGGTTTATCGACGACCTGTCGACTTGGTATGTGCGCCGCTCGCGTGATCGCTTTAAAGGTGGCGATACCAAAGATGCGCTCGCGACGTTGCGCTACGTGCTCGTGACCGTGGCCCAGCTCATGGCGCCGGTGATGCCATTCTTTGCTGACGACCTGTACCGTCGCGTCAAAGAGAATAGTGATGCAGAGAGCGTGCACCTGTCGACTTGGCCGCAAGCGGCAGCAGCTGACATCGCGCTTATTACAAGTATGGATGTTGTGCGCACGATGGCAAGTACGGGACTCCAGCTGCGCGAGAAGGCAGCAATTAAAGTGCGCCAGCCACTTGCAAGTATGACTGTCACAACCGAGCTCTCGAGCGAACTCGCGCAGATACTCGAAGACGAACTCAATGTGAAAGAAATAAAATTCGGAACTGAAGTCTCGCTCGACACTACACTTACAGACGAACTTCGCGAAGAGGGTGTAGTACGCGAGTTGGTGCGCAAGATACAAGACTGGCGCAAGGCGCAGAACCTAACTATTACCGACCGCCCTGTTATGGAGCTTGAAGTGACTGATGACGAGCGCAGGGTTGCAGAGAAACACAAAGAGGAGCTGATGAAAGAGACCGGGCTCAAGGACTTGGTACTGAAGTAAAATAAACATATGCACCACATACACGTCACCGACGGCGTTGTGCTTAGTAAGCGCGGGGTAGGCGAGGCCAACACCTTGGTGTCGGTACTTACTCAAGAGCTTGGCTTTGTGCGTGGCTCGGCGCGCTCGACCAGGCTTGGTGTGTCTAAACTGCGCTACGGGCTCGAGCCGCTTACGCGCGCACGGTTTAGCTTTGTTAAGGGGCGCAACGAGTGGCGGCTGGTGTCGGTCGAGCGCGCCGAACATATGTTTAGCGTCGCAACGCCTGCGCAGCGCGCCGCGGCTGGGCGCGTATCGCAACTTTTGTTACGCCTGATCCACGGCCAAGAGCCAAGCGCGGCGCTATACACCGATGTGACCGCAGGTTTTGCCGCGCTGCTTAAACACGATGTCGCGTCGGTCGAGACAGTACTGGTGTTACGCGTGCTCTACCACTTGGGCT
>Ga0114930_10003521_pt1 | contig 13602 bp, 8 predicted proteins | sample AnhtaG_FD_87300 | JGI IMG/M metagenome (GOLD analysis project Ga0114930, IMG submission 87300) | Deep subsurface microbial communities from Anholt, Denmark to uncover new lineages of life (NeLLi) - Anholt_01485 metaG | ecosystem: Environmental > Aquatic > Marine > Oceanic > Sediment | place... | reverse complement strand
TTCCACCAGCCGTCCGGGCGCAGCGAATGGCGGTGGCGGGCGCTGAGCTTCCGGTCGCTGCCGAGAACGACGTTCCTCAACCTGTATCCCATTCGCATGATCACAGCGAAGGGTCGCGCGTGGGCGGCGAACTATGAGATCCGCCTGCGAACCGTCTACTCCGGATGGGGCGGCGGGCGCGCGGTTTTCAGAGAAAGTTTCGAAGCCCTTGACGGCTGGGATATCTCCGGCCCGGGCGGGGGTGCCCTTTCAGAAAAAGCCGTCGTTGGGCATTCGTCACTTCGACTGGACCCTGATCCGCTCGAGGTCGTCACGGCAACCCAGAGGAAGTACATCGCCGTGGAGCCGGGGCAGTTGTATGCGTTCCGCATTGCCATGCAGAACGACGTCCCGGCGCACTACGACAAGACGCACCAGGCATGGATGTCCGCGTACCTGGAATTCTATGATAAGGAGATGCGCTTCCTCGACTATTGCAAGGTTATGGCATTCAGGCCGAGGTTGGACAGGCCATTGGGTGCGGCCATGCATGCGCCGGAAGGGTCGAGGTACGCGCGGTTCATGCTCGCAGCCTCGCACATCAGCTACGGAGACCGTACGGGCATGGCCGGGCCGATGCATGCGTACTTCGACGCCCTGCAGCTCGAGGAATCGGAGTTCGATCCCGCATTTAGTGAGAGGACAGGCAGAGACATTTCGGCCGAGGTTCCTGCCGGGGCCGAGCGGATAGAGATCCGATCGTTCTTGTTGACCAGAGAGAAGCACCTCACCCCGGCGTTCGGAGGCTATGAAGTCACCTGGCGGTAGGGGACCAGGGATCCAGGATTCGAGGGGTCAAGGGCTCCAGGGGAGCATCCCTGCGTGTGCGTGCCGTGCGTTTCGGCCGCATTCCTCACGGCGGCATCGCGCATGCGATCCTGCTGTCGGAAAAGGGTTCATTCCGGATAATCCACTTCGCGATCGGTTGGTTCTTGCTAACTAGGTCCATACTAAGAACCGGCCCTGTCCCGCAACCCCGATGTGTAACACACGTATGGTAAACGAAGAGGATTTGACCGACGCTAGCTTTCCTGCTATAATAATAATTGTGCGATGTGACATGTAATAGATTCAGTGTTGGCCCTGTATAAGTGCGAGAAAGGAGGTGACTGCACACAACTGGGATTAGCAATAGGAAGGCCAGGTTGGTTTAGTGTCGCGTCACCAATGGCACGTAGACATGAATGGGAGGTTAACGGGACATGAGAGCACGAAAACGTTTGTGTGTGATGTTTGTTGTGGTACTCTTCCTTGGGGTGGAGCACGTGCACTTGGCCAGCGCCGCTCCTATCGGGAAGGCGGGGTACTCGGTGCAGCTTGTTTCCAACTCTGTAGTCGGTCCTTCTAGTGGTCTGGTTCTCCGAGATGGCGATCTGTTTTTGGGTGAAGGATTCCTGCCGGGATATTCCAATCAGAACGTCGTCCGTCTCTCTCCTGCCGCACCAGGCGCTGCGAAGACGACTTACGCGACAGGGCTATACATACCTGACGAGGTGGCTTTTCGTCCCGACGGTGTCCTGTTTGTCGTGGAGAGGTACGCTGCTACGCCCGGAATCTATACTGTGCCGGTTGGCGGCGGCGTAGCTTCGCTATTTCTGGATTTCCCAACGGGTGGGCTGACCTATCCTACAGGGATAATTTTCGGCCCAGATGGCGCGCTCTACGTACAAGATGCCTCCGCCGACTTCATGACTGGATACATAAAAGTATTCGATCCCTATAGTGCTGGCCCGCCATCGTCCATTCTGACCGATCCGTTCCCGGGGTCGGGAATGGAAAACAGCACCTTGGAAGGGATAGCATTCGACTCCGGCGGGAACATGTACAATGCCAGAGTGGACATCAGTCAAATCGACGTGTATCAGCCCGCGACGGGTACATGGACCAGCTTCACTTATCCCATGATGGAAGAGCCGATCGGCATCGGCATTGGACCCGTCCTCGGTCAAGATGGCGAGTTCATATATGCGGCCAATTGGCATTGTGTCACGCGTAGCAGGCTGGACGGTTCGGAATGCATAGAGGTCGCCTCTGGTTTTCTCAACACGATGGGAGTAGCCGTCGATTCAAACGGCCGTGTTTTCGTAGGGGACAATTCCGACGATGCCGTCTATGTCCTGGTCATTCCTGAGCCGGCGAGCATAGCCGTGCTGGCATTAGGTGCAACTGCCCTTCTTATCGCCAAACGCCGCTACTCCGTTTAGCACATGGCCTGCGGGTTATGGGTCCCGTCCGTCCGTTCGGGGCGACTTCGCGTCGCACTTGTGCATATGCGAGCCTGTCACCAGGAAAGACCGCATTCCGGCGGCATCGGGCACTGATCACTGACTACTGTCTACGGTCTCCGGTCTCCCGTCTGACTGCCTAGTCCACTTTGTGCTTCGGAATCGACTTGTCCTTGCGGACCTTGGCCGCCGCTTTCTCAATGCGGTCTACGCACTCCTTAGGGGTGACCTCGGCGTTCAGAAGCGCGGCCATTATATCTTCGGTGGCGTCGCCGAACTGCTTGTACCAGTCTCCATAATCCGAGGACCAGGTATCCGATGCCTCGCGCAGCAGCCGTGCCGGGGTAACCAAGTCCGGCGGGAGCTCGACATCGTCGCTGTCAACGACCGCCACCAGCGTATTCTTACGCAGGACAAACTTTTTCGCCATCTCGAGCGAGGTCATGAACTTGAAGAAATCGGCCGCGATGTCCGGATGCTTTGCCTCGCTTGGTATGAGCCAAGGCTCGGTGCCCGTGGAGGTAATGCTCGGGTCACCCTTCCCATCCTTCAGAACCGGTGCGTTGAAATACTGCATGCGGAAGCCCGGCGGCATCTGCTTCTTCATCTCGGAGCCGAGCCAGGTGCCGCATGGGATCATCGCGGCATGGCCGAGCAGGAACTCCATCTGCGCTTCGGTATGGCTCATTCCCATCGCACCTTTTTGGAAGTAGCCCTTCCTGCCGAGCTCCTCAACCATTTGAGCGGCTTTCAGGAACGCAGGGCCGTTCCACGCACCGGGCACGAGGTTCTGGGCATCCCGCCATGCCTCCATGCCGCCCGCGCTGATCGCCCACGGAATCAGGAAGCCTTGGAGCATATACTGAGGATATTTTCCCTGGAAGGTAATGGGCGCGACCCCGGTCTTCTTGATCTTGGCGCAGAGGGATATGAGTTCTTCGTAGGTTGCCGGGGGCTTCCAGCCATGCTTCTCGAACATGTTTACGTTGTACCACCACCCGAACACGTTGTAGGTGAAGGGCAGCGTGTAGTAATGCCCATTGTATCTTCCTTTTTCCAGCGCGCCCGTGACGAAGGTGTCCTTCCAGCGCTTATCCTGCCCGTACGCCTTGGTCTCAAGGTACTTGTCCATCTCCATGGCCTTGGCCTCATACACCAGCGCCCAGGTATCCATACCCCAGCCGGGCCACGTCAGGTCGGGCGGATCGCCGGCGACAAACCTGGGACGGAGCTGCTCCCAAATCCTGGGGTTGCCCCAGATCTTGATCTTGACATCGGGATGCATCTTCTCATACTCGCGTGCGGCGTATTCGAAGAAATCGAGGCCGTACCCGCCCTGGAATATAGCGACTTCGACTTCGATCTTGCCGTTCTCAGTGGATTCCTTTTTGCCGCAGCCCGATAACATGGCGACCGCCACCGCTGCGGCGAGCAGAAGAGCTGTTCTCTTGGCCAACGTTTCATCCTCCCGGAGAATCTATTTGCGAGTCGGGCCTACTCTTGTTCAGGCAGTGCCCCGGCAGCAAAGTAGCAGTTCGACCGGCAGGCGCCGAAATCCTGCACGCGCGGCAGGAGTCTGGTCGGTCCACGGCGAATAGCATGGCAAATAAGAAGCGCCGTCTAGCTTGTGACGTTGACGATTTCAGGCTTTACCCGCAGGCCTGGAGGTCAACATGCTGAAGCCGGAGGCATTGGAAAGCTATGTGACCGTCAGCGATTGGAGGCCGGCCCCGAGCGAGGACGCCCAGCGAAGCCGATGTACACGCTGCGGCGAACGACAAGCGACCGTCTCGATCTGCGAACGCTGCCTGCAGGAAGTGCTCGCTAGAATGGCCGTGAGGACGCCGAAGAATAAGCAGCAGCGCCGCGTCTTGCACGGGTTCGAACGCTTTGCCGTCGCCGTCCTTGCACTGGGCGTGCTTGCGCTCGGCGTGCTGGATGCCGTCTTGCCCTAGAACGGCAGGTCCAGGGGCTTGTTGGCGCGGGGGATGAACGTGGCCGGGAACAAGTGAGCCGCGGAGCCCTGTCACGGAGGTCGGGCGCCTTTCGTCGATCTCGATGCCGACAGGTCAGATCAACGGCGGTTGACCGAATCAATAATTGCGGCCGTCAGCGGCTGTCGTCCCCGACCCGTAGCGTGCCAGTAGACCAGGGTGACCAGCACCGCGAGTGCGGAGAGGCCGGCCAATGCCAGATACGGCGCACGGAGCGAGATAAACTGCGCCGCCGCGCCCCCCACTAACGCTCCAAGGATGTTTCCAGCGGCCACAAGGCATTCGTGGATGCCGGTGTTCCACCCCATGTTCGTGCGCGCCTGGAGACCGTAGTAAAGCGCGCCCGTGTACGCGATCCCCAGCGACACGCCCTGGATCAGAAAAGCAGCGGCGAAAAGTGCCTTCGACCCTGCCGCAAAGACAATCAGCCCGGAGCAGAGGGCCATTACCATCGCGAACAGTTGAGGCCAGAGCTTCCCGCGCCACCATGGGCCTGCACTGGCTGCGAATATCCCGACCGCCTGGCCGACGAGCATCATCCCGACCAGGACGCCGATCTCGCCCTCGCGTATGCCCAGGCTCGTACCGAGCTTCGGGAACATGTATCTCGCCATGGAAAGCCCGAAGAATCCCAGGAAGTGGCCGATCCTGGCGATGAGCAGAAGCGGGCCGGGTCCGCCCTCCCCTCCAGGGGGCCCTGCGCTCTGGTCCACGGGCCCTGCGCCACTCACCGGTGTCCGCGACCACGCTCCGACCAGTTGAATTGTTCCGAAGGCGAGTGCCGCGCCGATGGCGAATGGGAGCACGCGGTTAGCGGCCAGGAGGTACCCGGCGGGGAGGGCGAACAAGGAGGCGCCGACGGTCCATCCAACGTTGAAAGCGGACAGGTTCTTGCGCAGCTCACCCCTCGGGCTGTGGTCGCCGATAAACGCCTGGAGTGCGGGATAGAATGCGCCGATCGATGCCATGAGCAGGATGTAGAGCACGAGGATCTCAGTATTGTTCCGGGCGACCGACAGGCCGACGCATGCCACGACCGCCAAACTCGCAGCAGGGAGTATTACGCGGGTGCGGCCGACCTTCTCTGACAACATGCCTGCCCCCAGAGTGAAAGGAAGACGCACAGTCTGGGGTGTCCATCCGAGTATTCCGAGGAACCACGCAGTCGCGCCGAATCGAATGGCGAGGAGCGGGACGGCGGTCTGCACCACGCCGAGCATCCCGTCCATGAGCGCGGGGATGCCGAAACTGAAACCCCTTGTGCGGACGATGTCAGTTCTTTCCATACGACGGGAGAGTTCCACGAAGCTCGTGCCGCGTCCTTCGTGCCACATGGATTCGAGAAGACAGCATTATTCGGAAGGCGGCTCAAATCCAGCGCAACTTGCCCAAGGCGTTCACTGTCTGGGCTCGTTGTTGCTTAGGATTGCGAGGTCTCCGATCTCGTTAAGTATTTCCACGCCCCGAACACCGTTGTTTTCGCTGACAATCGCGTGCTTGAGCCCCTTGCGGAGACTGATGCTCGGCTCGTCGGTGCCAAAACTGCACCCCCGCACCTGGAGCTTTCCGCCGTCGGCCTCGACCAGCGCCTTGCCTGAATTGTTGGACCGCCCGCTGCTGAAATAGCAATCGGATAATGAGACGAAGCTCTGGCTGTGCGATATCACATTATGAACCGCCGGGCCCCAGAACGCACAGTTCACCAGACGCACGGAGCCGTTACATGTTGGTTCGATCACCACCTCGATAGGATTATCCCCGGCGAACGCAACGAACTGGCCGTTGGTGATGAGCAGGCCCATAAACTGTATCGCCTCTACAACCACGCACCTCTGAGCCGCGTCAGCTCCTGCGCCGCAGAGCTGACCGTTCATGGCGCCATTCTTGGTTCTAATGAACCGATAGCCGATTTTCACCGGAAAAACGAAGGTGTTCGTGACATACTCCCAGTCGGTGCGCCCGAAGATGAAGGCCTCGCAATTCCGCCACATGTACTCGAACACCGGGTCCCATTCGCCCTTGACTTCCTTGGCGGACCACCAATGGCAGTGCCACTGTATGTTCTCGATGCGGCCGATGTCGGTGCAGGCGTCTACAAAGATGCCGCGACGCAAAACGCAGCCGTACACACTCCTGATCCGGTGGCGAACATTCGGCTCGGGGCCAACCTTGATGCCGTTGTAGCTGTTGATCAGTGTCACGTTCTCGACCGTGTTGTCACCGCCCTGCAAGTGGAACGTCCAGGGGTAAGGGCGGATGTCTGTGACCTTCTGCTCCGGGTAGAATACCGTGATCCCGCGGACGGCGGAAGAATCCCCGAGCTCGAAGAGCGCTGGCGCGTCCTCGTTATCACGTCCTCCTGTGGCCAGCACAACTGAACCTATCAGCGGTTTGATATACTGCGGCGACTGGGCCGCACCGACGAGTGTGACACCTACGGGTATCCTCAAGCTGCCCATTACGAGGTGTCTGGCAGGCGGAAGATAAACCGTCCCACCTGTCTTGCCCGCGGCATCCAGCGCCGCCTGTATCGCGCCGGTGTCATCCGTGGCGCCGTCTCCGGTCGCACCGTACGACTTCACATTGAACACGCCTTCCGTCGCCGCGGGAACGTCGTTGGCCCCAAGGACGCAGCGCGACGCAAGCAGTACCAGGCAAATCCCTATCACAAGTCTCACATCCATTGTCCAACCCTCCTGCTTAGTCTGATATGACATCAGCGAATCGAAACACGACACTCCGCCTGAGGCGATTGCTGTGAGCAGGTCTAAGAGCGACCGATGGCTGTAACTCCTAGTTGCCGGGGCCTCGGGCCTAGCTCCCTAGCTGTCTCACGAGGCAGGTCTTGCCCGGTTCCACTAAGAAGATGAACCCGTAGCCCCCTGCGCTATCTTCGTGGCACTGATACCAGTCGTTCCCGTGTACTCCCTGCTCCACCGGGCGGTACCCATCGCCAACCCGCCGATAGAGCTTGATCGGGTCCGGGGTCGGGAAGCCGTCCACTCTGACCGCGAGCTTGTTCGTCCCCCCGGTGAGCCTGAACTCCGCCTTTCCTCCGGATGCGCGGATCACCGGTGGGAAGTCGCTCACCTTCTCGCCGACGAGCATCTCTACCCTTGGCGGTTCGAGCGCAAAGGCCTGGCGCTCCCGAGCGGGGATCGTATAGTCCGACTTCACGTCACCGAAGACGAAGTGCTCGACTGCATACTCAACCTTGCTCCCAGCCTTGATCTCGCCCACCTGCTCCGCGGGAACGACGGCCAGATCGCGGGAGTAATCGCCGCCGCTCGCGATGTCCTTTGCGGGGAAGACATAGAGGCCCGGTCGCACGTCGGACCCGTTGATGTTCGCTTTCCAGTGGAGCAGCACGAAGCCGGGGTTGCCCGTGATGTCGCTGCACGGGATGCCGTGCTCCAAACCGTTCGGCGCATAGTACGCACACACGAACGGCTTTTCGCCGAGCAGGGTGCCGTCCTCCTTGATCGTGCCGCTCAGATCAAGCTCGCCGGCGCGAATGGCCCCGCCCTCCGCAGTGTATGCGTATTTCAGGAAAACCATCGGGTTGAACGTGAAGTGCTGGGCAAACCGAATGTTCGATTTCCTTGACGAGTCGACCGATACGTCCTCCAGGAACTCGACTGCGACGTAGTTGAAAACGCGGGTAATGTCGCTGTGCGGCATCTGGACGGTGCGGACGGTGACTTTCACCTTCCCATCATCCGTCCGGCCGGTGGATGTGTACTCTACGTACACCGGTCCCTCGAACGCAATCTCGACGTGCTCCGGCACGACCTTGTGCCACTTGCCGGAAGAATCGAGATACCGGAAGAAGCTGGGAAGTACCGCGGACACCGACCGGTAGCCGCCGTATTCGCCCTTGTACATGCGGAAATCGTTCAGCCTCAGGTCGTTGTGCGGATTGTCGGGGTTCGCGAAGTAGAGGCCGGTAGTCATCGTATGCGACTCTACCGTCGCCACCGACGTCTGCATGAGCACCGGGTTGCCGACATTCTCGAGCGACATGAGCAGTATCTGGTCGTTCTTCCCATAGCCGAGGTAGAGATGGTCGGCGGTAATCGATTTCTTCTCGCCGGGCGCCAGTTCAAGCGGATAGAGGACAAACGCCCAATCCGCCTCTCCGTGTCGGGCCAGCTCCGGGAAATTGACGCAGATCTGAGGTCGGATCGGTAGCGGATTCCGGCCGACATCTCGAATGACCGCACCTCGCAATCCGCCCCAATCATTGAATTGTTCGATCAGGATCCGCCGGGGCCGTTCGTCGTTCTGCACGGTGAACGTGCATCCGCCGTAGAAGTCGCGCGGGGGTTGGGGGGAGTTCGAATCCTTGGCGGTCAGCTCGTACACGCCCTTTCGGCAGCTATACCCGTTGATTTCGCCGCGCGTCATCCTGAAGGCTGAAGCGGGCAAAGGATGAAGCTCCTCCGCCAGCGCCGCGGCGGCCTCATCCTTGTCGCCGGGAAAGATCATGAAGTATACGTTGTGAATAGAACCTGTCGCCCAGTCACCCGGTTCCATGAGAACTTGACTCGCGCCGCTGACGGATGGTTCCGGGCCAGATGGCAGCAGCAGGTTCAGCGACGCGCCGGTTTTCAGTGAGAACGCCGTGCCTGCCGCCGTCACTTCGGTGTCCGGACAGTCCCGGTGCCGTTCGTACGCTTGGTACGCTGTCAGATTGCCTTTCACCCATTCCTCGTCGTTGCAGATCAGGCGCGCGCACACGTACACCCGGTCGGCGTGGCAGTAAAAGGTGATCTCTCCCAGCCCCGGCCATTCCTCACCGTCCTCCGCCGCCAGCACGATATTCTCGACCGAAACTTCCGTGAGGTACCTGCCGATGCGGATCGGATGAAGACGTGCGGGCCTTGCGGAGGCGGACGATCTGTAGGTTCTATGCGACGTCGTGAGGAGCAGATCCATTCCGGCGTCCAGGATGTTATCACCTGCTCTGCCATCGTTGACGGGGCGAAACTCCGACATTCGCGGTTTCGCCAGGTCGAACCGAAATTCGTATGCCGGCGCGGTGACGGAGAAACCGTGCGGCTCGTAGCGCAGATCCACCGGGAACGCCCCGGCCGGGGCGGCGGAAACCAGCATGAGGAGCGCGATGAGAGTTTTCATACTCATAGGAGGTGCCTCTCCGCATTTCCAGTCAACAAGCGGGCTGTCGGATAGATAAATGGGATGCGCTTGTTCGATCAGCGACGCCGGAACAGTGCGCGCCGCGTTTGGCACAAGTGTCCTGCCATGAAGCTGATCCGGTCTTATGGCCGCCAACCCGAAGACCGGACCCTGGATCCCTCGACCCCTGGAGCCCGGGTTCGCTTCAGAAAAGCGTCTGCTGGCCGGCGGCTTCGGCCTGTCTGGCCCTGATATTCTTATTCGGGTTCGGGAATAGGGTATCGAATTCGTCGCCGAAAGCCTCTTGGAGGCGGCAGGCGAACTTGTAAAGCTTGTCCAGCAAGTGCTCTCTGTTCTCGTCGCTATCGTACTCGTCGATCAGGGCCAGGGCGCCGTCGTTCCGCTCGTAGATGGTGATGTAGTCGCCCACCTGGACTCCCTGCGCTATTGCCGCCGTGCGTTTCTTTTGCGCGCTGCTGAAGGTCTTGGGCGTCACGCGCTCCCTGCGGGCGAACTGTTCAACCCGAAGCCGGCCGTTCTCGATCTTCTCCATCATATCCATGTAAAGCCGGCTGACTCCCTTCTTGTCGTCGTTGAGGAGGAGATCCACCGCCGATGAGATGAACTCCAGACCGAACGGCTCGTCCGCACGGGACCGCACCGATGCGCCCTTGAACGTTCTCTTCCCATCATAGCCGATGAGGACATAGTTCTTCACCTTCAAGGAGAGCATGGCGGCGTAACGGCCGTCGTGTATCAGATTGATTCCGGCTGGCAGCCCGCGGCCCACCTGCGCCACCAAGGCTTTCTCAGCCTCCTCGGTGGCTGCCGAATCGGGAGTCTTGAAGTAGACCCCGTCGGTATCTATCTCGATGACGTTCCCGCCGTGCTGTTCGATGGATTCCGCGATCTGCTTGACGATCGCCTGGCCGGCGGTGGTGATCTTCTCCGCGGCACCGGGATCGTTGAAATTGAACGGGGCGCCCAGGTAGCCGTAGAAGGAGTTGATCAGTATCTTGAACGACCCCTGGAGGCCGTCCCAGTACGCGCGATCCGATTCCTTCCCGGATTTCGCCTTCGATTTTGCGGCCATGCGGCGCCTCGTCAACTCCTCAAGCGCGGGAAGGAAGACGTCCAGCGCTTCGGACGCCGGCTTGATCTTCCTGCTGAGCATGAGGCTGGGGTACAGGCTCTCGACGTCGCACTTGACGACGCGGCGGATCATCCCCGTGGCCCGAACCTCCGTGTAGCCGCCCGGGACTTCGCGTGCCGGACAGGGCTTCGCAACCGCCCGGCCCTGCCGCAAGTACTCCCGGATGAGGATGGAGTTGATCTTCTCCCCGGTGCCCGTGGTGGCGGTGGTCTGGTAGGTGTCAGGCACCATCTGGGTCAGGTAGAACTCCGGCGGGCACACGAGGGCGGCCAGCCGTTGGGTTTCGCGCACGTCATGCCGTGCGTAAAGCTTGACGGTTTCCGGATCGGTCGCCCAGAGTCCGGCGATCCGGTCGCCCGGGATGAAGACCCTATCCGGCTCCGACAGGCCGAGCACCTGGGCGCACTCCTTCAATCCGTATCGCTGGAGCTGGCCCTTCGCAATGTCGAACCGCTGGACCGAGAACATCGTGTCAATCACGTGTCGTCCGTGGACGAAGGTGGGCGTGAACGGCCTTGAATACCCGCCGATGGGGCAGTTGCGCGCCGTGCCAAAGGTTAGCTCCGAGCCGTCTCTACCCAGCGCCAGAGGCACTCCGCACCTTCTCGCACGCGCCGAGAGGAACGGGAAATCGAAGCCGAAGACGTTGTGCCCTTCGAGGACATCCGGGTCGCGTTCCCGGACGATCCTAACAAACTCCGCGAGCATCTCCGCCTCCTCGCCCTCCAGGATGGCCTCGAAACCGCGGTTGTCCGAAAGCACAATCAGCAGGATACGGTTCGATTCGGGCTCGGCGGAAAGGCCGACGGTTTCGATGTCGAGCTGCATGCGATGGACGTCGTCGAACGTCAAACCCTTGAACAGCGTCTTGCCGGTTATGAGGAGGAACTGCTTCTCAGGGCTTGGATAGGCGACGTGGTCGGTTCCGTTGAGGCGGAGTGAATTGCGCGCGGCAACAAAGGCACCCCAGTTGGGAAAGGTTATGAGGTGACGGTATCCTTCGCCCGTCAGTTCGGTACATTCTCCGGCGGCCGGGACGTCCTCTGCCCGGCTGACCAGCAGCCATGGAGTGAACGGCTCGCGTGCCATGGAAACGGTGTCATCTCGGCGGATGTAGAGGATGGCCTCTGCCTCTCCGGCCTCCGCGGCGACGATTCGCTGAGTGGGATCAGCGCCGAACAGAATTGTCTGGGTGTCAGCCATGGTAGTCACTCTAAGCTGGGTGCCGGATGCTGGAAATGCCGGCAACCGCCGGGCCGCGTATTGGCGCCCTTCCACTATTGTATCACACGAAGCTGAGGATGAGAACGGCCTTCCGATGACGTAACAGTTCACCTTCGTGGATAGAGCAGTGTAGCCTAGAACCTGTTTCAAAAGTGCGGGATCGTCCTTCGATACGCTTCGCTACTCAGGACTACTCAGGAATGCCGGATTATGCGGCTCCGATCGCCCTGAGTGTTCGCCGTAGCCTACTACTCTGCGAAGTCGCTACGTAGCACGAGTGAGCACGCCACTGACGGGGACAAGCCCCTAGGCTACAGTGATTATCAAGAATCGTGAACTCTTACCCGATGACCAAGGCGGACGGACGTCCGGCGGCCAGGCGATCGGTTCGCTGGCCCCGGGCGATTCTACGTTAATCACAGCGGCCGGATGAGTTTGAGGAGGAGCGCATCCGAGGTCTCCTCGGCGTTCGGGTCGCCGTATATGAGATACGCGTCCAGCCCGGCGCGCACCCGCTGGCGGTAGGCGAAGTAGAGGTTCGACCGGCCCTCACGTCTAATCCATCGCCCGACGATGCCCTTCTCCGGGCTTATGTCGTAGGCCGCTGACACCACCGTCTGACGGAAGGTTCCCGCCTCGGTGCTCGGCTCGGCTATCTTGCGGTAGTCGGTCCAGAGCTGGGCGCTGAGCCGATTGGACAGGCGGATGCCTTGTTTCAGCGACCCGTACAGGTAGTCGCCGCCAACCAGCTTGCCAAAAGCGAAGTCGACGTTGCCCGCTCGGTATAGATCCTTCTGGCCCCAGCCGTACCCCACGGTCCAAAAGCGGTCGCGGTTGGGTGGGCGATCGGAATCGCTGTAACTGAGGTCAGCAGACCGTCCATTGCGCCAGCCTACGTAGGCATAGGGTGCAACGGAATTGTAGTATCGGCTGCCATCCAGGTGGTCGGTGAATTTGCAGTCCAGTCCGACGTTCCAGTAGCTGATCGCTCCACTCTCAGGTGAGTCCCAGAGGAAAAGTGAAGGCTGCCATTGCCTGATCCCTTTCTCGAAGGTGATTCCGAGGTACGGGTCGTAGTCATCGTCTATGATGTAGCGGCGGATGCTGAAGTTGAGCTTCCTGGCCCCGTTCTCGGTATGCGCTGCGAATCTCTGCCAACCGCCATGTCCGTCTCCTGCGGCGGAATCGGCAATGCTGTGGGAATAGCCGACTGAGGTGAACCTATCCTTAGTATGCCGCCACTTATACCAGATGGTCGTATTGCTCGCGAGGTTATCGGTGCCCTCCACCTCGCTCAGAGTACTGGAGAGCCAGACCGACAGATCTCCGTTCCTGCCGAACTGCCTGCCGATCTGACCGATGGTGTATGATTCGTGCCCGAACCTGCGGGCGGTCAACAGCGCCAGCTTATAGTCGCCGACGAGTCCAACAAGCTTTGCTCCCGCGTCGATTTCCCCTATTCTGCGGGTGTAGTAGAGCGTAGGGCCGGGGAAATACTGGCTCCCCTCGCGGAACAGCGGCCGATTGTCCGGCAGCTCTCGCTCCGTATAGGTGAAATCTACGCTGTCAACCTCCTGCTCGATATTGCGGAAATCGGGGTTCAGGGCAAGCAGGCCCGTCAGGCTCGGAGTGAGGGAATGCTTGATGTCCATTCCGACCCTGTTCGGCACATCTCCAGAGCCTGTTCCGACAAGGGAGTACAGGAGCGTGACCGGACGCGTGCGGGATGCGGGAGGTCGGATCCCCTCCCAGAAGTAGAGCTTCGTAAGATCGTTGTTCTTACCGATGTCCGGCGCCCACCATTCCTGGTCGAGGCGTGCATGTGTGC
>Ga0114930_10003520_pt1 | contig 13603 bp, 14 predicted proteins | sample AnhtaG_FD_87300 | JGI IMG/M metagenome (GOLD analysis project Ga0114930, IMG submission 87300) | Deep subsurface microbial communities from Anholt, Denmark to uncover new lineages of life (NeLLi) - Anholt_01485 metaG | ecosystem: Environmental > Aquatic > Marine > Oceanic > Sediment | place... | reverse complement strand
CTTGCGCCGGACTCGCCCCAACCGATGCTCCAGCTCTGCCAGGCGCCTCTGCCTCCACCCAATGCCCCGGGCCTGGGAAGAGGATTGCACCACTTCGATGGCTCTCAGCACAAGCTCCTCGGCTCTGCCATAGTCCTTCACCCTGTGCTCGTAGTACTTGGCCAGCTCGACGAAGGGATACAGCGAGCCTTGGTTCTCCCGGGCAACCGTTTGCCACAGATCCACTGCCTCGTCCCATCTAGCCTGTCGCTTGTACTGCAAGGAGAGGTGGAACAGAGCCTTCTGCCTTAGGGTGCCCGGAAGATCGGCATCCAGCGCACCGCGCAGTACAGTTTCCGCGCGGTCACTCCTACCCAGGTGAAGATACAGCCTACCCAAGCTGTACAGGTCCTCCCCGTGGTGCCCGCCATGGTGGAGAGGATCCTCAAAGACTCGACCTGCCAGCGCCGTGAGCGCAGCCAGAGACAGGATGTCTTGAACGTTGTGATAGAAAACCCCTCGCAATGGATCGGTGATGCCGTATCTGAGGTAGTCGAAGTAGATCTGCGGCACCAGATTGCTCGGTACGTCGCCCTGGCGTTGTAGACCTAGAATATTGGACTCCAAGTCGGAGAGTCGGCAGCTTGCCAACCGCAGCCGCCACAAGCGACGAGCCGTATGGAGCAGATCAAGGTGCGGCGCGGCGGAGAGCGGGAAGCGCCGTCGGGACATGATGAAGCGGCCTTCCAACAGCGGGACGTCGAACGCTTTCCCGTTGAAGGAGACGATGCCGGAGAGTGGTGTCACAGTCTCCTCCAGGAGGGAAATGAGGGCGTGTTCTTCCGAGTAGTCCCGCATGAAAACCTGGCGGATGCGGAAATCGCTACCCTCGAACCACCCGACGCCGACCAGAAAGCCGTAGGTCCCCGCCCCCCCCCCCGCAAGCCCAGTGGTTTCCACATCGAGGAAGGCACTTCTGTTCAACTTGAGCCCTTCGAGATCGGGGTCGCGGGCGATCCCAGCGATGGTTTCCGGACCATGAGTCAATGCAGTGGCGATGTTGGTGTTTCCGTGACGGTAGTCCCGGGGATAGACTCGATCAACAACAACGCACGGTCCATGCTCGGTCTCGACCACCTCACCACCCACAACCTCTTCCACCGGTCTGGAAGCTGCTCTCGGCCGTCGCTTTGTGTCTGACACGCCGATCCGCACGCCCAGACGTTCGAGCTGCTGACGGAGATCCTGCATTGTTTCTCGCCCTACCCAAGCGCCAGGCGACAGGGTCGCTGAATGGAAGCGTAGCCGAAGGTGATCCAACCCTGGTGGGAAGGTGGTTCTGGCCTGGGCCAGGGATTGGCCCGCATCAACTGTCCTTTCTGGCTTCCGCAAGCAAGCGCAGGGCGTTCCTCTTGCCTCGGGGGCCTATCTCGCCCTCCGGCCCCACACAAGACGGACAGCCATTGGCACAGCCGCAGTCTTTGACCAACTCCTCTGCCGCCGCCAGAAGCTGGCCATGAAGCTCGTAGAGCTTCTCCGCGAAACCGATGCCTGCGGGTACGCGATCATAGATGAAGATGCTCGCTTCCCTGGCGTGGGGTGAGCGCACCTCGGGTCTCACGCCGATGTCGCCTGGATCGCACATCAGATACAGAGGAGCCACGTTGACTAGCACGTTGGCGAGGCCCACGAGCCCACTCTCCAGGTCGGAGGCGGTCAAACTCTCCGTCACTGCTTGAGGGAAGCTCAGCCAGTAGCCCGTGGTCTGCATCTCCTGCTCGGGAAGCCGAACATCACCCCAGCCAACGTTCTCATGAGTCCACATCTTGATCTTCTTGTAGATCGTGGGCAAGGCAGAAACAAGCACCTCCCCTCGGGCCTTGCTGCACCGGTCACCCGGCTCGGACTCAAACTGGTCTATCACTCTCACCTGCACTGCCAGGTTGGCCTCGGTGTAGTAGTTGACGTCAACTTGCCTGGCGTACGCCTTCTTGCCTTCCCAGTCGAGCTTGTCTATTTGATACTGGTCTCCCTCGTGGATATAGATCGCCTCTTCGTGAACCATGGTGGGAGCGCTGAAGCTGTCCACCTCCCCAATGACACTCGGCTCAACCGCTGTGGTGTCAATGATCACCACGTTATCCCTTGCCGCGGTGCGGAGGCTGATCTCATCGGCCGGGTACGATTCCGCGCTCCAGTGATACGTATCGCCTGCCTTGTGAAGAATGCCTTGCTCCTCCAAGAATTGCAGTATCTGATCGATGGACTGTCCACCGTACCGCTCCCCTTGACGAAAAGGCAGCTCGAAAGCGGCACATTTGATGTGACTGAGCAGGATGAGCAGGTTGTCGGGATTGATCAACGCATGCTCAGGGGATTGAGAGAAGAAGTAGTGTGGATGGGTGATGATGTACTGATCCAAGGGAGCAGAGCTGGCCACCAGAATGGCGCACGACACGTCGGACCTCCTGCCAGCTCGACCCGCCTGTTGCCAGGTGCTGGTTATCGTGCCGGGATACCCCGTGATGACGCACGCGTCGAGGGCGCCGATGTCGATTCCCAGCTCCAGGGCGTTGGTGCTCACAACTCCGCGCACTTCTCCCTCACGCAGTCCTCTCTCGATCTCCCTGCGCTGCTTGGGCAGATACCCTCCACGGTAGCCCCTCACCTTGTCGTCATCCCACCCCCTCGACTTCATATCTTCCTTGAGGTAGGAAAGGAGGATCTCGACAGTCTGGCGTGAGCGGGCGAAGACGATCGTTTGAACGTCGTTCAGGAGGAAGTTTGCGGCCAGGGAGCGAGCCTCGTGAACCGAGGAGCGCCGGATACCCAGCTGTTTGTTCACGACGGGAGGGTTGTAGAAGATGAAATGCTTCTTCCCTTTGGGTGAGCCGTCATTGTCGATGAGAACAACGTCTTCCTCAATGAGTTTTCTCGCCAGCTCCTCCGGATTGGCGATGGTGGCCGAGGAGAGTATGAAAGTGGGTTTGCTGCCGTACCAGGCAGAGATACGCTTCAATCTGCGGATGACATTGGCCAAGTGGCTCCCGAAGACCCCGCGGTATTGGTGCACCTCATCTATGATCACGTACTCCAGATTCTCGAACAGCTTCACCCATTTCGTGTGGTGAGGGAGGATACCCGTGTGCAACATGTCGGGATTGGTGATCACGATGTGGCCAGCCACACGGATCGCCTTTCGAGCATTGACAGGGGTGTCCCCATCATAGGTGTACGTCTTGATATCAACGTCGAGGGCGGTGATCAAGCCGTGGAGTTCGTCCAGTTGGTCCTGTGACAGGGCCTTGGTGGGGAAGAGGTAGATGGCCCGCGACTCCGGGTTCTCAAGCAGCGAACTGAGGACGGGGATGTTGTAGCAGAGGGTCTTGCCGGAGGCGGTGGGAGTGACGACTACGAAGTTGTCGCCTCTTGCGGCGGCCTCGACGGCCTCCGCCTGGTGGGTGAAGAGCCGTTCGATGCCTCGCTCCTTGAGCACGCCGACGAGACGTGAATCGACGCTGGCAGGGAAGTCAACGAGGGACCCCGCTCGTGCCGGGGTGACCTTCCAGGCGCTGATGCGCTCTGTGGTGCCTGGAGAGCTCTTGATCTGGGTGAGTAGCTGGCGCAGGTTCATGATTGCTCCGCAAGGCAAGCGAAATAGAACTGATGTTCAGTATAGCATGGCTTCGGCCTGTAGTCAAGCGAGGGAGAGTCAGATGGCCATGCTCTCCGCAGGTTGAGTGACTGCCCGACTGAGCAAGGTGCCACTGGCGTCGCGTGGAGGCGGAACCGGCCCGACTGGGATCGTCTGGTGTTTTCTGCGTACTGCCATCTCGGCCCATCACCAGGTTTGGTTCTCGGTGAGCGAGATGGTACCGCTGGCCTGGACACGGGAGGACACCTACCTCGAAATGGCGCGCCGCCCTTTTCTTCCCGCTATCCTCCACTCGTGACCGCAATGCGAGCACTTCCACTTCCTCTTGCGGAATGGCAGAGGAAAGCCCAGAAATAACCACGAAGCAAACACAAGGCGTAGACTATACTTCTCGTAGCGCGTGCTGAAGCACCCGCACGCGGGATACCGTAGGTTGTCATCTTCTGCGAACTTGGCTGGGCCCACCTCTCGATCAAGGATCTGAAGGGCCCTGTGAACGTCCGCTTCTCGCACTTGGAGCTTGACTCGACCTACTGCATTGCAGTAGAGCCAGTTCGTCATCACAATGGTCTCGTCTGCGACGAATGACCAAATGCCCTCTGTCTTGAGCTTGGTCTTGGGGATGTAAGCCTCTACTGGGTAGCTGAAGGTGGCAATTGTAGTGAGCTCGTGACTGATCCCCAACTCACGCTCCAGATCCAGCAAGTTGCGGATGGCCTCTTCCGAGTTGGGCTCAACGACGATAGCTCGCCTGTAAGCTCCCAGTGCTTCGTCTTCACGACCCATCTCCTCCAAGACAATGGCGCGAAGGTTGTGAGCATCAGCCAGAGATGGCGCAATCCGAAGGGCTGCATCGCAGTGGCGAAGTGCCTTTTCGAGATCACCGCTCTCCTCGCACCCATACGCCTGAGCATAGTGAGACTCAGCCTCAGCCACGCGGTCGGGCTTCTGCCCCTCCATGGACATTAGTTCCGTTTGACCCTGCCCTCTCTCGTTCGTTACGCACGGGGTAGCTGGCTCGGGTTTGACGGAGTTGGACTCGAGTGCGCAAGCACAGTCTGCAGTGCTATGCGAAAGTCCCAACGACTGCCGTCATGGTCCCCACAGGACCCACAGGCCAAGGATTACCACAACGAAGGCGACCAAGGTCAGCGGTAGGCCAACCCGCAGGTAGTCGCTGAAACGGTAATCACCCGGCCCCATAACTAGCAGGTTCGACTGATGGGCGATGGGTGTCGCAAACGCCACCGACGAGGCCAGCGCTATGGCGAGCACAGGCGTGCGGGGGTCGAGCCCCTGACTTGCCCCTATGGTGAAAGCGATGGGAGCCATCAACACCGCGGTAGCAGAGTTGGATATGGCGAGGGTCAGGGCTGCCGTGATGAGGAACAGCACCGCTAGCACCGGCAACACGCCCAACTCCCCTACGTTGGACAGAAGTCCGTCTGCAATCCATTGCGTGGTCCCGCTCTTCTCCATGGCTAGCCCGAGCGGAAGTGTGCCTGCCACAACGAACACTACCTTCCATTCTATGGCGCCATAGGCCTCATCGATCCTGAGACAACGCGTCAGGATCATCAATAGCGCGGCGCCCAGGGCCGCCACGGAGATGGGTGCAATCCCAGCCACCACCACGGCGACCATAGCCAGCAAGATCGCCACGGCCCATGGCGCCTTTCCCGTGCGGTGTGGGACAGCCTCGTCGGCCAAGAGTACTATGAGACCTGGCTCCCTGGCTAGCAGTCTCAACTGTCTCCAGGAACCCTGAATCAGCAGGGCATCACCCATTCTCAGCGGCTCGTCCCCAATGCCGCGCTCCACAGCGCCCCCGCCCCGCCACAACGCGAGGACGGTCAGCCCATACTTCTCCCGGAAACCCACTTCGCGCAGAGTCCGCTCTTCAAAAGCAGAACGTGGCGCCAGGGTGACTTCCACCAGCCCGGTGTCGCCGGCCAGCAACAGTTCCGCCTCGTCCCCGGTCGCGCTTCCCGGTTGCAATCCCCAGCGGCCGGCAGCTTCCCGCAGACGAAGGGGCCCCCCTTCCACGAGCAGACGATCATTGGCTCGAAGGATCTCGGATGGCTCAGGGTTCATCACATGCTCAGACTCGCGCATCACAGCGAGGACCGTAACGCCGAAGTCGTGCCGCATCGCGCTTTCATCCAGGGTACGGCCCAAGATGCGTGAAGTGGCCGGCACATCAAGCGCGAAGATGTGCTCCGGCAGATGATAGATGTCAAGCAGCTCCTCGGGCAACTTGGCACGCCGGAGCTTCTCACGCGGGGGACGGTCGGGCAACAACCGGCGGCCGATCGTCGCCATGAAGGCTGTACCCGCGAGCACAAAGGGCACACCAATGACAGTGATTTCAAAGAAGCCGAGAGGCGCCAGTCCTCGCGCACTCAGCACGTCGCTGACGATGATGTTCGGCGGCGTGCCGATCAAGGTGAGCGTTCCGCCCATGACAGCGCCGAAGGCTAGAGGCATCAGGAGTCGTGAAGGAGGTATGTCTGTCTGTCGAGCGATGCCAACGACCACCGGGAGGAGCACCGCCGTGGCTGCCACGTTGTTCATCGCGGCCGACAGGAGCGCTACACCTATCATCAGCACCGCGATCAAGCGCACCTCGCTCTCCCCAGCCAGGGCGACGATGAACTGACCCATTCTCGCGGCCACCCCCGTCTGGAATAGCCCTCCGCTGACCACAAAGATCGCGCCCACGGCGATCACCGCCGGGCTGGCGAATCCGGCAAAGGCTTCAGCAGGGGTGAGCAGCCCGCTCACCACAACCGCCAGCAAGACCAGCAGGGCCACCACGTCAACCGGCAGACGGTCTGAGACAAAGAGGCCAATAGCCAGCACAACTATCGCAAGGGTAAGACCGATCTCGGGTGTCATTTGGCCAGGACCCCAGTCTCGTCAAACGCGGATTGATGGAGTACAGCGCAGCCCCCACTGCCTCCGCCGATCGAGCACTCCTCATTGTGACGCCATGGGCCGGGCACCAGCTTGCGGAAGGGAGTCACCGATGCTACAATGGGTAACGACAGCACGCCTCGGTACTGAGCCATGATTCGTGCCTGGAACTTCGTCATTGTCGGTTTGAACCTGGCCTTGCTGTTCCTGGCCCTGCTGGTTGCGGGAGCCTGCGACTCCGTTGGTGTCCCTTGGAGGCTAGCCTTCATCGGGATTGGGGTCACATACCTTCTGCTTGGAGCCGCGATTGTGGGGTTGGTCTGGAAGGGGGGGCGATCCGCGCTTCTCGAGGAGGTAGGCGGAAGCCTCGTCTTCGCCGGATCGGTGTGCCTCATCGTGGCCGCCCTGATGCCTTGGCTTGAACAAAGGCAATACTTTCCCTTCTCGCGTTGAGCTGTTTCCACGGTGATCGTCCGACCCACAATCGCTCCTTCAAACCGTGTGTAATAGCTCGTTGCTCAACGTACAGCCATGTTTCGCCAAGTCGGCGTTTATCTCCTCGAGCTTCTCGCGTCCCACCTCAACTGTGATCAGTCCCTCATTGTCCAGGCTAGTGTGCCCGCCATGCGCTCCTATGATCTGCAAAACCTGGTGCGTATTCGAAGTGACCCAAGGTTCGTGCAAGGCCATCAGTTGTTCCACCGATCGGATTTGCCTAGACACCGGCACTGCCTCCCAGTAGTCCTTGCTCTTGAACCGCCAGGTGAACATGTTGCCCGGCTCCAATCTGCGCGGCCTCACGGCCCGCCCACTTCCGCTTCAGGTGAACCACAGATAGCGCTTCATTTGAAGGCCACCTCCTTTGGGCGCGTTCGTCATCCAGCAGCTAGTATATCATATCGACCCCTGGAATCCAACCCTTTGGAGCAGCCGAGGCATGTTGTGAGAACCCGGCCGCCGTGCTACAATGGAGCGAGTGGCTTCTCCCTTCGGATAAAAAGGAGCAGACAATGGTTGAGATACTGATCATCCTCTCTCTCATTCTCATCAACGGCGTGCTGGCGGGAACTGAAATCGCGGTGCTGTCGGCTCGTCGTCCTCTCCTTGTGTCTCAGGCGCAGGCTGGGGACCGCAGTGCCGGGCAAGTCCTGCTCCTGCTGGACAACCCAGGCACCTTTCTGTCCACGATTCAGGTGGGAATCACCGTGGTGGGGATACTGGCGGGTGCTCTTGGAGGTGCAGATGCGGTGCGCTACATAGCTCCCCGCCTGGCCCAACTGCCTGTGCGCGGTGCGGCCACGTACGCCGAACCGGTCGCGTTCGGATTGGTGGTTCTCGCTATCACCTACTTGACACTTGTCGTGGGAGAACTAGTGCCCAAACGCCTGGCCCTGCGGAGCCCAGTACCGATCTCCAAGGCCATGGCGACACCGATCCGTTATCTGGCACTGGTGGCGCGACCAGTCGTTTGGCTGCTGAGCACCTCCACAGATCTGCTGCTCCGTCTACTGCGTGTGTCTGACACGCAGCAACCGTCCGTCACCGAGGACGAGGTCAGGTATCTTGTGGCCGAGGGAGCTCGAAGCGGGGTGTTCGTCCCCGCCGAGAAGGAGCTCGTAGATCGTATCTTCCGCTTTGCTGATCAGAGGGTCGTCGAAGTCATGCGTCCTCGTCGAGACATCGTAGCCTTTGAGATAGAGGAGCCGGCAGAGTCCGTCAGGGACAAGCTGCGCGCCTCGGGCTTCTCTCGCTTTCCCATCTGTCGAGGGGATCTCAGCAACATCCTCGGTGTTGTGCACGCCAAGGACATCTTGACTCAAGAAGGACCTCTGGCGTTGCAGCCTCTCGTGAGAGAGGTCCTTTTTGTGCCGGAGACCAACTCGCTTATCGCCATGCTCGAAGCTTTTCAGGCCACTCACAGCCATCTGGCCATCGTTATGAACGAGTTTGGTGAGACGGAGGGGCTGGTGACCTTGGAAGACGTGCTGGAGGAGATTGTTGGCGAGATGAGAGACGAATACGACCACGAAGAGCGTGCTGTGGTAAGGAGAAAAGATGGCTCTCTGCTCATCAATGGTTCCCTTTCCCTGGCTGACCTGAAGGACGTTTTGGACGTGCAGCACTTGGACGGTGAGGAGACTCGCGATTTTCACACCCTGGCCGGTTTCATCATGGGCCAATTGCGCCGTGTGCCTCAGGAGGGCGACACTGTGGAATCATCGGGGTATCGGTTCGAGGTGGTCGACATGGACGGTCTGCGCGTGGACAAGGTACTGGTCGACGCAATAGTTTCCGCCTGAGGCTCGGTTGCCTCACAACGGTGCGTGTGCTATAATGCATCACAAGACAACCAGCAGCCAATCACGGGCTGCCAAGGGTAGGATATGGGTTCAGTCACAAAGAAAAGGCGCAAGAAGATAGCGCGCCACAAGTACCGCAAACGACTCAAGAGGGATCGCTGGAAGAAGCGTCACAAGTAGCGGTCGGGCGCTCGGTGAAGCCGCCGACTCTGGTCGTGTTTCCTCTGGTCCGTGGTCTGGGCCGGAAAGCGATTTGGTATACCTCCCCAGTAAGACGCAAGGGCAGCCAGATGAAGGTCGTTTCCCCCTACCCTCAACTTCTGCACTTCGTGAGCTCCTGAGGGACGCGAACGTCCGTTGCCCTTGAGCTGCGCACCGCAGGTTCTCTACTAATACTCATCGGCTTCAGCGGACGCACGCGAGCGCCCCCCATCCCTCCCACTGCTCTAGCGCCCCGCGGCGCTCATCCATAAACAGCAGCGGGTCTTGAGGGCTCGCCCATCCAAGCCTCACTTGACAAATCGGAGATACTTCTGGTATACTATATGTGCAGAACTCCCATAACTGCAGTGTACATCATATCGCGAGGGACCTGTGATGCCGCGAGGCAAAGGCTGGAGAAAAAGATGGAGATCTCGGAGCTGGGCGCAGAGGATCAGCCGTTTTGTGGAGCCGTGTCTGCTCCTGCTCCTGCACCGAGGTGACAGTCATGGATATGATCTCCTGGAGAGGCTAAGAGAGTTCGGTTTCGCCAAGGAGACTGTGGATTCCAGCGTGGTATACCGCTACCTGCGCGAAATGGAGAACCGGGGCTTCATAACTTCCAACTGGGATACCGAACGTGGGGGGCCGCCCCGCCGGGTGTACCGGCTCACGTCCGAAGGAGATCAATACCTGGCCTGGTGGATCAATGGTCTGCGCGGCACGAAACAAATGCTGGATCGCTTCCTCCAAGCCTACGAAGACCACATGGAATTGGAGGACCACTGTCTGGAAGGAAGGATGGCAAGAGTTGATTACAGAAGCTCAAGTTGAGGGAGCCCTGTCAGAGGTCATTGACCCTGAGCTGGGCCGCAACCTTGTAGAACTGGGCATGATCAGAGACATCAAGATCGAAGACAGCGACGTGAGATTCACCCTCGTCCTGACCACCTTGGCCAGTCCTCTTCAGGACCAGATACGGTCTCAAGCCGAAGCGGTGATTGTGGCCCTGGATGGGGCGGAAACAGTCGAGATTGAGGTAGCGGAGATGACCGTTGAAGAGCGGCAAGAGGCCTTCGCCAAGCCGCAACCGCCTCAAGAACCAGCGTCCCCTCTGGCGGAGAAGCTGAACGACGTCAAGCATGTGATGGCGGTGATGAGCGGTAAAGGGGGCGTAGGGAAGTCCCTGGTGGCTAGCCTTCTGGCCGTGGCTCTGAAACGGGAGGGTCAGACTGTCGGTGTGCTCGATGCGGATATCACGGGACCTAGCATCCCCAAGATGTTTGGTGTGAGCGGTCACCCGGCCGCCAGTCCCTTGGGTATCCTCCCGGTAGATACCTCCTTGGGGATAAAGGTCATGTCTATCAACCTTCTGCTTCCCAGTGAGGACGACGCCGTTGTCTGGCGCGGTCCCTTGATCAGCGGTGCTATCAAGCAGTTCTGGCAAGAAGTCATTTGGGGCAAGTTGGACACGCTTGTCGTGGACCTGCCCCCTGGCACTTCTGATGCGTCGCTGACCGTGATGCAGTCCCTTCCGCTTAGCGGCGTAGTCCTAGTCACCTCTCCTCAAGATCTGGCGGGCATGGTGGTCCGCAAGGCGGCAAAGATGGCCCAGCATATGGGAATTGAGATCCTAGGTCTGATCGAGAACATGAGCTATTTCATCGCACCAGACACCGGCCAGAGATACGACATCTTCGGGCCGAGTCATGCTAGACAGACGGCCACTAGGCTAGGCGTTCCCTTCCTGGGACAACTGCCATTGGACAGGCAAATAGCGGAGCTGAGCGATGCAGGCCGGATCGAGGAATACGAGGCGGAGGCCTTCATCCCCATCGCTGAGACCCTGATCAAGACAGCACCGGAGGCCAAGCAGCCTCGACCCTTGAAGGGCTAGAAACATCACCGTTAGGAGGTTTATCAGCATGAAGATCGCAGCGATCACCGACGACGGGAATACTATCAGCCAGCACTTTGGCCGCGCCCCATTCTACGCCGTGCTCACCGTGGAGAACGACGAGATCGTCAAGCGGGAAATGCGCGACAAGATGGGGGGGCACGGACAGTTCGTTCCCCAGGAGGGTCGCCTGGATGAGAAAGGGCGACATGGGTTCGGACCAGGAACCCAGGAAAAACATGCAGCCATGGCGGAAGCCATCGGCGATTGCGAGGTCCTTCTGTGCAGAGGTATGGGCTGGGGAGCCTATGAGAGCATGAAGCAGGCTGGGATCGAGCCCATAGTCACCGACATCGGCAATATCGAGGAGGCGGTGCAGGCCTATCTCGAGGGCACTATCGTCGATCATACAGACAGGCTCCACTGAGCCTAATGCAGGAATGGAGGTACTAAGAATGCGGGGATTCGGAGGAGGGCGCGGCGGATTTGGCCGTGGTGGCGGATTCGGTGGACGCTACTGGGCAGCAGGGGGCTTCAGGCCGGCGTATGGCATGGGTCGAGGAATGGCCAACCCGTATCCCTATTGCCGGTTCTATCCTTGGATGCCTCGGCGCTGGTGGGCGATGGGTCTCAGTCCATACAGCGGAGCGCCCAATCCGCAGGTCGCTTCTCCCGACTGGGGAAGCTACCAGTCATCACCATGGGTGAACCCCGCCAGCCAGTAGGCGTGTCCCGGAACCAGAGTATAGCTAGAAAGGAGCAATGGTGATGCGTCATCGTTGGATGTACTACGCGACGGGATTGCCAGGCTGGATGCGCTTTGGCTACAGCCCTGGCTGGGTGGGCAGGAGTGCCACAGGAGTGGGGCCTTGTGCCACGTACCTCATGACTGGCCAGTGGCCTGTGCCTGGGACGGCGCCCGCGTGGAGTGGATCTCCATGGCCTGGATTTCAGCCACCTGCGGCAGCGCCGGAAGATGAGCTAGCGGCGCTCAACACCCAGGCAGAGTGGCTCAAGAGCCAGCTCGATGCCATCAGCAAGCGGGTAGAAGAGCTGGGCAAGGAAGCGTAAATCAAGAAGAGGTAGCCGACAGGAGAGGACAGCGTTCCGCCAGGGTGAGAAACGCTCGTTTTGCCTACTGGGGCGCTGGATTCTCAAATCATTTGGAGAGGAGATTCACTGATGAGAGTTGTCGTGAGCGCAATGGGAGCAGATCTGAGTGCGGAGGTAAGCCCAGTCTTTGGACGTTGCCCCAATTATGTCTTCGTTGACACAGCGACTATGGAGTTCGAAGCAGTCCCTAACCCGGCTATGTCCGCAGCGGGCGGCGCGGGCATCCAGGCCGCCCAGTTTGCAGTTAGCAAGGGCGTGCAGGCCGTGATTACCGGCAATGTGGGTCCCAACGCCTTCAATGTCCTGCAAGCAGCAGGACTCACCTTGTACCCTGTCTCCGGAGGCACAGTGCAGCAAGCGGTGGACGCCTACAACAGGGGCGAGCTACAGCCACTGTCCGGAGCTACCTCGGGAATGCACGGTGGTATGGGCGGTGGTATGGCCGGTGGTATGGGCGGTGGTATGGCCGGTGGTATGGGTCGTGGCATGGGTCGTGGTATGGGCCGAGGCATGGGAGGCGGGATGGGCTACGCGATGGGTAGCGGCCCCTCGGGAGCGCCTGCGCCCCCTCCGGCTACTAGCTTTGGATCTTCCGAGGTTGATCTCTCCGAACTGAACAGTGTGGTCCGCTCACTCAAAGAGCAGTTGGACCAGCTCATGAAACGGATTGACGAACTGGAGAAGAAGGAGTGATCAGGCTGAGTACCGTGGGGTCCAAGGGGAGACGGGGACGAGGAGTATGGTTTACGTAGACGAAAAGCGATGCTCCGGATGTGGGCTTTGTGTGGACGTGTGTTCAGTCGGAGCTATTACTCTTGGGGATCAGGTCGCAACCATCAACCAGAGTCTGTGTAACGAGTGTGAGGCCTGCGTCGGCGCCTGCCCCCAAGGGGCCGTCCTGATGGTCACTGAACGCGCCCTCGTTCCACAGGCTGCCTCTGAAGTCGTCCCGCACGAACTCCAGGTGGCTTCGCCGTCCTTGGTCACCCGACTGGCCCCGGCCGTGGGAGCAGCACTGTTCTTCGTGGGACGTGAGCTTGTCCCACGCGTGGCCGACTACCTGTTGGAGGCTTATGACAGAAGAGCAAGCCGTCCTTTGGCCACTGGCGACAATCGGGGCCCCATCTCTTCTGCGGAGCGGACGGCTGTGGGAGGTCGTCACCGCCGCCAACGGCGCCGCGGAGGATGACGGTCCTTGTGCAGCTCACCGAAGCCTACGGTTTTGGGCCGCCCTTTCATCGGACTAGTCCTGCTGACCATCATCGGCTCGGCTACAGTAGTGGCGCCTGGGTGCACCCCACCCACGGTGACTCCGTCAGTTGCGACCGAGGAATCACTTGAGACGACAACCAGTGCAGCGCAGAAGCTGAGTAACGTGATCATAACCATCATCTACGACAACAACACGTATGACGCTGGTGATCTTCCCCCGAAAAAGTGGACACGAAGATAAGCAAGATTCGTGTATACTACTATCGGAGGGACAAGGATGAAAGAGTCTAGAAGAACCTACACAGCTGAATTCAAACGAGAAGCGCTCCG